>CEAL01000667.1_pt1 | contig 51153 bp, 40 predicted proteins | sample 557521 | NCBI WGS metagenome assembly CEAL01 (sample SAMEA3182095, study PRJEB8094) | gut metagenome | biome: human; feature: gut; material: Stool; isolation source: human stools | place: Canada | collected 2012-03-06
ATGGAAGAGCTGACTTTCAGAATTGAAGCTATCCTGAGACGTGTTCGCGGAAAGAAGAACAAGGAGAGCAACATCTATAAGATTGGTAAGTTTACATTCGACACGCAGAAACAGATTCTGGCGACTGCCGAGAAGCAGACTAAACTGACCACCAAAGAATCCGAACTGCTGGGCTTGCTTTGTGCACATGCCAACGAAATTCTGCAGCGTGACTTTGCGTTGAAGACTATTTGGATTGATGACAACTATTTCAATGCACGTAGTATGGATGTATATATCACAAAGCTGCGTAAGCACCTGAAAGAAGATGATTCGATTGAAATCATCAACATTCACGGAAAAGGATATAAACTGATTACTCCGGAAGCTGAGTCTTGATGAGACTCGGCTCCTCTGGGGGAGAGAAAATAAAAAAGGCGGTTTGCATGTATATGCTAACCGCCTTCTTTATTTCTTTTCTTTTGATATTAGTCGACAATTCTCTTGTTGATGACAATGTAGGAAATCAATCCCACTACAACCAAAACGGCAGAACTGCCCAAGATGGCATTGTTGTTAACATTGCCGGTAAAAGAACATGCAACCAGGATTACAGCTCCTATTACGACTAATATCAATCCCAGATTTTTTAATAAGCCTTTCATGTGTGTGTATTTTAATTAGATTATTATATTCTTTCGTATTCTTGTCACAAAGAAAAGCATAATTCTTTAACAAGCGAAATTATTTTTGCAAAAAATCCATATTTTAATAAAGAATGGAAGATGAGGAATGAAAAATGACGCTTCATCCCCTTGTTTTCTCCTCCCTTAATCTCTAATCCTTAACCCCTAATCCCTATATCTTAGTCCTTCGTATTGAAGAAAATCTTCCTCAGCACCTCCTGGCTCACACTGAGCTCTTCGATGGTGATGCCTTTCAAGGCTTCTTTGAGGGTCTGGTTGGCAATGACGCGCGCGCGTTCTTCCAGCTCCTTGCCGTCCTTGGTCAGATGTATCAGATTGGTTCGGCGGTCTTTCTTGTCCGATATGCGCACGACGAGATGCTGACGCTCCATATTGTCTATCAAGCGCGTCATGCTGGGCTTGTCTTTGAAAGTTGCATTACACAACTCTTGTTGCGTCACCCCGTCCTTTTCCCATAAGAAGATGAGGACGGTCCACTGTTCCGGAGTAATCTCCAAACCGTTCTGGCGGAAGTTGCGGGACAGCTTTCGGTTAATGGCAGCCGACACTTTACCGTTCAGTATGGCAAAGATAAGGCGGATATCAAAGTTGAATTGCTCTATCATGAAATTATTGTTTAAACAACTTTGCAAAGATAGTGCAAGCCGAAGACAATTCCTATATCCCTACACAAAAAAACATTAAATGTTTGTAGTTCAAAATAAAATGTCTACCTTTGCACCGCATTTTTAAAACGAATAATTTATTTATTTAATTAAACGAGTATGAATCAATACGAAACCGTTTTCATTTTGACTCCCGTTTTGTCTGATGTTCAGATGAAGGAAGCGGTAGAAAAATTCAAAGGCATCCTTACTGCTGAAGGTGCTGAGATTGTAAATGAAGAAAACTGGGGACTGAAAAAGCTGGCTTATCCAATCCAGAAGAAGTCAACCGGTTTCTATCAGCTGATTGAGTTCAATGCAGAACCTACTGTAATTGAGAAATTGGAATTAAACTTCCGTCGTGACGAGCGCGTTATCCGCTTCTTGACTTTCAAGCAAGACAAGTACGCTGCTGAATACGCTGCGAAGAGAAGAAGTGTTAAATCAACTAAAAAGGAGGATTAATCATGGCACAACAAGTTCAATCAGAAATCAGATATTTAACTCCGCCCTCAGTAGACGTTAAGAAGAAAAAATACTGCCGTTTCAAAAAGAGCGGTATTAAGTACATCGACTACAAAGATCCTGAATTCTTGAAGAAATTCTTGAATGAGCAAGGTAAGATCCTTCCGCGTCGTATTACCGGTACTTCTTTGAAGTTCCAACGTCGTGTAGCTCAAGCTGTGAAGAGAGCGCGTCACTTGGCGTTGCTGCCTTATGTAACTGACATGATGAAATAATAGGAGGAGGAAAGTATGGAAATAATATTGAAAGAAGACATAGTAAACTTGGGTTATAAGAACGATATCGTAACCGTTAAGTCCGGTTATGGTCGTAACTACCTCATCCCGACAGGAAAAGCTGTCATTGCTTCTCCTTCTGCAAAGAAAATGTTGGCCGAAGAGCTGAAACAGCGTGCCCACAAGCTGGAGAAGATCAAAAAAGATGCTGAAGAACTGGCTGCTAAGCTGGAAGGCGTATCTTTGAAGATCGCTACTAAAGTTAGTGCAACAGGTACTATCTTCGGTTCGGTTGGTAACATTCAGATTGCTGAGGAGCTGGCTAAATTGGGTCATAACATCGATCGTAAGATTATCGTTGTTAAAGACGCAGTGAAAGAAGTTGGTAGCTACAAAGCTATTGTTAAACTGCACAAGGAAGTTTCTGTAGAAATTCCTTTCGAAGTAGTTGCTGAAGAAGCATAATTAATCCTTCGTATATATTGGGAAGCCCGATTCTATTTGGATAGAGTCGGGCTTTTTTTATATCAACCTGCCATTGCAATGAAGTTAATAAAATGCAGGCTTGATGTTAACTTCCTGTCCGGAGTGTGTTAACTTCCTGTTTGGAGTATATTAACTTCCTATCCGTAGTATGTTGACTTCTTAGAGTCACGATGTAAATTCTTTATGCGATGGAGAAGTAAGGACATAAAAAAAGTCTGTCCGTACTTTCCGTACGTCAGACTTTCAATTCTCTCTAATGTTGTTCTGAAATTATTCAGCTACAACTGCTGCGCTATCTACTGCAGTAGTGTCAGCTACTGATGCTGCTGCTTCAGCTGCTGCTGCTTCTACAGCTGCGATTGAATCAGCGATACGGATTGAGTCAGCTGTTGCTTGTTCTGCGTTAGCTGCTTTGTTACCACAAGATGCGAAAGATACTGCTACGATAGCTACGGCCATCAAAACTAATTTTTTCATTTTCTTTACTTTTAAAACGTAATACAATCAATTGCTTTATTAAAACGATGCAAAGGTATGCACTTTTTAGATACGTTGTTCTCCAAAACCCAACTTTTTTTATATTTTTTTTGGAGGAAAGCCCGTTTTTCTCGCTTTTGATATGTTCTACAACATGTTAATCTTCTGCAATGCTGTTATATAAATACCTTTTGATGCTTCTTTTGGGTGTTTTCTCAAATTCTGTCGGGTAAAGCTGTATTTGACTGATCTTTTCGTAAGCAGCAACGCTATTGTTCAGGTTCTTGAGATTTTCGTCCATAATGGTCTTTATATTCTCCGGATTGTTCAGCCCTAAGGAATCCAATGCCTCATAATCAGCGTAGACTAAGGCTACCAGTTTCTTATTGCGTTCAATCACAAGACTTTCCAGAACAAACGGCATGTTGTTGAGACGTGCCTCTATTTCTTCCGGAAAAATGTTTTGTCCGCTGGAGCTAAGGATCATGGTCTTGCTTCGTCCGCGTATGTAGAGGTTGTTATTTTCATCCAGCGTGCCTAAGTCGCCGGTGCGCAGCCAGCCGTCTTCGGTGAATACTTCCTTAGTGGCTTCCGGGTTTTTATAATAACCCACCATTACGTTTTCGCCGCGTACCTGTATTTCGCCGAGCCGGTCGTCCGGATTTTCCTTGTAGATACGTGCTTCCATGATGTCGAGTACCCGTCCGGAAGAGGTGGGCACGAATTCGTTCCAGGGAGCGTAGCTGATCAGCGGTCCGCATTCCGTCATGCCGTAACCTATGTTGAACGGGAATTTGATGCGGTGGAAGAACTCTTCCACTTCCGGGTTCATTGCGGCTCCTCCGATAATCACTTCTTTGAACCGGCCGCCCAGTGCGTCCACCAGTTTCTTACGGATTTGTCCGTATATCTGTCCGTCCAGCAACGGGATGCTGAGGGCCCATTTCATGGACTTTTTGTTGATGATGGGCTGAATGACATTCTTGTATATCTTTTCGATAACTAGGGGGACGGTGATTATCAGGTTTGGTTTTACTTCTTCGAACGCTTTCATCAGAATTTTTGGCGAGGGCACTTTGCCCAACAATGTGACGTGCGTACCCACAGCCGTAGCGGTCAGGAAGTCGAAGGCGCAACCATAGGCATGCGCCAGGGGCAGGAAAGACAGCACCTTGTCTCCTTTTTTCAGTAATCCGGTGCGAATGCCGAAAGTGACGTTACCTGCAAGGTTGTTGCCTGTCAGCATAACGCCTTTGCTGAATCCCGTTGTGCCGGAGGTATAGTTCAGCAACATTACTTTGTCGTTGGAAAGATCCGTATAAACCACATCTTCCTGCCGGAACCCTTTCGGATAGGTCTTGTGCATCTCGTTGTCCAAGTGTTTGAGAAAACGTTGGATGGTTTCTCCGTCGCGCTGGTACAAGCAGCGGAAGTCGTTGAGTGAGAAAACGCCGCGCAGCCCGGTGAGCCGTTCTTCTTCCAGATGTTCCCAAATGCTGTCGCTGGTGAAAAGGAAGACGGATTCCGAATGGTTGACGATGTGGTGCACATCATTGGGATTGAAATCCTGCAAGATGGGCACTACGATGCCGCCGTAGGTGATGGTGGCCATATATGCAATGCACCAGCGGGCGTTGTTTTTGCCGATAACCGCTATTTTGTCGCCGCGGCGCAGGCTGCAATGCTTGAATAGCAGATGCAACTTGGCTATTTCTTGCGCTACTTCTCCATAAGTATAGCTTTCGTTTTCTCCGTAATCGGTGTAGCAGGGGAGGTCCCAATTCTCGCGGAAACTATGTTCGTATAGCTTGATAAAGTTTTCTTGTATCATTGCACGTTTTTTGATGAATTGTGCAAAAGTAGGAAAAATATAATAATAATGTGTACCTTTGCCCCGAAAATCTGATTTAGGCTCATGATAGATACCAATATATTTCAAGATAAGACGGCGGTTTACTATACGTTGGGGTGCAAGCTGAATTTCTCGGAGACCTCGACTATCGGTAAGATCCTGCGGGAGGCAGGAGTGCGTACGGCACGCAAAGGAGAGAAAGCGGATATATGTGTGGTAAACACCTGTTCGGTCACCGAGGTGGCCGATAAGAAATGCCGCCAGGCCATTCATCGGCTGGTGAAGCAGCATCCGGGCGCTTTTGTGGTGGTGACGGGATGTTATGCCCAGTTGAAGCCGGATGTGGTGGCAAAGATAGAAGGTGTGGATGTTGTGCTTGGGGCGGAACAGAAGAAAGACCTGCTCCGGTATCTGGGCGATTTGCAGAAGCATGAAACGGGTGAAGCCTATACTTCCGCTTTGAAGGATATCCGTTCGTTTGCTCCGTCGTGTTCGCGTGGCGACCGCACCCGTTTTTTCCTGAAAGTACAGGACGGTTGCGACTATTATTGTTCCTATTGCACCATTCCCTTTGCCAGAGGACGCAGCCGCAACGGAAGCGTTGCTTCTTTGGTGGAACAGGCTCGTCAGGCGGCAGCCGAAGGTGGAAAGGAGATTGTGCTGACGGGGGTCAATATCGGTGATTTCGGCAAGACGACGGGAGAGACTTTCTTTGATTTGGTCAAGGCATTGGATGAGGTGGAGGGCATTGAGCGTTACCGCATATCTTCCATTGAGCCTAATCTGCTGACGGACGAAATCATAGAGTTCGTGTCCCGTTCCAAGCGGTTCATGCCCCACTTCCACATCCCGTTGCAGTCGGGCAGCGATGAAGTGCTGAAGCTGATGCGCAGACGGTATGACACAGCACTGTTTGCTTCTAAGGTGAAGAAGATAAAGGAAGTGATGCCCGACGCGTTTATCGGAGTGGACGTGATTGTGGGCACGCGTGGGGAGACGGAAGAGTATTTTGAACAGGCATACCGCTTCATTCAGGGGCTGGATGTGACGCAACTTCATGTGTTCAGCTATTCCGAACGTCCGGGCACGCAGGCCTTGAAAATAGAGCATGTGGTATCCTCCGAGGAAAAACACAGACGCAGCCAGCTTCTGCTGGAATTGTCGGAGGAAAAAACGCGTTCGTTCTATGCCCGCCATATCGGACAGACGATGCCCGTTCTCTTGGAACGCTCCAAACCGGGGACGCCGATGCATGGCTTCACTCCGAACTACATCCGGGTGGAGGTTCCGCACGATGATGCGCTGGACAACCGCGTGGTTCCGGCGCGTATGGGAGAGTTCAATGAAGACGGTACGGCTCTTTTGGGTCTGTTGGGCGATGCCGGCGGCCGGTAGCTGACAGACGTAATTAATGATCGGAATTAGTAATTTGAAATTGACAGAGTGAAATCAAGATTAATCTATTGGCTGACTTATGCCGGTATGTGGCTGTTGGCGTTATTGCCTTTCAGGGCGCTTTATGTGCTGTCCGACGGATTTTGCTTTCTGATGCATCACATTGTGCACTACCGGCGCAGGGTGGTGCGCAATAACCTGCGCAACGCATTCCCCGAGAAGTCCGAAGCGGAGCTGAGGGAGATAGAGCGCAAGTTCTACCGTTACATCTGCGATTATATGCTGGAGGAGGTGAAGATGCTGCGTATGTCTTTCAAGGAGCTTTGCTGTCGCATGGAATATGACAATAAGGAAGAATTTCTTGCCATGATTGAAAGGCATGGCGGGATAGTGCTCCTCATTCCCCATTATGCAAACTTCGAATGGATCATAGGCATGGGGGCTATCATGCAGGAGGGCGACATACCGGTGCAAATCTACAAACCGTTGCACAACCGATATCTGGATGCGATGTTCAAGCGTATACGCGCCCGTTTTGGCGGTTACAATGTGCCGAAACATTCTACGGCGCGTGAAATCATCAAACTGTGCCGCGACAATAAGCGTGTGGCGGTGGGAATGATAACCGACCAATCCCCCAATATCAACGAGGCTCACCATTGGACCACTTTCCTGAATCAGGACACCGGCTTTATGGATGGCGCCGAACGCATAGCCAAGCTGATGGATTTCCCCGTATTCTATTGTGAATTGAAGAAGCAGCGCAGGGGATATTGCAGGGTGGAGTTCGACTTGATAACCGAAACTCCCAAAGAAACGGACGACGGAGAGATAACCGAACTGTTTGCCCGAAGGCTGGAACAGACCATTCGCAGGGAACCGGCTTATTGGTTCTGGTCGCATAAGCGCTGGAAACTGAAACGCGAAGATGTGGTGCGGCATGGATAAGGTGGCTGTTGTCATATTGAACTGGAACGGCTGTGAGATGCTACGTTCGTTTCTGCCGTCCGTAGTGCGCTGTTCGGATACGGAGGGCACGGAGATTTATGTGGCGGACAACGGTTCGACGGATGCTTCCGTTGAGATGCTCCGCCAAGAGTTTCCTTCCGTACGCCTTATTATATTAGACAAAAACCGGGGCTTTGCCGAAGGCTATAACCTTGCTTTGCAGCAGGTGTCTGCCGAATATGTGGTGCTGCTGAACTCCGATGTGGAGGTTACCGGGCATTGGCTTGCGCCGCTGGTGGACTATATGGATGCCCATCCGGAGGTTGCGGCGTGCCAGCCCAAAATCCGGAGTTGGCGGTACAAGGAACGGTTTGAATATGCAGGCGCCGCCGGCGGGTTCATAGACCGTTACGGCTATCCTTTCTGCCGCGGGCGGATAATGGGAGTGGTGGAGGAGGACAACGGGCAGTATGACACCGTTGTTCCGGTGTTCTGGGCTACGGGAGCTGCCTTGTTCATACGCCTGAAGGACTATCAGGATGCCGGCGGACTGGACGGACGTTTTTTTGCCCACATGGAAGAGATCGACCTGTGTTGGCGGCTTCGTGCCCGCGGGCGGATGCTGGTTTGTGTACCCCAAAGCACCGTCTACCATGTGGGGGGCGCCACCCTGAAGAAAGAGAATCCCCATAAGACTTTTCTCAATTTCCGCAACAATCTTGTAATGTTGTATAAGAATCTGCCGGAAGAAGAACTGGGCTATGTGATGCGTGTGCGGACGGTGCTCGATTGTGTGGCTGCCCTGAGTTTCCTGTTGAAAGGCCAGTTTGCCAATATGTGGGCGGTGCTTCGTGCACGCCGCGCTTTTCATTCACTCCGCCCCCTGTTTGCGGCTGATCGTGAAGAGAATCTGAAAAAAACATCCCTTCCGGTTATTCCCGAACGGACAAAAAGCAGTATCTTGGTGCAGTTTTATTTACATGGGAAGAAGTTCTTTTCCCGCTTGTAAGAACTGTTCTCTTTTTCTAAAATTATTGTATCATTAAAAGTTATTGTTTTATGGACAAATTGGTAAGGAAGATCGGGTTGGTGGCGCATGATGCCATGAAGAAAGACCTCATAGAGTGGGCGCTTTGGAATTCGGAGTTGCTTATGGGACATAAATTCTACTGTACGGGCACTACGGGAACACTTATTCTGGAAGCGCTGAAGGAGAAGCATCCCGATGTCGAATGGGATTTCACAATTCTTAAATCCGGCCCTTTGGGCGGCGACCAGCAGATGGGTTCGCGCATTGTGGATGGGGAAATAGATTATCTCTTCTTCTTTACAGATCCCATGACCTTGCAGCCGCACGATACGGATGTCAAAGCCTTGACACGTCTGGCTGGTGTGGAGAATATTGTTTTCTGCTGCAATCGCAGTACGGCCGACCACATCATTTCGAGCCCTCTCTTTCTTGATCCTACTTACGAGCGTACCGTTCCCGATTACAGCAACTACGCCAAGCGCTTCGAGAATAAACCGGTCGTTGCCGAAGCTGTTGAGTCGGCAAAGAAGAGGAAGAAAAGAAAATAATGTTGATATTTATTGATGAGAATGCGGTGTTTTGCAATCTCTTGATTATCAATATGTAATATAACAGCCTATCTCAGTCCCATACAGAGACTACCTTAGTCCTATACTGAGACAGTCTCTGTATGGGACTGAGATAGGCTAAGTATGCGACCGTCTTTTGAAGGTACTCGTTTTGTAAAGGAAACGGAATGCCCGTATAATATTGCTACCGTTTCATTCACTGCTGCTGCCTGGAAGTATGAATCTCTATTCCTGCCGCTTCTATGTCCGCTCCCATTGGCGGATTGCGTTTTGACAGTTTCAGTTCGATGTCCTCTATTGGGGGAAAGTCTCCGAACAACCGTTTCACAATACGTCCTCCGACGTGCTCCAACAGCTTGGAGGGAATTTCCATCTCCTTCTTCACAGCTTCATATACTTCCGCATAGCTTACGGTGTCTGTTACATCATCAGTCTGCATGGCATGCCCGATGTCTACTTTCAGTCGCAAACTGACGACGAACTCATTGCCGACTAAGGTCTCTTGTCGGCCCACGCCATGATGGGCGAAGAAACGTATCCGATCCAAAAATATATAACTGCTCATAATGAAAAAATAATAGTCTTTCATGCAAACTTATGGATAATATCTTTGTTCTACAAGTCTTGGAACGCGATTTTTGTACTTTTCAAGAAAAAAGGACGTGAAAATTTTTATTCTAATTATATTTCTATAACTTTGCATTGAAGTTCGGTGGCGACTGTGGCTTGTTTTTTTTAATAAAATATAATTAGAAGCGTTGTGCTTTGTCCTCTAAATGGAAACCTAGGAAATTTTCATTATTTAGCGAAGGACAGCACAGTGGATTCTCACGTTTATAGCGTGGGACTGCTGTCTGTTTTCGTTAAAGGGCTATTCCTAGGGCCTCCATTTAGAAACAGCACGCAGCTCCACGTTTCTGTTTCTAACCGGTCCTTTTCGGAGTTTGGAGGACGCATGCTTCCGGTCTGCCTGTGCAGATAGAAGTTTATAAGACGTTTATGCAAATAAGAATATTGTTGGTTCTATTGTGCGTACTTTTCATGACTCCGAATGGTGTGTATGCGAAAGCGGGTAATGGGGAAAATACCCCGCACCATGCCAAGCGAATATTCAATCCGGACTCGCGCACCGGGCGCAATAACCATTCATTGCTGCTGAAAACGAATGTGGCGGCGTGGGGAATGGCAATTATGAACGCAGCGGTGGAATATGACATCTCGCCTGCTGTTTCTGTCCTTTTACCTTTTTATTACTCTTCTGTCGATTATCTTACTTCTTCCCGCAAGTTCTGCACTTTCTGCGTGCAGCCCGAAGTGCGTTACTGGTTCAGACAAGTGGACGGACTCTTCACCGGTGTGCATGTCGGGGTGGCCTCTTATAATTATGCCCTTAAGAACAATACCTACCGCTATCAGAACAGTGATACGGGTGCCCCGTTGCTGAATGTGGGACTTGCTGCCGGCTACCGTCTCCCGCTTGGAAAGGGCGGGCGCTGGTGTGTGGAGTTTTCGTTGGGAGCGGGGTATGCTTATCTGGATTATGACCGTTTCTTCAACATTCCCAACGGCGCTTATGTGGATACGCGCCATAGGAATTTTTTCGGCATAGACCACGTAGGCATCTCGTTGGGCTACCGCATTGATTGGAAAGGAGGCCGGCGATGAAAAAACTGTTGATAGCTGTCTGCAGCTTGTTGTCCATATCCCTGCTGGGAGGATGCAGCGTGCGCGAATTGCCGGAGGACGGCGGAGTAGACCCTACGATTGTGCATACCGAAATAGTCCTGTTGCCCGGTGCGGACATGACCCCGTTCGATGTTCCGGAATTCTCCACCCGCGCCGCCGACCCTCGTGAATACAAGGTGCGTTACATTGTGGAAGTCTATGCCGATGATAAGTTCGACCAAAGCCTGCAATTTCGCCGCCAACTCATTTGTGATGAGGGAGATACGGAGGATGTGACTTTGGAATGTGAACTTCATGCGCGCAACTACCGGGTGGTGGCATGGCGCGACTTTGTGCTTGCTTCCGGAGTTTCCGGCAATGTTGCCGACGACTGTTTTTATACTACCTCCGATTTCTCTGCCGTCAAACTGAAAGGAGACTATACGGGCGGAACCGACTATAAGGATGTGTTCTGCGGGCAGGCTGCCCTTGACCTTTCACCCTATCGCTGCCAATCGGAAGCCGGACACCGCGAGGAGATGCAACTGGAGCGTCCGTTGGCAAAGGTGGAGTTGATTACCACCGACATTGTCAAGTACCTCAACAAGCTGGAGCAAACGAAAAGTATCCGGGACGCAGCCATAGATGATTTTACGGTGCAGGTGCTTTATACCGGATATTTCCCCGTAGGCTTTAATGTTGTCTCCAACCGCCCCAATGAGGCGGTTATGGGCATAAAGTTCACTTCCAATCTTCTCGTCCTTTCAGACAATGAAGCCTGTCTGGCTTTCGACTACGTGCTGGTGAACGGCGAAGAATCTTCCGTCACCTTAGAAATGATCATTTACAACGAGGAGGGACAGGAGGTGAATCGCGTCACCGGGGTGGAAGTGCCTCTCAAGCGGAACAAGATAACCATGGTGCGCGATGAGTTCCTTACTCGTGAATTTGCTCCCGGCATTGGCATTGACCCCGGTTTTGACGGAGAGATAAACGTGGTGGTTCCTTGATTTTTTTATTCAAATAGAAATAATTGTATGTCTTATTTTAAACAAAACTAGTATGAAAAAGTATTTCTCACTACTGGCAGGTCTTATCCTGCTGGTTTTCACAGCCTGTCAGAGTGACGAGCTGGTGAATGGTGGAAGTGGTAACGAGACCGCTGTATCTTTCAGTGTGCAGTTGCCGGGTGCTAATGCTCCTTCTACCCGCGTAGCGGGCGACGGTGTGCAGGTGAATCGTTGCATCATGGAAATCTATCTGAATGACGAATTGTATAAGCGTGAAGTCAGTGCCGTTCAGGCGGATGGGCTGACAGCTAAATTCGATGTCCGTCTGGTTACGTCACAAACGTATAACTTTGTATTCTGGGCAGACCATGTGGCGTCTGCTGAAGGTGAGGATATTAAAACCGATTTGCATTACAACACTGCTGACCTTCGTAATATAGCTATGATAGGCACTTACAATGGAAGTAGCAAGGATGATACGCGTGATGCTTTCTCTGCCAGTCTGGAGAAGCTGGTTACAAATGCTTTTTCTGAAAGTGTGGAGTTGACTCGTCCGTTCGGACAGTTGAATATCAAGACGGAAGATTTGGCTTTGATTCCTGAAAATCAAAGAGAGGCATTGACTCCGGCAACGGCTATGTTGTCGTTCGAGAACCTTTATACCGGCTTTAATGCTGCTACGGGGGATTTGATTGGCGAACCTGTGACTTTGTCTTACGAAAAAGCGGCAGATGTGGTGGATGCTGCCGGTAATCTGACTGTGGATTATCTTTTTGCACCGAAGAATGCAAGCGAGCAACATTTGGTAAATATGACACTTGCCGTAAACAATGCTGCCGGTAAGCTGATTACTACGAAAGATTTGAATACTATACCTGTTCAGCGCAATTATAAGACGAATGTAACGGGCAATTTACTGACGGTTGACGGTACGGTTAAGGTAATAGTAAAGCCTGCGTTTACTTTGCCGGATTTAAGTGAGACAGTGAAAGAAGTAGCGCTCATGAGTGAAGTCACTGAAGCCTTGAAAACCAATACTAACGTTGTCGTTACGACACCTCCGACGAAGGCGGAAACCATTTCATTGCCTAAATATGATAAAGAGGATGTAGCGGTGTCCATAACATTGCCTGAAACAACTCAGGATATTACTATTAATTATTCATCGGAAGGCGGTGAAGAGAGCAAAAATGCTCCTAAGGAATTGAAAATAACGACCCCTTCTGCCAGTAAGATAATTATTGAGGCGGAAAAGTCTACCGTAACGTTGAATGGAGTTTCTTATGGAACAGTTGATGCTACTACGGCGGATAATACCTTGATTGTAGGCGGAGGTCTGACGGTGAATAAACTGATTCTGAAGAAAGGTAGTGTAAGGTTGTATGGTAAGGTCACTGCTATTGAAAAAACGACAGATTGGAGTAATGGCAAATATAAACTTTATCGTTGCGTGTCTTCACAGCAGGATGTTGCTAATCTATTGGCAGACAATGTTTCCGGTTACGAAGGAATCTTGATAGATCGGCCGGTAAGTGGTATACTCGATTTTGGAGGTGAGGCGCAGTTGTCTAAACCTATGGTTATTTCTCAGAATGTAGAAATAAGCAATCTGAAGATTGTTTCTGACGCAGCGACTGTATTAAGTGTCATTGGTGACGACTTAAAGGTGATATTGAGAGGAACTGCTATTACTAATACGGGGGTGGGTACCGGCAGTTATCCAAGTTGTGGAATTGAATGTGTAGGTCTCAATCCCCATCTTGAATTGTATAATTCCACCATTATTACGACAGGCAAACAGATACGCGGAATAACCGTAGGTGCTGATGCGCAGTCGGTGAAGGCTTCTTCTCCTTACATTCTGCTTGATGCAACAAGTATTCGTACGGAACTTGGTGCTGTTGGAAACAAAGCATACACCGATGAACAAGTGAACGCATTTAAGAGCCGTCCTTATTCTCGCGGAATCAATTATTATAATATGACCGGTAAACATGTATTGGACATCAGAAATAAATCATCCATAGAAGGATTTTATTATGCCATGAACCAAACATTCAATGGAGGACAGATTGTCGCAAGTGTAAGTGATTCTTATTTGGACGGCCGTTGTGCATTTAATGTACGAAACTCTTACAATGAAATTAATGTGTCAAAATCTTGTTTAGTGGGACGTAACTACTTTACTGGCCCTACGGAAGGATTTGGTGCAATCGTACTTAATTATGACGACAAAGAGCATGCGGCAGATTATAGTACGGTCAATATTACAGATACGGAAATTTATTCTCGCACCAATCCTAACACAGAGTCTAACTATCAGTATTCCATAGATATTCGTTCTCGTTACAATATGGTGAACCTGAAAGGTGAAACAAAATTATACGAGCTGGTCGGAGAATCGGATGAACCGCGGTTGGACTATTTCATAAGTCATACCGGAAAAGAATTTAATAAGATTAATGTAGCTTCTACTGTTACGGTTCAAGGCAAAGAAGGAGCTTCCGTATGCCAACCCTAGTAGCTTTTGTCGAATTCAGAAAGACATTCGGCTTTAGGAATACCTTTCTGTTCTAAAACATTATTAATATGAAAAAGAGTTTTTTACTGCTGGCGGGTCTTATCCTGTTGGCTTTCACAGCCTGTCAGAATGACGAGTTGGTGAATGGTGGAAGTGGTAACGAGACCGCTGTGTCTTTCAGTGTGCAGTTGCCGGGTGCTAATGCTCCTTCTACCCGCGCAGCGGGCGACGGTACACAGGTGAACCGTTGCATCATGGAGATTTATTTGGGTGACAAACTTTATGGTGAGCGTCAGGTGGTGCCTGTGGCGGATAATAAAACCGCGACCTTCAACGTGAGGCTGGTAACTTCACAAACCTATGACTTTGTGTTCTGGGCGGATGTCTGCGGAGAGGGAGGCATTAAGGCCGACAAGCATTATCAGACTACCAATGGTTTACAGAATATTTCTCTTCTCGGAACTTATGCCGGAAACGATGAATCTCGCGATGCCTTTACGGGCGTATTGCTGAACAAGCAAGTGACCGGAGCTTTCAATGAGGCAGTGGCATTGACCCGCCCCTTTGGTCAGTTGAATATTAAGACCACAGACCTTGAGAGTATTCCCACAGATAGAACGGCGCTTGTTCCTGCTGCTGCATCGTTGGCGTTCAAAGGGGTGTATACGGGCTTTAATGCTCATACAGGCGCAGTGACAGGTGATTTGGCCGCACTTTCTTACAGCGAAAAGGCTGCTGTTGTAGATGATAATGGTGCACTGACGATGGATTATCTTTTTGCTCCGAAAGAAGGACAATTGCTGACGAATATGGTGTTGACAATGAATAATGTCGCTGGAGAGAAGATTACCGATAAGGAATTGAGTAATATTCCTGTTCAGCGTAACTACAAGACGAATGTGACAGGCAGCATGCTGACTGTGTCGGGCAAGTTTGTCGCAACCTTGGAACCGGCGTTCACAGGTGATTTGGATAAGAAGATTGTGGAAGTAGCTAATATTGCAGACGTAGCCGGTGCGTTGGCAGCTTGTGATAATGTAGTTGTTACAACTGCTCCAACGGAAGATGCAACCATTGCGTTGCCTAAATATACGACAGTGGATAAGGCCGTTTCCATTACATTGCCGGAAACAACGAGTCATACAGTGACGATTAATTATGCCAGTGATGCAGGAAATTCAAATCCTCCGAAAGAACTTACTATCATAGCTCCGCAGACCAAAAAACTGGTCATTGATGCAAAGCAGACAACCGTCTATCTGAATGGAACGAAGTATGAAGAGATAGAAGCCGGTACTGCCGAAAATACGTTGGTAATCAATGACGGGGTGACTGTTAGCAAACTGACAGTGAAAGCCGGTAATGTAAAGGTGTTTGGCAAAGGTACGATTACTGCAATTGTGAAAGGCACCGAAGGCACCGGCATTACATATATTTATGCTTCAAATCAGGCGCAGCTTCCCTCCACCTTGCCGCAAGGCTTTGAAAAGGTGTCTTTGGAAGCGGAGAACCTCAAAGAGGCCATGGCTGAAGGCGGTGTATATCAGTTGAAAGAAGATGCTGACATAACGGGTAGAAGCATCGAGATTCCTGCCGATATGACGGCTACTTTAGACCTGAACGGCAACACCATTACAGCAGCCAATCGGGCGACAGACGGAATTACGGTATATGGAAATCTGACACTGAAAGACAGTAAGGGAAAAGGTCGGATTGTTGCAAATAAGGATTGGGCAGGCGGCGCTTATGGTGCAGGCTTGATCCGTATTATGGGTGAAAATGCGGCCATGATAATGCAGGGCGGCACTATTTATGCCGCCAGGGAAAATGCTGCAAATGAGGGGCAGTTTGGTGTGGCTGTTTATGAAGGCGGTGATTTCACCATAACCGGCGGTAAGATCGAAGCAGGTTGGTCTGCGGTGTTAGGTAATGGTAACTTTAAAACGCAAAATAGTGTAATCAGGATTGAAGGCGGTGAGCTGATCTCTACTTCCGATTATGCAGTGTACTTGCCGCAATCCGGCACAACCACCATCAGTGGCGGTAAGGTATATGGTGCAGGCGGTGGTGTATGCATCAACCGCGGTACACTGAATGTTGAAGGCACAGCCTTGATCACCAGTAAGGGTACAGGCGATACCGGAGATTGGGGCGACGGTACCGGCAATATGGAAAGTGCGGCAATCAATGTTGCTGCCAAATATGGCGATTGTGTCGTGAACATCAAAGGCGGTACACTGACAGCAGAGGCTAATGCGCTTGTTTCTACGGGCACTGCCGGCTACACACCGGCTATCAACGTCAGCGGCGGTACATTCTCCGATCCGAGTCTGCTCGGCTATCTGTCTGCCGGGGCCAATGTGAAAGTCAAACTTCTGAAGGACTATGAGGGTCCGGGACTGGGCATCTTCTATGGTAAAAACGGTAGCCGGGCTACGGTTGAGATAGACTTGAACCAACATGCATGGAATCTTACCAATGATCCGTTGTTTGGTTCTACCGGATACCAGAACCAATACTTCCATCTTGAAAAAGATGCTTTTGTTACTTTCAGGAATGGTACTGTTCAGCCCAAAGAGGTGGCGTCAGGCAGGATGCTTATACAGAATTACTGTCATCTGACACTGGACAAAGTCAAACTGATTGGCGGAAGTTCTTGTAAGTATGTTATCTCCAATAATAACGGAAGCTGTACGATTTCAAACTCTACCATTACTGCTGCAGCAGGACAATGTGCGTTCGATGTTTACTCCTACAAGCCTTATCCGGGAGGGGTAACGGTCACTGTCAATGGCCAAAGCGTCATTAATGGCCGCGTAGAGTTTGATGGTAATAGCGGTAAGAAGAACGGTAATCTTGTCATTAATGGTGGTACTATCAATGGTAACTTGAGTGCGAATAATGATTATTATGACAGCATAAACAAGAACATTATCATCAAGGAAGGCGTTACATTTGGCGCAGACGTTACCGGATGGGACGACTATAAATAACTATGGTAATGCGGCGGATGCCGCTTGCCGGAAATATATGGAAACATCCAGTTTGCATGGAAAACAGTTGGAAAGTGTTCCGTTTCCATGCTATACTGTGTGTATTTGTTTGTTTGTTTTCCCTGCGTTGTGAAACGCGGGGAAATTTTTTATATGATTTGGCCTTGTAGGGCATAAGCGTAATTCGTATTACCCAAATATGTTTTTCGGGTTACTCCCAGTTCCTTGCTTAGTGCTGATATATTGGTGAGTATATCATATAGTTAGGTAAAACATGGTTTTTGTAAAGAAAGTCTGCGGCTATAATAACTTTATTAGTAATAACATTGTTAGTAATAATGATATTTCCTATATTTGCATCTGTATAACATTTGAAGATTATGGAGAATAAGCCTTTTATATTCGGTGTTGCTACATCAGGCGATAATTTTACCGACCGGGAGAAAGAAACGGAGCGTCTGTTGCTGAATTTTCAGCATGGTGTGAATACCATACTGATTTCACCTCGTCGTTGGGGTAAGACTTCGCTGGTGCAGAAAGTGTGTCGTTTGGCTCAATCCGATAAACTGAAAGTCGTGTATCTTGATATTTTCTCGTGTCGCAGCGATAAGGATTTCTATGATGCATTTGCGGCTGCAGTTCTCAAACAAACATCTTCTAAATTGGATGAATGGTTGGAGAATACCAAACTATTCCTTTCTCGTATCAGCCCGAAAATCTCAATGGGTACAGATCCTATGACGGATTTCTCCATTTCACTTGAGATGAATCCTAAAAGCAACGATGTTGATGAGATTTTGCAGCTTCCGGAAAAAATAGCACAGAAGAAAGGCTGCCATATCGTAGTTTGCATTGACGAGTTTCAGCAGATTGCCGAGTTCAAGGATTCCAAGACATTTCAGAAACGGCTGCGCACGGTGTGGCAACTACAAAAGTCGGTATCTTATTGCCTGTTCGGCAGTAAAAAGCATTTGATGAATGAACTGTTTGAGAAAAAGAGCCTGCCGTTCTATAAATTCGGTGATGCCATTTATTTGACGAAAATCGGGACATCTGATTGGGTGGATTACATATGCGGCCGTTTTGAAGTTACGGGTAAGCAGATTTCAAAAGAATTGGCCGAAAGAATATGCCAAATAGCGGATAACCACTCGTCTTATGTACAGCAATTGGCATGGTTGGTATGGATACACACAGATAAACTTGCTACCGAGCAAGATTTGGAGGCAGCATATCAAGATATTATCGACCAAAATACCCCATTGTTTGAAAAACAGACCGAGAGCCTTACTACTTATCAGATGAATTTCTTGCGGGCGATTATTGATGGTGTTCATAGTGAATTCACCACACAAGAAATTATACATAAATATCAGCTTGGCTCATCGGCTAATGTGAGTATAGTAAAACGTGCTTTAGTCAAAAAAGAGCTTATAGAAATCGAAAAGCGCCGAGTAGTCATTCCTGATCCAATAATGAAAGTGTGGCTAAAAAAGGAATTAGGAATATAATATTGCATATTGTTGGATTTTTAAATAAATCCAATAAATTTGATTACCACGTCCATTCCGGTTTCATCAACAATTCACCATAATATATTCTTTCAGTAACTGTTTGTTTGCTGAAGATGTGTCAAAACTAACATTAACTATCATTTTACTCTGTCATTAGCTTCGTTCAAAACCTCTTCAGCCTTTTTTATTAAGGTATAGTCAGAGCGAAGCGAAGAATCTACCTCTGTGTGGGTAGGAGAAGAGATGCTTCACTACGTTCTGCATGACAGACTATACATTAGCGTAAGAAATAAAAGATATTTTGAGCGAAGCTAATGATGTGCTTGTCAGAGTTTTGACCCTCATTTTTTATATGATCTGGCTTTGTAAGCTCTTAATTTAGTACGTCAATCCGAATAACCATAGCGGAATTTCATTACGGAAGCCCACTTCGATATTATCCAATGCCAGGTAGCCTTTTTCCACACCGGCCAACTGCTGCTGTGTCTTGTTTTTGCCACCAATCTCAAAACTGTATTCATCATTAACGATGAAATCTACTTGCGTAGAGTAGGTGACGGTATGTTTAGTCCGCATCTGGTTGAAGAAGAAGGTTTCACGTACATTACCTACATCGGTTTTGTCTCCACCGAGGGCATAAGCGTAATTCGTATTACCCAAATATATTTTTTCGGGTTTGGCTAGTTGCTTGATACCAAATGCCTGTTTGTCGAGCAAAAGCAGGGCTTGTGCTTTTTCCAGATAGAAAAGATAGTTTAACAAGCTGATCCGGGTTACTCCCAGTTCCTTGCTTAGTGCTGATATATTGGGTATGCAAGGCACGAGCTGGGATAAAATGGCAAATAACTTTTTAATTCTGCCGATGGAATAATAGTCTATCCTTTCTGTGGCGGGAAGATCGACTTCAAGAATTGTATTGAGAGTGGCAAGCAACTTCTCATGGTATAGCGGACGGTCTTCACGATAGAAAGGATAATATCCGAAGGAAAGGTAATCTTTGAAAGCCACTAAAGGTTTCAACGCCTTTCCTATGCTCATCGCTATTTCTACGTGGTGTGTCAGAAGGTCGGTGAGTGAAAAGCTTTCCGTCTTGTAAGCATATTCCAATTCTAAGAATTCCCGGAAAGACAGGCCGGGCAGGTGGCACTGGACGGCACGTCTTGATAAGTCTGCCTCCCCTTTGTGTATCTCTAGCATGGACGACCCTGTGAATACGACTTTCATGTCAGGGTAGCTGTCATAGATATTCTTAATTTCGATAGACCACGTAGGGTATTTGTGCACTTCGTCCAAAAACAAAGTATTGCCGCCCATTTTGTGGAAGTAGTCTGCCAAATCGAGCAAAGAATGGGTGGTGAACCAAATATTGTCCAAAGAGACATAGAGCACCTCATTGCTATATGGGGTATAGTGCTCTTTGATATATTGCAACATGAGTGTTGTTTTGCCTGTACCTCGCGCACCGGTAATGGCTATCAGCCGGCTTTCCCAATGAATCTCATGGTACAAATAACGGGTGAAATCAGTTGATGTCCGTTCGATGAGCTGATAGAAAGTTTCGAATAACTGTCTCATGGTCTTTACTTTTTTGATTTAATACAAAGATAGATTGTATTCTCTAAAATACAAAAATAATAGAAATTTGTTTTTTATAAAATACAAAAGTGGTGTAATTTTGTATTCTCTAAAATACAAAAATAACAGAAAATTGTATCTTGGAGAATACAATTAATAAGAAAGCGGTGGAAAACTTTTGAGAAGTCTCCACCGCTTTCTTATTAATTATCAGCTTAAATGCACTTGTCTTATCGTCCGTTTTGTGCGATAAGTTCTTTTATCTTTTCATTCAGGCTTTCGGCTTTCATCAGTTGCTCCAGCGTCAGGTGCATGCGCCAGCGCCAGTAGTGACGTGGGTTGGCTGGCACATTAATGCGCTCTTCCTGTGCGTTGGGGTTGCGCCATTTGCCGTCCATGGACATCCAGTCTTGCAGGGAGAGGATGGCGAGTATGGAGTTGCTTTGCAGATGCTTGCGCACCACCTCTTCGCAAAGCTCGGGAGTGGCAGTTGCGGGGGCAGCGCCATAGTGTCCGAGCATCGTGTTGTAGTAACGTTGCGTTTGCTGAAAGTCTTCTTCCCACCAGCCGCGCAGTGTGGACATGTCGTGGGTGGATATGGTGCAGACTGAGCGGTATGGATACCACTCCGGATGCCCGAACTCCTGTGCGGGGTCTTTGGGCATGCGCTGTATCTCCAGTGAGAGGATACGCAGATCGTTCATCACCCATGCCACGCAATCGGGAATCATACCCAAGTCCTCACCGCATACCAACATTCGGGTGGACTGCGTCAGTTGAGGCAGCTTGTTCATGGCTTGCTCGCGCCAGAACTCGTTGTGGCGGTGGTAGTAGTAGTGGTCGTACAGGCGGTTGAAGGCCGATTTTTCCCAATCGTTCAGGGAGCGGTACACATAGTCGTGCTGCACGCCGATACGGGGATGATATTTGTACGGGTCGTGGCGGTCGGGTACAAACAGTACGTCGCTGATGAGCGCATACAAACCGTCGCGCACCCAAATGCTGTCTTCGTCCGTCTTGCCGGCAAAGTAGGCTTCTACCTTGCGTTGGGTGTCAAACTCCGGACGCATCCGGTAGATTTCCCACGTGTCCGTCGGTTCGATGAAGGTTTGCTTCACGTAGTCGGTGTGCGGACCGAACATCTGTCCGAGGAAATATTCGTGTATATACGGTTTCAGGAACTCATCGCGGAAGGGGAGTCCGTAGCTTTCTATCTCTTCACGTGTCATGGGCAGGGCGGGTACAAACTGCCCCAGCAGGCCATGTACGGCGTGCATCGGGATTTCCCAGATGCGGAAGAAGCCGAGGATGTGGTCGATGCGATAGGCGTCGAAGTATTCCGCCATTTTGCGGAAGCGCTTCATCCACCATGCATAACCGTCTTTTTCCATGACATCCCAGTTATAGGTGGGGAAGCCCCAGTTTTGTCCGTTCACCGAGAAATCGTCGGGTGGTGCGCCGGCTTGTCCGTTCAGGTTGAAATAATGGGGTTCTGTCCATGCTTCTACGCTGTTGCGACTGATGCCGATGGGGATGTCGCCTTTCAGTACGACGCCGTTGGCGCGTGCGTGTTCAGTGGCGGCGAGTAGCTGCCGGTGCAGGTTGAACTGGATGTAATAATAGATGGCGATATGCGGATAATCCGCCGATTCCGGCTGGCAGAGTTTCTCTATCTCTTGGATGTCGTAGTTGCTGTACTTCGGCCACTCGCGGAAGTTGGGCGTTTTATAGGCGTCACGCAGATAGCTGAAAACGGCATACGGTTGTAACCATTCCTTGTTCGACTCGAAAAACTCATGGAAGGCTGCCGAGGCCAGCACCTTCTCTCCCTCTTGCTTGAAGATGAGGTGGAAGTATTCCCATTTGGTTTTGTTGACTGCCTCATAATCGACGGAGGGCAGGGCATTCAGTTCTTTCTGACGTTTGTTGAACGCAGCCATAAGTTTCTTGTCTTTCAATGCACCCAGTTGTTTCAAGTCTGTGTACATCGGGTGGAAAGCATAGATGGAGATGCTGTTATAAGGATAGGAGTCTGTCCACGTATGTGTCATGGTGGTGTCGTTGATCGGCAGAATCTGTACGGCTTTCTGCCGGGTGCTGACGGCCCAGTCGATCATGCGTTTTAAATCGCCGAAATCGCCTACACCGAAACTTTTCTCGGAACGGAGTGAGAATACGGGTACGGCAACACCCGAACCTTTCCAGACGGGAAGGTTGAAATATACATAACGGTCACCGATAACCAGTGTCTCGTTTGCACCGCTTTGCGGGTCCGCCATATACCGGTTCGGATTGTTTTCCCAGCATACGGCGCGGCGTTCTTTCTTATTGTATAGAATGAATTTGTATTCCAACGGAAAATGGATTTTGGAGGCATCTGCCTCTATTTGCCATTCAGGGAAGTTGGCATCACTCATAAGTACGGCCTTGTCCGGATTCCAGTTTCCGAGGATCGGCTGGTTTCCGCAGATGCCCAGACAGTGGTCACTGTCGATGCAGGGGGCATACGCTTTTATCAGCAGGCCTTTTTTATGTTCCTTAGGAGCAGCACTGCGTTCGCGGTGTGCCAGAAGGGATTCCGTAAAGGCGGAGGTGTAGAAATATTGCTGCTCCGGCAGGTTCTTCCAGCAATCTTGTATCCGGTAGGTTTTCTTGGAGTTTCCGGAGAGGTAAAGAGTGCGGGGCAGGCTGTTCCACTCGGCACGTATAGGGTGGCCGTCGCGGAAAATATAGTAGCTGTATCGGACGTATCCGCTTTCCGGCATTGCAATGTCTGCTTCCGCAGCCCAATGGATGCCGTCTATGGTTTGTAGCGGAAATGCTTCGGAGGGATGTCCGTTTCCAAGCTCCGGGATGGAGCCTGAAACTCTGACTTCTTCACCCCAATTGGTTCTGTACTCGATATTAAATGATAAGGTCATATATATTAGATTTAGAAATAGCAATAGCTGCAATGATTATGCAAGTATAAAAAATATTCTTCATAATCATGCAGCTATTGTCTGCTATCTCGTTTAAAATCCTATGCAAACGTTTGCTCTTCCGATTATCCGCAGCGGGATGCACCGCAAGTGGTGCAGATGAGACAACCTTCCTGATAGACAAGGGTTTCGTTGCCGCAGTTCGGGCATTTCTTGCCTTTGGCCTCTGTGCCGTCTGTGACGTACTTCTTCAGAGCGCGTTCCACACCGTTCTTCCAAGTATTGATGTTTTCGCTATCCAGCTGGAGTGAGCTTACCAGTTTCATTACCTGTTCGATAGGCATGCGGTAACGCAATACGCCGGAGATGAGCTTGGCGTAGTTCCAATATTCCTTGTTGAACTTCTCGGACAGTCCCTCGATAGTGACCTTGTAACCGCGTTTGTTCTCAAACTGGAAGTCGTAACGCTTGTTCCCGTTCTCATCGACGTTCTTGATGATATGTCCTGTTGAAACATTCTTCGGGAGGATGATGCCTTCGTCGTCATCTTGAAGACCGGTGAATATCTCGTAGGGATGTCCGTCCAGCAATCCGACGAATGCCACCCATTTTTCCTTATTGTTCTGGAAACGCACAACGTCTGCTTCAAGCACTTTCGGACGTGTCTCGACAACCGTAGGCGGCTTGCATGGCGGGAGTTCGTTTTTCTTGTCGCTCTTGGTGGAGATGAGTACGCCGGAACGCGAACCGTCACGATACACCGTACAGCCTTTACAGCCCGATTTCCATGCTTCGACGTACAGGCGGTTTACCAGTTCCTCGTCCACATCGTTCGGCAGGTTAATGGTTACGCTGATGGAGTGATCCACCCATTTTTGAATACGTCCCTGCATTTTGACTTTCATCAGCCAGTCTACATCGTTGGAAGTCGCTTTATAATAAGGTGACTTCTCAACCAGTGCATCTATTTCTTCTTGCGTATAGCGTTTGGCTGGGTCGTAACCTTCTGCTTCCATCCATGTCACGAATTTGGGGTGGAATACGATGTATTCTTCAAAAGCGTCTCCGGTTTCGTCGACAAAGTCGATATGTACGTTGGAATCGTTCGGGTTGACTTTGCGGCGGCGTTTGTAGACGGGCAGGAATACGGGTTCGATGCCGGAAGTGGTCTGTGTCATCAAACTTGTTGTACCTGTCGGCGCAATGGTGAGACAGGCAATGTTACGACGGCCGTATTTCTTCATTTCCTCATACAGTTCGGGGTCGGCCTCGCGCAAACGGTTGATGAACGGGTTGTTCTTCTCACGTTCACTGTCGTAAACTTCAAAAGCACCACGCTCTTTTGCCATTACCACAGACGAGCGGTAGGCACTCAGCGCTACTGTCTTATGTACTTGTTCGGCGAATTCGGTCGCTTCTTCAGTGCCGTAACGCAATCCCAGTGCTGCAAGCATATCGCCTTCGGCGGTGATTCCCACACCGGTACGGCGACCCTGACCGCTTTTCTTATATATCTTCTGCCACAATACGCTTTCAGTATGTTTCACGTCTTCGCTTTCCGGATCGGCATCAATCTTGGCCATGATGCGTTCTATCTTTTCCAACTCCAGATCGATGATATCGTCCATGATGCGCTGGGCCAATGCAACGTGCTTCTTGAAGAGGTCGAAATCGAAGTAAGCGTCCGGCTTGAACGGATTGACTACATAGGAATATAGGTTGATAGCCAGCAAGCGGCAAGAGTCGTAGGGGCATAAAGGTATCTCACCGCAAGGGTTGGTGGATACGGTGCGGTAACCCAAGTCTGCATAGCAATCGGGTACAGACTCTTTTAGAATGGTATCCCAGAAAAGCACACCGGGTTCGGCGGACTTCCATGCGTTGTGCACAATTTTTTTCCACAGATCGGTGGCATTGATTTCTTTCTTGAATACAGGATCGGTGGCGTCAATCGGGTATTGCTGTACGTATGGTTTGCCATCAATGGCTGCTTGCATAAATGCATCGGTCAGTTTGACGGAAACATTGGCGCCCGTCACCTTGCCTTCTGTCATTTTTGCATCGATGAACGCTTCCGAATCCGGATGCTTGATGGACACGCTTAACATGAGCGCACCCCGACGACCGTCCTGGGCCACTTCACGAGTAGAGTTGGAGTAGCGTTCCATGAAAGGAACCAGTCCGGTGGAAGTCAAAGCGGAATTTTTTACCGGAGAACCTTTTGGGCGGATGTGTGATAAGTCGTGTCCTACTCCGCCGCGGCGTTTCATCAGTTGTACCTGCTCTTCGTCCACTTTGAAGATGGCGCCATAAGAATCGGCTTCACCGTCCACACCTATAACAAAACAGTTGGAAAGGGAAGCCACCTGATAGTTGTTACCGATCCCGGTCATCGGACTTCCTTGCGGAACGATGTATTTGAAGTGGTTGAACAACCCGAAGAGTTCTTCGGAACTCAGTGCGTTAGGATACTTGGCCTCAATGCGTGCCACTTCGTTGGCTATTCTCCAGTGCATGTCTTCCGGAGACTTTTCGTAAATATTCCCGAAAGAATCCTTAACTGCATATTTGTTTACCCAAACCCTTGCAGCCAGCTCGTCACCTTGAAAGTATCGTAAAGATTCTTCGTAGGCTTCGTCATAAGAATAAATTTTCTTTTCCACGATGCAATATCTCTTAGATTTAATTGTAAATAAGTAAATGTGTAGAAGTTGTACTTATCGCTAACAAATGTGATTGCAAATCTATGAATGTTTTTTATTATAGCAAAATAAAAAGATGGAATTTTATTAACCGTATGTAAGTTTTCCAATTTAATTTATTAATTGATTGATTTATATGAGAATATCTTTTTGTGATGAATGAAAAGTTTTCCAAAAAGAAAATTGTGCCTTAACTTATTGCTTGATGGAATTATTCTTTTGGAAAACATGGGAGAATATATTTAGGCCTATTAAACATGCACTCTGTGTTTCTTTCACTATATTTGCAAAAAAAAGAAAGAATGGAAAGCTTAAAACAAAGGAGAACAATTCGTAAGTATCAGCAGAAAGATATTTCTTCTGATTTGTTAAATGATTTGCTTGAAACCGCTTGTCGTGCTTCTACGGTTGGAAACATGCAGGTTTATAGCGTAATTGTAACTCGTGATGCTGACCGCAAAGCTAAATTGGCGCCGGCGCATTTCAATCAGCCTATGGTGCAGGCTGCGCCGGTGGTTCTTACTTTTTGCATTGATCTGCGTCGTTTCAGCAAATGGTGTGTGCAGCGCAAGGCGGAACCGGGATATAATAATTTTGAATGGTTTGTCACCGGGGCTGTTGATGCTTTATTGGCAGCGCAAACATTCTGTGTTGCAGCTGAGGAAAAAGGTTTAGGCATTTGCTATTTGGGTACCACTACCTATAATCCTCAAATGATTATTGAGGCACTGGAACTGCCCGAATTGGTTTTTCCTATTACTACCGTTACTGTGGGATGGCCTGCTGAGGTTCCGGCGCAAGTAGACCGCTTGCCTTTGGAAGCCGTTGTCCATGAAGAAATCTATCATGATTATACATCTGAGGATATTGATCGCTTGTATGCTTACAAAGAGTCGTTGTCGGAAAATATACGATTTATAATAGAAAACAATAAGGAAACACTGGCTCAAGTATTTACGGACGTGCGTTATACGAAGAAAGATAGCGAGGCAATGTCTGAGAACCTTTGGAAAGTGATGAAAGAACAGGGCTTTTAGATTGAAAGGTTAGGTATAATTTATATATAAGGTATAGAGTATGAAGTTGCTATATGGAAAGGCAAATGTAACTATACTCTATACCTTATAATTGTTATTCGGGAGTTAGTTCCCTTTTTTCAAGGCTGTTTGGATCTCGTCGATCTCGGCGCGAAATGATTTATCCACTTCTTTTAACTGCTTGATTGTTTTGCAGGCATGCAATACGGTAGCATGATCTTTGTTGCCGATTAGCGTGCCGATCTTTGCAGTAGAGAAATCGGTATGGTTTTTCGCTAAATACATGGCTATCTGCCGCGCCTGCACCACTTCTCGTTTGCGCGATTTGGTATGTATAGCGGCATTCTCCAATCCGAAGTGCTTACATACAGTGGTGATGATATCGTCAATGGTTATGGACTTACTTTCGCAGTTCACAACCTTGCGTACAATGCGTTGTGCCAGTTCCAGGTCGATCTCTTTGTTGTATATAGTGGAATGGGCCATAATGGAGATGACAATACCTTCCAGATCGCGAACGCTGTTGCCCACATTCTCGGCTATGTAGTCAATGACCTCCGGTGGGAATTGCAAACCGTCGCGGTGTATTTTGTTGCGCAGAATGTTTTTGCGTAATTCTACGGTCGGCTTTTCCAACTCGGCTACCATTCCCCATTTGAAGCGTGTAATCAAGCGCTCTTCCATACCTTGAAGCAATACAGGGGCGCGGTCGGAGGTCAGGATCAGCTGTTTGCCGTTCTGATGCAGATGATTGAAGATATGGAAGAATGTGTTTTGTGTTTTTGTAACACCTGCGAATTCCTGAATATCATCAATAATCAATATATCAATTGTCTGGTAGAAGTTAATAAAGTCGTTGGTCGTGTTGTTACGTACGGAATCGGTGTATTGAACCTGAAATAGATGTGCGGATACATACAATACCCGTTTTTCGGGGTATAGTTCCTTGATTTTTGTACCGATGGCATTGGCAAGGTGGGTTTTTCCCACACCTGACGCTCCGTATAGGAACAACGGGTTGAATATCGTTTTGGCGGGATTGAGTGCCACTGCCTCTGCAACACTGCGAGAAAGCTTATTGCTATATCCTTCAATAAATGTGTCGAAGTTGTATTCCGGATTCAGATGTGGGTCTAAATCAGGAACAGGAATCTGCGGGATAGCTTTGTCTATCGTCGGTTTTTGCGGGATGATAGTACGATGGGTGGATTCGTAGTTTACGGTCTTTTCCGGCCGCGAACTTTTGTCCACCATGACATTATACATCAACTTTGTTCCCTCGCCGATTACCTTGTAAAGAGTCTTACGCAATAGGTCTACAAATTTATCCTCCAGAAACTCATAAAAGAACTGGCTGGGAACTTGTACAACAAGCGTTTTGTCCTCATATTTTAAAGGAATAATGGGGAGAAACCAAGTTTTATATGTCTGTTCAGGAACATTGTCTCTGATAATTTCAAGACAGCGGTTCCACAATCCGACATGATCCTGTTCACTCATAACGGTTACTGATACATTTATTAATTAAGCAAAACTTCTACGTTTGCAAAATTGGCAATCTTATTTGAGAAAAACAAATCTCTTTTTTCTTGTGTTTCTCAATAAAACAATAATCTCTTTACTTTCAGCTACTTATCGGAATATGTGAAAATTCCCCCTTTATATATACTATTGTTTTTGTATAACAGCTTGTAATATAGTAAGATAATGCTGCTTTTGTGGGCTGCTCCTCTCCAAAAGCGGAGTAGATATAAACCCCTTTTTTACTTTGTACATAGACTTATCAAGGGTTTTTCCTTTTTGGATAAATAAGCTTTGCTATTTAGACAAAATCTATATAAGCGTAATTCCTACTTATCTTTCTTACCGAATAAAGAGAAATGAACGTAGCGTTTGGGGTGTGATTTTAAATCTTCTAATAGGCTCGCTGCATTTGCTGTTGTGGCATTCAGATTATTGTAGAGTGACGGATCGTTCAGCAATAATCCGACAGTATTATCCTTTCGGTTTAATTTATCTGTAATCATTTTTACATTAGCCAATGTGGAGTCTATGCTTTGCATGGCTGTTGCATAATCTATTTCTTTCAAGTTATTTGAAATAAGTACGAAGTTATCCCCAATAGTATTCAGCTTGCCTGTAAGTTGGGGAATGTCCTTGTTCATTAATGTTTGCAGCTGTCCACTGGTCACTGCTAAGTTGGCTGTCAGAGTCTGTACATTATGCAGAGTGGCGGGGATGGCCGGATCTGCCAATACCGTATTTAAAGATCCGAGTATAGAGTCCAGCTTAGGCAGCATCTTTTCCAGTTGCGGCATCATGGCGGCAACTTTTTCCATCATTCCGTTGTTGAGCGTACCGGGAATTGTATCTCCTATCTGGTATTTCTCGCGGGGATTGTTGGCAAGGAGCAGGTTCATTTTGACGCCGCCCAGCATTTCTGCTGCCAGTTCCGCCGTACTGCCTTTGGGAATACGCAAGTCGGTGTTGACATCTATTTCGGCAATTACCTTTCCGGGCTGGCTGTAATCATAGTACAGGTCGCGTACGATGCCTACACGAAAACCGTCGGCAAAGACAGGACTAGACTTGGTAAGTCCGTTGACATTCTGAAATTTGACATAGAAATAACTGGAAGGCTTAAACATATTGATACCTTTCAGGTAATTGATACCATATACTAATATACAGAGAGCAGCTATTCCTGCAATTCCTATTCTGACTTCTTTGGTAATATACTTCATGATGTTATTCTATTTATTTCTTTTTATTTTTAAATTCGTTGATGGCAGCGTTCACATTCACCTTTTTGCCGTTTTTGAAAGCTATGATGAAAGCGTCCTTGAATTGTGCCGTAATTGAGCGTTTGGTGCGTAATACCTTATTGTAATCGGAGGATGCGCCATACGTATATTTGTACAGGCCGCCTTCTTTATAATAATCCACGTTCTTCAATCCTTTCAATCGCTTGTCATTTTTTGCCAATGGGCGGGAAGATGTGAGTATTTGTATCTTGAACACCGGGGCGTTGTCTTCTGTTTGCGCAACAGCGTTTTTTTCTGTGCGCCGGGGTGTGGAGTTGCTGTCTTGTCTGACTGTCTTTTCTGTTGCATTCGGCGTTGTGCCGGCAGGAGTCGTATCTTTCTCCTCCGGCAGGTCTTCCGGTAGAATGGTCTGGCTACTTCCGTTCAGACGGATTTCCTGCTCTCGCTTATAGGTAAGGAAAGCGCGAAAAATGCCGTTGGCAAGAGTTGTGGTTCCTGCATCTGTATTCAGGTAACGTTCTTCTTCAGGGGTGGAGATGAAACCCAGTTCAACCAGAATGCTGGGCATGGCGCTGGCTTTCAGTACTAAAAAACCGGCTTGGTGCACGCCCCGATCCACCCGGCGGCAAGTATTACGGAAATGCTTTTGTACGAGTGAGGCCAGATGTACGCTTTGCGACATATACTTATCCTGCATGAATTCGAAAATAATATACGATTCGGCAGAATTAGGATTGAACCCCGCATAGCGTGTCTTATAATCGCTTTCGTAGAGAATCACCGAGTTTTCCCGTTTGGCGACTTCGAGGTTGGCATCCGATTTGGCAAGACCTAATGTCCATGTAGAAGCGCCTTTGGCAGTGCGGTTCTTAGCCAATGCATTTGTGTGAATCGAAATGAACAAGTCTGCTTTGGCGTTGTTGGCTATCTCTGCACGACGGTCCAAGGGGATAAAGACATCTCGCGTACGGGTATATACGACTTTTACGTCCGGACAGTTCTTTTGAATTTGTTTGCCGAGTTTGAGTGCAACGTTTAAGTTGATATTCTTTTCTTTGGAGATTTTGCCGACAGCGCCAGGGTCGTGCCCGCCATGTCCGGCATCAATAACGACAACAAAATCTTTTGCTTCGGCACTGCTGCTGCAAAAGGGTGAAATGAGCAGTCCCAAGCAAATATTTATATATAATATGTATCGTCTGTATAGTTTCATATTAAAAATATCGTCGCAAAGATAGCGCAAAGGTCTATTATCGCTCTGCAAAAGTAATGTAATTTTATAGAAAACTCACACTTTGCTTTCAAGTTTTATCTGTAACAGCTTCTTTTTAGGGAGATTTAGTCTTAGTGTTTGCAAAATTTATAGATTTTCTATGTTTGCTTTTAGTTTGCGGTTAGTGGCGAATAGTTCGTTAGACAAATGCCTAACGAACTAAAATTGCTGTATCTCCCGCTTATTCAAATCTTTCTCCTTATTTATTTTCCGCGACGGACATACTTGTTAATAATATCCGTAACTTTGCACGCAAAATTAATAGGTAGACATAGGTATGCTTCTTCGTTTCATAAAGAATTGGACATTGCCTTTAGCAATGCTTGCAGGCACTGCAGGATACTTCTTCTTTGCAAGAGTTCCTTTGCTGGCACCGGTTAAACCCTGTTTGAACGGGCTGATAGCCCTGCTCACTCCAACGTTGATTTTTGCACAATTATTACTTACCTTTTGCAAGGTGGAGGTGCATGAGCTGAAACCGAAGGCATGGCATGGGTGGTTGTTGCTGTTTCAGACAGTTTCGTGCCTGGCTGTTGCCGCCTTGTTGGTATGCTGCCCTATGGAGGAGATGTATCGGGAAGTTTTTGAGGGGGCTATGGTATGCCTTATCTGCCCTACGGCCACTGCCGCTGCGGTTATTACCGGTAAGTTGGGTGGGAGTGCATCAAGCCTTACTACCTATACATTGTTGTCTAATCTTTTGGCAGCGGTGGCTGTTCCGTTGGTGTTTCCTTGGGTTGAACCGCATGCCAATATAACTTTTTTTGCAGCTTTCCTGAAAATATTGAGTAAGGTGTTCCCTTTGTTGCTTCTGCCTTTTTTTATTGCATGGTTTCTGCGGGTGTTTGTCAAAAAGGTACATCGGTATTTGCTTGAATTCCACGATGCCGCTTTCTATTTGTGGGCAGTGGCGCTTGCCATTGTGTCTGGGCAGACTGTGCGTTCTTTGGCGAATAGCGACGCTCCGGTTTTTGTGGAAGTCTTGATTGCTTTGGCCGGTTTGATAACCTGCTGTGTTCAATTCTATCTGGGAAAAAGAATTGGCGGACACTACAATGATCGTATTAGTGGCGGGCAGGCGTTGGGGCAAAAAAACACAGTTCTTGCCATTTGGATGTCTTATACGTATTTGAATCCGCTGTCTTCTGTGGGGCCGGGATCGTATGTACTGTGGCAAAATATAATCAATAGTTATCAGTTGTGGAAGAAAAGAAAAAGGGAATCTTGATTTCTTTCGTAAAGAGTTAGTTGTTATTCATCATATCCCAGTTTTTTTTCATTGTAGTCTGATGCGATATAAGCAGGGCGTCCTTTGGTTTCTTTGAAGATGCGTCCTATATACTCCCCGATGACTCCCAATGAAAAGAGCTGGATACCGCCTAGAAACAAGATAACCACTATCAAAGTGGGGAAACCGGCTGCTTGGTCGCCGTATATGACGGTCTTTATCAGGAAATAGATGGCGTAAATGAAGCTGGAAATGGAACAAATGATACCACATACGGTGGCAATACGCAAGGGGGCGGTGGAGGAAGAGGTAATTCCTTCAATCGCTAGATTGAGTAATTGGAAGAAATTCCAGGAGGAGTGCCCGGCAAGGCGGTCACCGCGGTCGAACTCTATGCTTTTCTTTTGGTAGCCTATCCAGCAGAACAGCCCTTTTGTATATCGCTCTTGCTCGCGTAACTGTCTTAATGTCAGTATGCAACGACGGTCAAGCAGGCGAAAGTCGCCTACATTCGGCAAGATGTCTATCCGGCTCATGTTTTGAAGGAGCTTATAAAAAGCAAGCGATAACCGACGGCGCATCCAACTTTCTTCGCCGCGATTGCGACGCTTGGCGTAAATGTCGTCGTAACCTTCTTCCCAGTATTGCAACATCTGATCTACCAATTCGGGAGGATCCTGCAAGTCGGCATCCATTACCACGCAACAGTCTCCGGTGGCATAGTCGAAGCCTGCCAGCATAGCGATTTCCTTGCCGAAGTTACGTGAGAGGTTTACAAAGTTCACCCTGCTGTCCGTTTGCCTGAGCCGGCGGATCACTTCGAGCGTTCTGTCGCTGCTACCGTCGTTTATAAATAAAATTTCCCATTCATAAGCACTGTTGCGATTGATAAGTTCTATCAGGCGTTGATATAGAGTGGGAAGCATGGCCTCCTCGTTGTAGACGGGAATCAGTAAGGTTACTTTTTTCATTTCACAAATGTGTATGTATAATAAATGCTTCGCAAATATATTATTTTTAAAGAAGTATTGAACAAAATTGCTTTAAAAACATGATCAATTGAAAAATATCAGCCTTTGTGCTTAAAAACAAAGCGTACTAATAAAAAGTTTACCGGAATGGCTATGGCGAACACCGGAGCAGGGGCAGTGGTCTTGGAAAGGCCAAGCCAAAGAAATGTATTCAGTAATCCAATGTGCAAAAGGTAGTTGAACAAATGAGCCCCGCCGAAACCGAACGCTTTTCCCCATGACGGTTTTTTACCGAACGTAAAGTAGGCGGTAAGATAGAAATTGGCGATGAAGCTGAAGGCATAGCCAAGGGTGTAGGCTATATTGACATTGATGAACTTCTGCAGCAAAAAATAGATTCCATAGTGCAAGGCGGTTGCAAAAACGCCTACCAGGACAAAACGTATAAATTCAGGGAGTCTTCTTAATTGCTTCATTTTGGTTTTACACTATCATTGAGTCGGCAAAGTTAGGTATTGTTATAGAATAATTCGTATTTTTGCAGCGTGAAAATATAAAAACGGAAATATATGTCAGATAAAAAGATAGCGTTCTGGTTCATTGCACTGTTGAGTGTACTCGTGTTGGTCCCTTTTTTAGGAGAAACCATATTCTATTCAAAAGGGGAGCCGCGTGAAGCGATAGTGGCGTACACCATGTTGGAGAGTGGCAACTGGATACTTCCGATGAATTACGGAGTGGAAATAGCCTATAAACCGCCTTTCCTTTATTGGACAATAGCTGTTATATCGTCAATTTTAGGAGGAGTATCGGAGTTTTCGGCACGTATGCCGTCGGCGCTTGCTTTTCTTGCCATGCAATTGGTATTCTTCAGCTTCGTTGCCAAACGGAAAAATGTGAAGACGGCATTCCTGACTTCTATTTTGCTTCTATCTTCTTTTGAGGTACATCGTGCAGCAGTGGCTTGCCGGCTGGATATGTTGCAAGTTTCCCTTATCGTAATCTCGTTGTGCCTGCTTTTCCGCTGGGATGAAAAGAATTGCAAGGGTGTCCCTTGGCTGGCTGTTTTGCTGATGGCGTGCGCTACATTGACAAAAGGGCCGGTTGGATCTATTTTCCCTTGTCTGTGTATCGGTATCTATCAGCTATTGCGCGGACGTTCGTTCGGAAAGGCTTTCTTTTCATTATTGGGTATCGGATTATTATCTCTTATACCTTTGGGTATTTGGTTCTGGGCTGCTTATCAGCAGGGAGGGGAGCCGTTTGTCAATTTGATGTTGGAAGAGAATACCGGTCGCTTTTTCCGGAAAATGTCATATGAGTCACACGAAAATCCTTTATGGTACAACTTTCTCACTCTGATTTGGGGATGGATTCCTTGGACTTTGGTGCTGCTTGTTTCCTTGTTTGGACTGAAATGGAAAGAAATGCATGTGCTGCCGGAGGGAGATTCGGTTGGTGAACGCTTAAAAAAAGTGTGGGATAAATTCCGCTCTCAATCACCGTTGCAGCTTTTTATATGGGTGGTGATTCTGACTATCTTCATCTTTTATTGTATCCCTAAGAGCAAGCGTAGCGTGTATTTGTTGCCTATCTACCCGTTCATGGGGGTGCTGCTTGCCGAATACTTATTGGCGTTGGCGCAGCGTGGTGCAAAAGTATTTAAAATTTCTGCATGGATTTTTGCTGCATTGGCTGTGTTGCTCACCGTTACTTTCTTCACTGTACGTTTAGGCTTGGTTCCTGAAAGCATTTGGGGAACAGGCCGACATGCTGCCGAAAACATTGCATTTATGAATGCTTTGCAGACGGTGCCGCTTTCGTTTTCGAAATGGCTGATTGTTTTCTTGCCGTTGATGTCTGCCGCCTGCCTGCTCTATACACTCTTGAAGTGTGCGGATGCACGACCGTTGTTATATGGTGTGGCGGGATGTATGTTATGTATTTTTGTGGCATTGGATGGAGTTTATCAGCCCACCGTTTTGGCTGTGAAGTCGGATAAGCATCTGGCGGTCCGCCTGAATGATCTTGAGCCGGAAGAACCGGTATATTCATATGGAGACTGGGTGAAGTTTTATAGCATAAACTATTATTTGGGTGATCGTGTGCGTATCTTTGACATGTTGCACCCTGCAGAAGGGTATGTATTGGTGATAGACGAACTGCAGGAGAAGTTCTTGCAGAATAACCAGAATGCATACCGGCTTGATGAGGTTTATCGTACTCCACTGCGTAGCTGCGATATGCGTAAAAAGGTGATAGTTTATAAATTCAGCAGAAAATAAGATGCCTTCTATAAAATTGATTGATAAATATTATCCGGAAGAGAACGAGCTGAAGCATATTTTGCTGACTCATAGCCGTTCTGTGGCCGACAAAGCTTTGTGGATTGCCGATAATCATCCTGAATTATCTTTGGACAGAGACTTTCTGTATGAAGCAGCTATGTTGCATGATATAGGTATATTCCTGACGAATGCTGAGGGAATTTATTGCTTTGGAGATAAACCTTATATCTGCCATGGCTATTTAGGAGCGGATTTGGTGCGCTCGGAAGGCTATTCTCGTCATGCACTGGTTTGTGAGAGGCATACCGGAGCTGGTCTTTCGTTGGAAGATATCGTTAAGCAGGACCTGCCCGTTCCCCACCGGGATATGCTTCCGGTGAGTCTGGAGGAACAAGTAATTTGCTTTGCCGATAAGTTTTACTCTAAGACGCATTTGGAGCAGGAAAAAAGCGTAGAGAAAGCACGAAAAAGTTTACAACGCTATGGCGAAGCCGGTTTACAACGCTTTGATCATTGGTGTGAACTGTTTTTGTAGCAATCTAAATTTCTTTAAAAAGGGAGATTATCCGTATAAATTACGTACTTTTGCCCTTTCAAGCGTAAACTATTAGTTAATGACGCCATTGAAAGCAAATACATTCATATCATTCATACTACTATTTGTCTTACTCCTTCTTTCCGGTGAGGCTGCTTCGCAACGTCGTCGGAGAGGTGTTGTGCCGCCCGAAAGACTGCAAACGGACTCTTTGCGGAGAGATTCTTTGCAAGTAGATACATTGGCTGTTACCGAGAAGAAGAAACAGCCTTTGGACGCACCGGTCACCTATGAGGCAAATGACTCTATCGTGTTTGCCCAAGGCGGGTATGCGCATTTGTACGGACAGGGAAAAGTAAATTATCAACAGATAGAGCTGGCTGCTGATGTTATCACCATGAATATGGACAGCAGTACAGTATATGCTCATGGAGTGGAAGATTCTTTAGGCGTGAAGACGGGAACTCCGGTTTTCAAAGATGGCGAAACTCCGTATGAGACCAATACGATCCGTTATAACTTCAAGAGCAAAAAGGGGGTGATCAGTAATGTGGTCAGTCAGCAAGGAGAAGGATATGTTACCGGAAACAATGCAAAGAAGGGGGCTAATGACGAACTGTATATGAAAAGCGGGCGGTACACAACCTGCGACCACCATGAGCACCCTCACTTCTATATGCAGATGACTTATGCGAAAGTACGTCCTAAAAAGAATGTTGTAACGGGACCTGCCTATCTGGTGGTGGAGGATGTTCCTTTGCCGCTTGCTGTGCCGTTCTTCTTTTTCCCGTTTTCGAGCAGTTATTCATCCGGTTTCCTTATGCCTACATACATGGATGACTCCAGTCGTGGTTTCGGTCTGACGGACGGCGGATATTATTTTGCTATCAGTGATAAGATGGACTTAAAGTTGAGGGCCGACATTTTTACGAAAGGCTCATGGGCATTGAATGCTGAATCCAATTATATTAAACGGTATAAATACTCCGGTTTGTTCCAGGCGAGTTATCAGGTGACCAAGACCGGTGATAAGGGGCTGCCGGACTACTCTGTCGCCAAAGATTTCAAGATTGTTTGGTCTCACAGGCAGGATGCGAAAGCCAATCCGAATCAAACATTTTCTGCCAGTGTGAATTTTGCGACCAGCAGTTACGAGCGTACTAATATTGGAAACATGTACAACTCGAATGCTATGTCGCAGAATACGAAAACTTCAAGTATCAGTTATTCCCGTTATTTTTTTGATAGAAAGCTGACGGTAGCGACAACTACTAATATCGCTCAGACTATGAGGGACTCTTCGGTTAATGTTACTTTGCCTGATTTGAATATTTCTTTATCTACGATCTATCCCTTCAAGCGTAAAAAAGCGGCAGGCGAGGAGAGGTGGTATGAGAAGATTTCAGTACGGTATACGGGCCGTTTGACTAATAGCATCCAGACAAAAGATAATCTGCTGTTTAAATCCAACCTGATAAAGGACTGGAAGAATGGTATGAAGCATGAAATACCGGTCAGCGCTACCTTTACTTTGTTCAAGTATTTTAATGTAACTCCCTCCGTCAGCTATACAGAACGTTGGTACACGCGTAAGGTGATGAAAGACTGGGACCCGAACTATGGTACGAACGGTAGGGAAGTGGCTACTGATACGATTTACGGTTTTCATCGTGTGTATAATTATAATGCCAGTCTGGGTATCAATACGAAGATATACGGTATGTATAATCCGATTTTTTTTCCTAAAAAGAAGATACAGATCCGTCATGTCATAACTCCATCGGTAAGCATAAGCGCCGCTCCGGATTTTGGTTCTTCACGTTACGGCTATTATGATTCTTACATTAAGAATTATGCGGACGGCAGACGCGATACGGTCATTTATTCTCCGTATTCGGGACAAGCATTTGATGTTCCGGGAAGAGGTAAGCAAGGAAACATAACCTTCAGCATCTCCAATAATCTGGAGATGAAATATTATAGCAGTAAGAAGGATACGGTAAAGAAGGTTAGTCTGATTGATGAACTGGGGGCCAATATCAGTTATAATATGGCTGCTGCAACGCGCCCCTGGAGTGATCTTGGATTGAATCTTCGTCTGAAACTGAGTAAGAACTATACATTCAGCATGAGTTCTTCGTTCAAGACATACGGTTATAAATTCGATGAGAATGGTAACGTTGTTGATAATGACCGTACGGAATGGTCTTACGGGCGTTTCGGTATATTCCAAGGTTATGGCTCTTCTTTCAGTTATACGTTTAATAATGATACGTGGAAAAAATGGAAAGAGAAGTTAAGCGGTACTAGAGACTCCGATAAGAAGAAAGAAGAGGAAGCTGCTTCGGATGAGGAGGGTGCGGAAACTGATACTGATGGAAACGGTATTCCTAAAAAGAAAGTGGAAAAGGCGGCCGTTGATGCCGACGGGTATCAAGTATTCAAGATGCCATGGTCTCTGAACTTCAATTACAGCTTTAATATCTCTGAAGATCGTAGTAAGCCTATCAACCGTAAGAAAATGCGCTATCCCTATCGTTATACTCACAACTTGAGTGCTTCCGGTAATATAAAACTGTCTAATAAATGGGCGGTAAGTTTTAATTCCGGTTATGATTTTGAAGCTAAGAAGATTGTGCAGACCACCTTTAATATAACGCGCGATCTTCACTGTTTCAGCATGTCGGCCAGCCTTTCTCCTTTTGGGCAGTGGAAATACTACAATTTTACCATTCGTGCCAATGCAAGTATTTTGCAAGACTTAAAATGGGAACAAAGAAGCCAGACCCAGAGTAATATTCAGTGGTACTGATTTATTATTTTACCATTTGATCTCTTCTTCGCCATGTGCCCTCAAATAGTCATTGGCCTTACTGAAATGTTTGTTGCCGAAAAAGCCGTTGTAAGCGGAAAGCGGAGAAGGATGTGCTGATGTCAATACCAGATGCTTGTTGCGGTCGATAAACGCGCCTTTCCGTTGTGCATAAGCTCCCCATAGAATGAATACCAAGTGCTCCCGCTCTTCGGCAAGGATACGGATGGCGGCATCTGTGAATATTTCCCAACCATGATTTTGGTGAGAACCGGCTTGATGGGCACGTACAGTGAGGGTGGCATTGAGCAATAGCACACCTTGTTCCGCCCAGCGTGTCAGATTACCGGTAGGTGGCGCGTCTGCTCCGGTATCAGCTTTGATTTCTTTAAAGATATTTACTAAAGAGGGAGGGAAAGGAACACCGTCATTTACGGAAAAACAAAGTCCATGCGCCTGTCCGGGGCCATGATACGGGTCCTGGCCTATAATCACTACTTTTACCTTATCGAAAGGACATAGATTGAATGCGTTGAATATTAATTTACCCGGTGGGTATATAGTATTCTTGCCGTATTCTTCGCGGACAAAATTCGTTAACTTATAAAAGTAATCCTTATCAAATTCAGGCTGCAAATGTGTTTTCCAGCTATCTTCTATTTGAACATTCATAATTGGAAGTGTTGGTGATTTAGGGTGCTAAGATACAAATATTTCACCACAGAGTATACAAAGTACCGCAGAGTTTTGTCAAGTGTATTAAAAAACTCTGCGGTACTTTGTATACTCTGTGGTGAAATATTTAAATGAGATGTATGTTGTGTGCCTTACATTCCCGGCGCATGTCTTCGGGCCAGATGCTGGCTTGTATTTCTCCGATGTGTGCTTTACGTAAGTAGAACATACATAACCGGGATTGTCCTATGCCTCCACCGATGGAAAGTGGCAGTGCGTCTTCCATTAAGCGCTTGTGGAAATAAAGCCCCATACGCTTCTCTTCACCTTCCTGTTTGAGCTGGCGTAGAAGTGCTTCCTTGTCTACGCGAATACCCATTGATGATAATTCAACGCTGCGTTGCAGGACATCGTCCCATAACAGTAGATCGCCGTTTAGTCCGGGGAGTCCGTTCAGTCCGGAGGTTGTGTAATCATCGTAATCCGGAGCACGCCCGTCGTGCTTTTTGCCGTCGCCCAGTTTGCAGCCGATGCCGATGATAAATACAGCACCAAACTTCTTGGCAATGGCGTGCTCACGACATTTCGGCTCTAAGTTGGGGTACATCTGGCGGAGTTCTTCCGCATGGATGAAATGTAATTTCTGTGGCAGACAGGGCTTGATTTGTGGGTACATTTCGTATACCATGTATTCTGTACGGACCATTGCAGCATAAATGCGGGTGACAATCTCTTTTAGGAAATCAACGTTACGGTCTTGGTCGGTAATTACACGTTCCCAGTCCCATTGATCTACATATAGAGAGTGCAAATTGCCTAATTCTTCGTCTGCGCGGATGGCATTCATGTCGGTATAGATTCCGTATCCTGATTCTATATGGTATTCGGCAAGCGTCAGGCGTTTCCATTTGGCAAGTGAATGCACTACTTCGGCTTGTGCATCGCCTAAGTCTTTGATAGGAAAGGAAACGGCACGCTCTACTCCGTTCAGATCGTCGTTGATACCCATGCCTTTCAGTACAAAAAGAGGGGCGGTGACGCGACGCAGACGAAGTTCGGATGAAAGGTTCAACTGGAAGAACTCCTTAATCTGTTTGATGCCTAATTCAGTTTGTTTTAAGTCTAATAAAGGTTTATATCCTTCGGGTTTTATCAGGTAACTCATAGGTTTTATTTATATGTCATTTGTTAATTTGTTCGGCAAAGATAGAAATAATATTGATGATTGATGCTATTTTGAACGAAAAAATAACAAAATGTATATATGTGCTCGTGTATTGCTCTCAAAATAATAATATAGAAAGTGAATGTTGCTAGATAGAAAAAGTGATGAACATTAGGAATATGCCGAGATTTTTTCTACTTTTGCACTCGAATTAAGGCTCCGTAGCTTAGTGAATAGAGCGTCAGATTCCGGTTCTGAAGGTCGTGCGTTTGAATCGCACCGGGGTCACAAAAAATCCTTGATAATCAGTAGATTATTAGGGATTTTTTATATCTGTATTATTTTTTAATACGGGTAGTAAAAGGATTTTTAGCTTCTGTTTCTGTATTTGCTGGCTAGTTAGAGTAGTTGTAATGTGTTGATAATTAGGTTGGAATAGCTTATGATGAACGAGCCGTAGTTCACTATCCGTAACTGCCGCGATAGATCACTTCCTTTCAACTAATTTACCAAAATAAGGGTTAGTAATGCGCTTTTGTTCTAAAGAGTTATTACTTGAAACAGTCAGACATTCTTATTCTATATAAATAGTGAAAAGGTAAGTTATCCAAATTAATAACTTACCTTTTTCTATGTATATAAAATTAACTACAACACTTTAATTTTAATATTTTTAAACCATACTTCATCTCCATGGTCTTGCAGCAAAATATTCCCATATTCCGAATTACCAAAATTCTCCCAGTTTTTATACTTACTGTATGCTACCAAAGCATTCCACATTTCATTCTGACGGGTATATTCTATTAGCTTCACTCCATTCAGCCAATGCTCCACATGATTATCTCTCACAATAATCATAGCTGTATTAAAATCTTTCTTATTGAAAGGCTTATTTGCCGGAGCTGGAATCAGATCATAAAGTGAACCTAATTGTCGATTTCCTTTCACTCCCAATTTTGCATCAGGGTGTTTGTCATCGTCCAATATCTGAAATTCGCATCCGATAGCCGATCCGGCTCCCCTATTCATGCCCGGATTAACAAAATACTTTATACCGCTGTTAGCTCCTTCAGTGATCTTAAAATCTACTTTAAGAATAAAGTTCTTATATTCTTGCTCTGTCACTATATCACCACCATTTGCTGATTCCGCACCGCCACTTTTTAGGACTTTCAGAATACCATTTTCCATGACCCAACCTTTCTTAGGGAAGGCATCAATTCTTGCACCCCGCCAACCTTCCGAGGTTTTACCATCCCAAAGAAGTGTCCAACCATTTTTTACTTCATCTGGAGAAAGAGTGTTAGAAATCACATTAATCTCCGGTGCTTTGACTGGAGTCAAATAGCGTTCTACATTGGTAGTACAAATACGTATATTCTTCCAACGGACAGTTTTCCCTTCATCAGCTGCACTGGCAATAGCATGTACCTGCAAGGCTATGAAGCCTGAAAGAGTCATGTCATCCCAAATATTGGCACATGGAACTCCGTTTATCCACGTGGCAATGGAGTTGCCAAACGCTTCAACACGTGCTTTGTTCCATTCCTTACTTTTAAAGGCTGTTTTGGCCTGCGGATTCCAAGTCAGCGGATAAAGCCAATTACGACGGGCCTCATCGTAAATACCTCCCGACCAGGCGCGTTCGGAAGGATCAATCTCAAATTGATAGCCATGCACTCGGCCTTTTTGATAATCCTTCTTGCTTTCACTACGCAATTGTACACCGGAGTTCAACCCTTCATCAATCTTAAAATCAAATTCCAAGATAAAATCACCATACTGCTCCTGAGTAGCCAAGAAAGTGTTAGGCGTGCCCAGCTTTGAGATCCCCACAATCGTACCATCCATAACTTTATATTCAGCTTTCCCATTCAGTTTTTTCCAACCTTTCAGGTTCTTGCCATTAAAAATATATTCCCAGTTTTGAGCCTGTATAACCAAAACAGAAAACAAGCACAAAAGCAATAAGTAAACTCTTTTCATACCAGTATATTTATTAAATAAGTAACATTATAATTTATAAAATTCATCCCAACCCTTACGAGGAGGTGTTCCAATCAGCATCGCATTGGCAAATTCATTATTTGTAATCTGTTTCATACGTGAATCAAAGAACAGTCTGGTGTTCAAACGCTGTGCTATTACTCCCAATGAGAAGACCTGGCTCAGCACTCCGTTAATTTCAAATGGAGAACGAGTTTTCTCCTGTCCCATGCAAGCCAATAAAAAGTTTTCGAAATGATTTGATGGACTTTTTGGTATTTCAGGAAGTATGCCTGCCATTTCTTTTGCTTTTTCTTCCGGTATAATAGAAAGAGTACTGCCATGGCTTCCTCCTTTAAAAACCAGGTCTTTTGTATAAATAATCTTTCCCGGGTTTAATTTGGCAGCCGGTGTGTCTCCCTGATTTGTTTTGGGAATATTGGGATCAAGGCCTGACACCCCATAGCCTTCCGGAATGGGAGGTAAATTATCCAAACCATCATACCAGGTGATATCTACCGGCGGCATTCCTTTACGCTGTGGAAAACGGAAGAGAATGGTAGAAGAGTAAGGGAAAAAATAGTCGTTATGCCCGTTAGCATATTGCATTGATACTTCATATGGCAGGCCCAGCTCTAAGAACTCATGAACCGTATCTAGAATATGCGCTCCCCAGTCACCTAAGCATCCCATGCCAAAATCATACCAGCAACGCCACTGTCCCAAATGATAATCCTTATTATATTCGTGGTATGGGACAACTCCCAACCATGTGTCCCAGTCCATATCATTGGGTAGCTGCTGCCCTGATGGAAGTTTATAAATACCGGAATCCCAGCCATGCCAACGGCGCGGGTTATTCATGTGTGCAGTCACAGCAGTCACATCTTTGATTATACCCGCATCCATCCAAGCCTTAAACTGGAAATAATTGGCTTCCGAATGCCCTTGATTTCCTACCTGAGTTACCAGATTAGGACGTTTCAATGCAGCCTGCATAAGCAGTTCCGCCTCATAGAATGTACGCGCCAGAGGCTTTTCCACATAGACATGCTTACCGGATGCCAAAGCCAGCATGGTGATAGGAAAGTGGGAGTGGTCGGGGGTGGCTATAGCCACAGCGTCAAAGTCATTGCCAGCCTTATCAAACATCTGACGAAAATCGCGGAAACGCTTCGCCTTCGGATACATGTTCATCACTTTTTGAGTATGGGGGGCACCCATATCAACATCACATAAAGCTACTACTTCTACCATACCCGTACGGGCAAAGTCACCAATAATTTGCTCACCGCGATTTCCAATACCCACATAAGCGATCTTCACCTTATCTGCTGCAGCTTTTCTTTGCGATACAGAAATAGGAGCTCCCAACAGATCTCCCGTTCCCAGTGCCAGTCCTGCAGAAGCCATTGTCATTGTTTTTAGAAAGTCTCTTCGTGTTGTCATATTTTTCCAGTATTTATTAAGTTATTTATTGTATGTTCTATTTTTGAGGAATACAAGAAAGGTTCGCACTCCGTAAATGACGAGACGTAATACACTCCATATTACATAAAGCACGCACGAAAACATAATGACGTAAAAAAAGGATGTTAGCACCTCCAGAAAAGAAGTCTTATAAGCAATAATTGCATACAGATTCAATAAGTTGGCCATAACGAAACATACCAACCAAGTCAGCAGTTCCACCTTTTTCCGGTGTGCAGTGATGAGTGTGTCTTTCATATTTGTTTATCTGCTTTAGAATGATGATTTAAGTAATCTATTTTATATTCATCAGGAAAGCTAAGGGTGCGTTGTTCTTGCAAGGCCCGGTCACCCAGTAAACAGAGCATACTTGCATAGTAGCCTTCTTCGGCTATACGCTTGGGTTGTTTTCGGGTAATAACTGCCTCTACAAAAGCTTCCAGCAGCAAGGATGTACCATCCGACTTAGGCCTTTCACCTAAGATGAATTCCCCATTGTTCCCATTTGCTGTTTCGGGAGCCCAGCTAGTTCCGGCAAAAGACAGGGAATCAAACACCTTATTTTCCCATTCATTGATCATCTGCAAAAAACCGGGTGCAGGTGGGACATTCTCGAAATAGTATTTACCCTTTTCAAGCTCTATTGTTCCCAGGCTGCCCATGATTTGTTCCTCCAAACCATAAAACTTATTAGAGATAACAGAGTCGAATGTCATTTTTTTTCCATTCTCAAACACATATATGCAACTTACATTATCATATACTTCCCGGCCGTCCTTCCAATAAGTTATTGCCCCATGTCCCATTACCTTAACCGGTAACTCTTGCAACGCCCAGCTCCCGATCTGCAGCTGATGACAGGCCAGTTCTGTCATCAGTCCTTTAGAATATTCACGATATAAACGCCAATTGATCAGACGCTCCAGATCTGATGAAGGTACTTCTCTTCGCCAATCTCCATTCCGGTACCAGAATGTACGGATCGCATTTATCTCACCGAAAGTGCCTGCATGAATCATCTCCATTGCTTTGATATAGCGTGGATCGAACAGCCGCTGTTGTCCTGTGAAAAACACTTTGCCTGTACTGATATGCTTCTTATAGATGCGAAAACATTCCTCCATAGTAAAGCCTATCGATTTCTCACAAAAAACATGCTTCCCCGCATCGAAAGCATCCAGCACTATCTGACAGTGGAGATTAAGAGGAGTGGCCACCAATACTGCATCAACAGTCTTATTTTCCAAGACTTTCCGATAATCTGTATATACCTTGGCTTCCCGAACCAGATTCAATGCTTTTTCCATAGAAGGTTGATATATGTCGCACAATGCAACAATCTCCACCTTAGGATTCTGCAACAAAAAACTCATCAGGAAACGTCCCCTTGACCCCGTACCTATAATCGCCAGACGGCATTTTTCACCCGATGTCTCTACAACTTCTGAAAAAACAGAAAGCCATGGACTCATGGACAATAAGGCGCCCGCACCTATAACTCCTAAGTTTCTCAAAAACTCCCGCCTGTTAATCAATGCATCTTTCATAATCTAGGTATCTGTAAAAATTAATAAGGTCGTTTATTTGAATAGTAATTATGTTAAAAAATATTATGCTATGATAAATATGTAAAAGACTCCTATAATGCATAATTCCATATTTCTTGATGGTATTTTTCTTTACCTCTAATTTAAGACTATCCTATCCATCATTCTGATGGGTACTTTAATATTAGAGCTTTTCTTCAAGAGCTTTTGAATATATATTATGAATAGGTGTCATTTGCTTTTACCTTTTTATGGCCATAATTGGAGCGTTTGTAAATTACTATATGTCATTTAAAAACTTCAAGATGCCGTTCTCAGAATACGAGAACGGCATGTCGAAGTGTTACCCCTGAGATATGATCTTTATACCTGTACTGTTAATAACCATAGTTTTGTGGATTTGGATCAGCTGGTTCCAAACGATCTATATGTTTTTGTGGAATAGGGCGGAAACGGTGGAAAGGTTTTATGTTTTCTCTAGCAAGTTCATTACGTTCTTTTATTCTTTTCACAAAGAAATCTGCGCCATTACGAACTAATTGTTCAAAACGATGCAATTCGCCTTCCATTTCACGTCCATATTCATCTAAGAAAAATATAAGTTTTTCTTCTTCATCCATTTGGCTTATAAAATCAGCCGATACTTTCATATCCTCAATAGTAGATTTGCTAATGTCTGCAGGATCTCCACCATCATATTTATAAAAATTAGGCGTTTTCATTTCACCCTCTTTCCATGCTGCACGTTCACGTACTATATTCAAAGCAGCAGCTGAATTGGCATAATCTCCTTTCAAGGCAAACGCCTCCGCCAATATGATATATGTTTCAGCTAAACGATAACAGAAATAATCGCGATAACCACTTTGATCATTAGCCGATGTGCGTCGACTATCTAAATATTTAATCAATGAAGGATAAGTATTTCTAATACCATCACGATCCCCTCTTTCATTCAATCCTGGCCTATTAATTGATTGCATCGGTATATACCAATATGGTTCTATAGCGCGTGCATAAGCTAATTTTTCAGATCTTGTTCCTGTTGAAAAACGCTTATTTACGTCTTCCATAGAAAATACAATTGCAGTATCCCCTATAGTATAACGATTTTCACCTTTTATTTTTCCAATATTAATAGGATCAAAATTACCAACTGCATTAGAAAAACTCTCCCAAGGAACATTCGGTTCAGAATTACAATAATATACCCAAATATGTGATTTATATAAGCGTGCATCTATTAGTTTTCCATGTTTATTACTCTTATAATATTGAGGACCATACAATCCATTATCCTCGTATAGAAAGGGAGTAGGTGAAGCTCTTCTCCAAGGACGTCCTGTTATAAGATCTCGTCCAATACCATTGCTTATGCCCCATTTTACTGTTTCAGAGCCATTTCCGTTTACAGTGTTCAGAGGCATACCTTCTGCCTGGCTAGTAAACATCATATGAAGCCAGTTTCCTCCTGTATTCACATCCGTAGCTAATTGATTATTATAAAAATGATCAGTAGAGAATTGAATATTGAATAATACTTCAGAACCTGCATAGTCATCAGGAGTAGGACCACCTGTCTTAGGGTCAAAACGCCATAAGTCAGAATAATCTGGAGCTAAGTTATGTAAACTTCCACTTCCAGCTTCAGCACCGAAATGGCATACAGCACTTGCATATTCAATCGCCTTGTCAAGATCTGTATTCTCGCCCCCTCGTTCTTCATTCATATGAGTATCGGACTGGCTACCTGCCCATTTCTGACTATAACGAAACATATAAGCTTTTGCTAACAGATGACCAGCTGCACCCTTACTTGCACGTCCATAATCTCCGGTTACCTTACCTTCGGCATCTGCCCAAGGTAACAAATTATAAGCATCAGTAGCATCGTCTATAATTTGCTTCCAAACATCTTTTTGAGGTGCACGTGTAAAATTAAATGTCGGTTGATCTACTGGTTCTAACACTAGTGGGCAATCGCCATAATGAATCGCTAATACTGAATAGTAATATGCACGTAAAAATTTTAATTCTCCTTCACGAATATTTTTTATATCTTCTTTCATTTCTGTATTTGAAGCAAGATATTGTAATCCTAAATTGACACGTGCTACCCCATTATAACAACTGGTCCAAAAAGCTGAGAAAGTTTCATTCGAGGGATTCATCGTAGAGGTATAGAGAGCAAAATCTGTACCTCCATCACCACCAATAGTATACATATCCGTACCTATCTCTTGGAAAATGATACCTGAAGGGGTGTTAGATGTAGAGAACATACTACGTCCATTCTGATAACATGATGCAACAAGAGACTCTACACCTGCCGCTGTCTCATAATGACTGTAGTCTGCATTATAACCTTTCTCATCTAGGAAATCCGAACACGAAGTTAGGCTAAATCCTAACAGGCCTACAATGAGTATATGCTTGAAATGAGTTTTCATATTTATTATTTATTGATTAAAAAGTTAGATTAATACCAAATATATAATTTCTCATCGTTATTGGATCACTATATGCTTCTTGTTTACGATCCCATGTGCGTCCTGCCTTAACAGAACCTTCCGGGTCATTATTAGGATAACCTGTTATAGTAAAAGGATTTTGTAACTGTACATAGAAACGTGCCCTTTCCAATCCTGCATATTTAATGATACTTTTCGGAAGACTATAACCCAAAGTTATGTCTGAAATACGAACAAAATCTCCTTTATTATACCAATAAGCCTCTCTATTAGGTTGATCAGCATCCCCCTTAGAAGGTTTCCTGAATTGGGTTTGAGTATTCTCTGGCGTCCAATAATCTGCATAACGAGTATTCATACGACCGTCGTGACCTACTCCCGGATCACAATAAATAGTATGCCCAAACATACCGTACATGAAGATATAGAGGTCAAAGTCTTTATAACGGAATGTGTTTCCCATACCAGCTGTCCATTTAGGCATTTTCTGTCCACGAAAAGTTCGGTCATAAGCATCAATTTTATAATTACCATCTAAATCAACAAAACGTAAATCACCAGGTTTATACGAATGTCCATTAGCATTGAATTTTGCCATCTCTGTCATATCCTCTTTAGAATATCCCCACACGTATTTCGTATTTACATAATCATAAAAAGTATCTACAGGATGACCAACAAACCACATATTGGCAACATCTTCTTTTAATCCACTAGCTAATTTTACAATCTTTTCTTTATTGGTCGCAAATTGCAGTGAAGTAGTCCAAGCAAAATCTTTTGTTTGGAAATTTACTGTTTCTAATGTAACTTCAAGACCTTTATTTTCAGTCTCTCCAACATTTTCTGTAATACTGCCAAAGCCTGAGACTTCTGGAAGAGCACGTGGCATCAACAAGTCATACGTATTTTGTTTATACCACTCAATGCTACCAGAAATACGCCCATTGAAAAATCCAAAATCTAGACCTACATTATACTGTCCGGTTGTTTCCCAACCTAATACTTTATTAGAAAGCGAACTTGGTGCATAACCTAAAGCTCCTATGTTCCCCCACGTATAACGACTGCTACTGATTTTTCCAACTGTTTCATAAGGATTAACAGCAGAGTTACCAGTCTTACCATAACCAAAACGAAGTTTTAAATTGCTAATATTACTAATATTATCTTTAATAAATGATTCATCAGAAATACGCCATGCAACGGCTACTGATGGAAAAGCTACCCATTTATGCCCATCGGCTAACCGAGAAGAACCATCATAACGTAAAGAAGCCGTTACCATATATCTATTATCTTTAAAACCATAAATTGCACGCCCCATCCATGACATCAAGGTCCATTGGGTAAAATTACTGGTAACGCCTTGTGTCGTAGCGCTACCTAGATTATAATATAACTGTGATTCCAAAGGAATACCTACACCACTGGCGGTAAGAGGTTCCTGTGTAAATTTTTGGGCTGATTGTACTGCTGTTAGATTCAGACTATGTTGTCCAAAGGTTTTGGCATATGAAAGAATATGTTCCAAAGTCCAACCTCTATCAAAAACTGCTTTTTGCTCGGCCTTAGCATTACCAAATCCTTGTGAAGTTGATGCTTTAGCATAGAACATTTGTTCTTGTCCACTATAATAATCAGTACCAAAATTAACACGATAAGATAAACCATTATTCAGTTTAATCATGGCATAAAGAGTAGCATCAATACGGTTTCTTTTAGTCTTACCTTCTGTTCCCGTAAAATCATAAAAAGGATTCCATAGCATTCCTTCACCAGTTGGATGAGGTACTAATCCCAATGCAGGGTCACCATCTTGAGTAATATCACCCCCTACACCATAATCACCACTACCACCTGGAGAATAGTACGGGGTGCCAAGAGGATTCCAATTACCTCCAACTCCGGTACCATTGAAATATTCCCAATAAGCAAAATTGGTTGTAGCTCCCATGGTAATATATTTGCCTAAATTTTGGTCCAAATTCATACGTAGCGTATAGCGCTTACGATAAGAGCGCGGCGTGATACCCTTATTGTCCATAAAGGAACCTGAAATGAAGACTTTGGTGTTTTCGTTTCCACCACGAATACTAATATTATGGTTCTGCGAAATTGTTTCATCACGCATACCAGCACCTTGCCAGTCAAAAGTACGTAGTTTTGACGGATCATATGTTCCACCTTCCCATGCACGTTTTACAGACTCCAAAACATACCCAGAAATATCGCGTGAACCTACATATTCCAATCTTTGATCATATTCCCAATTAGGAGTCATAGAAGGATAAGTGCAACTAGGATCTATAGAATAACCGCCTTCGCCATCATATATATAATTACGGTCTGCTTCACGTAAATATTCCAAATATTCTGCTCCATTGCGTACACGACGATACTCGTCCACCTTACCTATGGAAAGGTATCCATTGTACTCAACATTAACTTTTCCAACTTCACCTTTTTTAGTAGTGACCAAAATAACACCATTGGCACCGCGTGCTCCATAAATTGCTGTAGCTGAAGCATCTTTTAAAATTTCAATGGATGCAACATCTGAGGGATTTAATACATCAGAGCCCCCATTTACAGGTACACCATCTATAACAAACAAAGGTTCATTGCTGGCTGAAATAGAACGGTTTCCACGAATTCGAATCATAGGTGTATCATTCAGTCCTCCACCAGCTACCATAACACCCGCAGCCTTACCTCGTAAAGCTTCTTGTATATTAGTAGGTGCAGTAGCCATCAAATTTTCGGCTTTCACTTGAGTGATAGCTCCTGTAAGATCACGTTTTTTGGCAGTACCATAACCTACCACTACCACTTCATCCAAAGTTTCAGTATCTTCTTTTAATACTATTTCCAAACTTTTTCGTCCGGCAACATCTACGGTTTGTACTTGATAACCAATGAAAGAAATTCGAAGTTTTCCTTTGGGAGAAACATTCAAAGAAAAATCACCGTTAATGTCTGTAATAGTACCATTAGTAGTACCAACTTCAGTTACGTTGGCACCAATCACAGCTTCTCCTAAAACATCTTTTACTGTACCTTTTACAACTTGATTTTGCGCATTTGCCCATATTGCTACAAAACAAAGCAAAAATGACAATATCAATTGTTTAAAATAAAAAATAGTGTTTTTCATCGTTAATTAAAAAAACTTAGTTAATATAAAAATATATATTAT
>CEAL01028341.1_pt1 | contig 46011 bp, 33 predicted proteins | sample 557521 | NCBI WGS metagenome assembly CEAL01 (sample SAMEA3182095, study PRJEB8094) | gut metagenome | biome: human; feature: gut; material: Stool; isolation source: human stools | place: Canada | collected 2012-03-06
ATTTGCTATTTTTTAAGTAAAATAATTAAATTTTAATTAAGTGGTTTCTTTTTCTGTCTGCTTTTTCGTTCTACCGGATGTGTCATCCGGCTGCTATAGGTATCAGGATTTACAAATCCAACGAGGCGGGAACGGTGGCAAAACTTTCGTTGCTTTCTTCTTATAATTGATTTTTTATAGCAATCAAAGTTTTTATAGTTTTTGATTTTTGTTTTTCGTTGTATTCTTCTCTTTTTACCAAACCGATATTTTTTGCATACCATTCAGTTATGCGGCTTGTTTCGGAAAAGAATAAGAACTTCACCTTTAATTTGTAGCTTATCTTTATGCAGTTGAATTCTCCCGCAGAAGTTCGGACGACATCAAGCCCTTGGCATTCTCCGTCCAGGGTGGTTATTAGCGAGACGGGGCCTACTCTTAGTATGAATTTATCAGTTTGTATTTTATCGCCTTTCTTTATGCCATCATTTATTGTGACTTGAATGCTTCCGATGGTTACTATCTCTTTGTTACTGTCTATATTGTCCTCCTTAGTGATAGCGGAGACCATTTGTTTGAGGTTATTTATCTCTGTTTTTTCATCTTTTAGAAAAATAATCGTATTTCCATTTGCTTGAACAATTCTGGATAGCAACGTGCTGTCTTTTATTTGTTCGCTGATGGGAGGAAAAAAGTCGGACTGGATAATGAACAAGCTATCATTTCTTGTCACGATTTGTTTTATGCAGGAAGATTCTCTGTGAGTTTTATCGGTCGTGCTGTTATAGACGTCATAATAAAGGGCTCTGTTGGACACCGAATTATAATATTGGGCATTAAGGGGTGCGTTAATACTTAGAAAAAATAATAGAGTGGTAAAAATATTTTGTTTCATAATGATGGCTATATATAGCTTTAAAGGGATTATTCAGTTTTATATAGCTAATTTAAAAAGTGGATAATGCGAGAATTATGAAAGAAAGATGACTTGATTTATTTTTCATGTGTAATACACTTTTTAAATTAGCTATTTTAGGAACATTGAAATTATATTTTGAATTTATTCCAATCCAGTCCATAGGAAACGGCTGTGTTCGCATATACATACCATGGCTTTTAGATTATCCTTATCTGATATGCTTAGATTGTCAATTTGTGCAATTATGTTTTGGGTGTATGAATGTACCATAGATTTATCTGTTATTTGAGAAATGTATTGTGCGTATGATTCTAAAAAATCAGATTGATTATTTAGTACTGCCCTTTCCATTTTTGCTTCAAATGTGTCTAAATTATTTGAATTTAGTATAGCTAATAATTCTGTTTTATAGAGATTCGGTATGTTACCAGAGTACCCAATGTTTGATAGCGAACTTTCTGTATTAGATAATATTGTAGATACTGAAACATTTCCAGTTCGAATAGATGGATATTTTGATACTACTTGCTGTACTAATCTGTTATGTTCATATCCCATCTTTTCGTATTCATGTGTTGGAGTATAGATAAACCAATTAGGGTTAATGTTCCAATTATTAAAAGTAGATGCTTTGGAGCTTAAAATGGCTGCTGTTATAGAAGCTACTGCGGCACAGACAAGACTTAACTGCCATGTTAAGCCATGTTGTCTTCCCCATGTGTATCCCATGGCATCCATTTTTAATACAGCAAACCATCTGAACCAACTTCCTCTTGTTAGAACTTCTTCATTCGTAACATTGTATAGAGGATTGATTTGTTCCATATAATTTGTTAACTTTAGATACTTTTCTGCTTCTTTGACTGACAGTTTTTGTTTTTCAGTAGTTGCAGATAAACTTTCTTCATTGGAAGAACATGATATACATGCAAAGGACAAACATGCAATAATCATCATAAGTGTGAATCGTAGCTGTTTCATAGTGACAAGAATTTAAAGTTGAGTAATAATAAGTACTAAAGGCGGATGCAATATATGAAATAAATATATGAAATGCAAGAATAAAGCTCTTTAAATGTTTGTGATATTTATATATTTTTTTACCCGAATATTTCCGTCACAGTGGACGAGGATGGAGAACATACGCTGAAACGTGCAAAAAACGGATCAAATCTAAATTTTCATTTATTTTGTCTCAAACTGCTTAATTATGAAATATACAATGAAAACTTGTTTTGCCCGGCGGGAAAACCTATCTTTGTAGTATCCAAGACTTGGAATTGAGCTTTGATTTCTGAAACTGAAAGTTCAATTCCTTAGAATGAAAGCTTTATTCTAAGAAATGAAGCCTTCATTCCAAGTCTTGGATACTACAAAGATAGGTTTCCTTGCCGGATGAAGTAAGTTTGGATAGGGAGTACGGGAAGAAATAAGAGTGTGGAACCTTTTAAAAAAAAGAAGATAGCAAATGCCTACGCATTATGTAATGAAAGAAATGCCTGACCTGCAAGGGAAGGGCGAACGGGTGACTTACCCGCAAATGGTATTGTTGGGACAAAGTTCAACCCGTGAATTGGCGGAATATATCTCCGTACGGAGCGGCTTTTCTCCGGGGATGGTCGAGGGCATCATCTGCGAACTGGCGGAGGCAATGGCGCATACAATGGCGCGGGGCTTTTCGGCAAAGATAGACGGCATCGGTACGTTCACTCCTGGGTTGGTGATAGGCGCCGACAAGGAGCGTGAAGAAGCGGACGGTGACGCCACCCATCGCAATGCGCAGAGCATCTTTGTGGGGAAAATTAATTTTCAGGCGGAAAAGGAACTGGTGTATAAAACCAATAGGCACTGTACGCTGCGGCGTGCACCGTGGAAGCCTGTCCGCTCTTCGCAAGAATATACTGCCGGACAACGGTTGGAGATAGCACGAAAACATTTGGAAGCACATCCTTTTCTCACCGTCCGTACGTATTGCCAACTGACGGGATTGCTTCGTTCGTCAGGAACCGTCGAGCTGCGTAAGTTGTCGCATACACCGGGAACGGGCATCGGCTTCAGCGGATTTGGCAGTCACCGCGTATATATCAAGTCTGAAGAATGAATATTTAATACCGGTTTGCTTATGAATTTTTATACCCCTGTGGAAATTCCCGGAAGTTTGCCGCAGTTGACGCATGCCGACCGACTGATGTTGTTCGGCTCTTGCTTTGCCACACACATCGGCATGAGGCTCACCAATGCCAAGTTCCGCTGTGATGTCAATCCATACGGAGTGCTGTATAATCCGCTTTCCATCTCTGCCGCTTTACGGGAAATCGTTGAAGGAAAGAGATATGCTCAAGACGATTTGTTCTTCTTTCGTGAATGTTGGCACAGCCCGATGCATCATGGGGATTTTTCGTCCTCATCGGTAGAAGAAACATTACGCATTATCAATGAGCGGATTGCCTCGGCTCACAATACTGTTTTTAATGCGGATTGCTTACTGTTGACTTTCGGCACAGCATGGGTGTACGAACAGAAGCATACGGGACGCATTGTGGGCAACTGCCATAAGCAGCCGGAGAAAGAATTTACCCGCAGGCGGTTGGAGGTTGATGAAATAGTATTGGACTATACTTCATTGCTTTCCGGATTGTTGGCGCGGAATCTTGACTTGAAAGTGATTTTCACAGTCAGTCCTATCCGTCACGTGCGCGACGGGTTGCACGCCAATCAACTCAGCAAGGCTACGCTGCTGTTGGCGGTGGACCGGCTGCAAGCTGCTTTTCCGGAGAATGTATTCTATTTTCCCGCCTATGAATTGGTTTTGGATGAATTGCGGGATTACCGCTTCTACGCTGAAGATATGGTGCATCCTTCCGAAGTGGCTGTGCAGTATGTGTGGGAGCGCTTCTCGTCCGCCTGTTTTTCGCCGGAGACGTTACAGATCATAGAAGAAAGTGAAAATATACGTAGGGCATTGGCACACAAGCCCTTTCATCCCGGCTCTGAGGAGTATAAGCGTTTTTTAGGACAAATTGTGTTAAAAATAGACCGACTTAACGGAAAATACCCGTACTTAGATTTTCAAAAAGAAAGAGAATTATGTCATATACGATTGAAAATATAGCTCAAATCATTGGTGCGCGGCGGATAGGAGAGTTGTCCGCTACGATTGACTGGTTACTTACGGACAGTCGCTCCTTGAGTTTCCCTGAAGAAACATTGTTTTTTGCTTTGGCAACCAAACGGAATGACGGAGCCCGTTATATCCGCGATCTGTATGCGCGCGGTGTCCGCAACTTTGTCGTTAGTGAAGAAGGGCTTAAAGAAGCGGAAGCGCTTGGCTCTCCACTTCCGGATCTCAACTTATTGGTTGTGCCAAGTCCGTTGAAAGCATTGCAGAAGCTGGCGGAACAACATCGTGACCGGTTCCAGATTCCTGTTATCGGTATTACCGGCAGTAACGGAAAGACCGTTGTGAAAGAATGGCTGCACCAGTTGCTGAGTCCGGAACGTGTTATCACCCGTTCACCCCGCAGTTACAACTCGCAGATAGGTGTGCCTTTGTCTGTATGGCAGATGAACGAGCAAACAGAACTTGCCATTTTGGAGGCGGGAATCTCGGAGCCGGGAGAAATGCGCGCTTTGCAAAATATCATCAAGCCGACCATCGGAATTCTAACCAATATAGGCGGCGCACATCAGGAGAATTTTTTCTCTTTGCAGGAGAAGTGCATGGAAAAACTGGCGCTTTTTAAGGATTGTGATGTCGTGATTTATAATGGTGATGACGAGTTTATCAGTAATTGTGTAAGTAAATCTATCTTTTCGGCCCGCGAAATAGCATGGAGCAGGAGAGATATGGAGCGCCCTTTGTATATCAACAAGGTGGAAAAGCAGGAGAACTCTACCGTTATTTCCTATCGTTATTTGGATATGGACAACACATTTACATTGCCGTTCATAGATGATGCTTCTATCGAGAACTCGTTGAACTGTTTGGCAGCCTGCCTGTATCTGATGCTTCCTGCCGGGCAGATAACGGAGCGTATGGCAAAATTGGAGCCAGTGGCAATGCGTCTGGAAGTGAAAGAGGGTAAAAATGGCTGCTTGCTGATAAACGATAGTTATAATTCGGATCTCGGCTCTTTGGACATAGCGCTCGATTTTCTGTATCGTCGCTCACAGAGCAAGGGACTGAAGAGGACACTTATTCTTTCGGATATATTGGAAACCGGGCAGAATACTCCTACTCTTTATCGCCAGGTGGCACAGTTGGTGAACAGCAGGGGAATAGAACGTGTAATTGGTGTGGGAAATGAAATCTCCTCATGTGCCTCACGATTTAATATCGAGAAAACTTTTTATCCTGATACGGCTGCGCTGATTGATGCCATTGGAAAAGGTGAACTGTCGTTGGAGAATGAAATAATCCTGATTAAGGGCGCGCGTAAGTTTGGTTTCGATGCGTTGACGGAGGTTTTGGAGAGAAAGGTTCACGAAACGATATTGGAGGTGAATCTTGGTGCGATGATTGCCAATCTGAATTATTATCGCAGTAAACTGAAACCCGAAACCAAAATGGTGTGTATGGTGAAGGCTTCCGCCTATGGTGCCGGATCGTATGAGATAGCCAAAACTTTGCAGGAGCATCATGTGGATTATCTGGCTGTTGCCGTGGCAGATGAAGGTTCGGACCTGCGTAAAGCCGGCATTACGGCAAGCGTCATCATTATGAATCCGGAAATGACCGCTTTCAAGACGATGTTCGATTATAAGCTGGAGCCGGAAGTGTACAGCTTCCACCTGCTGGACGCATTGATTAAGGAAGCCGAGAAAGAGGGGATTACCAATTTCCCTATCCATGTGAAGCTGGATACCGGTATGCACCGGTTGGGGTTTGCTCCGGAAGATATGCCCCGGCTCATAGAACGTCTGAAAGGGCAGAACGCGGTTATTCCCCGTTCGGTGTTCTCGCATTTCGTGGGGAGTGATGCTCCGCAATTCGATGCCTTTACGCGTAAGCAGATAGAGACTTTTGAAAAGGCTTCCATGCTGTTGCAGGAGGCATTTCCATATAAGATACTTCGCCATATATGTAATTCTGCCGGCATTGAACGTTTTCCGGGGGCGCAGTTTGATATGGTGCGGCTGGGAATCGGGTTGTATGGCATCAGTCCGATAGACAATTCCATTATGAATAATGTCAGTACGTTAAAGACCACCATTCTGCAGATACGTGATGTGCCCGAAGAGGATACGGTGGGATATAGCCGCAAGGGACATTTGGTGCGCCCTTCACGCATCGCAGCCATTCCTATCGGTTATGCCGACGGGCTGAATCGCCATTTGGGCAACGGCCGCGCCTATTGCCTGGTGAACGGGCAGCGCGCTCCCTATGTAGGCAATATTTGTATGGATGTCTGCATGATCGACGTAACGGATATCGACTGTAAGGAAGGTGACAGTGTGGAAATCTTCGGGGATCATCTGCCTATAACCGTTCTTTCCGATGTGCTTGAAACCATTCCGTATGAGGTGCTGACAAGTGTCTCGACACGTGTGAAGAGAATATATTATCAGGATTGAAAGGGGGTGTGATGCCTGATTTGTGAACTGTAATCCGCGGCATAATGTGAGCATGCCAACGGAATAAATTGCAAATCGTAAATCATAAATCATAAATCTTCTTATCTTTGCAAGCAAATTTAATCCGATATGACTATGACAAACTTACTCTTATTGGGCTTCTTGCCCAGCGGTTCCGAGTGGATTATCATCGCACTGGTTATTTTGCTGTTGTTTGGCGGCAAGAAAATCCCTGAATTGATGCGTGGCTTAGGTAAAGGCGTAAAGAGCTTCAAGGAAGGTGTGAATGAGGCTAAAGACGAAATAAACAAAGCAAAGGAAGAGGTGGATAAACCTGCGGATAAATAATCATTCTCACATTGGCATATCCTCACCATGTCAGATAAAGAATTAACGTTCTGGGATCATTTGGACGAACTGCGCCGGGTATTGTTTCGTATTCTCGGCGTGTGGTTCATATTGGCTGTGGGTTACTTCATTGCGATGCCCTACTTGTTTGATAATGTAGTGCTTGCTCCATGCCACGATGATTTCATATTCTATGACCTGTTGCGTTATATCGGTGAGAGATTTGATTTGCACGATGAGTTCTTTACGCAGGAGTTCCATATAAAACTGATCAATATAAATTTGGCTGCACCGTTCTTCATCCATATATCTACGGCTTTTTGGATGTCGGTGGTGACGGCTGCGCCATACTTGTTTTTTGAAATATGGAGGTTCATTAGGCCCGCACTCTATCCCGGTGAACGCAGGGGAGTGCAGAAAGCGCTCTGTTTGGGTACGGTGATGTTTTTCGTCGGAGTGTTGCTGGGCTACTTCATGGTCTATCCGCTGACATTGCGTTTTCTCTCCACTTATCAGCTTAGTGCGGCGATAGAGAATCAGATTTCCCTCAATTCGTATATTGATAATTTTATGATGCTGGTACTTTGCATGGGACTCGCTTTTGAGCTTCCGCTGGTGACGTGGCTGCTCTCGTTGCTGGGGTTGGTGCATAAGACGCTCTTACGTAGTTATCGGCGTCATGCTGTGGTGGCCATTGTCATTGTCGCTGCCATTATAACGCCCACAGGCGACCCGTTTACGTTGACCGTAGTTGCCGTACCGCTTTATATGCTTTATGAGATGAGTATCCTGATGATTAAGGATAAGAAAACTGACGGGGTTGAAGAAGTGGCAGAGGCGGAAAAGGAATGAATTCGGAAATAAAGGAATATTTTGATTTACTGTTGGAAGCCTGTTGTGCAGAGGACTTTTCCTTGAGATCGGCTTACCGGCAGTTGCGTGAACTGCTTGAGCACTTGTGCCGTACGCAAATGGCGGACAGCAGTCTGCAAATGACCGACCTTTCCGCCCGTATCAATTTTGTATCTTCCAAGCTCGGACTGACTGTCGCCGAGCAAAATCGTTTGCATACTTTCCGGCTTACCTCCAATGCCGTTTTGAACCGTCAGGCAGAACCTTCGCGGGAGCAACTGCTGCGCGATGCCAAAACATTGTCTTTTTTTGTAAAACGTTTGACGGGCGAAGCTGTTCCGGCCGAGCTGTACCGCTTGTTGCCGCATGCGGATGCTACGTATATTGCTGCTCCTGTGGCAAAGGAACGTGTACGGCGCATGCGTGTCAGTTTTCAGTATGCCGATGAGAATTATCTGTATGTGTTACCCGTAGACACTGTGGCTGACGAGCCGTTACGGGTGCGCTATAATGTGCCGCAAATAAATGACGAATTTGCAGAAACTTGCGGTTTGTTGTGGCGGCATGCCCAAGTTAATTTGCTGGATGTGGCGATTGATGAATCGGGTGTGCTTACGCCTTCTTTCATAATTTTGGAGCCGGATTATTTGCTCGATATCAGTTCGTTGGCAGAATGTTTCAGGGAGTATGGGCATCATCCGGCAAATTACCTGTTGGCAAGATTGCAAACGCCCGATAATACCCGTCCGCTTTTGTTGGGTAATATAGCCAATCTCTTTCTGGATGAATGGATTCATGCAGAGGGAGAACCGGACTATTTGGCGTGTATGAAAAAAGCATTCCGTTCGTATCCCATTGAATTGGCTGCCTGTGCCGATTTGCGCGACCACGAAAAGGAACGTGAATTTTTTGCTGACTGCAAACGGCATTTTGATAATATCAGGCAAACGGTAACAAAGACTTTCCGGGAATCGGGTTATGAACTGGATAAAACGGATGCTGTGTTAGAACCGTCCTATATATGCGAAGCATTGGGTTTGCAGGGACGTCTGGATTATATGCAGCGCGATATGTCGTCTTTCATCGAAATGAAATCGGGTAAGGCGGATGAGTATACTATCCGGGGAAAGGTAGAGCCGAAAGAGAATAACAAGGTGCAGATGTTATTGTATCAGGCGGTATTGGAGTATGCCATGGGAAGGGATCACCGTCGTGTGAAGTCGTATTTGCTCTATACGCGTTATCCGTTGCTTTATCCTGCACGTCCTTCATGGGCTATGTTGCGTCGGGTCATGGATGTTAGAAATCGTATTGTGGCAAACGAATATGGTATCCAGTTGCGTAATAGCCCTCAATATACAGCGGAGCGCCTGCAAGATATTAAATCCGAAACCTTGAATGAGCGGCAACTTGACAACATTTTATGGAAACGCTATTTGTGTCCTTCGATTGATGCTGTGACACAGAGGATCAATGCGCTGTCAGCATTGGAACAGTCGTATTTCTATGCATTGTATAACTTTATAACCAAAGAACTCTATACTTCGAAATCCGGTGATGTGGAGTATGAGGGACGTGCCGGAGCGGCAGCTTTATGGCTTGCTACTTTGGCGGAGAAAAGCGAGAACGGGGAGATCTTATATGATTTGGTGATACGGCAGAATCATGCAGCGGATATCCATAAACCTTATTTGGTGTTGGAACGTGTGCATCCGGATGCTGATACTTTGCCCAATTTCCGGCAAGGAGACGCGATTGTTCTGTATGAACGGAACGTAAACGAAGATAATGTTACCAATAAAATGGTGTTTAAAGGAAATATCGAGTGTATTTCCGATTGCGATGTTTGCATTAGGCTTCGTGCAACGCAGCAGAATATCAGTGTGTTGCCAATGGATAGCCGTTACGCGATAGAGCATGACTATATGGATACTTCTTTTCGCAGTATGTATTCGGGACTGTCGGCTTTCCTGTCTGCCACGAAAGACCGTCGGGACTTGTTGTTGAATCAGCGTGAACCGGAATTTGATAGTGCTTTTGATGGTGCCATAGCTGCTGCTACCGATGACTTTGTACGTATTACGTTAAAGGCGCAGGCTGCTAAAGATTATTTTTTGCTGATAGGACCGCCGGGTACAGGCAAAACCTCTCGTGCTTTGCGGGGTATGGTGGAGGCTTTTTATCGGGAGGGGAAAGAGATTCTTTTGCTTTCATATACCAACCGGGCGGTGGACGAGATATGCAAGATGCTGACGGCCATTACTCCGGAAGTTAACTTTATACGTATAGGCAATGAGCTTTCATGCGAGGAGGCTTATCGTCCGTACTTGATAGAGAATGTATTGGAGACTTGTTCTACACGTCGCGAAGTGCAGGAACGTATGGCGCATTGCCGTATTTTTGTGGGAACAGTTGCTACGCTGTCTGCCAAAGCAGAACTGTTCCGGTTGAAAACTTTTGATGTGGCTTTGATAGATGAGGCGACACAGATATTGGAACCGCAACTGTTAGGGTTACTTTGTATGCGCGGTGTTACCGGTGGAAATGCTATCGGTAAGTTTGTTCTGATAGGAGATCATAAACAGCTTCCGGCAGTAGTGCTTCAGTCATCGGAGCAGTCGGAAGTCTACGACGAAGGTTTGCGGACGATTGGTTTGTGTAACTTGAAAGATTCCCTTTTTGAACGTTTTTACCGCAACGCCATGAAACAGCGTTCGGCTTGTTGTTTGCAACCTTCGACCGGAGATTCGCAATCATCGGTTGCCGGTTCTCCATTTTCTGCTCTCCGTTCTCTTGATATCCTTTGTCGTCAGGGACGCATGAATGTGGAAGTTGCTGCTTTTCCGAACCATGCCTTTTATGGCGGTTTGTTGCAGCCGGTGGGATTGGAACATCAAACTGGTTCTCTCAAACTCTCTCCCGAACTTTCTACCAATGAGTTTGCCGCTTTGCTGACGCGTCGTGTCGCTTTTCTTCCCTCTACTCCCGAACCGCCTATGCAGTCGGTAAAGATGAATCATTCGGAAGCAAGAATTGTTGCCCGGTTAGCCGCAGCTGTGTTTCAGCAATATGTCTCTGCCAACGGCTGTTTTAAGGCTTCCGCTTTGGGAATAATCACCCCTTATCGCAGCCAGATAGCATTAATAAAGAAAGAGATCGCCGCTTTGGATATACCGGCTTTGAATGATGTCTTGGTGGATACGGTGGAGCGTTTTCAAGGAAGCGAACGTGATATTATCATCTATTCTTTTTGCGTGAATAGGGCATATCAGTTGAGATTGCTTGCTAATTTGACAGAGGAGAATGGAATACAGATTGACCGTAAGCTGAATGTGGCTTTGACCAGAGCCCGCAAGCAGATGTTCATAACCGGAGTTCCTCAATTATTGGAGCAGAATCCGATTTATTCCCGCTTACTGAAATATTGTAGATTGTAAAAGTTGGTCGGTTCTTGTGTTCTGTTCTTCGTTTAATAAATCTTAAATATTTTCATTCTCTTTATATACTTTATTAATAACAACGTGTGTAATAAAGCCTTATATTTGCAACACGTTTTTTTCATAGAGATTTAGATTTAAGGTTAGAAGAATTGTGGAAGTCGTGAGACTTCCCTTTTTTTCGCCTTGACGGTTGTTCTCTTATTGATTTGATAAGGAATCTTCAGGTTGTTAAGAGGACAAAAAAAGCTCTTTCGTAAGAAAGAGCTTTTTTTGTATCTATACATTATTATTAGTATCAGTTCAGTACGATAGGTTTATATTTCGGAACCAGCGCTTTCATGATGCACCAGCCAATCAGGTATGCCACAGCACACACGCAGAAGATGACGAAGTAGCCTGCCGGTTTTCCTTCAAAGCCCATAAATGTCATATTGGTTTCTCCTGCATAAACGAAAAGTTCACCGGCAATGTATTGTAATACCATGCAACCTATACCGCCTGCCATACCGCCTATACCGGTAACCGTTGCAATGGCAGTCTTGGGGAACATATCGCCTACCGTAGAGAATATATTAGCTGACCATGATTGATGAGCTGCTCCGCCGATACCGATCAATATAACCGGGAACCATGGGGAAATAGTACCCAAAGGCTGAGCCAGCAATACTAACAGAGGGAAGAAAGCGAAAATCAACATGGCACGCATACGTGCTGCATAAGGATTTAGACCTGTTTTCTTGATGATGATAGAAGGTAACTTACCACCGTAGATTGAAAGCATTGTAATGGCATACAGCGTGAAAATCAAAGCTATACCCAGTCCGTCAGAAGTCTTGATTCCAAATTGAGTGTTCAGGTAGGAAGGTGTCCAGAAAAGGAAGAACCACCATACACCGTCAGTCATGAATTTACCGATAGCGAATGCCCAGGTCTGCTTGTAACCGAAGCATTGCTGGAAGCTCATTTTCTTTTCTTCTGTCTGGGGAGTTGTTTGTGCTGCATCCTCATAGCTGTCTTGCTCGATGTACTCCAACTCGGCTTTGTTTACATGTTTGCTCTTGGCAGGCGCTGTGTACATAAACACCCAGAAGCCCATCCATATAAAACCAAGTCCGCCGATTACGATAAAGGCCATTTCCCATCCCCAAGCTTTAGCCAGCAAAGGTATGGACAGCGGAGCAATCAGAGCTCCGATAGAAGCGCCTGCATTGAAAATAGAAGTAGCGTAGGCGCGGTCCTTTTTGGGGAAGTATTCTGCGGTAACCTTGATAGCGGCGGGGAAGTTTCCCGCTTCTCCCAATGCGAGCACGCAACGTGCTCCTAAGAAGCAGTACATACTGATTGTGGCAATCGTGACAACGACATCACCTGTGGCTCCCATTAATTCTGCCGCGCTGTGCAGACCTACGAAGTGTTCTGTGATAATACCGCAAAGAGCGTGCATACAAGCACCTAAAGACCAGATGCCGATAGCCCATAAATATCCTTTTTTAGATCCCAGCCAATCCACGAAACGACCTGCAAATAACATACAGGCTGCATATACAAATGAAAAGACTGCTGTAATTGTACCGTAATGTGATTCGTCCCAGTGAAATTCGGGTTTGATAAACTCATCCCAAGTAAGCGATAATACTTGGCGGTCGAGATAGTTAACTGTTGTCGCAAAGAATAACATGGCGCAAATGGTCCAACGATAATTGGACATCTTGCCCAGTGTGTTCTGAATTGTACTCATGATAATAGATTTTATTTATATGTGTTGCAAAAATACGTGTTTTTGTGTTAGGTTGGTGGTAATATTTGATGTAAATCATGGATAAAATGATAAAATAGGCATAGTTGCAAGCAACTATGCCTATTTTATTTATAGATATTACTTCATATCTGTGTATTTTATTTCATCTTTATCGCTATATTTCAAGTTTTCGCCTCCCATACCCCAGATAAAGGTATAGTTGCTGGTACCTGCTGCTGCATGGATGCTCCATTCCGGAGAAGTGATGGCTTGCTCATTGTGCAGCCAAACGAGGCGTTCCTCTTGGGGTTCGCCCATTAAGTGGCAAATGGCATTGCCGGCAGGCAGGTTGAAGTAATAGTAGGCTTCCATACGACGTGTGTGAGTATGAGCCGGCATCGTGTTCCATACAGAACCGGGAGCAAGTTCGGTGAGTCCCATCTGCAACTGGTTTGTACCGCCATTTTTCACTCTCTCCAAAACGTCTTTTACAATCAGCTGGTTTACAATACGGTCGTTGCTGTCTTCCATTTTTCCGTAGTGGTCGGAGATGCCTAAAGCATATTTCTTAGGATTAGCTTTCTGAAGTTTGGCGTCGGTTGTAATCAACTGGGTAACATAAGGCTTGTAAGCCGGTGCCGAATTGATATAGAATTTAGCGGGGTTGGCAGCATCGTTACTCTTGAAAGTTACTTCTTTATTGCCACAACCCACATAAAGCGCTTCTTTATACTTCATGGGGTATTCTTTACCGTCTACGGTAACCACTCCATCGCCACCGGTATTGATTACGCCCAATTCGCGACGTTCGAGGAAGTAAGTGATTTCCGGGCCCAATTCGCGGAATGTTTCCAGTTTCAATACTTTGTTTACAGGCATTGCTCCTCCATAAATCAGGCGGTCATAGAGAGTATAAGTCACGTTGATTTCATCCGGTGCCATTACCTTGCTCATCATAAAGGCGCTACGAAGACGTTGTGTGTCATAGTGCTTTACATCCGACGGATGGCAAGCTGTCTGTACTGTGTAATTTACTTGGGCGGAAGCCGTAAGTGCGGCAGTACCCAACATCAGGGCTATTGCTAATTTTTTCATATCTGATATAAACTTTTAATTATTAATATGCTGTGATTGAATGTTTCCTTTATTTAGAACTCTTTTGAGCTTCTTTTTCGCTGCGTACGATGATGCGGCGGTTGATAAGCATCATGGCAATTGCTATCAGCGTCAGCAGTGCGGCTCCTACATACGAAAGTTTTACACCTCTATATATAGTCCAGCCGAAGAAAGAAGCTGCGAAATCAATGGAGCCGCCATCAAAACCTTCGGGGATGTGTGCAGTAGGATCGTGCGTTTCGGCGTATACTTGATTGGCTGCCAATGTGAAATCCGGTGCCATGTCGGTCACGAAGTACAAACCTAATATCAGGGTGACAAGACCAATGATGAGTGTCTTCACCACATTACCCTTAGTAAAGGGTAGTATCATTGGGAACAGATAGAACATACCGGCAAGTGAAGCCAATGGTAGGAACTGGTTGCCCGGCAGGAATACGGCAAGTGCCAGAATAACAGGAATAAGGATAACCGACGCTACCAATGTGGCAGGATGACCGATAACCAATGCAGGGCTCATACCGATATGCACTTTTTTACCGTTGAATTTGACTTTTACCAGTTCTGAAGTCTTTTCAGAGATAGGTTTCAGTCCTTCGATGAACAGGGAAGTGATGCGGGGAATAAGTTCCATTACAGCTCCCATTGTGATACCCAAGAAGAGCACTTTCTTGATGTCGAGCTGTGCTGCCCAGCCTATGAGCATACCTACGATAACTCCCAATACCAGTGGTTCGCCTATTACACCAAACTTCTTTTTCATACCTTCTGCATCAATTTCCAGCTTGGAGAAACCGGGAATTTTGTCTAATGCCTTGTTGATGAGTATGGCAAACGGAGTGAAACTCTGACAGAAAGGTTGAGGAATAGAGATACCGTCCAAATCATAGAACTTTTGAAATTTCTCAGCGGTGAGGTCTGCACAAACCAATGTGATGATGTAGCAGATAATAGCGGCGAAATAACCCCATGCCAAATTCTGACCGGTAACAAAGTAAGCTACGGCACCGATGAAAGCAAAGTGCCAGTAGTTCCACAAGTCTATGTTTACAGTACGTGTGGTCTTGGTTATAAGCATCAGGAAGTTGACACCTAAACAGATGGGAATGATAAGTGCACCGACAGCTGTATTATAAGCTACGGCAGCTGCGGCGGGCCATCCCATATCGAATACGTTCAGTTGTAGGTGATACAAATCGGATATAGCTTTCAGGGGGGTATCAAAGTTTGTTGTCAGAAGGGCAGTGACTACACCTAAGCCCACAAATCCAACTCCAACGAAGAGACCTGATTTCAGAGCCTTTCCAAATTTCATGCCAATGCACATGCCTATGATTGTAAAAATAATAGGCATCATAACAGACGCTCCTAAAGCGATGATATAACTAAAAACTTGTTCCATTCTTTATGTGATTTAATTGATAAATGACGATGTTTAACAATAGTATGAATTGAAAATCGGGGTCAAAAATAAAACCTTTTCCTTATTAATCAAATTGTAAAGGCATAATAAATAGTAAATCAGGACGATTTTGGACAAATTTGTCGTTATCGTGCACAAATTTGTTCGTTTTCGTACACGAAAATCAAAAAATGCACCCTCTACGCCAAAAAATGCACAGAGGTTTGGAAAGAAACCTCTACTTTTGTTTCATGAAAAACAGTAAAGTCTAATACCAAAAAAGAACATATTCATGAAGAAGAACTTTATTTGTAAATTTATTGTATCCGGTTCATTGTTTTTTTTCTCTTTGGGCATGTTTGCGCAACGTGTGAGTGCTGATTTGCCTTGGTCGGTACGTATGGTGGAATCTGAGATGATTCGTTGTCCGGAGGCTTGGCGGTTGGATTTTCAGCCGAAATTGAAATGGGACTATTGTCATGGTTTGGAACTTCAGGCTATGTTGGATGTGTATGATCGTTACGGAGATCAGAAAATCTATGATTATGCTTTAGCCTATGCCGATACGATGATAAATGCCGACGGTACTATCAAAATGTACAAACGTGAGGAATACAGTCTTGACCGCATCAACTCCGGCAAGTTTATATTCCGCATTTACGAACAGGCAAAAGATGAGAAATACAAGAAAGCGCTTGCTTTGATGAGAAGTCAGCTTGATGAGCATCCCCGCAATGCAGACGGTGGTTTTTGGCATAAGAAGATTTATCCGAATCAAGTATGGCTGGACGGTATTTATATGGGAGCTCCCTTTTATGCAGAATATGCATTTCGCAATAATCAGGTAAAGGATTATGCCGATGTTATCAATCAATTCCTGATGGCAGCCCGTCATACTTATGATGCGAAGAACGACCTGTATCGTCACGCATGTGACGTAAGTCGTAAGGAGCGTTGGGCCGATCCTGTTACCGGCCAGTCGAAACATAGCTGGGGACGTGCCATGGGGTGGTATGCAATGGCGTTTGTAGATGCTCTCGATTTTATTCCGGAACATGAACCCGGTAGAGATTCCATGCTGGTAATTTTCAATAAAATAGCTGCCCAGATAAAGCGTCTGCAAGATTCCAAGAGCGGTTTGTGGTATCAGGTGTTGGACAAGAGTGGAGCACCGGGAAATTATCTGGAATCTTCTTGTTCCACAATGTTTGTGTATTCCTTATTTAAAGGGGTGCGCAAAGGGTATATTGATAAATCTTATCTGGCGGTAGCTATTAAAGGATACAAAGGCATTCTTGATAATTTCATTGAGGTGGATGGGAACGGTGTGATAAGCATAACAAAGGCATGCGCCGTAGCCGGGCTCGGTGGAAAAGTTTATCGTTCGGGAGATTATGATTATTACATTAATGAGACTGTCCGCAATAACGATCCTAAGGCTGTAGGCCCGTTTATTCTTGCATCGTTGGAGTGGGAACGTCTTCAGGATGTGAAAGCAACTGTTAATCAGAAATAACACCGTTAATCATAAATAATAATGAAAGCAAGTATGAAAATATTGTGCAGCTTTGTGATAGCTCTACTTTGTGGGGGCAGTTCCTTGTCTGCGGCACAGCAGTGGAAAGACACGATTGTTGTGGCACGTGACGGTAGCGGGGATTACCGCACGCTGACCGAAGCCATGGAGGGCATCCGGGCCTTTATGGATTATAAAGTGACAGTACTGGTTAAAAAAGGTGTATATAAGGAGAAGGTTATTCTTCCTTCTTGGTTGGAAAATGTCGATTTCATCGGTGAAAATGCGGAAAATACAATAATCACTTACGATGATCATGCCAATATAAACAAAATGGGGACTTTCCGTACTTACACTTTGAAAGTAGAGGGAAACTCCATTACTTTTAAGAATCTGACGATTGAGAATAATGCTGCGCGACTGGGGCAGGCTGTTGCGCTTCATACGGAAGGCGACCGCCTGATTTTTATCAACTGCCGCTTTCTGGGAAATCAGGATACTATTTATACCGGTGCGAAAGGCACCCGGCTCTATTTTCTGAACTGCTATATAGAGGGGACTACCGATTTTATTTTCGGACCGTCTACGGCATTGTTCCGGAATTGCACCATCCATAGCAAAAGCAATTCATACATAACGGCGGCATCCACTCCGAAAGATGTTGAAGTGGGATATGTCTTTAGAGACTGTAAGTTGACTGCTGCTCCGGGAGTTGATAAAGTCTATTTGGGCCGTCCTTGGCGGCCGTATGCAGCTACGGTGTTTATTAATTGTGAAATGGGGAAGCATATCCGTCCGGAAGGCTGGCATAATTGGGGTAATTCGGAGAATGAAAAAACAGCCCGATATGCTGAATTCGGCAGTACGGGAGAAGGGGCCGACTGCGCAGGCCGGGTAAAATGGGCTAAGCAACTGACCGGAAGGGAAGCTGCCAAGTACGGTAATCCTGCCTATCTCTTCGAGAGATGCAGTGAATGGAAAGAAGTGGAACTTTAACGGGTTTCTTTCAGGAAGTCTGCTCTCATGGGACTGAAGCAGTCGATAAGTATACCGGCTTCCAGGCAAGTACATCCATGTTCGGCATCCGGTTCGATGTAAACGCCGTCACCTGCTGACATAACCTGCTTTTCGCCATTAACGGTGAATTCGAATTTTCCGCTTGCCACATAGGTCGTTTGGGTGTGATAGTGGGTGTGAGGGGTGCCCACTGCACCTTGCTCAAATTTGACTTTAACGAGCATAACCTGACCGTCATATCCCAGTATCTGGCGAACGACGCCTTCACCGGCGGGTTCCCATGCTTTCTCGTTTTCGAGAATGAATGTATTGCTTCTTGTCTTTTTCATTGTGTAGAAAATTGTTTTATTTTGGCAAATATACGACATTAAACAATAAGTTTGAAAACCATGAAAAATAAATTGATTCTGCTCTTGGCAGTGCTTTTCCTATGTTCGGCTTTCAAGGCGGACAAGCCGGTAATCACTATATTTATGATCGGCGATTCTACAATGGCGAATAAGTCGTTGACCGGTGGTAATCCGGAAAGAGGGTGGGGGCATGTACTGCCCGGTTTCTTTTCTGAGGATATACAAGTGGACAATCATGCCATGAACGGGCGCAGTTCCAAAAGTTTTATTAACGAAGGACGTTGGGACAAAGTGCTTTCGCTGATAAAAAAAGGAGATTATGTTTTTATCCAGTTCGGACATAATGACGAGAAACTGTCAGCAGAGCGCCATACGGATCCGGGAACGACATTCGATGCCAACCTTCGCAAGTTTGTGAACGAAACAAGGGCAAAAGGTGGTATCCCGGTACTTTTCAATTCCATTGTACGCCGTAAATTTGGTACTTCCAATGATAAGGCTGTGGCGGAAGCTATTCTTCAGGATGATATTCGCAAGGGGATCAATCCGGATGCCAAAAGGGATGCTTCACAGGATGATGAGGTGAGGGAAGGAGATAAGCTGATTGATACGCATGGAGCCTATTTGGACTCCCCACGTAATGTGGCAGAGGAATTGGATGTGCCTTTTATTGATATGAATAGGCTTACCCATGAGCTGGTAGAGGGGTTGGGCCCGAAAGAATCGAAAAAACTTTTTATGTGGGTGCCTGCCAATACAATCGCATCCATGCCTAAAGGACGTGAGGACAATACCCACTTAAATGTATATGGTGCACGTGTCATAGCAGGTATTACGGTAGATGCCATAGCAAAAGCAGTGCCGGAATTGGCAAAGTATGTTCGCCATTATGATTTCGTGGTGGCACAAGACGGTAGCGGTGATTTCTTTACTGTACAGGAAGCCATTAATGCCGTTCCCGATTTTCGTAAAAATGTACGTACCACGATACTGATACGCAAGGGTGTGTATAAAGAAAAGCTGATTGTGCCTGAAAGTAAGATTAATATCTCCCTGATAGGTCAGGAAGGGGCGGTCATATCGTATGATGATTATGCCGGCAAACCGAATATCTTTGGTGAAAACAAAGGAACGTCCGGTTCGTCTTCCTGTTATATTTATGCACCCGACTTTTACGCGGAGAATATCACGTTCGAGAACACATCAGGCCCGGTAGGTCAGGCGGTTGCCTGTTTTGTAAGCGCCGATCGCGTGTATTTTAAGAGCTGCCGTTTTCTCGGTTTTCAGGATACACTCTACACCTACGGGAAAGGAGTGCGGCAGTATTATGAGGATTGTTATATAGAGGGAACAGTGGATTTTATATTCGGTTGGTCTACGGCTGTTTTCAATCGCTGCCACATCCACAGCAAACGTGACGGTTATGTTACGGCTCCTTCTACCGACGAGGGACAGAAATACGGCTATGTATTCTATGACTGCAAGCTGACTGCGGATGCAGGGGCGACAAAAGTGTACTTGTCCCGTCCATGGCGTCCTTTTGCCAGGGCTGTATTTGTGCATTGTGATTTGGGAAAGCATATTCTTCCTGCCGGGTGGCACAACTGGAACAAGAAAGAGACGGAGAAGACAGCCTTTTACGCTGAATATGACAGCTATGGACCGGGAGCCAACCCCAAAGCCCGCGCTGCTTTCTCGCATCAGTTGAAAGATTTGAAAGGTTATGAAATGGAATCCGTACTGTCCGGCAGTGATAACTGGAATCCGGTTGCAAACGGTAATGCATTGGTAAGTATAAAGCGCTAACTGACAAAACTATTTTATATCAGGCACATCGTCCGATAAGTATTCTTTTCCATTTCTCCAGGGATAAGTGGGCTGTTGTTGCAGGCGTTTGTAGAAAGCAAACGCCTAAAATAAGTGTAAAGGTACAAGGTTTTTCAACGAAATATGTATCTTTACACCACAGAACGATTATTATATTATGAAAAATATCCTATACCTGATCATTTCTTTGTTGTACATATTGCCGGTTAAGTCACAGCCGGCCTGTTTTTTTACCCATTATTCATCCGAAGAAGGTCTTTCGCAAAATACGGTTATGAGTATTTTGCAAGACAGGAAAGGAAACATGTGGTTTTCCACATGGGATGGAATCAATAAATTCAACGGCTATGTTTTCAGGACCTATAAAGCCAAGTTTGATAACCGGATTAATTTGACGAACAACCGCGTGGACCACATGTATGAGGACAAATACGGTTTCCTTTGGTTGCAGACATACGATAATCAGGTCTATCGCTTTGACACCCGTTCCGAGAAATTCGAGCATGTACCTGCTACGGAGGAGAAAGGAGGCAAGATTGTCATAACTTCAATAAAGATGTTGCCATGCGGTTCGGTATGGCTGCTTTCGGAAAATGAAGGCGCTATTCGTGTGAAAACGGATCCGGCTACCTATCGCCTTTCTTCGGAGTGGTATTCCGATAAATCGGGGTTGCTTCCGGCAACGCGTGTGTACGATATTTATGAGGATCATGCCGGCAACGAGTGGGTTTTGACCAACAACGGATTGGGAATGCTTGCTGCCGGAAATCGCACAATCGCTTCTTATTTCGTGGAGACTGCAAAGAAAGAAAAGGGGAAAGGGCAGTTCTTTTATGTGGCACAGGAATATGGGAATGAGATATTCTTCGGTTCGGATCATGGCAGGATATGGCGTTACCAAAAGCAAGGAGGACAGTTCGAACTATTACAGCTACCCGCCTCCTCACGTATTGTGGAGATAAAAAAGATAAATGAACAGGCAATTCTGATTGTAACGAAGACAGACGGTTTCTTCGTCTATGATGTAGCGTCTAAAGGAATGGAACACTATGAAGCCTCGCGACTTCCTAAGGCACCCGTCCGTTCTGCCTATATGGACAAGTACTCGGAAATATGGTTCGAACAGGAAGTGCCGGGTACTGTGGCCCATTTCAATGCGAAAACAAAAGTCCTGAAAACGGAAGTGATACCGGTGGAGCCCACCAGCACAGACCGTTCGCGTCCGGCTTTTCACGTACACGAAGATATTTACGGGACGGTATGGGTGCATCCCTATGGGGGCGGATTTTCACGTTTCGATAGAGAAAACAACCGTTTGCAGTCTTTCTACAACGGACTGTCAGATGCAAACTGGCGGTTCTCCAACAAGATCCATTCGGCCTTTTCCGACAGGCAGGGTAACCTGTGGATGTGCACGCATTCCAAAGGGTTGGAGAAAATAACTTTTCAGGCGTCGCCGTTCCGTATGATAACTCCGGAGCCTCACCGCTACGAATCTTTGAGCAACGAAGTGCGTGCGCTTTGCGAGGATGCCGAACACAATCTTTGGGTAGGACTGAAAAACGGAAAGTTGCGGGTGTATGGCAACGACCATTCGGAGCGAGGATACTTGACCGAGGCCGGAACCATATCGCATGCAGGCGCTCCTTTGAAGGGAAATGTCTATTTTATATATCAAGACAGTAAGAGCAACCTTTGGATTGCGACAAAGGGAGAGGGACTCGTAAAAGCGGAGCCCCGGAACGGAATGTGTTATAAGCTGACGCGCTACCGGCATCGGAAAGAAGATATATATAGCTTGAGTGATGATAACGTATATTGTGTGTATGAGGACGGCAGAGGGCGCATTTGGGTTGCTACTTTCGGAGGAGGCGTCAATTATTTGACGCACAATCAGGACGGCGAGGAAATATTTGTCAGCCACCGCAACAATCTGAAAGGTTTCCCTATTGACAAATGTCATAAGGTGCGTTTCATCACAGGGGATCATCGGGGGAATATCTGGATTGCCACGACCGTAGGGGCATTGAGGGTGAACGGAGACTTCAAGAACCCTGAAGATGCTGTCTTTCATCATTATCAGCGCATACAGGATGACATGTACAGTTTGAGCAACAACGATGTGCATTGGATTCTGTCTACCGGAAAGAAGGAACTCTATCTGGCCACCTTTGGCGGCGGGCTGAACAAATTGCAGTCCATAGACGAGGACGGTGATGCGGCGTTCAAGTCATATTGTGTAGAGGACGGTTTGCCTTCGGACATATTGCTTTCTATTCGTGAGGACAACAAAGGAAATCTTTGGATGAGTACGGAGAATGGCATCAGCAAGTTTATACCGGAAGAAGAACGGTTTGAGAATTATGCCGACGAACATCTCTCGTTCCGCCTGCGCTTCAGTGAAGCGGCGTCGCTTTACACTTCGTGGGGAAACCTTATGTATGGAACGAGTGAGGGCATCTTCCTTTTCAAACCGGACTCACTCCGGAAAAGTACGTATGTTCCGCCGTTGGTATTCTCCAAACTGCTGATATCGAATGAAGATGTGACTCCGGGTGAAAATTCGGTATTGCAACGCAGTCTGGATGATACCCGCCGGTTGAAGCTCTCCCACAAAGAGAATATTTTCACCATTCAGTTTGCGGCGCTCGACTATACGGACCCTTCGGAAATCCAATATGCCTATATTTTGGAAGGCTTTGAAAAATCATGGAATTACGTCGGCAAGCAGCGAATGGCTACTTATACCAACTTGCCCAAAGGAGATTATGTGTTTAAGGTACGTTCTACCAATGCCGAGGGGGTGTGGACGGAGAATACGCGCTTGCTTGATATAGAGGTGCTTCCCTCTTTTTGGGAGACTCCTTTCGCCTATTTCTTGTATGTGCTGTTTGTGCTGCTGATTATCGTAACGGCTGTCTATATTTTGTTTACAATCTATCGTTTAAAGCATGAGGTATCCGTAGAGCAGCAAATGACGAACATGAAACTGCGTTTCTTTACGGATATTTCCCATGAGCTGCGCACGCCTTTGACCTTGATTTCCGGTCCGGTGGAGTATGTCTTGAGTAATAAGCGGTTGCCGGCGGATGTTCGTGAGCAATTGCAGGTTGTGGAACGCAATACGAACCGTATGCTGCATCTGATCAATCAGATACTCGATTTCCGGAAGATACAGAACAAGAAGATGAAGATGCAGGTGCAACGTGTTGATGTGGTGGCGTTCACCCGTAAGGTCATGGAAAACTTCGATTCCGTAGCCGAGGAGCACCGGATTGATTTCTTGTTTGAAACGGAGAAGCCCGGACTCTATCTGTGGATAGATGCCGACAAGTACGAAAAGATAATCTTCAACCTGCTTTCCAATGCCTTCAAGTACACTCCGAATGGAAAGATGATTAAGGTGTTTATCCATGAAGACAAAGACACTGTTTCCATTGGCGTGCAGGATCAGGGCATCGGTATTGCCGAGAACAAGAAAAAGTCGATCTTTGTCCGTTTCGAGAATATGGTAGACCGTAACTTGTTCAATCCAAGCACAGGCATCGGTCTGTCATTGGTGAAGGAACTGGTGGAAATGCATAAGGCACTGATCTCGGTAGACAGCAAACTGGGCGAGGGAAGCTGTTTCAAAATCGATTTCCAGAAAGGAAAAGAGCATTATGACGATTCGGTGGAATTCATGCAGGATGATGCAACGGTTTGCCTGGAGGTGCAGCGGCAGCAAACGGAAGAAACGGTCTCCCCGCAATCGGAAACGGAAAGAGAAGCACAGGAGAATGAGGACATGGCAACATCCAAAGGACTGATGCTTCTGGTGGAAGATAATGCCGAGTTGCGCATATTTCTGCGGAGCATTTTCTCGCCCGAATACCGTATTGTAGAAGCTGCTGACGGCATGGAGGGCTGTGATAAGGCTTTGAAGCTCTTGCCGGATATTATTATCAGTGACGTGATGATGCCGGAGAAAGATGGTATTGCCATGACCCGCGAGTTACGTGCGGATATGACAACCAGCCACATCCCTATTGTGCTGCTTACCGCAAAGTCGTCCATTGAAAGCAAGTTGGAAGGTCTGGAGTATGGTGCCGATGATTATATAACCAAACCTTTCAGTGCTACTTATTTGAAAGCGCGTGTGAAGAATTTGCTTGTTCAGCGGCAGAAGTTACAAATGCTGTACCGTCAGGACTTGATGTCGGCGGGAATGGCTATACCTGTTTCCGATGAACAGACGGAGAAGTGTCTTACCGATAATCCGGAATCGGACAAATCTCCGGTCATGTCTCCCAACGACCGTAAGTTTATGGACCGCCTTGTCGAATTTATGGAGAAAAACATGGATAACGGTGAACTGATAGTGGATGATTTTGTGCACGAGCTGGCCGTCAGCCGTTCTGTCTTCTTCAAGAAACTGAAGACCCTGACCGGTTTGGCGCCTATTGAATTCATTAAGGAAATGCGCATTAATCGTGCAGTACAACTGATAGAAACGGGAGAATATTCCATGACGCAAATATCCTACATGGTAGGTATCAACGATCCGCGTTATTTCAGTAAATGCTTCAAACAGAAAATGGGGATGACACCAACGGAGTATAGGGACAAGGTACTGAAATAGGCTGCTGTTTAGTGTCCGGAATGAACATTAATGTTTTTGATATGTTCTTTTTGAATAATTACAAAACCAAACCGTAACTATGATCGTGTATTTAATTAGTTTGCTTGTTATTGGCTCGGCAATAGCTTGGAGCCTCTGGAAAGCCCCTTCGGACAAAGAGTTATGGGGAGAGGATGAGTTGGAATAAAGTGGCCCAAATTCTTTCTCCAGGAGGGCAGAAAGTTTTTTCATGCGTGCCAGTTGCAGTCCCCTAATAGGAATTGAGTTAAAACAAAATTCAGTAATCATTCGTCATTAAGAATGGAGTGACAGAATGATTACTGAATTTTATTTTGATACGACTCTTTTAAGTAGAATCTATAATGTCGTTTACTTCAACCAGCGTGGGTCACCTACCTTGTCTATGATAAGATCTTCATTGGTGATAGTGAAGTCTCCATTTGCTTCATCCTTGAATGCAGGATCTACAAACTTTTCTTTTACGCAGTTGGGGTCTGTAAATACATTGGTTGCAACATCGTTGATATTGTAATTGATTATACCGGCTTTTTCTGCCTTGTAGTAACGATTGTTGCTGACAGTGATGTTCTCTGCTTCAATATACTTCTGGTCATTCAGATAACCGGAGAAATTCATTATCAGATTACTCTTCATTGTGACTTTTGCACCCGGATATCTGACATACATCAGACGTTTAAAGGTCTTGGCAGCACCGACTATGGTGTTGTTTTCCAATTTGATGCTATATTCGGTAATCTCAGGATTCCAGGGCTTTTTGTCTTTAGTGCCGTCAATACGAATGAATTCACGTCCTTTTAGCTGGGAACAATTATAGAAAGTATTGTTGGTGATGGTCAGTTTCTTGATTGTACCTGAACGGCTATCAAGAAAGTCGCCGCCATCGCATGCAATATCATAAACGAGACAGTTGTTTATGGTGATAGCATCTACTGTTATGGGCTTTGACGGATTATTGATTGCGAATATTCCTTCTTTATAACCTCTGATTTCGCTTGCTTCGATCTTGAACTCTTTGGCTGTGGTTCCGTCTTCGTATGAGAACATTCTTTTTACTGCTGCTCCGTTACCGTCCATGATAATGTTTCGCATGACGATTCCCGAACCTTCAATCATATTGAATTTACCCACCAAGACAGGCTTGTTCTTGAAGCGCTCGCCGATAATCTGTATCTCTTTATTGACCTCTACTTCACCTATGTCATAAGTGCCGGCTTGAATTAAGATTAGGTTTTTGTTTTCGTTTGCTTCAGTTACAGCGTCTTGCAGGGACTTTCCATCGGGGGATACTACTATTGCTGTTGCAGGATCAATCAAAGTGGTCAAAGTACGGACTCCGCAGTTCTTTTCACCGTTGAGCAACTTAGCTGTATAGGTGGTGTTGCCTGAAAGGCCGTTGACTATGACTTTTCCACTTTGGAGATCTTGGCTTGATATAGCCTGTTTTACAGGCTCTCCCTCTTCCGGAGTTAATATAACTTCGGTGAATGTTCTGTTCAATTCAAAGTACAAAGTAGCAGAAGAAGCTGTTAAATCATCTTCGTCAACTTCCTTCAGGAGTTTTTCCGGTTCAGTTTTGAAATAGATACCATTCCACTTGGAATCTTTAATATTGTCACCTTTGCACATAAAACGTGCGGAGTACTTGGTATCACCTTCAAGTCCTGTTACATCATAAGGCATATCTTCGGCTGTAAGGTTGGTATAAGTACGTACTGGTGTACCTTGAAATGTCAAACTGTCATTGGCGAAAATTTCTATATCGTAGAATGATGCTTCGGAGTTTATAGTCCAGCTTAAGCGTACGTCGATAGTGTTGTTGACCTTCGCTTCCAAACCGAAGGGAGCAAACAGGTGGTCATGCTCCAAAGCTGTGACTTCTTCGCTTTGGTCTTCGCATGCTGTTGTCAGGACTGCACATGCTAATCCTAACAGATATGTGTATTTTTTGAACTTGTTCATAATCTTTTTTATTGTGTATGTTTAACAATTTATTAATTGTTGTTCAAAGTGCCGTTACTGCTGTCGATGAATGTCTGCCAGATGGGCCAGTATTGGTTTTCATCAGGATTCTTTTGATAAAGTACATCAATCAAGGCGTCGGGTAACTTTTCTGTATTAATCCATGTGGTGCTTTCATAATCGGCCGGAGCATTCTCTGTTTCTCCATGATTTAATCCGTAGAAAAGCAAGGTTTCACCGTCTTCTGCAGTTTTGTAGTAAAGTTTGTCAGAGAGATCATTATAAGGACTTTCACGTCGTGCCAGTTTTTTCATCTTATCTTTGGCTTCATCCAATTTCGTTTTCAATAAGTTCCAACGGATCAGGTCGGCTTTTCTTAAGGATTCACCGGCAAATTCAAATGCGCGTTGTTCGACGATGGCATTGAAGAAGGCATCATGATTGGCAGTTGCCTGATTCATGTATGTTGTCACTTTAGATGCCGGTAGGGCGCGGTCTAAGATGGGTTTTAGATATTGTGCGGCATTTGCCGGGTTCCCTTCTAATTCATTAATTGCTTCTGCGGCCATTAAGTAGACGTCTGCTAAGCGCATATATTGCCAGTTTACACCGTCGTCGTTGGTAGAAGTCACAATGCGGTTCATCCACTCATAACGTAATTTTCCAAAACACCAGCTTTTTAAACTGCGCAATTCCTGCTTTGCTTTTCCGTTTACTAAATCTTTGCCCCATTCGTAGGGCACGCAAGTGATGTCACGACGTACATCCTGTATGTCATAATCGTAGAATAGGTAAGGCAATGGGCCATTAACCCCGCCTTGGGCTTGTGCGGTGTATTGGTCGGCAACATTATGTTTTACTCCAAATGTATATAGCACTCGGCCTCGTCCACTTGCAAATGGAATTTCCCAAAGGGATTCACCACCGGCTGTAGTGTTGTCTTGGCATAATTTGGTGAAATTTTCTTTGAATGAGCCTAATTCACAACCACTGTTCTTTATAACGTCTTCACATTCGTTCTTTACAATAGTATACATTTTGTCAACGCTCAATTCGGGGTTTGTGCTTCTGCGTACTCCGTCTGCGCGCTGGCTGTAACCGGCAGCATAGAGGGCTATACGTGCACGAAGTCCCTTCACAAAAGCTTTATTGACACGTTCTGTGCTTTGGGTTACTTTGGACTCATTGGGCCAAGGAACCATATTTGCTGCTTTTTCTAAATCACTTAAAAGCCGGATATAGATTTCGTCTCTGTCGGTTCTTGGAAGGTAAACGGTTTCGGAAGTGTTGGGTTCAAAGCGCGCGGGAACATCTCCCCAGCCTTTAATCAAGTCCAAATAGAGCACTGCTCTCAATGTCATTGCTTCACCCAGAAGTTGGGCGAAATCAGCATCCTTAAGATCTGAGTAGGTTTCTAGTCCACGAATACATAAGTTGGCGCGCTCAATACCTTCATAGAACTTAGCCCAAGCATTATTTGCCGTATTCATTTGAGTGTTGGAGGGGCGTGCAGCATATGTGCATAGTTCGTATTTGCCATCATCCGCCACTTTTGAAGCGTCCATGTTGTTTATCCATTCAATATCGGAATTCTGTCCATAGTAAGGAAGAAAACGACCGCGATAGGAGTTGGTTTCGCCAAAAGACTGGTGTATGCCCATCACTGCGGCTTCAGCCAGTTCTTTTACTGAAAACAAGTTGGGCTCTTCCATTGCAGACTGCGCCGGAGCATCCAAATCACAAGAGGTTACTATACCTGTCAATGATAGGGATAAAAGTGATATGTATATAAATCTTTTCATATTTATTTTTCTTTTTATTAGTGGTTTAGAAGTTCAAATTGACACCTATGACAAACTGACGGCTCTTGGGATACGCTGAGTAATCGACACCCGGAGTCAGATTTGTTTTGCGAATAGTTGAGACTTCAGGATCATATCCGGAGTAATTGGTGATGCAGAATAAATTGTAACCGGTTACATAGAAGCGCAGATTCTGTATCTTTACCTTATTAAGCAAGGCTTTAGGTAGAGTATATCCTAAAGTTAAAGTATTCAGGCGCAGGAATGAAGCATCTTCTACGGCCCAATCGCTGAATACCATACGTGCAGTATAAGGAGACCACATTGTGGTGTTTGCATTCATTTCTGCTAATTTGGCAGGGTCATTACAGATGGTACCGTCGGCATTTAAGTTGGTCCAGCGTTTTCCGTCAGCCATGTCTGAAATCATGTTACGATATTGATATTTACCGGTTTGAGTAAATTCAATCTTGTTGGCATTGTAAACATCATTACCATAACTCCAGTTGAAGTTAGCGCTTAAGTCGAAACCGTATGCACGTGCATTGATTGTGAAACCACCTGTATGCAATGGATTGGCGTCACCAATAATCTCACGATCGTCAGAGGTTACTTTATTGTCTTCACTGCCGTCAATATTTTGCAGTTTCATCATACCTGGACGTAATGTACCTACAACGGCCGATGCATCGGTCACTCCTTCTTTTAAAATCCATTTCTTGCTTGTTGTATCATAGCCTTCGAAATCGCTGACTTCATAGCGTCCGGCAGAACGGTAACCATACATTTTGCCCACTGCACCGCCTTTGGCGATCCAGAAGTCATAACCGATTTCAGAAGAAGCCCAGTAGGTTTCTGCTCCAAAATCGTTCATAATACCGAGATCTTTAATCTTGTTCTTGTTGAAACCAATGTTAGCGCTAAAGCTTAAACCGAAATTCTTTTTGTCGATGGCCGTCCAGTTAAGAGTTGCTTCAATACCTTTATTTTGAGTTTCTCCCATGTTGCGGTATTGATAGTCATATCCTGTGCCGGAAACAGGAAACTGAATTAACAGGTCTTTGGTGGTATTCAGATAAGCTTCGATGCTACCATTCAGTTTGCCGCCTAAGACTGTAAAGTCCAAACCGATGTTACGGGTTATGGTCGTTTCCCATTTCAAGTCGGAGTTGGGCATCGTCTTAGATGCTGCCCAATAATTGCTGAAACCGTTTATCCATGATGTTGCAGATGATACGTAATTTAAGTTCATCTGTCCGGAGGGAATATTGTTGTTTCCGGCAGTACCATAACTGAAACGAAGTTTTAAATCATCCAGCCAGGATTGAGTACCTTCCATGAAACGCTCGGAAGAAATACGCCATGCAACGGCTGCTGAAGGGAAATACCCCCATTGGTTACCGGATGCAAACTTGGAAGAACCATCGGCACGAAATGTTGCACTGATCAGGTATTTACTTTGGAAATCATAATTTATACGACCAAAATATGACAATAATTTATCGTCCGGATTGATGTAGTTGTCAATAGAGAATGGTACCCCCTGTGAAGAGAATTTCCATGCGTCTTTTGCTGTAAATGATTCTGGAAATCCATGAACTATATCGGTGAGTACTTTGGATTTGGTTATAATCCATTCATGTCCTATCATTGCATTTAAGTGATGGCTGTCTCCCTTGAATAACTTGGAAAAATCATAGCTGATAGTATTGGTGTTACGGAATTTGTGGCGGCTTGTATTGGCGAATTGAGCGGCAGGCTTACCTTGATTAGCGTCCGAAGGCACATTTTTAATGTAATAAGTTGTAAGGCCCCAATAGCGTTGGTCGCTGTTGCGATAGTCGTCATAACCAACTTCTGTTTTTATTTTGAAATTTTTGAATATTTCCCAGCCGAAGCTGCCTGCTATATTCAGGGTTTTACGCTCTTGCTCGCGGTCATTATCCGAAATAGCAGTTAGCGGGTGATACAGATTTCCTAAGTCGTCATCAGAGCTGCCTGCTGAAGCATCAAGATTTGAGAGTGGAATCGGAGTGTAAATTACAGCATACTTCAAACGCTTATCCGAATCATAAGTGCTGCTGACATCATTTGCACCACCGCCTTTGATATCGGTATCGGAGTAACGGGCAGAAAAGTCCAATGTTACATTTTTTACGGGTTTGGTATTCAGCTTCAAACTGAAGTTGTCACGTTTGTAGTTGGAGCCTTCCATAATGGCTTTATCATTCATGTGGCTATAACTGAACGCATATCTTATTTTATCACTACCGCCATTGATGTTTAAATTGTGGTTGAATGTATGACCGGTGCGACCGAATGTTAAGTCTTGCCAATCATTATGAGGTATATTGTCATACATGTCCATATCTGTGTAGGCTCCAAAATAGTTCTCATAAGAACTCATATCATCGGATTTGATGAGGCCTGCCAGTTCGTATTGCCACTTGGCATAATCTTTGGGTGATAACACATCGAGTGTTTTGGCTATTTTCTTCCAACTGTAATAAGCATTGTAGCTGACGCTTACTTTTCCTTCCTTACCAGACTTGGTTGTTACCAGAATTACACCGTTTGCACCACGAGATCCATAAATGGCTGTGGAAGATGCATCTTTCAATACGGTTATATCTTCGATGTCTGATGCCGGAATATCGGAGATGGATTCAACCGGGAAACCGTCAACGATGAATAGTGGAGTGTTGTCTCCTGTGATGGAACCGCCACCACGTACGCGGATTTTCATTTCTGCATCGGGAGAACCCTCTGTAGTCGTAATCTGCACACCTGCCATTTTACCTGTCAATGCTTCGGTAGCGGAAGCTACGGGTACTGCTGCCAATACTTCCGAATTGACAGTGGCGACAGAACCGGTCAAGTCCTTACGTTTAACGGCGCCGTATCCGATAACCACAACCTCTTCCAGCGCTTGTGCATCGTCTGCCAAAATTACATCGATAGTTTTTTGTCCTTTGACGGCAATTTCTTGTGTAGTCATACCTACGTAAGAAAATATTAAAGTCGAATTGGACGGAACGCTTAGAGAGTAATTACCGTCAATGTCGGTGATTGTACCATTGCCGGTATTTCCTTTTTGTACTACGGAGGCTCCGATAACGGTTTCTCCTGCTTTGTCTTTCACTGTACCTTTTACGGTTACGTTTTGCGCTGATACGCCAAGCGATATCATGGTTACCAATAAGAATAGTAACATTGTGCGCGTGTTCTTCATTTTAGACATTCTTTGCATATTTATGATTTAAAAAGTGTTTCTCATTCAGATGAGTTTCTCTACACATTGTTAACTCCTTTTTGCAAATGTAAATTGATATGAAAAAGTAGATGTGTAATTTTTGTTTTTAGGCTAGTACTTTTTGTTATCTGTGTAGTATAAAGGGGTTAAAACCCTTCAGGAGTATGTTGTAAAGCAGAAATGCAGAAAGAAGTTGCCGGTTTGAACGAAGTCTGGAAAAGAGGACAGGCAGGTGTGAGAATTATTTGCGGCCAGAGATGTGGATTGATAACAGGAAAGGTCTTGTGGAAAAATTGTTTTTGATGATGTGTGTTTTTAAGTAAGCATGAAGACAGCCCCTTTGTAATGCTGTTATTCCATTATTATATCAATGATTTCTTCTGCTTTGTCCACAACGTAATCGGGATGGAACTCCTCTAATTCGGTTCGTGGGCGGAATCCCCAAGTCACCCCGCAAGAAGTTACACCGGCGTTGATGGCTGTCTGCATGTCTACTCCGGAGTCGCCGACGTAGAGCACATCTTTTTTATCTGTTTTGGCAATGGTAAGAATGTCTTCCACAATGGTGGGATCGGGCTTTACATTGACCCCTTCCCGCTGTCCGAATACTGCAACGAAATGTATTTTTGGAAAATAGTGTGCTATTAGTTTTTGCGTTGCTGCCTGATATTTGTTGGATGCAACAGCAATCTGTAATCCTTGTGACTGTATTTGTTCCAATAGTTCGGGAATACCGGGATAGGGGTGGCTTTTATCTGCATTGTGTGCGTCGTAATAAGGAATGAACTCTTTGCGGACGCGGAGTACATTCTCCTCATTCTTTGCAGTCTCGGGAAGAGCCCGTTCAAACAGCTTGTTAATGCCGTTACCTACCATGAAGTTATAGGCTGATTCCTCGTGTGTAGGGTAACCAAGTACATTCAGGGCATGATTGGTGCTTTGTGCCAGATCGGCGATTGTGTTCAACAGTGTACCATCTAAGTCGAATATAACAAGCTTCTTCATTACTCTTCTTTTTAATTTGAGGTGCAAAGATATAATAATCCACCGGGTTGTATAGAAACTTACAGTGGATTTCTATATGAATCTGTTATTTTGTGATTCTGAACCAGTCCACGTCTGTCCAACCGCCATCGTTGGTTACAATGGCCGGACGGGTACAGAACATCCCCACTTTAGCACCGATCCATTTACCTTCTTTTACCTGAAACGGATTACCTAACGACTGGTATTTCTTTCCATCGAGGCCATAACTGAAGTTACACATTACTAACAGGTCGTGGCCGCCTTCACTTTGGGAAATCCGCTTCCCGCCAGAGGAAAATTTGGTACGAAGGTAAATAGTGTTATCTTTTAAATCGGTTGTGCCGTTCACTGTTTCGGGAGTGCCTTTGTCGGCTTTACGACAGGACACTTGGGACAAGACCAGGCCTTTGTCCGTATTCTCCAGAATCAGTCCGGCGTAGTCAAGGCCCATGACGACCAGACCGGTGCGCTCTCCTTTGTACTTTTCCGTAGGTCTGAAAGTCAGTTTCATGGTAGCGGTGAAGTTGGCTGCAGGAGTCTTTTGCAATAATAAGTTGGCTACATTCCATAGATTTTTGTACTCTTTGACAACGGGATAAGAATAAAGCCGCATTATGCTTTGATCCCCTGCATAGTAAGCCCATTTTTCATTGATATTGGCATGCCATTGCCATTGCGGGGAAAGGGTGTAGCCATCAAATTCGTCACTTTCCTGTGGAGTGCAGATAGGGTATGTTTTGCCTACGTCCGGCTTTTTATAAACTGATACCGGTTCACCACAGCCGTCACCGTCTTTGTCTATGCCGATAACAGGCCAATCGTTTATCCATTTCATAGGTTGCAGATGTACCAATCGCCCGTAAGCGCCGACATCCTGAAAATGAAGAAACCAGTCCTCGCCCGTAGGGGTGTCTACCCATGCTCCTTGATGAGGACCGTTGACGGGGCTGTTGCCTTGGGCCAATACTTTCTTCCATTCGTAAGGGCCATATATGTTTTGGGAACGGAGCACAACCTGCCACCCGGTAGGCACGCCGCCTGCAGGATGGAATATATAGTAATAGTCTCCTCTTTTGTAGAGTTTCGGCCCTTCACATGTCTGATGCGCTTCATGCCCGTCGAAGACGATGCGCGACTGTGTGATGGCTTTGGTGGCATCCGTACTCAGTTCGCAAATGGAAATGATGCTTTTCAATCCGGCACGACTTCCTGCATAGGCGTGTACCATATATACTTTTCCGTCTTCATCCCAAAAAGGGCAAGTGTCTATAATTCCCTTACCCGGCTTAACGAGTACGGGTTCTGTCCATGGGCCTTTCGGATCTTTGGCTTTTACCATGAAGGCGCCCTGGTCAGGATCCCCCCAGAATATGTAGAATTCACCGTTATGATAACGGATAGCAGGAGCCCATACGCGGTTACCATGTTCCGGACGTTCGGGCGTTTCGATAGGAGTCAGGGTATAAGGGATGGCAGCACCGATAATGCTCCAGTTTACGAGGTCCTTGGAATGTAGAATCTGTAAGCCCGGCAGGCAGTTGAAACTGGAGGAGGTCATATAGAAATCATCTCCTACACGACAGGCGTCCGGGTCGGAATAGTCTGCATAGAGTATCGGATTCTTATATTTACCGTTGCCTTGGTCGGCTACCCATGCTTCGGAAACATAATTTTTCTCTTGCGCAGCCAGCGGTGATGCAAGCAGCAGGCAAATGCCTAAAAGTGTCTTTCTTGTTTTCATGTGGCTTGGTTTTTTAGTTTTTAATTTTCACCTGAACCGGATGCTGTAATTCTTCTTTCCATTCGTGCATGTAGGCAAACCATGCTTCGGGGGTGGGATAACCGAAGGTTTCCTTGCAAGAAGTGAACATTGTATAGTAATGGAATCGGTTGCTCCCCGGTGCTGAAACTGTATAAAGGAAATTGTCTTTGTCTTTTACTTCCTTGCGGATGTATTTCTGTGGAATATAAGTGGCGATGCCTACTGTTTCCTTTGCATATTTCACAGTGTCGTTTACAGGCCAGTGTCTTCCCCAACTGCCTATTAAACCTTTGTGGTCGGAATCCGAGAGTGTCTCGTTGCCCATGATGTTTTGTACACCGGTGCAAAAGATCTCATCTTTCAGCGGTTCGTCAAAGAAAGTCTCTACCAGCAGATCGCGATGCCCGGCATAGAGTATATAACGGTTGGTCATGTTCAACTCTTTTCCTTGATAGTTCCAACCTTTTACAGCTACGTCAACGATAGTGCGTATAGGACCATAAGCAAGAATACTTTCTGTGCGGAAGGCTACCGGTTCTATATGGGTGGCTTTTGTTCCGTCCCAGCCTTTCAAGGCTCCGACACCGCAACTGTTCCCAACCATTAAAACATCATCTCCAAACCCGCGTGCAAGTTGTTCGTCATTAGGATAAAAGCTGCTTTCTTGTATCTCAAGCCCTTTGTTGAATTTACCGTAAGGGTCTATCGTTTGCTTTGGGTTGAAGTAGACGCGATAAGCAACTAATTCAGATTCGAACATTGGGCCATGACCATGTACCATATTGTAGAAATTAGTGGTGCCCGGTACGGTAACCGACTGTATGGGAGTACGCTTTTGTTTTGGAATATCCCGTATTCTCATTCCGGCAAAGACACGTGCCGGGTAGGTCTTATTTGTTTTGGCAGATGACAAGGTGATTGTTAGCGTATTCGTTTCGTTGGCAGGAACATTCATGACAAAAGCCAACTCGTCAGCTTGCAAGTCTCCGTTCAGGTCATCCAATTGTGAGGGTATTTCTTCCTCACCGTTCAATACGACAGCTGAGCGTACATGGAAACCGGGTTGTAAATCTTCAATCTTTAGAACTACCGGAGCATCGATTTTATCTTTTGTCCATGAATTACTTATTTCAATTGAGGTCGTTTTGAAACTTGTCTGTGGTTGCGCACTAAGAATGGATGTCCACAACAACAGGAAACCGGCTAAAAAGGCTGTTCTCATAACAGAGTGTATTTTGATTACAGTTACAAAATTAAACTAAAAGAACAGACAGCTCTCTTTTGGATTAAAAAAGCTGTCTGCTTTGATTTGTTATTTATGCAACTCGCATTGAACGGTTTGCATTGCTTATCGGAATTTATTTGAAATTCATAACTTTTCCTTCTACACCAATGGCAGAATATGTCTTTCCGTCAATATTTAAGTTTTTGGCATTCTTGACATTCAGTGTATGTCCTTTAGTCTCTATGCGTATGTTTTCCAGTACAACACCTTCTGCCTGGCTGATGACAACCCCTTCTTTGGCATCACTGATGATCACATTCTTTACTGTTACATTCCTGATGGGCATTTCAGGCAATCCATTGAAGAACATGGCACGCCCGGAACCTTTACAGATAATGTTGGAGATGTGGATATCGCGGAAAGAAGGTGTTTCGACAGTCACTTCAGGTATGGATGCTTTCATGCGGCTTTTCAGGTCTTCTTCCGTCTCTTCGCCGGCTGCTTTACCACCATAGAATAAATCGAACAGCAATGGTTCGTGAGGTATGTCAATCATGTGGATGTTGTGAATGTAGATTCCTTCTACAACACCGCCACGTCCTCTGGTACTTTTGAATCGTAAACCGACATCTGTACCGAGGAAAGTACAGTCTGCCACATAGATGTTTTTCACACCTCCGGACATTTCACTGCCCACTACAAAGCCGCCATGGCCATGTAGTACTGTGTTGTTTTTCACGATGACGTTTTGACAAGGTTCGCCGCGTTCGCGTCCGTCTTTGTCTTTACCGGATTTAATGCAAATAGCGTCATCACCGGCGTCAAAAATGTTATTGATTATCAGAGCATTCTTGCAGGATTCCAAATCTAAGGCGTCACCGTTCTGAGAATACCAGGGGTTGAATACCTTAACCTGGTTGATGGTGATGTGCTCGCAAGATAGCGGATGCAGACACCAACTCGGTGAGTTTTTAAACGTAACCCCTTCTAATAAGACTTTTTTGCTCTTGACGATATTCAGTAATACCGGGCGCAACCATGGGCGGATCTCATTCCATTCTTCCTCGGTCTCAATACCTTCGGGATTATTGAACTCTTTACAGGCCAATGCTCCTTTTAATGAGCCGGCTGTGGGATACCATATGGATTTGTCTACAACACCACCTGACTTCACGAGAGCATCCCATTGTCCGGCGGTAAGTTTGCCTTTCTTTACAGGACGCCAACTGTCACCCGAACCGTCGAATACGCCGTAGCCTGTAATTGCTATGTTTTCTGCGTTGCGTGCTGAGATAGGCGATTGGCAACGGCGGGTATTTAAGCCTTCAAATGATGTTTCGAGAATAGGATAGGCATTGAAGTCATCCGAAAAGACAATCAATGCATTCTTTTCCGTATATAGATTGACATTACTTAACAGTTCGATAGGACCTGTCAACCACAATCCTTCCGGTATAACCACTTTGCCGCCACCTTTTGCATTGACTGCTTTAATGGCATCATTAATTGCTTTTGTGTTTAAGGTAATTCCATCGCCTTTCGCCCCGAATTGCAGAATATTGACTGTATAATCCGGAAATGAAGGCTGTTCTACTTTTGGCATACTAAAAGGAAGCTCTTTATAGATGCTTTCATCTATGGAGTTTTTGCACTGGGCATGGGCAGCGTTCTGTACAGGGAGTAACGCAAGAGAAAATGTGGTAAGCACAAGTAGCTTTTTGAATAATGTGTCCATTCGTGATACTATATTAATTACTAATTATATGCAGTTATAAGGTAGATTGAAGACTGGTGTTTTCATCGTATCCGGCTATTAATTTCTTGTTTTTCCTCTTTTTTATTATCTTTCCGTAAGCGGCTCTCACGAGTTGCTTACGAAAGAAATAATAGTGGCTTAATTTTCTAACCTTTAAATATTATGAAAAAACCTCTTAATTACCTATTGCAAATGTATCGGGATTTGGCTGAAATGATGTGTACTAATTGTTGGTTTTGGTGTATTTTTTGTGGTTTTAGCCTTTTCTTTGCATGCTTTCGAGGTTTTTTCACTATCTTTGCAGCTCAATTTTAGTAAAATAAGGTATGAGTTACAATTTGTTGAAAGGAAAAAGAGGCATTATATTCGGTGCTCTGAATGAGCAATCCATTGCCTGGAAAGTAGCGGAAAAAGCAGTAGAAGAAGGTGCCACTATCACCTTGTCTAATACACCTGTTGCTGTACGTATGGGTGAAGTTTCGGCATTGGCCGAGAAGCTGAATTGCGAGGTCATTGCAGCAGATGCTACCAGTGTGGAAGATCTGGAGAATGTGTTTAAACGTTCGATGGAAGTGCTGGGCGGCCAGGTGGATTTCGTTCTCCATTCTATCGGTATGTCTCCTAACGTACGTAAGAAACGTACATACGATAATCTTGATTATGATATGTTGGATAAAACGCTGGACATTTCGGCTGTTTCTTTCCATAAGATGATACAAGCTGCCAAGAAGATGAACGCTATTGCTGAATATGGTTCTATTCTGGCTTTGAGTTATGTAGCTGCACAACGTACGTTCTATGGTTACAACGACATGGCGGATGCGAAAGCACTGTTGGAGTCTATCGCCCGTAGTTTCGGTTACATCTACGGACGTGAGCACAATGTACGTGTCAACACGATTTCACAGTCACCTACAATGACTACTGCAGGTTCCGGAGTAAAAGGTATGGACAAGTTGTTCGACTTCGCCAACCGTATGTCTCCTTTGGGTAATGCTTCGGCTGATGAATGTGCTGATTACTGTATCGTTATGTTCTCCGACTTGACTCGTAAGGTCACTATGCAGAATCTGTTCCACGACGGAGGTTTCTCCAGTGTAGGTATGAGTCTGCGTGCCATGGCTACTTATGAAAAAGGTCTGGATGAATACAAAGACGAAAACGGAAATATAATTTATGGATAATAAATAGTGATTGATGATTAGTTGGCTATGCCGGCTTATGGCAAGCCACTAATCATTAATAGCTAATCATTAATCATTAATCACTAGTTGCTAACTACCAATCATTGCCATGCTTCCTGCGCTTTATCTGTTACCTGTTACTTTAGGAGACACTCCTGTTGAAACAGTATTGCCTTCTTATAATAAAGAAGTTATTTTGGGTATCCGCTATTTTATAGTAGAGGATGTGCGTTCGGCACGTCGTTTTTTGAAGAAAGTAGATAGGGAAATAGATATTGACTCGCTTACGTTCTATACGCTTAATAAACATACATCACCGGAAGATATTTCCGGATATTTGATGCCGCTTGAAGACGGAAACTCTATGGGAGTGATTTCTGAGGCTGGTTGTCCGGCAGTTGCCGATCCGGGGGCGGATGTTGTGGCGATAGCCCAACGCAAGAACTTGAGGGTGATTCCGCTGGTGGGGCCTTCTTCGATTATATTGTCGGTTATGGGTTCTGGTTTCAACGGACAAAGCTTTGCTTTTCATGGATATTTGCCTATTGAACCCGGTGAACGTGCCAAGAAATTGAAGGCGTTGGAACAGCGTGTGTACAATGAGCATCAAACCCAGCTTTTCATAGAAACTCCTTATCGCAATAATAAGATGATAGAGGATATCCTGCATAATTGCCGTCCTCAGACAAAGCTCTGTATTGCTGCCAATATTACATGTGAGGGAGAATATATTAAAACTAAAACAGTGAAGGAATGGCAGGGGAGAGTTCCCGATCTCTCTAAGATTCCTTGTATTTTTCTCTTGTATAAATAATCTCCTTTATCTGTTCGTATTCATGTTCGAAACAACTGCTGAAGAAGTTTCGATGAAGATTGTGTTCTATTTGCTGAAATGTCCAAAGCTTTCCACCTTTAAACTTTTTGTTGCATAAGATCGAATCATCATCCAAATCCAGAGTGAAGAGATAAATCAGGCGATTGGTCGCTTCATTTTCAAAATGATACATAAAGTTAAAGTGGAGATCCTGCAATGAAGCTGTTGGCAGGGTATTCAGTAATACTCTTTTTATTCCTTGTTCTAAAGTCTCTCCATATAACAAATAGCTTTCCATTAGCAGGTCTGTTTTGCCCTTCTCAAACATGCAACACTGAGGGCGTGGCAATAAGAACAACATGCCATGTGCGGCTACGGTGATGCGAATGACCGGATTGATATATTCATTTTTCCGGTTAATAGCTTCTGAGGCTATCGCTTTGCCAATGACATCTCCTTTTGTAGTTACTATGGGTATGAATACGGTATGTTTCATCACCTTATTGAAATAGTATATACCGAATTGGTTGAACAGAATACTCAGTATGAATACACTGGGAGGAACGATACGGAATAAAACATATCGTGTCGTGTTACTCAGCGGATGACCGAAAAATATGGTGAGTAATATGATAAGGAAATGTAAGAATCCAAAAAGCAGTAACACGCGGGCAGATACTATGGCAGCTTCGGCTCCTTGTGCGAAAAATTGTTTGCAGCATTTATGAGTTTGGGCGGCGTGGTAATTTAAGAAGCGTTTTCTGTTCAGAAAGATAACGAATGGCGGAATAATGGCACTGATTTCCAATGTCAATGGAAACATTGCTTCCGAACAGTAATCGGTGGAGAAAAAGGACGTTATAGTCAATAGCAATAACATTCCTGTTGTGCAATATAGTATAATCGGGGGGACATGTGAGCCTTTGCGTTGCAACATATAGATGCTAAACAATAACCCTACACCTGTACCGATGTAGATAGCTATGTCTTGCATTATGAATTCGCATAATATAATGGATATAATGACGGGAATATATCCCAGCGACATATTAAACTTGGATGATAGAACTTTTTGCTTGCCCATTCTTATGTTATTTTGCCGTTTTCTTTTTAACAAACGGCTTGTGTGAAATGTTCTTTATTTCATCCTTTTTTGTAGATATAGGGTCGATTTTTCTGCATGGTAAGATGAACGAACCAATGGTGCACTTTCCACTTGGGTGAACCCTTTCTTTAATCCAAGCTCTTTGTAAATGGCAAATTGGGCGGGAGTAATATATTCGGCTACCGCATAATGTTTATGCGTAGGCTGTAAATATTGTCCGATAGTAAGTATCTGGCAATTTGCATTGCGTAAGTCATCCATTAGTTCTTCCACTTCATCCGGAGTTTCTCCAAGACCGACCATGATACCGGATTTGGTGGTGGTACCGCTTTCTGCTATTTGTCGCAGCACTTCAAGGCTTGTTTCATAGCGGGCTGCGCTCCGTACCAGTGGACTGATACGTTTCACTGTTTCCATATTATGGGAGATTATTTCCGGTTGGGCTTCGATTACTTTATCTATCAGCTCTTTTCTGCCCTGAAAGTCGGGAATTAATACTTCAACAGTCGTTTCGGGGTTGAGGCGTTTGATTTCACGAATCGTTTGCGCCCAATGAGCTGCACCAAGATCCGGCAGGTCATCCCTGTCCACAGAAGTGACAACGGCATGAGAGAGCTTCATTAAGGCGATAGATTCGGCTACGTGTATGGGTTCTTTCGGATCCAGGGGCATAGGTTTGCCAGTTTGCGTATTGCAGAATTTGCAGCAACGGGTACAGATGTCTCCGCCTATCATGAAAGTGGCTGTACCTCTTCCCCAACATTCTCCCATATTGGGACAGCGCCCACTGCTGCAGATTGTATGCAGGCAGTGGGATTCTACAATTCGCTTTGTTTCGGTGTAACGTTCGTTAGCGCCGATACTGATTTTGAGCCATTCCGGCTTACGTACTCTTTCAGTCATTTATTTTTTCAACTCCCGGTTAAAGAAATTCGTCAACTTGGTGTACAGATGTAAACGGGTGTTACCGCCAAATATACTGTGGTTACGATTGGTGTAAACCTGCATATCAAATTGCTTGCCAAGTTGTACGAGGTGCTCGGCGTATTCCACACAATTCTGGAAATGAACGTTGTCGTCAGCCATGCCATGTACTAATAACAGGTTACCATGCAAATTGTTGGCACGTGTAAAGGCGGATGAAGCTTTATAACCTTCGGCGTTTTCTTTCGGGGTGCGCATGAAACGCTCACCGTATACGGTATCGTAATAATTCCAGTCGGTGACCGGAGCAACGGCAACTCCTGCTTTGAACACCGGAGTTCCTTCACTCATGCTCATAATGGTCATGTATCCGCCATAACTCCAGCCCCATATGCCGATACGGTCTTTGTCCACATAAGGTTGCCGTCCCAAATATAAAGCCGTTTCTACCTGGTCTTTGGCTTCTTTGATACCGAGGTTCAGATAAGTTACTTTGGCAAATTCCGCACCGCGTCCGCCGGTTCCACGTCCGTCTACACATACTACAACGTATCCTTGAGATGCCATATATGTCTCCCAACTCACACCGAACTTGTCAAGAACCTGTTGCGAACCGGGACCACTGTACTGATACATCAAAGCCGGATATTTTTTGCTGGAGGAGAAGTTGGTCGGCTTCATCATCCAACCGTTCAGGGTAATTCCGTCAGAGGTTTGAAACGAGAAAAACTCTTTTTGGGGCATATCATATCCTCTTAACTTTTGCTTTAGAACAGCGTTGTCTACAAGCGTAGTCAATGTCTTCCCTGTATTATCATTCAGGGTAATGACAGTAGGAGTATCTAAATTTGAGTAACGGTTCATGAAGTACTTCATATCTGTACTGAACTGTGCGCTATTTGTTCCGGCTTGTGACGATAACTTAATCTTCTTGCCTTTGCGGTCTATCTTGTAGATAGCGCTGCGTAGCGGGCTTTCTTCGTTACTGCTGAAATAGAAACAGTCATCTTCGGGGTCATAACCCAGGAAGTCCTGCACTTCATAAGGGCCGGAAGTAACCTGTTTGATAAGGTTTCCGCCTATGCTATACCAGTACAAGTGGTTGTATCCGCTCTTTTCGCTGACGAAACTGAAGTTTTCCGGGTAGAAAATGATGTTATCGAATACATTTTCACGAATATAAGTGTCGCTTTCGTCGCGTACGGCAAGCTTGCAGACGGTGCTGCGCGGATCGGCAAAGTACAGATCGAACCGGTTTTGGTGGCGATTCAACGTCATAACCGCCAGCTTGTTCGGATCTTGCGTAAAACGGATGCGTGGGATATATCCCCCTTCTTCCAGCGGAACGTTGATTTTACGAATTACTTTGGATTTGATGTCAAAAGTATGTACGGATACTTTTGAGTTCTTTTCACCAGTTTTGGGATATTTATAGGTATATTCTCCCGGATATTTTTCATAAGGAGTCATATGAGGCGCTTCTCCGGCAAATACAGGGAAAGTATACGACGGTACTTCCTTCTCGTCAAAACGGATGAACGCCAACATCTTGCTGTCGGGACTGAATTCCAATGCGCGGTTAAAAGCAAACTCTTCTTCATATACCCAGTCGGGAATACCGTTCAACACTTCATTGCGTTTGCCGTCTTCGGTTACCTGGCTTTCGCTGTTGCCGTAGAGCAGTTTCACGAGGAAAATATTGTTGTCACGAACAAAGGCCACCTGATATCCGTCGGGCGAGAAAACAGGAACTTGTTGAGGACCGCCATCTGACAACTTTTCTACTACATTGTTTATCTTGCCGTCCAAATTTCGCTTCAGACTATATATATAGTGTACTGCCGTATAGGAACGGCGGTAGATTGGAGTTGTTTCGGTTGCGATAAGCAATTTGCTACCGTCCGGAGAAAAACTGTAACTGTCGAACTTCTTGAACGGACATTCGCGGGCGGTAGCGGCGTCGAACAACACTTCCACCGGTTTACCTGTTTTGAAAGAGTATTTGATAATTTGAGTCTTATCCACATTCATTTGCGAATAGTGCTCCCCGTCTCCCGGGATAGGGATAACGCCTGAAATTCCTTGAGGAATAAATTCCCCGGATACAATCTCTTTTAAATTGAGTGGTTTGCCGCTTTGGGCAAAACTTGCCAGTGTACAAAGGCAGAAAAGAAGTGCAAAACTTATCTTTTTCATATCTCTTAATCGGTTATTGGGTACAAATATACGATAAAGAGAAAATCTAATCTAATTAATAAATGATAAATTCCCTGCTTGTCTTTTACTGGTGACTTTTTGTTGATTTTGCATGTCTGATATTTGCGTGTTATTAAGAGGGGGCAGTTTTGTTGTTGGCCTTTTGACAGAAAGCACTTTTAACATATATAAATAACCCTCGTTACAGTGGAATGTCGTATCACACAGCAACGAGGGCGGTTTAGGTAAAGAAAAAAACGATTTTTAGAACTTATAGCCTACGGTAATGCCAATGTTTGCATTGTGAGGAGCATCGCCATCCATTATCTTACAGAAACCGAGCTGGGTATCAAATCCCACGAGAATCTGCCCGAATTCTACTCCGAGGCCGATGTTCCAGCCGGCATCGAATCTATTATAGTCCAATCCGTCATCTCCGAAAGTATCTACTTTCTCGGAACCGTTTACCTCAACACTGCCAACGGAAGCATTTCCGTCAAATTTGCTTTTCCGCCTACGCCACAGGCCAGATAAGGACCGGTTGCAATGACAAGATTAGTATTGTCTGCAATGTTGAATCTGAATTGTACATTGATTGGAAGCTCAAGATACAGTTGATTTATTTTCACGTCTGCATCGGCATCTGCAATGTTGCCTTTATAATCACCTGAATACTTGGCTCCTTTCTGAGAGAAGAATAATGAAGGTTGCAGAGCCACCATTTCATTGAACTGGTATTCCATTCCCACGCCAAGACGAACTCCCGGTTTGAATTTGGAGTTGTCTGAATTTTCACCGATGTAACTGCTAAGGTTAAGACCTGCTTTTACATTGAAAGATACTTGCGAAAATCCCAAAGTACAGATTAACGCAAAAAGAACTGTAAAAAAACTTCGTTTCATCATACTTATTGAGTTTAAAGATTATTGTCTCACCGTTTCTCTTCGGCAGTGGTTTTTATCAGGCCACCGGTTATCTGCAATGCTTTTGTTATGTTTCTACAAAAGTGTTTGCGAAGTTAGTAATTGCGATTTAATAAAGCTATAACTGGTGATTACTAAAATAGATTTAGAGGTATTTGTGAACACTTTTTCTGTATTAGTGAAGGATCTTGCATACTTTAAAGAAAGAAATATAAGCTATGTGTAACTTAAATATTATATTTGTGGCATAAGTTATTTTGTGTTTACTGTGCAGTCTTTTTGTGGAGATACATGGAAACGCGACAAGTTTAATTTAATAAATTGTAGTTATGAAAAAGTACATTGCAGAAATGTTCGGGACTATGGTTCTCGTCCTCATGGGTTGTGGCACAGCAATCAGTTTATCATGTACATCAGCCGATCCCAATTTATCATCTACGGTGATAGGAACCGCACTTGCTTTTGGGCTCTCGGTAGTAGCTATGGCATACACTATTGGCGGTATTTCCGGTTGTCATATCAATCCGGCAATAACCTTGGGATGTTTACTGTCCGGACGCATTAGTGGGAAAGAAGCAGGTATGTATATGCTGTTTCAAGTGATTGGAGCTATTTTAGGCTCTGTGATTCTTTGGGGATTGACTTCTAATGCCGGTTTGGTAGGAACGGGTGCCAATGTCTGTCAGGAAGGAGTTTCCATAATGGGTGGTCTGTTGGCTGAAGTTGTGTTCACATTTGTGTTTGTTCTGGTTGTGCTGGGTACTACCGATACCCAGAAAGGTGCAGGAAATTTTGCAGGACTTGCCATTGGCCTTTCTTTGGTACTTGTTCACTTGGCTTGTATTCGTTATACCGGAACTTCGGTCAATCCGGCACGTAGTATAGGACCTGCTCTTTTTCAGGGAGGAGAGGCATTAAGCCAACTTTGGATTTTCATTATTGGTCCATTCATCGGTGCGGCTTTGAGTGCTGGAGTGTGGAATATATTTGCAGAAAAAAAGGGTTGACATGTGATGGGTAAGCCTATTTTCCTGAATGGGGAGATTGCTGTTTTTAATACCTTCTAAACAGGACGCTTTTATTTGTTTAAATAGATAGAATAAAGAAACCTACTAGCTGACGGTCAGTAGGTTCTTTTTTTGTGTTTGAGCAGGCTGAAAATGAAAAACACGAGAAAGCTGCCTATATTAATGTAATATATAATGTAAAACATGTTATTTATAATCAGTGATTTAAAAAAAAAGGACTAGGACATGCCCTGAACGACTATAGGTGGAATGAAAAAGGGTTCGCTTCGGCAGTTACTACATTCCACAGGACCCTACAACAGATTAATTATTGTGATAACTTGTTGTTTTATAA
>CEAL01012515.1_pt1 | contig 36266 bp, 35 predicted proteins | sample 557521 | NCBI WGS metagenome assembly CEAL01 (sample SAMEA3182095, study PRJEB8094) | gut metagenome | biome: human; feature: gut; material: Stool; isolation source: human stools | place: Canada | collected 2012-03-06
CTCCCTAAACGTTGGGAATAGTCTGCAAAAAGGATGGTTTCGGACGAATGCAAATTTTGATTATATGCAGAAGTCCCAATGTATTCGGAATCACTAATTCTCATGAACTCGTATAAACTGAAAGCCAATCTATTTCTATGACTGAACGCCATAGAATAGTTTGCATTCGCTTTGATGTAATAATAATCTTCCTTGACAAGTGAACGAAAAGACACATTATCATTGTTATAGAGACGGTCATAATCGTTTCGAGAATAATATCCATCAAAAACATAATCCAACGATTTTGTGTTAGAAAATGTGTGCAATCCGTAAAAATAGACACTTGGACGATAAGATTTGTTTCGAGTGTTAATGTCCAAAATGCTACCGTTCTTGATTGCTGCATCAGTTTTCCAATACTCCGTCATTCCATTATTGACATCATTTCTTGAAGCATTCCGTGCCATACCACCTCTAAGCATCCAAATATATTTTCTTCCTCGGTTGCTGATTGATGCCTGTATATATTCTTCCGTCTGCCTATTGGTAGCATTATTGTAATGCTGCAGTCTATTCAGTTGATAATCAGGGAAAATAAAAGTCTCATTCTTGTCCATAGACGATTTTGGATTTTCCAAAGAATATCCAGCCCAAAGGTTCAAACTTTTGGTTCCTGTGACAAATTTCGAAATAAGATTGTAATCACCATAGAGATAGCCTACATTCTGAGACGCATCAAGTTGCGTGTAGCCACCATTGTTGAGTGGTTTCATTATTATGTTTATAGCATATGCATCTTTTGCATATTTACCAGTCGGCACATCAAAATATTCCACTCGAGAAACGTCCTTCGGTCTTAAAGACTGTACCTCTCGAAAATCAACTTCACGCCCATCTATATAGAGAGTCGCAGCCCCATTGGGAGTCGTCACACTTCCAGTCGAACGCTCGACAGACACTCCCGGAATCATGAGATTGCTCAACAGGTCATAACCAGTTACAGCATGTTTACGTTGCTCTTTTGTAGGAATAGCAAGGATATGATCACCTTCTCTTGTAAGATAAGATGACTTTACAACAACTTCACCAAGTTCTTTGCCTTGAATAAAAGTTTTAGTTGTATCTGGTTTTTGTGCATAAGTTACGTGTATGCACAAACTCATTATGATGACTAACAATGCTTTCATCTATTTCTTCCCTATTATCCAAGAGACTTGAACTTCTTGGAATGCACTTTTTATTTCTATATTTACATGCTAAAAGTTATACCATTCTCAGTGTCCCATGCGCGAGGTATCTACCTCCTTGACCGTCTTCTCCTTGTAGCCACCAAACTTATAGATAACTGCGAAGGTGACAGATGCCCAGTTGTAGTTGATCTTCATACGGTAGTCTTGGTTGCCTTGCACGGAACGGGTATCGTATTTGTTGTTGAAGATGTTGTTGCCATTAAGGCGCAATCCCCATCTTCCATCATGCGACGACCATTGCAGTTTGGCATTCATTCTGAAGATAGGACTTATGTCGTAAACTCCTTGTATGGCTTTCGACTGAAAGAAAGGGTTGAGTATGAGGCGCAAGTCTTGAGTGTTGCATAGTTTTACAGATGCTGTACCTCCAAGTATGACAGAGAGTTTCTTGCGATTGAATGGCAAGTCGAAGAAATTACTGCTCTTGTCGTGCTTGTAGGTTCCTACAGCAAACACATTGCCATTGAGCCATTTGCCTGCACTGAATATGGCTGATGCTTGCAATCCAAAGCTATTGGAATAGTCGAAGTTGGTTTCCTTCATTATCACTGCCATGCGGTCTGTGGTTTGATATGGCAACTGCACAGAATAATCAGGTTTCAGACTTGCAAAAGCCATAAGCGTATAACGTCGCTTTATCTGCCACATCAGATTGACATTATAATAAGAGAAGGGTTTCAAATCGGGATTGCCATGTATCTCGGTGTAGGTGGACGAGTAGAACACATTGCTCATAGTGGACCAATAACTCGGGAACTCAGAGTTGGAACTGAATGATAGATTGAGCAAATGGTTGTCGTTGACGTTCCACAAAGCATTGAGCGTAGGATATACGCGCCATTTATCCCATATGGGAGAGTGATATTGCTCGGCAGCAACAGATGCTTCAAGACTAATAGCCTTGTTTATCTGCTTGCTGAAACCTGCATATATGTTCCATATACGCTCGTTGAGATCCACGCTGCTTGTCCCATCGGGCAAAACGCTCCCATCCTTGTCTATTGTGGTCTGATAACTCTTGTTGCTTGTGAATTGCCCTTTCACACCATACGACAATCCCCAGCCATGTGACAAAGAATGGGTTTGGTCGGCTGTGAACATCCATTTGTTGATGGTCTGCTCGCTGCCGCTTGTCAGGTTGCGTTCAGTTTCATTTTTGTTTTCCGCAGTCATTGTACCGTCAAGGACTTGCTGCTGAGGCGTGCGATAGTAGGTATACGAACCGTTAAGGGAGAGTCCGAAAGGAAGCGAGTAGTTAACATCCACATTGTGTAGATACTCATGACTATCATGATGCATTCCGCTGATGCTCGATCCTGTGGTGTGGCTGTTTGAACTTGTCTTGTCCCATTGTCCTGTATAGGCAACGTCAAGACGATTGTTCTTGCTAAAGGTGTAATTCATCCCAAGTCGGTAGTCGTGTGTAATGCCAAACGACTTCTGCCCGGTTTCATCATTATAGTGTATACGATTGTTGCCAAGTGGATGATTGGCTATGCGTGAAGACTCACCGTATGAATTGCCGTTTACATATTTATATTGTGCGTCAAGTCCAAACTTGCCTCTTTGCAAGGAAAGATATAAATTACCAAACTCATTGGCGTATTTGTTTTGCCGCATGCCACCAATGATTTGTCCCGAAAGCTGATTGGTATCGGCGTAGTCTTTCGTGACGATGTTGATAGCCATGCCACGCACATGATAGCGAGCAGGGGCAGACAGCATCACCTCGGCTTTTGACAACTGTGCGGCTGGCATTGCCTTCAGACGCTCTGTCAGTTGTTCCTGCGTCAATGTGGTGGCTTGTCCGTTGATAATCAACGTTACTTCATTGCCCGAGAAAGATATGCTGCCTGTGGCATCGCTGACACCAGGTATGCGTGTCAATGCCTCGTAAGCGTTGTCAGCAGGCAATTGTTTTAAGAGTAGCGGCATATTGATATTGTACGACAGCATACCCCGCTCTGCCTTGACAATGGGGCGAGAACCTTTTACCATCACTTCTGGAAGATTGTGCAACATTGTCTCCATTGTGAGCGAATCCGTTTGCGTCCGAGTTTGAGCTTTCACGTTAGCAACAGAAAGCAAAATTAATCCTAAAAGAAATATCTTGTTGGCCATATTTTATCTTTTTAAGTTATCTTTTTCTATGTTATTCAAAAGTACGAAAAACAATCCACAAACGAGAATGTTCTGCTATACGTATAGTAGTGTATTACCCTTTGTTGATTCTTTCTACCAATTCGCAGTAAAAGCATATGAGCGAACTGTTGAGTGCTTCAAACTATTGAACCGGTCGCAATTTGCGACCAGTTCAGCCATTTCCTCCTTAGTTAGTTGAAAACGGAAACGTTCAGGAAATCTCTCCATATTACGTTTAACAGCTTGATTTTACACCTTAGTTTCCACTCCGTAAAGTTCAGCCAAGTCTCTGTCTATCATAATCTGCTATTTTTAGTGTTCTTTATATTCAAAGACGAAAGAATGATAAAAGGGTAAACTACTTTTTCCAATATTTTTCAGCCATAGGCTGCAACCTTTCCTTTATTACTTCCATAACAGTCTTGAAATCAAGAGTTTCTTTCCATTGAATCTTTTTCAGAAATGCTTTCCAGCGAACTATACGTGCTGCGTCTGTCGCAAAACTTTCTGTAAACAACTGCAATTCGGGATTGTATGTAAGCCCTCTATTATCGAAAGTAGCCTTAATCGCATTATATAATGTGTCATCAGACAAGTCTCTCTTTGTCAGGAGTTGGTAACAGTCGAAGAAATCTTTCATGCGACTGTTGAGCACATCTCGGTCTATCATCGTATGGAATTTCTCGGCAACAACAGTCTCCAAGGAATATGCCTGTATGTTCACAGATGGAATGTCAGGCAAAAGCAATGGGAAGTCAATAGTTGTTGGATATGGAGTTACAACATCACCAAAGCCAATGTCAACAGACATGTTATAAGAAATGGTATCCATGTGGGCAGTAAAATAGAATCGGGTGCCAGGATATTTCTTTTCGACGGTGATAGGTTCTAACTTGATGCTGTCAACATCAAACGATACTCCATCCTCATCGCATACAATGCCCAAAATTTCCTGGAACACATGCGCAAGGAAATCCCTATCACGGCTAATTCTATCTGCCATGAAATCAACATCTACTGTAGGACGTGCCTCAAGTCCGTTCATAGCATAAAGCAAAGAGCCACCTTTCAGCAAAAAATGGTCCTTGTATTGACTAACAGATACTCTGTAAAGCAACCTTTCGTTGAAATATCTTGCCAAGAGATACATATATTTATAGCCAGTCTCATTCATCAGATTGAGCAAGCGGGTCTTAACAGACTTACCGTAGTTTTTCTTTCCCATCTTATTCTATAGCTATTTCAAGATAATTTTTCAATGTATTAAACACTCTGAGGCGTTGGGCGTAATCCTGCAAACGAGTGAGATTGCGATTGGGCTTTCTCAAATAAGAACGAATCACTTCCGCACAAACATCCAGCCCCAATTTGTTTCTGTATTTCACTGCATCACAAACACTTCGCTCCAAGTCGGTTATGCGAACATGAAAACCGGATATTTCTGCTTCCATAATGCCAAACTCCAAGTTCTCCTTCTTCCAATAATACAGCTCTATCGGAAGCGTATCTGGTATCACCACCTTCCGCTTGTTGGCGATGGCTATACAAAAAGCAGGTGGAACAGTTGTCGAAAGCTGATGGTAAGCCCACGCATTGTACAGGCATACAATACCATTAGGTACAATCCGTTCCACATCAATCATTGTATTAAGCAAAGCATCGGGAACGGCATATATGCCATGACGCAACTTTATCAAGTCGCCACGCTCCTTAGCTCTCAACAGTCGTTTATACTCTGACAGATGAGATATATCAGTAGTGGAGATAGTGCCACCAAGTGCTGCTACTTTGCAAACTATATTGCTCATTTCACCTCTTATTAAATGTCATTACAACTGCAAAAATACAATAAATTTCGAGAATACGGTAAGATTCTACGGATAATTTCATAAAATACCGCACATTTTTGCATATTTTCAGAGTCCTAATTATATTTGAGATGATAATAAACTCTAAAAAACATGCAACAATGCAGTATTCTAAATTTAAAATTGTATTTTTGCCACCAAGATGACAAAGAGTTGTTTGACAATCAAACGTATGCAAATTGTAGAAATTAGAACCGTTGCTAAATCATTACCTCCATTGAGGTGAAAAACTCATAAATCGCTCATTCTAAGCTATTCGGCAGATTTTAGCGTAATTTTTTACAAAAAAAATTGTAAATTTGCAGCGAGAAATAAAAACTTGAAGAATAAACAACATAAAAATGAACTTATGAAGAAAATCTCGTTGATAGTGATGAGCTGCATAATAGCTTGCGGACTGCTCGCCAACCACGGCATCGTGAAGGGCGGAGAAATGTCGCCTAAGGTAGAGGACACGGTATCGATTGACAAGAAAATCACTGATAGTCAATGGCTATCGAACAACTCCGACACGTTGGAAGTGGACACAGCTGGCGAAGACTCGGTGGTGAATGTGGTGGCCTACTTCTGCAAGGGCGACACCTGCGAATACTGGATATATGAGAATGAGTGGAAGGTGAACGGCAAGGACACGGTGAAGACGCTCGACGTATCCACCCAGGTGCGCCTCGTGGTAAACGATTCCACCAGCAAGGGCTATAAGATGAGCTACACCTTCCTGGACGTAAAGGCCGATTCGGTGGGCGACAACTTCCGGGACAAGATGATGGCCATGGTAGCGGAGCGCACCGCCAAGAGCGTGATAGGCACCACCATCAACTTTGAGACCGATGAATACGGTCGCATCACCAAGATTACCAATCTCTCGCAAATCAAGAAGCAGGCAAAGGCTCTCTTCAAGGCGAGCATGAAGGACATCGCCGCCATGCCCATCATGCAGGAAATGAAGAAGGCGATAGGTTTTGACTTCATGAAGATAGGCAACCAGGCTAACACCGACGAGGTGGTGGAGGGCTACCTGGAGGAACTGAAACTACTCTTCGCCTGCCACGGAAGCCAATATGCCGTGGGCGAGCATCACGAGCACGAGGATGCCACCAAGGATAGCTGCGCCAACGACACTTATATCAATGCCAGCATAGAGAAGAATGGCAACTACACAATCTCCTGCGAGGTGGTCAGCGTGATACCAAAGGAGACCGTGAAGGAGGTGATGGGCGGACTGATGGGTGCCTTCATGGAAGGACTGAAGGGCAAGAAGACCGAGGACGGCAAGGATCATGATGGCGACATCAAGGACTTGGACGACGAGTTTAAGAAGGAGATAGACAAGGCAGTTGACCAAGATGCCCAGACCTCGGAGTATCTCAGTGTGACCTGCTTCGAGGATGGCTGGCCTAACAGCGTGTTGAAGCAAAATAAAACTGTGATGGCTGGCCGTGGCAAGCTGAAGCAGAAACTCATCGAGACTTGCCGATTCGCACAGCGCGAGAAATGATGAACTATTTCGACCTGTACAGATTGAAAGTTTTCTAACTGTACGGTTGAAACGGGCTGAAAGCCCAAAAACTCTTAGCCCAGGGCATCGCCCTGGGTATAAATGTATTATTTTGGTGTGAGGCCTTATGAGGCACAGAACAAAATGATTCAGGTATTGATTCTATCAAGCTTGAAGAATATACGGCAGTTTGGGGAAACAGAGTCAGCTTGGATTCTATTACTGGAACATATAACGGTTGAGGATATATTTTTGCAAATATGACCTACAATATACTCTATCGGAGTAAAAAGCTCAATATCATTATTCTCAACTAAATCTTCAATAGAAGATTTTACAAATTCCCAAAGCCTGGATGCCTTATATTCTTCATATGGATGTTTCATTCTTTAATTATTTCATTTTCTGTTTCAATGATGATATTGACCTATCAAATAAGGCGACATTTATTTTCGACACATTATAATAGCCTACACTTATATCTTTCAATAGAATATCCTTCCACATTAATTGATTTTCTTGAATTCCCTTCAATTTAATAGTATCTGGTTTTATAGGAATTTTGTTCTTTGTAAGAAGCTCGTTAATTTCTTTAATTAGTTTCGAGTTTTGAAAACGAAGATTATATATACTATCCCCTAAAAGACTTATATTTCGTTCATTTTTACAATAAAAGAAACCACTTAAATAGATACATGAAGAATCTTGATATCTAAACAAATATTCGATTTCTTCTGTTGTATAGTTGATTGACAACATGTATCCTTTAGGTACACAGAGTTCGAAAGTTTTATTATTTAATTGTAACTTGACTTTTTTGAGTTTCTCCTTAGGCAAATTATAATTTGCAATTGCAGAAAATGTTACTAATAATAAAAATAATAATAATGTAAACTTTATTTTCATCTGTTCTATATTTTTAATAACAACATGTTCGTACGATGAAATATGTAACCAATTTTATCGTACGAATTATTTCACTTTTTATACCAATATAGCGAAATTGGAATATTTTTGTCTGCTAAAATATGATTTTAGACTTACTCTTCTGTAAATATTTTCACCTAATAATTCCATTCCTTTAACAATTTATTGTTGACATATCCAGAAAAGATTTTTTCACAAACTATATCTGTAGAATCATTCATCATACGCATATAACAGTGTTCCTGTCCCAAAGTATGTGTCTTAAAAAATACTAATTTGTAGCTTCCGTTTAATGGATGTGATAGAGCTTGGATTTTTACAGAATCTTTTGAACTGTACAATTCCCATGTTCCATTAGATTCTTTTATAGACTTTTGATAATAATACCAATCTTTTTTAAGAGAATCTTCATCTATGTCTTCATCTAACAATGTTTTACCTTTAAGATCCATCTCTGGTGTTCTGAGCAAAGGAAGTTCAACATTCTTATTAGAAAAATTAAAGTTTATGCTACTAAACTCAATTTTTGTATTTCTATTTATAACAAGACTGTCAAGAACCATATTCCAATACCCATATAAACGAATTTCCACTTTTTTATGCGAAAATGTACTTGTCATATATGCAATAGTTAGAATAACCACAGCAATGAAAAGAAGGAATCGCTTTCTACTCTTCAATAAGAGGTTTGTATCTTTTATTTTTTGCATCATATCTTCCCATTCTTTTTAATATTTGATTTCCAAGAATTTGTATATTTTTGTCTCTTGTTGAATTATTGTATGCAAAGGTAGTGCTTTTAACCTTTAAGCAACTATCACACAACCCCTTTCTTTGAAAAGAACGTAAAATCAATAGTATTATTGCTGTGATTGTACTTTTAGTAATCGCTTAACTCGTTGTACCGTACTTACCCCTTTATCACTCAACTTCGCCACATCCCGAATGGAAAACCCCTTGCGGAGCAGACTTATTACTTCCCTATATTCGGCTTTCATCTGTTCTTCCCTATTTTCCAAGAGACTTGAACATCTTGGTGATGCACTTTTTCTTCTGTTCCATGTTCGGATGAACATAGAGATTAAGGGTTGTTGTAATATTGGCATGACCAAGCAGTACGCTTACGGTCTTGTAGTCGCAGTTGCTTTCAATGCAGCGTGTCGCAAAGTTGTGATGCGCAGTGTACCATTAATCAGGTGAAACAAGAGCTGAATGCCACATCAAAAATTGTGCAGGACAAACTTCACGCAAAGGGTAATACACCTCAAAAGAAGATTGTCACCCATCGCTTCGAGCCAACTTCAAAGTATGTTCTTCTTTACATTGGAGGCTTGGCTCTATCTCTTGTCATCTCCATTTGGGGCAACCTAACCCCATGGCAAGAGTATCAAGCTTGGGAGGTAGCAGACTTGAAATATCGGGCATTGAAGATGGTTCTTCCATCTGACGACCCAAATGTTCGATACATCGAAAGTCACAATATGACTTGGCAAGAAACATGTCTTATTTGGTTTCATATATGAATTCTATTGTTTCATAGTGTTTTCTATATTCTTTTTTTAATTTTACGACCCTATTATTCTTATCATAAGTAAAGACACATGTATATGAAATAATGACGTCAGACATGTTTGGCTTATATGTATAACTATATTGAGTAATAAGACAATCCTTGACTATAATTTCAATACTTAACACATAGTTAACACTGGCATCAAGATATGTGTAATACTTATTGATATTTTGTATAGAAATCTTTTTTTGTTCCCCTATTGGCTTTGTAAATGACAAGATTTCGCTTGGGTCATAACTTGATAAAATATCAGCAATAACACATGCATCCTTATATATGACCTCGGGATATTTTAGCTTTATTCCATAATCTGTTAGGCTATTAGATTGATTTAAAAATATCTTTTGACGCGTTTTGTCATCTGTGGACAATTTAATCAATCTACCCTTTTTATTATATACCCCGATTTTTTTCCCGTGTAGAAATAAACTTCTCTCTAACTTATAACCATTACTTAAAATGTTTACAACAGTCTGTGATTTCAATTCCAAACTGTTTAGAATTGAAATCACAGAAAGTATTAATATCGCGCAAAATCTCATTACTAATTTTTATTTAGTTCCTTGCTTTAGGATTTCTGTTCCAAGTTCAATACTTAACATTATGCAATCTTTTGCATAATGCTTCCATACTGCGAAAGTACGGAAGCATTTGTATGGGGAAAAAGCCAAGATTATTTTATAACATAACGGAAGATGTCAAAGCGAGAAAAGCCAATGCTTTCGAGAATCTCCCTGCTTTTGATTTGATTGCTTTTATTGTTGTAGTTTTTTATGAGAGGAATTCTGATAATGGTCTTATCTGCATACCCATTGTCTACAAGCCATTTGAGATTGGCTAATACAAAAGAGTTGTCCTTGCCTGTGTATTGCTTGTAAATAAACTCGTCCATATCTTTGATGTCAATCACTAAAAGGTCAGCAAATTGAGCAACTTTAAAGATATTTTTGTTCGGTACATTCAATGAAGATTCTATGGTGATTTTCCATTCCTCTGGCATTTTTCGAGTAAACTCACTTATAAAATCAGCGTACAGCAGTGGCTCACCACCACCAAAAGTAACTCCTCCACCCGTAGCCAAAAAATAAATATTGTCAGGCATCAAGCGTTCTATCAGTTTATCAACAGTAAGCTTACATTCTGGAGATTCTTTGAAGCATTGGGCGTTTATGCAATATGCACATCTAAGTGGACATTCATGAAATGCGACGAGAGTAGTGATGCCGTCACCGTCTGTAGCCAAGCGGTGACGGTCAATTCCTATCAATGGTGCTTCTAATGGTGGCATAAGTTACTTTAGCATAATATCTATTGGTATCATAATTTTCGCACATGTCGGCTTGCCGTCTTTTAAGGCTGGCTTCCATTTAGGCATCGCTTTAACAAGTCGTAACACTTCCTCTTTCATCTCTTGAGGACAAATTGTTATGACTTTAACATCGGCAAGACTGCCATCACCCAACACATAGAAAGAAACATTTATGCGCTGCTGATATGCTCCTTGTAAAGTTCCAGGTACACATAAATTTTGTTCTACAAAATGTAGCAGGGCACTGTTGCCGCCAGGATAGAATGGCCCTGTGTCAAAATCTTTATTTTCAACAACCATTTTTCCTTCCTGTTTTTTCTTGCGACGCTTCTTTGTTTTAGGCTTTTGTGGTGCAACTACAACCATTTCTCCTAAAATATTATAATCTTCTTCTGTTAGGCAAAGCGTGTTAAAGCCTTTCAAGTCCAGTTCGCTGAATGAATAGACCTTGTTTTTATAACCAATATATTCCAATCGTAGCGTGGAATCCCTTGGAAAGGTAACAGAAAAGTTTCCGTCAATGTCTGTAATGCTGCCGGGTCGTTTGTTTCCTGCAACAATAATTACACCAACAATAGGAGTTCCGTCAGCTTCTTTCACACATCCATTGATTGTAACTTGTGCTCTTGTTGGCAGCGAGTCTGCTGCGATTACTTCATTACCAATAGGTACAGACGGTGACGAAGTTTGGGCATATACATTGTATGGGGTCGCCAAAATGCCAATGGCAACACCTGTAACACAAACAGCCTCTCCCATGCGTTTGCGTAAAGACAATTCCGACTCTATATATTTTCTTTCAGTCTCGCATGCTGGACATGTTCCACTGCAATGTCCTTTGAAGTGGCAAACTCTTGGCTCGTATGCAATGCCATTCATGTCAGCAATCTTTTTTCTGACAGCTTTCAGTACGTCGCAATTTTTTCTACCCCTATCCATAATATTACTAAATTTAACCTTACAAAGTTACACCATAAAAACGGCAATTCCCTCGTTTTATTGCATAATCTCACCCCTCCCACGCAAATTGGGTACAAATCGTGCTGTGGAAACTTCTCGCAGCCGATATAGAGTGTTTCGAAGGCATCGGTGCCGTCGGTACGGTGTTCGAGAAGATCTTCTTCTGATTCTGGTTGTTTTCACCAAAAAAGGTGCAGATGAAGCGAAGCGTAACAGGAGATGATGCCGTTGGCTGCTGCCCACAAAGGAAAAGCCATTGTCCTACATTGGTTGGGCGCAAGACAAAGGCTTTATCTGGAAAGGCGGATTAGGAGGAATTCCGCTTCAATAAATCTTTAATATTTCCATTCTTCTTACGATTCAAAAATTCTAAACAAGCCATACATTATAGACCCAAAACCAACAACATATCCTTTAAGATAAGTAATATAGGCTATTGTAAAACTCGGTGGAAAATTACGCCTGTCTTTGTATGTGATATTTAGGAATGTAATACCATAGAATATTGCACAAATACTATCATATCTTTTAAATAAGATGGTTGTTATTCCTAAACATATCATCAAAATTGAAAAAATCAAGTAAGTGCCATTTTTTATGGCACTTACCGACTTTTTGTGCTTAATAACAGAAATCATTATTGCAATTCCTGTTATAGACGCTAATATTCCCCAAAAATAAATATCGTTCATAATTATTACTTTTTGCAAATAGTACTATCGTTTTTGACTTCTTCTTGTTTCTTTTCAATTATCATATCTGTAATCCTTTCGACTCCAAATAATTTTAATTTAGTTCCTTGCTTTAGGATTTCTGTTCCAAGTTCAATACTTAACATTATGCAATCTTTTGCATAATCATATTATTTTTCACTTACGACGAAGCTTTATATACAAGCCCAAAATTATTATCGTATTTATAGCAAACCAAATAAAATTTACAGTAACACCGGTATCGAATATCTGGTAAACCATATTTATGATAGCATCATTATCTATAGTTTCTACCTCGTATTTTATACTAACATACGCATTTACCACAAAGATAGCATAAACAAAAACCATTAGAAATGATATAATCAAGTAAATTATTAACAGTTTCTTCATTAACAATCATCTATTAAAATTCAGACTACTACTATTGCTTCCACTTCCAAAAGAACCAAAACCATTCCCACTTGAAGAAGAACGTGTATTTGAATTGCCTTTTTTATTGGACAGTAGTGAATTATGATAAATCGAGTTACTTCATTAAAATTGATTTATTATTGTAGCCATAGCCGATAATCTTGACATCTACTTTTGAATGGATTAAAGTTGGTGAACCTTGTATCTTGTATTGGAAGTAGATTGTATCTATTTTCTCTGTTGTGGCTATTTTGAGAGTTTTAACTTGATTGAATATTTCCATTGTTATCTTTTTGAATTTTTTATTGTCGCAAATAACCACTCTTTTTTTTACAATATATCCTCGTTGGTCTGTCTTGTACTCAATAGCAACGTATGCCTCCAAATTATTTTTTTGAAACTCAATAGGATATTTACATTTTCTTTTCAATTCGTTTATAAACAACTCTTTATTTCTATAGTCAGGATTACCTGTGCTTACTTGGCATACATCAAATAGTTGCGGAGATGTTCCCACAAGAGACACATTAGTATTGGAGTTGCATGAACCAAATACTACCAAAACTGTCAATAATATAATACCCACTAATTCTTTCATCTTTATTCTATATGATTTTATCTATGACTCCACTTTAAAAAGTGGATTAAATTTGAATTAAACATATGCCTTGGAAAGTCTTTATGCAATCCTCGGCGTTAACTAACTCTGGCAACCAGTTGGCGAACGAGTAGTTTATGCAACGTGAAAATGCCTCCTGTAGCCTAAATATAGCCCCAAAGTGGGGCGATTCACTCTTTGAACTATTTTGTTGCCATCTTGGAGAAACCAAACCACTTTTTGCCTAAGTCCTTAATGAATGCGCCTATGTGATATACACAGTTCGCTGCTCTCCTTTTTTTCTATTTTATCTGTCATATTTATATTCATTTTTCCAAAATCACAAATTGTGACTTTGAACATTACCATATTTAACAGCATTCAAAGGTAGTGCTTTTAGCCTTTAAGCCACTATTGCACAACCCCTTTCTTTGAAAAAAACGTAAAATCAATAGTATTATTGCGATGATTGTACTTTTAGTAATCGCTTCACTCGTTGTACGGTACTTACTCCTTTACCACACAACTTTGCCACATCCCGAATGGAATACCCCTTGCGGAGCAAACTAATAACTTCCCTATATTCAGCTTTCATCTGTTCTTCCATTTTTACAGAGCCTACCTTGCGCCCGAGTTTTCCACCTTTCTCTATATACCGCTTCCTTCCTGACAGCAATCGGAATGAGATATTGTCACGTTCCAATTGCGCACAGGCTCCTTCAAACGGATTTCTTTCTTCTTTCGTCCCATTTTATTTCCTTTTTTTTCTGATGTTAATATATTCTTTTATCACTGATTATCAAGCATTTAACTTGCGATACAAAGATAATACAACGAGGGACAAAAACGAGAAAAAAGTGGGTAAACAGCTAATCAATTTCATGAAGCACTTCATGGCGATTTAACGAAGCGCTTTCTTAGCTGCTGACGAAGCGCTTCTTTAGAGTGTAACGAAGCGCTTCATTAAGGTGTAACGAAGCGCTTCGTTAGGTCATGTGATAAACGACACTCTGCGACACTCTTCGACATCTTCCTTGTCTGCATTTCGTATCTTTGCGCGCGCGTACCTTTATATATTATAGAACTTCCGCATGTTTGCCCCACACGCCCTGAAGTGTCAAAGCTCTGATAAGCAGCACGCCCTGAAAGGGCAGAAACTCTAATAAGCAGCACGCCCTGAAGTGTCAGGAGCTCTAATAAGCAGCACGCCCTGAAAGGGCAGAAGCTCTTAGCCCAGGGCAACGCCCTGGGTATAAAGGCACTCAGCAAGGCGCCCTGTAAGGGCAAAAGCTTTAAAACTACAGGCAATTTATAAAGCTTTTGCCCTTACAGGGCGACAGGTTTGCAGCCGTAATTACCCAGGGCGATGCCCTGGGCTAAGAGCTTTTGGGCCTTCAGCCCGTACTTGAACCACTTTGCGAAACTTCAGTATATTATAGAACTTCCGCTGGGTAACATAACTACAGACAGAAGTAGTCAACTATATGTACGACCAAAATAAAGTAAGTCAACGTAAATGATAAATAAGCAACAACCAAGTCAACTCATATTAAAAATAATGCTTAGAATGGTCAACTAAAATCGTTAAACCACAAGTCAACTACAAATATGACTAAATATTAAGTAAGTCAACGTGAATTATAAATAAGTAATAACTGAGTCAACTCATATTATCAATAATGCGCAGAGTGGTCAACTAAAATCGTTAAACCACACTTTGAACGGACATTCAGAGCCTTTGAACGGACATTCAGAGCCTTTGAACGGACATTCAAAGCCTTTGAATAGAGATTTATCTGCAAGAGAATGAACAAATCATAACTAACAGAAACAATTTGTATAGTATTGAAGTAACAACTCACGACTATATTAGTGTTGAGTAGTTATAAACTGAACTGGTAATATCCTTTAAAGCTCTTGAAAGTTTATACTTTGAGGAAATGTTCCTCGAGTTTTTCCTTCGGCATGTCGGCAGTATCGTGATAGTGCAGATGGTGGTTCACGCAGGCGATGTGCTTCACATTGTGCAGCACTTCGGCAATGTCGTGGCTTACGATGATGATGGCGCATTCCTTGTTGATTTGCTCCAGCATCTCGTACATCTGTTTCTGGAATCGACGGTCGATGTAAGTGTTGGGCTCGTCGAGTATCACCACATCGGGTTTTGACACGATGGCGCGTGCCAAGAGAACACGCTGAAGTTGTCCTCCGCTCAAGGCTCCGATGTGACGGTCTTTCAAGTCGGACAGCTGCATACGATCCAAGGTATCGGCTACGAGCTGGTGATGCTCTTTGCTGAAACGGGCAAAGAGACTCTTTGACTTGTTGAGTCCGGAGAGCACCACTTCGTATACAGAGATGGGAAACTGCTTATCGAGGTCGTTGTATTGTGGCAGGTATCCCATGGTGATTTCCTTCACCGGCTTGCCGTCCTTATAGTAGCTGATGTTTCCCTCGGTGGGGTTCATCAGTCCGAGAATAAGACGCATGAGGGTTGTCTTTCCGCCGCCATTGGGTCCGATAATACCAAGATAGTCGTCCTGATAGATGGTGAGGTTGACGTCGTGGAGTACTTCCTTGCCTTCGTAGCCTGCTGTGAGGTGCTCGATTTTTATGATTGGATTCATGTTGTTCTGTGTTTATAGTCTTGAGGCGACTCTTACTTGTCAGCCACAATCAGTTGCTTGCCTTGTATTGCCAATGATGCTTCTTGCATCGCCATGTTCCATTCGCCTTGCAAGGGGTTGATCTCCATCGCATGGGTGTGGGTCTCCTTGATGAATACCGACGTGTTGCGGTTGGCAAACTCTGTCTGTATGAGGCAGTATTTTATCTTCTCTTTCTTGGCTCTCTCGATGAGGCTCTTGAGTTGGGCGACACTCGGTTCCCTGCCTTCCTCCTCGATGGCGAGCTGTTCCAACTTGTAATCACGGGCGAAGTAGGTGAGGATGGGGTGGTAAATCACAAACTTGCGTACCATCTCAGGGTTCTTCTGGAAGCTCATTCTGATGGTGCTGTCTCTCCGGTCGATGATGCGGAGCAGCGACTGATAGTTCTTCTCAAAGAAAGCCTTGTGCTTGGGTTCGAGATTGCAGAGCGCCTTGAGGATGTTGGCGGAGATAATTCGGGCGTTGCTGCAACTCATCCATACATGTGGGTCGATATTGCCGCCGGGTGTCTTGGCAGGTGAGATGCCCACGGAGGTGTCGACCACCTTCATGTGAGGAGCATTGTCGTGAAGTTTCTGCATCCAGGTCTGCTCGAAACCGATGTTTCCTACCTTGAGATAGAGGGCACTCTTAGAGAGTTCCACCATCTGCTGGGCAGTGGGTTCGTAAGTCTCGGGATTGCCGCCGGCAGGAACCATCACGTTGACATCCACCTTGTCCTGGGCTATCTTATCGACGAAATACTGGTAGGGAGGTATGGTGACGGTTACCATTGGCTTGTCATCGCTCTCGGCGAGGGCAGTCTTCTGTTGATTGCTCTTGCAGCCCACCAACAGAGTGCATATTATAATAAGGTATATAAATCTCTTCATATTTTAAAAAATAAAACTCAATCCATAGACTAACAATATGTATCTGAGCACCTTGCCGATGGTGATGCTGAGGATGGAAATAGGAATGTTGGCTCTTGTCAATCCCAATACGATGGTGATGGCACTACCCAACAGGGGCAGAAAAGCGAAGAATCCCATCCTGGCACCTCGTCCAGCCATGAAGCGCTCAGCCTTGTCGAGACTCTCTTTCTTCACGTGCAGGTATTGCTCTATCCATTCCATCTTGCCCAAACGTCCCACACCATAGTTGAACATTGAGCCCAGGACATTGCCGATGCTGCCATAGATGATGAGCGGGACGGGGTCAAGACCTGCAGCCTGCAGTCCTGCCATGACCGCCTCGCTGCTGAAGGGGAAGAAACTGCCGGCAAGGAATGCTGCCACGAGCATGCCCCAGTAGCCCCATTCTACCAGGAACGAAATAAGCCAGGCTATCATAACAGCATGACGGGGGAAAACAGGAGGTTGTACAACAGTAGCAGTACAGCCATCACAAGGATGGTGATGAAGGTGATGTTGCACAACTTACCCTTGGTGAAGGTAATGAAATGGGCGAAGAGGGGTGCTGTACAGACTATCATGATGCCCTCGAGTTCGTATTCATGCTGAGGCTGGAGTACGAGGAAGAGGAAGCTTACGATGTCGAGCATGATGAACGACTCGTAGATCATGCGGGTGCGAATCTTGTCGGCGTAGCTGGTGCGCAGGAAGTGGACTGCTCCGATGACCGCCAGCAGGGTGATGAAGCTGAGGTTCACCAACTGATGCACGGTTATCATGGAATAGTCGAACAGCGTGTGGAAGTCGATGAAACTGGCAAAATGAGCGATGAGGTAGTCGATGTTGTTGGTATAGACAAAGAATCCTGCCGCAAACCAGTAGGGGATGATGACTCCCAGGATGGAGGCTGCAAAGTTGCGGAGACTGAAGGAGTTGGTGAAGAACATCATCATCGCCCACAGTATGGGCAGATAATAGAGTATCTGTACAAACTCCATCGAGGCTATGCCCAAACAGGCGAAGGCATAGAAGGTGCGGCCCGTGGATTGCCGGTCCTGATAGCCGTTCCAGATGAGCAGGGTGAAGGCAATGAAACAGAGGGTCACCACGTTGGCATGGAGCGACGGCTCGGGGAGTGAGGTGACCGACAGGAGTGTCAGGAAACTGCACGACACCATGCGGCTGTAGGTACGCATCAGGGCATTGCGGTTGTTGAGCTCTACCATGAGAAGGGTAGAGGCGAGTGTAAACGCCAGCTCATTCCAGATGTCACCCTGTACTAAACCTACAGCAACCCATATCATGGCGATAAGGGTTGCTGTTACTGGTAACGAGAAGCGGCTTACCGCTATCTTGTTCTGAAAGGTCTTATGTCTTAACATCTATTTGGTTTAATGTTTGATATTGGGGGAGAATTTTTAGGAGTTAAAGGAGTTAAAGGAGTTAAGACAAATGCTTTAGTGGACTTATAATTAAGCATTGAATATTCCCTCATGACTATTGTCTTAACTCCTTAACTCCTTTAACTCCTTAACTCCTTAATTCTTTTACATTAAAAAACTACAGGTCCTGTCCGATGTCGGAACGGAAGTATTTGTCGGTGAACTGAATCTTCTGAGCCTCGGCGAAGCTCTTCTTCAGTGCCTCTTCTTTGTCCTTGCCATAGCTGCTCACGCAGATGACACGTCCGCCATTGGTTACTACCTGACCGTCTTTGAGAGCAGTACCGGAATGGAACACAACGGAGCCTTCTACCTGGTCGATGCCCTCGATGGGGTAACCCTTCTTGTAAGCCTCAGGATAACCGCCGCTGACGAGCATCACACAGACTGCCGCACGCTCGTCGAACTCGATGCTGCGCTCGTCGAGATTGCCTTCAGCCACACCTTCGAAGAGGTCTACGATGTCGCTCTTCAGACGGAGCATCACACTCTCGGTCTCTGGATCGCCCATACGGCAGTTGTACTCGATGACCATGGGTTCGCCCTCTACATTGATCAGACCGAAGAAGATGAAACCCTTGTAGTCGATGTCCTCCTCGGCAAGACCCTCTACGGTAGGACGGATGATACGCTCGTCAACCTTCTGCATCCACTCCTTGGTGGCAAAAGGTACAGGTGTGACGCTTCCCATACCGCCTGTGTTGAGGCCTGTGTCGTGCTCACCGATACGCTTGTAGTCTTTGGCTTCGGGCAGGATCTTGTAGTTCTTGCCGTCGGTAAGTACAAATACCGAGCACTCGATGCCGCTGAGGAACTCCTCGATGACCACACGGGCAGAGGCGTTGCCGAACATACCGCCGAGCATCTCACGGAACTCTTTCTTGGCCTCCTCGAGGGTAGGAAGGATGAGGACACCCTTGCCGGCACAGAGTCCGTCAGCCTTCAGTACGTAAGGAGCCTTCAGGGTCTCGAGAAATTTCAAGCCTTCCTCGACGGTGGTGCCGTCGAAGGTCTCGTATTTGGCTGTAGGGATGTTGTGACGCTTCATGAACTGCTTGGCGAAATCCTTGCTTCCCTCAAGCACGGCACCAGCCTTTGATGGACCGATGACAGGGATGTTCTTGGTACGTGGGTCAGCCTTGAAATCATCGTACACACCCTTTACCAATGGGTCTTCAGGACCTACTATCACCATGTCGACACCCTTTTCTGCGGCGAAATTCTTAAGTGCCTCGAAGTCGTCGGCCTTGATGTCTACGTTCTCACCGACATTCATCGTACCGGCATTGCCTGGTGCGATATAGAGTTTGTCACACTTCTCGCTCTGGGCGATCTTCCATGCTAAGGCGTGCTCACGGCCACCGCCTCCCAACAATAAAATTTTCATTTGCTGTAAGTTATTGTTTGTTATTATTTTTATTTCGTATGTCTGTCAGGAGTTATTAACTCCTGGAACACCTCTCCTGTTTTACTCTTTTTCGGCTGCAAAGTTACTAAAAAAGGGTGAAAAGGCAAGCGTTATTTGCCGAAATATTGTTTGTAGATGTCATAATAGATGTTGAGCCAATCCCTGATGGCTATCTGGTCGGGCTTTTTGTAGAGTTGTGGGTGATGGTTGATGAGGTTACTAAAAAAGCAAAAACATAAAACCTGCAGTCATGTTTTCCCTGCTTTTTCCTTGCAGGTTGACTGTTGGTTTTATGTTTTTGCTATAGTGTGTCAGCAGATAGCTTCTCTTACTTCAGATAGTCGAAGAAATACTGGCTGATGCGCTCGTGAAGATGAGTGCTCTGATGTCCCCGCATATTGTGAGGCTCGCCAGGGTAGACAAAGAAGTCGGGCTGTGTGCCGGCTGCAATGCATGCCTTGAGGAAGGTGAGGCAATGCTGTGGCACTACTGTCACATCGTTCAAGCCCTGTATGATCTGCAACTTGCCCTTGAGGTTCTTTGCCTGGTAGAGCAAGGAGGTTTTCTTGTAGCCTTCAGGGTTGGTCTGTGGTGTGTCCATATAGCGTTCGCCATACATCACCTCATACCAGTGCCAGTCGATAACAGGTCCTCCTGCCACACCTACCTTGAAGACCTCAGGATAGTTGGTCATCAGCGATATGGTCATGAATCCTCCGAAACTCCATCCGTGAACGCCTATTCTGTCAGCATCCACATAGGGAAGGGTCTTGAGATATTCCACACCCTTCATCTGGTCCTGCATCTCTATCTGTCCGAGTTGACGGAAGGTGGCCTGTTCGAAAGCTTTGCCACGGTTCTCGCTTCCACGGTTGTCGAGGATGAAGAGCAGATAGCCCTTCTCTGCCATGTAGGTCTCCCAACCACGGCTGCTGTAGTTCCAGCGGGCGTCTACGTTGTGGGCGTGAGGTCCACCGTATACATATATAATGGTGGGATATTTCTTGGCAGGGTCGAAGTTGGTGGGTTTCACCATGCGCCAGTAGAGATCGGTCTCGCCATCGGCCGCCTTGACAGTGCCGCAGCTGTATTCCGGTACATTGTAGCCCTTCCATGGGTTTTCGGCTGTGAAGTATGCTGTGCGCTTGCCGTTCTCTGTATTCACGATGGCTATCTTGCGAGGCACATCAGGAGTAGAGTAGTTGTCATAGACAAACTGACCGCTCTCGCTCAGGGTGGCATTGTGCCATCCCTTGCCACAGTCGTCCATCATGGTGCGCTTGCCAGTCTGGGTGTCTACTAAGAAGATGTTTCTCTGAATAGGTGAGCACTCGTTGCTGGCTATGATGATGCTCTTGTGCTTTCTGTTGAAACCGAGCACTTCCATCACTTCCCACTTGCCAGAAGTCAGCTGACGGATGTCGAGCGACTCGGTGTTGCTTGCCATGCGACTGCCATGCTTGCCCAATGTGCAGAGATAAAGATGATTGTAGCCATCCTTGCGGCTCTGCATGATGAAACGGTTGCTGTCCCAAGGCAGGAACATGATAGGATGGAGTGGCTCTACATATTTCTCATCGGTCTCGCGATAGAGCTCGCCAGTCTTCTCGCCGGTTTCTGCATCATAGGCAGTAAGGCGGCTGTCGTTTTGGTCGCGGTTGACCTCGAACATATAGACGGTTTTGCTGTCGGGGCTCCATGCTATGTTGGTGAAGTAACGGTCGGTAGGGTCGCCAGCCTTCAGATAGATTGTCTTTCCTGTAAGACAGTCGAACACACCCACGGTGACCTGATGAGAGGTCTCGCCAGCCATAGGATATTTGTCTGGAGCGGGAGTAGCGATGCAACTCTGTGTCTCGGGATGATCGAAGCCTATCTCAGGTATGTTGACCTGAGGATAATCGGTCACCATGCTTTGGTCCATGCGATAGAAAGCCAGTCTTTCACCATTGGGACTCCAGAAGGTGCCTTTCGATATGCCGAACTCATCGCGGTGAACGCTTTGCCCGTATACGATCTCGCGGCTTCCATCAGCAGAGAGTTGGAAATCGTGCGATTTCTTCTCCTTGGTCATCGCGTTCTCGGGTGCCGCATTGAAGGTACGTACATACAGGTTGCTGCCTTTCAGGTAAGCGAAGGCGTTCTGCTGAGTGTTGGCTTCGAGGAGATCTTCGCCCTCTTGAAACTCCAACTCGCTGATCAGACGGTGCTTCCTGAAGTCAACGGTATAGGTCTTGCTGCCGTTGCTTACCATAACGATGCTCTTGCCTGCAAAGGGGAACCTGGCATTGTAAAGAGCCCTTACCTTTACGTCCTTGGTAGGAGCAATCCACTGGTTGATGTCGTTGATGCCGAAGAGTTTAGTTTCCTTGCCATTGGTTTTGTTTACCAGATAGCACGCATCTACATCCTGACGTACAAGCTGGTCGCCCCACCAGGTGCACCAGCGGTTCTTTGCCACCATATTGCGATAATTGTTGCCGCCGAAATTCAGGTCTTCGAGTGTAAATGTCTTATCGCCCTTCTGTGCAGGAACTACGCCCTGTGCCTGTGTGTTGACTGCAGATATTGCCATTATAGTAACCAGTGAAACTTGGTATAGAGATTTTCTAAAATTCATGATTCTTTGTTTGTTCTTTACTTTTTAGTCCTCATCGCCGAAGTTATCGAAGCCACGTTTTCCTCCACGCTTGAAGTCCTTGCCACCTCTTTTGAAGTCGCCACCTCTTTTGAAGTCGCCTCCACGCTTGAAGTCTTTTCCTCCACGCTTGAAGTCACGGTCGCCTCCCTTGAAGTTGCGGTCGCCTCCCTTGAAACTCTTGCCAGAGCGTCTGTCATCGTTGTCGTCGTTGCGGCGTCCTGCCGAACGTGTCTTGTTGCCACGACGGATGTCCTCGCGGTTTTTCTCGAAGTCGGCAAAGCGGCTGGTATGGAACTTGAATGAGCGAATATCGTCTTCTTCGTTCTCTGTCTCCTCGGTGATGCGCTTCTTGAATTCGCGCTCCTTCTTGAAACGGTGCTTTTGTGCCATCTCTCGCTTCTCGCTGTCGGTCTTTACGATGCCGCCTTCGGAGCGGAAGTCCTTCATCTTGCCGTCAAACATGACATATTTACGGAACTCGCACTCCAAGCTTCCATTGAATACAGGAATCTTGATACTTGGCTTCAAGCCGATCTGCTCAAAGCATTCTTCGCGATAGCTCAGTACCCAGGCCTCATTGCCGGCAAAGGCCTTCTTGAAGCGTTCACCAATCATCTTGTATGTGCCCAAGAGGTTAGGGGTAGAGATGCGCTCGCCGTAAGGAGGATTCATCACGATGATGCTCTTCTCGGCAGGCTGCTCGAAATCCTTGAAGTCTTTCTGTGCGATGGTGATGTCTTTGGTCATACCAGCTGCACGCACATTGAAAGCCGCTGTGTTGACAGCCTTCATGTCTATATCATAGCCATAGATGTGGTGCTCGAACTCACGTTCCTGTGAATCGTCGTTATAGATACGGTCGAAGAGTTCCTGATCGAAGTCGTTCCACTTCTCGAAGGCGAATTCTTTACGGAATACTCCTGGCGAGATGTTGCGGGCAATGAGGGCAGCCTCGATGGCGATGGTTCCAGAACCACACATAGGGTCGATGAGGTCGCACTCGCCCTTCCAGCCTGTCATGAGAATCATACCGGCAGCAAGTACCTCGTTGAGAGGTGCCTCCACCTGCTCCTGTCTGTAGCCACGACGATGCAGACTCTCACCACTTGAGTCGAGACTCAGGGTAGCCTTGTCTTCAGCAATGTGAATGTTGAGGCGGATGTCTGGATTGGAAACGCTGATATTAGGTCGTGTGCCGAGTTTCTCGCGGAACCAGTCCACGATGGCATCCTTTACCTTATAAGTAACGAAGCGTGAGTTGCGGAACTCCTCCGAGTAGACCACAGAGTCGACCGAGAATGTCTTTTTCACGTCGAGAATGTCGTCCCATTTAATCTTCTGCACCTCGTCGTACACTTCTTCGGCAGAGCGAGCCTTGAAGTGCTTGATGGGTTTGAGTACTCGGATGGCAGTGTGCAACTGGAAGTTGGCACGATACATCATTTCCTTGTCGCCTGTGAAGGAAACCATACGGCGACCTATCTGTACATTGTTGGCACCCAACTGGGTGAGCTCCTCAGCCAAGACGGGCTCTAAGCCCATGAAGGTCTTGGCAATGAGTTCAAATTCCTGTTCCATTATTGAATTCTATGTCTAATAAACTTGTTTTTTCTTTCTTGTATTTCTTTGTCTTTGGCTGCATATCCTTGGTGACCCATACGTTGGCTCCCACGACGCATCCCTTGCCAATGGTGATTCGTCCTAAGATGGTGGCATTGGCGTACACGATGACGTCATCCTCAAGGATAGGATGGCGTGGAATGCCCTTGATAGGATTGCCGTCCTTGTCGAGTGGGAAGCTCTTGGCTCCGAGGGTTACTCCCTGGTAGAGTTTCACATTGTTGCCAATGATACAGGTGGCGCCTATTACCACGCCCGTTCCGTGGTCGATGGTAAAATGTTTGCCGATCGTTGCTTCGGGATGAATGTCGATACCCGTCTCAGAGTGTGCCAGCTCGGTCATCATTCTGGGGATGAGTGGCACGCCAAGTTCGAAGAGCACATGGGCTATACGGTAATTGGTGAGGGCCTTGATCACAGGATAGCAGGAGATGATTTCTCCCTGGCTTACAGCTGCAGGGTCGCCTTCGTAGGCCGCCTCCACGTCGGTGGCAAGAATCTTTCTGAGTCGGGGAAACTCCATGATGGCTTTGGCTGCTATGACGCCGGCCTTGGCTCTCTGTCGCAGCAGTTCTTGTGAGGTCTCGCTTTCGCAGTCGTTGGCAAAGCAGAGGCCTGCGAGAATCTGTTCTGTCAGTTTCTCGTAGAGTTTCTCCACTCTCACTCCGATGTGGTATTTGATAGTGGATATGTTGACCGATGAGTTACCATAATATCCGGGGAAAAGGATGGAGCGGGATAAATTGATGATTTCTTCGAGCGCCTTGCCCGAAGGAAGCGGGTTCCCGTCCCTGTGCTGATGAAACAGACCTTTCAGCGACTTGGGGCATGAAAGCTCTTCGATGGTTTCTGTCAGCTGATGAGTTAGCTTGTCTTTGCTCATTTCTCAATTGTGTCAGTAAAAATCCGATGCAAAGTTACGATTTTTTTCTTATTTCCCAAAAGTTTGTGGTGTTTTTTGTTTTTCTGCCTGTTCTTTCTTCATATCACGGAAGGCACTCCAGGCAATGGGAGCCGCCAGGGCAAAGGAGCAAATGTCGGCACATGCCTGGCACATCTCGACACCAAGAAGTCCGAAACAATGGGGCAGGATGATGATGAGCGGGATGAAGAAAAGACCGCTTCTGGCGGCGGCTACCAGGTTGGCGCGTATGGGCTTTCTAATGGTCTGCGTGAGCATATTGGTCAATACGATGAAGGCCACGAGTGGAAAGCTGAGTACCTGCCAGCGCAGGGCTGCTGTTCCCACACTCACCACTTCGTTCTCGTCTCTGAAGAGAGTGATGATGGATTCGGCAGAGACAAATCCTGCTACAGCGCAGACGGTAAGGAAGATCGTGCCGCATTTGATACAGAAGGTGAAGGCTTCTTTTACACGACTGTAGAGACGTGCACCATAACAAAATCCGCAAAGTGGTTGGAATCCCTGTCCCAAACCGATGACGATAGCATAGGTGAAGAAGGCTATTCGGGTGACAATACTCATGCCGGCGATGGCTGCGTCTCCGTATGAGCCTGCTGCCACGTTGAGCATCAAGGTGGAAATACTGCCTAATCCTTGTCTCGAGAGCGAGGGTGTTCCTCCTGCTATGATCTCCTTCAGGAATGCCTTCGAAGGTGTGAATAGCCGTGGCTCGATACGAATGTTCTGTCCCTTGGTTGTCATTAGAAGAAGCATGAGGCATCCGAAGCATTGACTGATTAGTGTGGCAATGGCGGCTCCCGTGATTCCCAAACAGAAATAAAGGATGAGTGTTGGTGCCAACACGAGGTTGAGTAACACACCCGACAGAATACCTTTCATGGCATACATCGTGTTGCCCTGAAAGCGCATCTGGTTGTTAAGGGTCAGCGACATGGTCATTATCGGAGCCCCGAGCAGGATAATGCCCAAGTAGCGTTCTGTATAGGGAAGAATGGTAGGGGTGGAACCGAGCAGCAGAGAGAGTGGTGTAAGAAACGACAGTCCGAGGATGGTGATGCAGAGTCCTGAAATGAAACTGAGCACGACTCCGGTAGCAGCCATCTTGCGTGCGCTGTCAGTGTCCTTGGCTCCCAAACGTCGTGAGATATAGTTGCCAGATCCATGTCCGAAGAAGAATCCTACAGCCTGTATGACAGCCATCATACAGAAGGAGATGCCCACGGCTGCCACACTCTGTGTGTTGATACTGCTCACAAAATAGGTGTCAGCAAGATTGTACATACTTGTAGAAAGCATGCTTACAATGGTAGGCACAGCCATTGTGAATATCACTTTATGTACTGGGGCATGGGTGAGGAATGTGTAATTGTCGGTCTCTCTTTTCATGCGTGCAAAAGTACTGCTTTTTTCCGACAAAGCCAAGGCTTGTGTGGTGTAATGTATCTAAATCAGTGTTAATTTTTCAGAACACATTTCAAACCTAAAATTTGCATATTTTGAAATATCTTTGTAACTTTGCGGCATGAAAGAAACAATGCTACAAGGCAATCAGATAGAAATCAAAAAGGTGAGCAGTAAGAAAGACATGGATGCTTTTATCGATTTTTACTGCGATCTTTATAAAGATAATGAGTATGCTGTTCCATTCATCCGATTCGATGAGGAGAACACTTTGTCGAAGGAACGAAACTCTTCCTTCGAGTTCTGTGAGGCGGAGTATTACCTGGCCTTGAGAGGAGGAAAGGTGGTGGGACGTGTGGCTGCCATCATCAATCATCGTGCCAACGAGGAGTGGCAGAAGAAGCAGGTTCGCTTCGGATGGTTCGACTTCATTGACGACCCTGATGTGTCGCGTGCTTTGTTGGAGACGGTGGAGCAGTATGGCCGTGAACATGGAATGACAGAAATTGTAGGACCACTTGGTTTTACCGATATGGATCGTGAGGGAATGCTTGTCGAAGGCTTCGACCGTCTTGCCACAGCCTATGTTATCTACAACTATCCTTATTATCCTCAGCACATCGAGGCTTTGGGAGGATTCGAGAAAGATAACGACTGGATGGAATATCGCATCAAGGTGCCTGAGGTGACACCCGAGAAGTTTGCCAAGACGGCACAGATGATAGAACGAAGATACAACCTGCATCCTTACCGCTTCAGCCGCAGTCAGTTGGTGAAAAAAGGTATGGGACATCGCATCTTCGAGATACTGAACGAGACTTATGCCAACCTGTACGACTTCCAGCAGTTGTCTGAGAAGCAAATCAACCAGTTGATAGACCAGTACATCAAGATGGCTGACCTCGATCTGGTGGTTGGCGTGGTTGACCGAAGTGTGACAGCAGCTGATGACGAGCAGGGTGTTTCGCAGGAAGAGATAGATGAGCTGGGTGGAAAGTTGGTAGGCTTTGGCGTTTCCTTCCCCTCTTTTGCCAGAGCCTTGCAGAAGACACGCAACGGCAAACTTCTGCCTTGGGGATGGTGGCATCTGCTGAAGGTGCTCAAGTGGCATAAGACAGATACTGTAGATCTGTTGCTCATCGGTGTGTTGCCTGCCTACCGTGTCAAGGGTGCCAATGCCATCATTTTTGCCCATCTCATAGAGCAGTATCATAAGTATGGTTTCAAGTGGGCAGAGGCAATGCCGCAGATGGAGTCGAACACGGGCGTAAGAAACCAGTGGCAATATTTGGAGAGCGAACAGCATCGACGCCGTCGCTGTTTCAAAAAGGTGCTTGCCTGAACTGTGGCTTCTTCCACCCGCGTGAGGTGTTAATGTACTTCTTGGCTATTCCTGTTCAGGAATCTTTTGAAAACTACTTTCTCCATGAGCAGGATGCCAATGATTGCGGTCATGATGCCAAGCAGTACATCGATGATGTAGTGATGACCCGAGTAGACTGCTGTCCACCAAATGCCCATACAGATGATGGCGAAGGCTGCAGTGGTAAACCAATGCTGGTGACTCTTGGCTGCATAGAAGGTGGTGATCAACATATAGGCTGCATGCAGACTGGGTACGGCAGCAAAGACATTGGCATTGTGACAATAGATGGAGTGGAAGACAGGATAGCCCACCAACTCGTCAAAGCGTGCCAGACCTGCCACATTGCCCGGTGTTCCCAAGATGGGGGAGAACCCATACTCCATCACATACCAGGGTGGTGAGGCTGGATGAATGTAATAGCCTACAAAGCCTATGAGGTTGACCGCAAGGAATGTCCATGAGAAACGCACAAACCAACGATATTCTTTCTTCGAGAACAGATAGAGCGCAAAGCCTACTGGAACAGGAACCCAGCAGAGGTAGAAGAATCCTGCCATAAGGTCGGGCAGGGCTGCATGGTGCACACTGAAGTATTCGCCTGGAATCATCATCTGCGAATGGTCGGCAATGGCCTGAAACTCTGTTGGAGTCTGTGCTGCTATGCCGAAAAGAGACTTCTCGGCTTCGTAAAGTCCACGTACATCGATGCTGCCTACCATATAATTAGGGTAGAAGCGCATGGAGTCGTATGTCACGGCAAAGATGAGCCATGGCAGGAAATAAAGTGCAAACTTGCGGGGCTTCTGCCATGCTATGAGCAGGGCGAAGACTGCGATGAGATACAAACTTGTCATTCTGCCTCCTTTTTATTCATCACGATGTAGCAATGTGCTATGCGCCAGAAAGCTGTGATGTTGGCGAGTACGGCTATGAGAATCATACCGCCGGCAAGCCACCATATATCTGCCATGCAACCAGTGAGCATGGCTGTGACAGCTGTCACTACAACTCGTTCGGGGCGTTGCATCAGTCCGACCTTGCACTCGATGTCCAGTCCCTCGGCTCGGGCACGTACGTAGCTCACCATTACTGAGCCTATCATGGCTGCAAAGGTGACGATGCCCATCCAAAAGCCCATCTCGTCATGCATGCGCAAGAAGTAAAGGCAGATGCCGAAGAGGCTTACCAGTTCGCTATAGCGGTCGAGTGTCGAGTCCCATAATGCTCCAAAAAGGCTGCTTTTTCCACTCATTCGTGCCAGACGGCCGTCCATCATATCGAAGAGTCCTGCAGCAAGGATGATGAGTCCTCCCCATCCCAAGAGTTCCAGACTCTGTGTGAGAGCAGCCTCAACGAAGAAACCAGCTGCCACGATATTGCCTATGAAACCGATGAAGGTAACAATGTTGGGGGTGATGTGCAAACGGATCATCGCCTTGATGATAGGATTGATGATCACATAGATGACTTTCTGTAAGAAATCTCTGTAGTTCATATTTTTTGAATTGTTATTGATTCTGAATGTTTTGGTCAACTTCTTTGACTTCTGAACTTGTGAAAGCTCAATGTCTTAATTTTCTTCGGCAGACTTCTGTTTGGCAGGCTTGAATACAAACTTGCGCTGGGCAGGATAGTTGACCAACAGGGCAACGAGGATGCTCACCACACTCTTGGGTATGAGATAGTGAATATCGAGGCGCTCGTGACTGTTGATAAACTCGGTAAGTGCGATGGTGCCTCCCGAATTGAGTAACCAACTGATGGCCCATACGATGAAATATCGCCATGCCACACTTCTTTTCCTGCGATTGGAATCGCCGAAAACGTAACGGTAGTTCAGACAACAGTTGGTCACGCCACCTGCCATCACGCCCAAGGCATTTGCCAGACCATAATAGATTCCTACGATGTCGGACAGCATGAATGCCAGACCGAAGTCTACCGCGGAGCCCATCGAAGCCGTAACCTCTGCCTTGCCGAAAGTATATAGTTCATGTTTTATCTTACCCATGCCCATGCTATTTTGATAATAACCATTGTGATTGCCGCATAGACACCTCCAAGGATGTCATCGGCCATCACGTAGAAAGCACCTCTCATGCGGTCAAGGCGCTTGATGCCAAGAGGCTTTACCATATCATAGAAGCGGAAAAGCACCAATGCAATCACAGCCCACCAGAGTGAGTCGGCTTTGTGACCAGCCTCTTCGAAAGGTATGATGAGCGACAGTGGAATCCATACTCCCACAATCTCATCGATAACCACGCGGCTTGGATCTTCGCCCCAGTAGGGTTGGAGTTGTGCGGTGGCCCATGTGCCCAATATGGTGAATACTACGGTCAGCAGCAACATGGTGGTCTGCAATGTTGTTCCGTCCAATCCTGCAAATAATGCTATCACGGCCCATATCAGCGTGCCCAATACTGAGCCGGCAGTTCCTGGACCCCAAGGCCAGAAACCGCTGCCTAAGCCTGTTCCTATAATCGTTGGCAGCAGGGGTGGACGTTTGTCTGTCAGGTTGCCTTTATCGTTCATATCTTGGTTTCTGTTTTTTGCTATTTCTTTTAGTCTTTTCTCTTTTGCCCTTACACCTTATTATATATAGACCTCAAGTTTTATATATAGGCCTCAAGTTTTGCAGGTAAGTTCCACACGCCCTGAAGGGGCAGAAGCTCATGCAAGCAGCACGCCCTGAAAGGGCAGAAGCTCTTAGCCCAGGGCAGCGCCCTGGGTAATCATGGACGCAAGTTTGTCGCCCTGTAAGGGCAAAAGCTTCACAAGAATCAGGCAATTTTCAAAGCTTTTGCCCTTACAGGGCGCCTTGTTGACTGCCATTATACCCAGGGCGCTGCCCTGGGCTAAGAGCTTCTGCCCCTTCAGGGCGTGCTGCTTGCGTCCATTGCCCTGGGCTATGAGCTTTTGGGCCTTCAGCCCGTACTTGAACCGCATGCGATACTTGAGTATAAGAGTTCGCCATTTGGCTTAACGAAAACGTTCGCTTGCGCGCACCTTTTCTCGCCATGGCAGAGCGAAAGCAAGCTTTCTCTGCCCATTTGGCTTAACGAAAACGTTCAGTTTGCAAAATTACGCCAAAAACCTTAAATAACCAAATAGTTTTTTCCAATATTCGACAAATATGCCAAAAATAAGGTAAAAAACTAAATTAATTAAAAAGTTTTCCTCTCTTTTCAGATAATATTTATAACTTTGCAATCAAAATCAGTTAAGGGGAGAGTGTGCCCTGATAAAGACAGAAAGAATTACAAGAAAGAGAAGAGTTATAAAAAACAAAAAGGTATTTAGGACATGAAGATTAAACTCCGCATATATATGATGGTTGTACTGCTTGTTGCTTTGACGCAGCAGATGATGGCACAACAGAAAATATCAGGTCGCGTCATCGACGTTGACGGATTTGCTGTACCTTATGCCAGCGTGCAGTACCGAGGACACAGAATAGCTGTGTCGAGCGATGGCGAAGGCCGCTTCTCCATAGAAAAGCATGAAGGTTGGATGCTTACCGTGAGTGCCCTGAGTTACAAGACGCAGACGGTGAAGGTGGACGCTAACACCAACTTCCTTGAGATAAAACTAAAGGATGACAGCCGTAGGCTCAATGAAGTGGTGGTGAAGTCGAAACGGGGTAAGTACAAGCGCAAGGACAATCCTGCTGTGGAGCTGATGCGCCGCGTTATCGCAGCCAAGAAGAAAACCGATCTGGCTAACCATCCATACTATCAGTATGACAAATATCAGAAGATAACCCTTGCCCTGAACGACCTTTCGAAAGAACAGCTTGAAGGCAAGTTTTTCAGTAAACGACAATATCTGCTCGACCAGGTGGAGAAATCGCCCTATAATGGTAAACTCACTCTCCCTGTGAGTGTCGACGAGACGGTATCGCAGCATATCTATCGCAAAGATCCCAAGAGCGAGAAAGATATCATCAAGGGACAGCAGACTAATGGTATTGGGCAGGTGATACAGACGGGTGAGATTCTGAGTACCACGATGAAAGACGTGTTTACCGATGTGGATATCTATGATGACTATGTGCGCCTGTTGCAGTATCCCTTCCCGTCGCCTATCGGCAGAACGGCTATTTCCTTTTATCATTATTATATAGAGGACACGGTCTATGTGGAGCGCGACCTCTGCTATCATCTGCAGTTTATTCCTGCCAACTCGCAGGACTTCGGTTTCCGTGGTGAACTGTATGTGACAGCCGACAGTACGCTGCATGTCAAGAAATGCAATCTCTATATGCCTCACAACAGCGACGTGAACTGGGTGAAGGATATGAAGATAGAGCAGGAGTTCACACGTTTGGACAATGGTGAATGGGTGCTTTCCAAGGATGATATGGTGACGGAAATACATACCAACAAGGTGCTGCAAGACTTGCTCGTGGTGCGCAACACCCGACTTACCGACTATTCCTTCGATGAACTGCCCAAGGTACTTTTCAAGGGCAAGGCTAAAGTGCGGCATGACATAGATGCCATGAACCGCGATGAGGCTTACTGGAACAAGTACCGGCAGGTGGACCTGACCAAGAGTGAATCGTCGATGGACAGTTTCATCCACCGCATGGAGAATTCCAAAGGTTTCAAGTGGATCATCCTGGGTGTAAAGGCTCTCATGGAGAACTATGTGGAGATAGGAAGTGGTCCGGGCGGAAAGAAAAGTAAGTTCGACCTCGGTCCTGTCAACACCTATCTGTCTAAAAACTATGTAGACGGCATACGTCTTCGTTTGGCTGGTCGTACCATGGCTGCGCTCAATCCCCATTTCTTCTGGAACGGCTATGCGGCCTATGGTACGAAGAGTAACGAATGGTATACAGGACATGTGTTGACCTACTCGCTCAACAAGAAGAAAAACAGTCCCTTCGAGTTCCCGATGCGGAATGTTACCTTTGAGGTGTCCCGTGACATCATGTCGCCTTCCGATGACAACCTGCAGCACAACAAGGACAATATCTTCATGACCTTCCGTGCGGCAACGCAGGACGAGATGTTCCTCTATCATCGACAGCGGCTCGCCTTTACCTACGAGACCGATTGGGGACTGCGTTTTAATACCGGTATACGCTGGCAGAGCAACCGTACTGCAGGCAATCTGCACTACTTCACACTGGATGGAAACGAGGTGAAGAAAATCAGAATGACCGACATCAATGTGGGCATCAATTACAATCCTGGAGTCACCTATGTCAACACCAAGCAGCAACGACTGCCTATCAACCTCGACAGTCCAGAGATAGGAATCTCGCATACCATGGGCTTTAAAGGTTTTATGGGTGGACAGTATCACAGCAACATCACGAAAGTGAGTATCTATAAGCGTCAGTGGCTTGGCAGTTTCGGTTATCTCGACTTCCATGCTGTGGGACAGGCTCAATGGAACAAGGTGCCATTCCCGATGCTCATCCTGCCGCCTGTCAACCTCTCGTACTTTGAGTCTGAATCGAGTGTGAGCCTGATGAGAGACTGGGAGTTTCTCAACGACCGTCAGGTGTTTGCGTCTCTGTCGTGGGATATGAACGGCAAGTTGCTCAACCGTATTCCGCTCATCAAGAAGCTGAAGTGGCGTGAATATTTCGCCGTGAAAGGCGTATGGGGAAACCTCACCGATAAGAACAATCCTTATTTGGAGAAAAACCAAGGGGATACGGAACTGTTTAAGTTCCCAAGCAAATCGCACGTGATGAACAATACACCCTACTGGGAGTGTGTGGCAGGTGTACACAACATATTCAAGTTCTTTGCTGTAGAGTATGTGCGCCGACTCACCTATCTGAATAATGAGGACATCAGCAAGTGGGGCATACGTTTCGGATTCTCGATGACATTCTAAATGGGAGAATGTGTGAAAGAGTATAGGCAGAAAATATCAACATAAAAACAAGCATGCGATGAGAATATTACTGGCAGACAGACAGGACATTACCCGTATGGGACTGGTTCACATCATTCAGCAGATGAATGTTGGCGATAAGGAGGAAATGCCTGGAATTGAGTGGAAGTACGTAGAGGACAAGGCTGAATTGATGCTTGCTCTGAAGGATGACGACGATGCGGTGGTAGTGCTTGACTATACACTCTTCGATATCAACGATGCCGATGAGCTGCTCATCCTGCACCAGCGATTCACCCACACCCGATGGTTGCTCTTCAGCGAAGACCTGAGTGTGGACTTTGTACGTGTGCTCATAGCAAGCAGTACGCAGTTCAGTATCTTGACCAAAGATAGTCAGCTGTCGGAAATCAAGGCTGCCATTCTGTATTGTGTGCAGGGCAATCGCTTTATCTGCCAGCACATGACGGAGGTGCTTCTTGCACCACCTCCTGCCAAGCCTGAGGAAAAAGTGAAACTCACCAAGACAGAGACAGAGATTCTGATAGACATCGCTCTCGGTATGACGACCAAGGAAATAGCCGAAAAACGTTTCTCCAGCTTTCATACTGTCAACACTCATCGCAAGAACATCTTCAGAAAGCTCGATGTCAACAATGCTCATGAAGCGACCAAGTATGCCTTGAGAGCAGGACTCATCGACTCGGCAGAATATTATATCTAACTTCAATAAATTCCCACACCCTGCGAAAGTTGAGTGATATATTGGCACGACAGGCGCAGTGCCTTTAAGTAAGCGTACAAAAAAAGCTTAGAAATGTCTCACGACATCACTAAGCTCCCATTTTCTAACTAACTTATTATCAACTATTCATTACTTTTCTGAGTGCAAAATTACAAGAAAAAAAGAAACCTTAATATGTTTTTCATTAAAAAATGCACGTAAACGTTTTCGATTCACGAAAAAATGATGTATCTTTGCACAAGATTGGCGGCACTCGGCAATTTGAAAGCAAGTTTTCACTGCGCTCGTTTGCACAATCTTTGCACAAGATTGGCGGCACTCGGCAATTTGAAAGCAAGTTTTCACTGCGCTCGTTTGCACAATCTTTGCACAAGATTGGCGGCACTCGGCAATTTGAAAGCAAACTTTCATTGCGCTTGCTTGCTTTATCTCTGTACAAAAAAAGGCAGCAAGATGCCATGTTGAAATTAATATATAGCTTAAACTTATTTACCACACATGAAGCCACGCAGAACATCACTCAAAGATCTCGCCGACCATCTGGGCGTGAGCATAGCTACCGTATCAAGAGCTTTGCGAAACAGCCATGAGGTGGGAGAGGAGATGACACGAAAAGTGAAAGAGCTTGCCAAGCAGTTGAACTACCGTCCCAATCCCTTTGCGCAAAGCCTTCGCAAAGAAGCGCCAAGGGTCATTGGAGTTATCGTTCCCAACTTGGTAACCCATTATTATGCAGCTGTGCTTGATGGTATAGAAGATTATGCCTCCAAACAGGGCTACTCTGTTATCAGTGCCAACAGTCATGAGGACCATACACGCGAAGAGCGTGCCCTCGACAACTTCCTTAATATGCATGTGGAAGGCATCATCGCCTGTCTGGCACAGGATACTGTGGATTATTCCCATTTCGAACAACTCCATGACATGAGCATTCCGCTCGTATTCTTTGCCCGATGCTGTCTCGAAGACAAGTTCTCGCAGGTGGTGGCTAATGGAGATGTTGCAGCACAGGAAGCCACTCAGCACATGATAGAGACGGGCTCCAAGAGGATAGCCTTCATCGGAGGACCCAATAATCTGGATATGGTACGCCGACGCAAACATGGTTATCTTGAGGCTTTGCGTGAAAACCGTATCACGATAGATCGAGACCTTGTGGTGTGCGACAAGATAGACTTCGAGGTGGCTCGCAACAATACCCTCCGACTACTTGAGGGCCCCAATCCGCCAGATGCCATTCTTGCCTTTAATGACATCATCACCTATGCTGCCTTTGATGCCATCAAGGCCAAGGGACTTCGCATACCTGAAGATGTGGCCATCATCGGTTTCACCGATGGTGATGCTGCTGCCTTTGTTACTCCTCGTCTCACTGCCATTATGGACAAGGCGCACGAGCAGGGTGCAAAAGCCTGCGAACTGCTCATGAGAAATATCAATGGAGATAATAAGATATATAAGGAGGTGGTTCCGATGATTCTCAAGATACGCGAAAGTTCTGAGAAGCTTTAAATACCCCACCTGCCTGCTACCGAATAAACCTAATAACGACATCAAAAACCTGATGCTCATGACGCTAAAAACAAGACACTACCAGCTATCTATGATGAAGGAATTGCGATTCATGTAAACATAAAAAACTCGCAAGATTCAGTAGAGTCTTGCGAGTTTTTTTATGTATGATTGCGTTCTTACGCTCTCGGGTTTTATAGTTCTTACTGAAGATTCGCAAGTGGTTTAAGTACGGGCTGAAGGCCCAAAAGCTCTTAGCCCAGGGCATTGCCAGCAAGCAGTACGCCCTGTTTTACTCTAATTGAGCAAGCTTTGAGCGCATTTTTTAACGTTAATTATGTTTAACGAGCCTTGGATCTTGCCTGATGAAGTTTGCGTCATAGTATTCACCTTTTTCTACGAGGGTGAATATGATCCTTAGCAATTTGTTTGCTATGGCATTTAGTACATAATGACGCGGCTTTTTATCTATTAAAGTACGTCTCTCGTAATACAGTTTAATCTCCTTGTTGTGCAATCTGGCGCTTTCTGCGCAGATGTACAACAAGGTC
>CEAL01014116.1_pt1 | contig 35959 bp, 26 predicted proteins | sample 557521 | NCBI WGS metagenome assembly CEAL01 (sample SAMEA3182095, study PRJEB8094) | gut metagenome | biome: human; feature: gut; material: Stool; isolation source: human stools | place: Canada | collected 2012-03-06
CGCATAATGGATCTGGTACTGTCTGACAGCGGAATAAAGGTAATTAATAATGTCACGCTTCACCGCAGTGAAATGAATGATATGCCGGCGGCGATCAGGAAAATCACCGATAAGCTGAAATTTCCTATATACACCGCACCGACAAGCTGTTCAACATCTGTAGGCGCTTGCAGAGCGGAAAATGAAAAAGAACTTGAAGAAGCTATAAAAGCAAGCTTTTCACACCACCCGTATATCATAGCCGAGAGTGCCGTTAAAGGCAGAGAGCTTACCTGTGCCGTGCTCGGTGCAAGGCATCACGACGAGCGGGTAGCGATAGGCGAGCTTGTAAGAACTGACAACAGCGTTGACAAATTCTCCGAATATATAGCGTCGACATCAGAGCTTAAAGTTCCTGCCAGACTGGACGGTCTTACACAGAACAAGATAAAGCAGACCGCAAGAGCAGCATATGACGCACTTTCCTGCAAATGTTTCGCAAGAGTTGATATGGTGCTTGGCGATGACGGCGAGGTTTATGTAAGACGTGTAAGAGGAATACCGGGTCTTGACAGACAGAGTATATTCACACGGCTTGTAACCGAAAGCGCATACAGCTATGAGGAAATGCTGAAACTGCTCATCGGCGCTGTAGTTGACCTCGATTGAGACTTTGAAAGGAACAACGGATAATAAATGAAAAAGAACGTATGCATTACGATAAAAAGTACGCAGACTGTCGACCAGGATAAGGATTCGACAGAGCTGTTCACTTTCGGTGCAATGGAGCAGACAGAAAACGGCTTTCGTCTGTACTATGATGAAAGCGAAGCCACAGGCTTTGAGGGAAGCTCCGTAACGCTTGAAGTAACCGACGATATGGTGACTATGACAAGAAGCGGAAAGGCAATAAGCTCACTGTTTATCGAGCGGGGAAAGAAGCACCACTGCCATTACGGCACGGAGTTCGGCGACTTTATGATAGGCGTATGCACTGATGAAATAAGAAACGAGCTTGAAGAAACGGGTGGAGAAATATATCTTAAATATACGCTCGACATCAATTCAAGCTATATGTCGGAAAATGAAATGTTTATAAACGTCAAGGAGTGTAACTGATGAACAATATGATAGAGCTTGCTAAACAGCAGGTAAAGGAAACGGTAATGAACGCACTGGGCAGACTTGTTGCCGAGGGCAAGATAGAGGCAGTACCCCTGCCGGCTTTCAATGTTGAGCGTCCTGCAGACGTATCACACGGAGATTTCTCCTGCAATGCTGCAATGGCAAGTGCAAAGGCTCTCAGAAACAATCCGAGAGCAATAGGTCAGATGATAGCCGATGCCGCAGTGCTTGACGGCACCGTATTTGAAAAGATTGAGGTTGCAGGACCGGGCTTTCTGAATTTCTTTATAAGCCCCTTATGGTTCAACGAAACTGTCGGCGAGGTTATTTCAAGCGGCAGCGACTACGGTAAGACCGAGCTTGGCAATGGTAAGAGAGTGCTTGTTGAATTCGTATCGGCAAACCCCACAGGTCCTATGCACATCGGTAACGCAAGAGGCGGCGCACTCGGCGACAGCTTATCTTCCGTACTGCAGTTTGCAGGCTATGAGGTAGAGCGTGAATTCTATGTAAACGATGCAGGAAACCAGATAGAAAAGTTCGGCAAATCGCTGTCTATAAGATATATGCAGATAGCGGACGGCAACAAGGCTGATGTTATCGCATCATACGGCGATGATGACGTATGCCGCAAGATATTTGAAGATGAAGAAAACTTCCCTATGCCCGAGGACGTTTACAAGGGTGTTGACATAATCGAACACGCATATAATTTCTATAAGATAAACGGCGACAAGTTTGTAAACGCAGATGAGGAAAGCCGCAAGTCCGCACTGGTAGAATACGCTCTGCCGCTCAATATAGACGGTCTTGAGAGAGATTTAAAGAAATACCGTATCGTATACGACACATGGTTCAGAGAAAGCTCACTTCATAAAAACGGTGCGGTAAAGCAGATAGTTGATATGCTGACAGAAAAGGGTCAGACATACGAAAAGGACGGTGCAATCTGGTTCAAGGCGTCCGATTTCGGTGACGATCAGGACAGAGTTCTTGTCCGTGCAAACGGTATCCCTACCTACTTTGTACCCGATATTGCATATCACTACAACAAGCTTGTTACAAGAGGCTTTGACAAGGCAATCGATATTCTCGGTGCAGACCACCACGGATACATCGCAAGAATGAAAGCCGCCCTGACAGCGCTCGGCGTTGACGCAAGCAAGCTTGATATTGTTATAATGCAGATGGTAATGTTGGTCAGAAACGGTGAAACGGTAAAGCTGTCAAAGCGTTCAGGCAAGGCTATAACGCTTTCGACACTTCTTGACGAAGTACCGATAGATGCGGCAAGATTCTTCTTCAATTTAAGAGATCCCAACACTCACCTTGAATTTGACCTTGAGCTTGCCATTGAGGAAAGCTCAAACAACCCCGTGTTCTACGTTCAGTACGCTCACGCAAGAATATGCAGCATTCTGCGCCGTATGGAAGAAGAAGGCACAGGCTACAGAAACATTCCCGTATCGGAGCTTAACTTCAATCACCCCGCAGAGCTTGCGCTTATCCGCCACATTGCTGCTCTTCCCGACTGCATAAACGAGGCGGCAAAGGACTATAATCCCTCAAAGATAACAAAGTATCTGTGCGACCTTGCACAGCTTTTCCACAAGTTCTACGACAACTGCAAAATAAAGGGCGAGGAGGAGAACACTCTCCAATCAAGACTTTCACTCTGCGTTGCTACAAAGACAGTATTCAAGAATCTGCTCGATCTGCTTAAGGTCGATGCACCCGAAAAAATGTAACTTCAGAAAGGAATCAATATGGACAGCAATCCCGTCAGTCAGGATATACCTATACGATTGCCGATACTGCTTGACGGCGGTACCGGCACAGGACTCGAAGAATACGGCTACGACCACAGTATGTCAACGGCTCAGTTTGTCTGTGCCAACCCTGAGGCTCTGATTGAGCTTCAGCAGGGTTTTATTGACGCAGGCTCACAGATACTATACACCGCAACACACGGCGCAAACCGTGAAAATCTAAAGGCGTACGGTGTAGAGGACAAAACAGAAGAACTTAATGCCGCTGCCGCAAAGATAACCTATGACAGCTTTCACGAAAAGGCGCTCATTGCAGGCTGTCTGTCGTCAACGGGACTTTACATAGAGCCTTACGGCGACTACACGTTTACCGAGATAATGTCGGTCTACAGACAGCAGGTTAAAGCTTTATCGCCCTACTGCGATATGTTTGTAATTGAAACAGTGCCGGCACTCTGGAATATGAGAGCCGCCGTGCTTGCCTGCAAAAAGGAAAACAAGCCGATAATAGCAACAATGAAGGTTGACGAGGACGGAGAAACGGCAATAGGCACAAATGTACTGTGTACTCTTCTTGTACTTCAGGAAATGGGTATATCTGCTTTCGGTCTTAACTGCACTTCGGCGGATCTGTGTCCCGACATCATAGAAGAAATTGCGCCATATGCAAAAGTTCCGCTTATAGTAAAGCCAAGTGCCGTATACGAAACTGACGGCGAAAAGCAGAAAGTCTCTCCGGAAGAGTTTGCTTTTGCAGTAAAGAAATCGGTCATAAACGGTGCAGAGATTGTTGGCGGCTGTTGCGGTACGGGAAAAGAACACCTTTCCGAGCTTCGTAAAATGCTGGATACGCTCGACGCTTCCGAGATCAAGTCTGTTGAAAAACAGGATACCTCTCTTGCTCTGGCAACGGAAAACCAGATGTTCTTCTTAGACCCCGAAACAACGGAATTTTCACCGGCAGTAGAATGCGGTCCATATATGGAGGACGACATTGCGCAGATGTGCAGTGAAAACTATGATGTCCTGACAGTAAGCATCAACTCTCCCGACGACGCTATTGATTTTGGCAGAAATATGCACATGGCAACACTTCCCGTTGCGTTTTTATCGGATGACGAGATATCGCTCAAGATGGCGCTTATGCTGTATCAGGGCAGAGCGATAATAGACAAGAAATCACTTATAGAGCCTGAAAAGCTTGAGGCTATGGCTGAAAAATACGGTGCTGTGCTGTATTAAACAGCCGATATATTCTTCATCACGGAAGGAATTTTAGGAATGTACAAAACGGAAATGCAATACTACCGCAAAGCGTTCTTTATGGCGATGATAATGGGTGTGATACTTTTCATGCCGTTTGTCATTATTGACGGCGGATATTTCATCTATTACGGCGACTACAACGCTCAGCAGATACCTTTCTACACACTTTGCAACCAGGCTATCAAAAACGGAAGCTTTATGTGGAACTGGCAGACTGACCTTGGTGCGAACTTCATAGGTTCGTACTCGTTCTATACACTCGGAAGCCCGTTCTTCTGGCTTACAATGCCGTTCCCCGCAGAGTTTGCAAAGTATCTTATGGCACCGCTCATGATACTGAAATTATCATGCTGTTCGCTGTTTGCGTTTGCATATATAAGACGCTTTGTAAGAAAACCGAAATCGGCGCTTATTGGTGGTCTTTTATATGCATTTTCAGGCTTCTCAATGTACAATGTGTTCTTCAACCATTTCCACGAGGCTATGGTCGTATTCCCTCTTATGCTAATTGCGCTTGAAGAAGCTGTTGTAAACAAGAGAAGAGTGTTCTTCGCACTGACAGTAGCGCTGAACGCATTTGTAAACTACTTCTTCTTCATAGGAGAATGCGTATTCCTCGTTATATACTTCCTTTGCAGGATAACCGACCCGAAATTCAAGGTAACATTAAAAACGTTCCTTGCACTGGCATTTGAATCAGTTATCGGTGTTGCGCTTGCGGGAGCAATGTTCATACCTGCGATAATAACCTGTATAGATACCCCGAGATCCGGCAATACCCTAAACGGCTGGAATCTGGTATTCCATAATCCGACGCAGAGATACGGCATAATATTACAGAGCCTGTTCTTCCCTGCCGATATTCCGGCAAGACAGAATTTCTTCCCCGATTCATCAGCAAGATGGGCAAGCGTTGCCGCTTATCTGCCGCTATTCTCAATGTCGGGTGTAATTTCATTTATCAAATTCAAGAAAAAGCACTGGGCAAAGTGGCTTATGCCGATATGTCTGTTGTTTGCGCTTATACCGGTACTTAACTCAAGCTTTGTACTTTTCAACACAAACTTCTATACCCGCTGGTTCTATATGCCGATACTCGTTGCGTGCTTTATGACTTCATATGCACTCGAAAACAACGAGATCGATATGAAATACGGTCTGAAGTGGTGTGGATTTGCTGTAGCGCTTATATCTATGGTAGGCATACTCCCGTCTGAAGTGTCGAAGGACATAGTCGATATAGGCACAGGAGAAACGACAACAACAAAGGTGACCGAGCTTTTCAAATTGCCTAATGAGAAGTTGCCGTTCTGGATTTCCGTCGCTCTTGCAATAGTCGCAATTTTAGTATGCTTCCTCCTTGTAAGAAACAAAGCGAAAATCAGAACAAATAAATTTCTGCACAAAGCCTATTGCTTCACTATGGTTGCGTGCCTTTGCTTCTCGTACTACACTCTGATATATGGCAGAGCGATAGGTCCAAAGGTAGGCGATTACAACAATATTGTAAACGCTACGATAGAGTTTGACGATGACAGCTTCTACAGGGTAGAAACCTACGGAGTCACCAACAACGCCAATATGCTGTGGGGAATGTACGGTTTCCGCAGCTTCCACAGTATTCTGCCCGGTTGTGCATTTGAATACTATGACGGTATGGGATTCAGCCGCTCGGTAAATACCGATCCTGATGGCACATATTATGCCATGAGGTCGATAAACTCCACAAAGTATCTTATAGTTCAAAGCTATAAGCTTGATTACAGCGACACGGTAACACTGCTTGAAAATCTCAAGAACTTTGAGAAGATAGACGAGCAGGACGGATTTACGATATTCAAAAACAACGCTTATATCCCGATAGGCTATTCAAACAGCTTCTATATAACAGACGATGAGTATGAAAAGATTGCCAAGAGCAACCGTGACAATATGCTTGCGCGTGCGGTGGTGCTTACCGATGAGCAGATTGAAAAGTATGGAGATATGCTGACAGAACTTGACCCTGACAGATACTCTGATTTCAATTACGATACTTTCAAATCTGATGCCGAAGAGCTTTCCAAGACAGCTGTTGATACATTCACTCCCGTTGCAAACGGATTTACCGCAACCTCTTCGTTCACGGAGGACAGATTTGTTATATTCACGGTTCCGTGGGAAAGCGGCTGGAGCGCTACAATAAACGGACAGCCCGCCGAGATAGAAAAGGTGAACCGCGGAGTTATGGGTATAAAAGTCCCCGCAGGTCAGTGCGATATTGAGTTCAGTTATGTTACACCGGGACTTAAGATCGGCGTTGTCTGCACGGTAGGCGCAGCAATAATTCTGATAATCTACTACATTGTGCTGAAAAAGGTATTCAGATACAAGCCAAATCCGAACATTCACCTGTACGGTGAACAGCAACTGACTGCCGTTATCAACCACAACGCATATATCAGAACGATAACAAGGTCTGTTGATGAGCAGCTTGATAAGAAGGCAGAACTGCCGGAAGAGGATAAAGCTACAAACAGCGAAAGTGTTACAGCATCTGACGAAGATAAAGAATACGATGAAGAAAATGATAATGATAAGGCGGAATAAACCGCAGAAAAGAGGATCTTATGCATCTGTTTGAAAAAACTATTGACAGTGAAGTAAAGTACGAAGGCAAGATACTTACAGTTTGCTCTGACAAGGCTGAACTTGAAAACGGAGCAATCGTATCACGCGATGTGATCCGTCATAACGGCGGTGTCGGCGTTGTTCCGATTACTGACGATGGCAATGTACTGTTTGTAAGACAGTTCAGATACCCGTTCCAGAAAGTCCTTATGGAGATTCCCGCAGGAAAGCTCAACGCAGGTGAGGATCATGCAGAAGCCGGCAGGAGAGAGTTACAGGAAGAAACAGGCTGCACCTGCAAGGAGTTCAGATATATGGGATATATGATCCCCACACCGGCTTATTGCCAGGAGATAACACATATGTACCTTGCAACAGGACTTGAGGGCGGAAAACAGAACCTTGACGATGATGAATTTCTTGAGGTAGTTAAGATACCGCTTGACAAGGCTGTCGAAATGGTTATGAACGGCGAAATAGAGGACGGCAAGACACAGCTTGCATTACTCAAAGCCAAGATGATATTAGGCTGATTTTCGGCATAAAATATAACAATGTCAGACTGAAAGGATCGGGAGTACAATGGAAGATTTCCTCACAGGAAAGAAACACGTTCATTTTATCGGTATAGGCGGAAGCGGTATGTATCCGCTGGCGCAGATACTTCACAGCAAGGGCTTTTATCTTACAGGCTCGGACAATAACGAAACCGAAACGCTTAAAGCGGTACGCAATATGGGAATACCCGTATATATGGGACAGAGAGCCGAAAATATAGAGGGCGCCGACCTTATAGTATACACTGCGGCTATTATGAGTGATAATCCTGAGCTTATCGCCGCAAAGGCAAGCGGTGTAAAGACTGTAGAACGCTGTGAGCTTCTGGGACTTGTTACAAGCTGGTACAACAAGGCTGTATGCGTATCGGGTACACACGGTAAGACAACAACGTCTTCTATGCTGACCCATATGTATCTTGCGCAGAATGTCGATCTGTCTACCGTTATCGGCGGCAAGCTGAAAGCTATAGGCGGAAGCGGAAGAGCGGGCTCAAGCGATGTTATGGTATGCGAGGCGTGTGAATTTTCAAATACATTCCTGCACTTGTTCCCGAATATTTCTATAATACTGAACATTGACGCAGACCACCTTGATTTCTTCAAAACGATGGATAATCTCAGAGCGTCATTCACGAAGTTCTGCGATAATACGACTGACATTCTTGTCGTAAACGGCGATGATGAAAATACGATGAGAGCGGTAAAGGCATCGGGCTTTGACAAGCAGATTATCACATTCGGAAAGACCGACAAGAACAGATATTACCCGGAAAATATCAAGCGTGTATCCGATTTTCAGACCGACTTTGACCTTATGGAAAACGGTAAGAAGATTGAACGTATTTCAATACACGTTCCCGGTGCGCATAATGTTCTCAATGCGGTTGCCGCCTGCGCCGCCGCACTTGCTACGGGAGTTACCCCCGAAAACATCAATAAAGGACTCAGCACATTCTGGGGTGCAGGAAGAAGATTTGAACGTCTTGCGACTATCGGTGGTATCACCGTTGTTGACGATTACGCTCATCATCCTGCCGAAGTAGCCGCAACGTTAAAGACGGCAAAGGCTATGCAGGATTTCAAGCGTGTATGGGCTGTACATCAGCCGTTCACCTATTCGAGAACATTCACGCTCATGGACGACTTTGCAAGCGCACTTGAAATAGCTGACAGGGTCGTGCTTACCGAGATAATGGGCAGCCGTGAAAAGAACACATACAACGTCTACTCTGCTGACCTTGCGGCTAAGATTCCCGGCTGCAAGTGGTTCCCCACCTTTGAAGAAGTTGCACAGTATGTTGCCGATAACGCAGAAAGCGGAGATATGATAATCACGCTCGGCTGCGGCGATGTGTATAAGGTCGCATTCAGGATTGAGGAAATGCTGAAGGAAAAGTACGGGGAATAAAATTACTGTATAAGAAAATAACCGCTGGTTTTAAAAACTCAGGCGGTTATTTTTTGCCATTATTTTCATATTTCATGATATCTTCGACTTTACAGTCGAGTATATAGCAAAGGTCGTCTATCAGCTGTGTGGTAACTCCCATATTATGCCGCAGTCTGTTTATTGTACTGCTGCTTATATTGTATTTATTGATAAGCGCATAGGTTGATATCCCTCGCTTTTTCATTGTATCCCAAAGTGGCGTATATACTATCATAACGGTTTCTCCGATTAGACTCAGAATAAATGTTCATTTAATATTATAAATTATGTTCAACTACTTGAACATTGTCTAATTTTCGACTATAATATTATATGATTCTTATTCTGACAATAAACGGAGGCAAAACATGGTTTGCACAATTGTATCTGATAAACTTGAAGTGAACTTCATTTATAAAAAACATACACAGGATATCAAGAAAAAAATTACTGAGATGGTATGGAAAATGTATTGTAAAGGTTATGATACATTTCAAGTCAATTGTGAATACGGCATTCCTTTATGGACAGCAGAAATAATCACTGCGCTAAAAATGTATAACGCTATATTTCTTGATATTTTTGTACCGTATGAAGAGCAATGCAAAGATTGGTCCGAAGATAAACGCAACAGATATTATGAGTGCCACAAAAATGCCGATTCTGTTGCGATTGTAAATACGCATTACAGCAAAGAATGCTATAAAATAACGGAAGAGATTATGATAAGCAAAAGTGATATTGTTATATCATTCGGTTTCTCTGAGAATATACAGTATTATTCGGACTTTTATAATATACCGCTCATAAATTTGGATTAAACAAAAAAGCAGTACCGAAACCGATACTGCTTTTATTATATTTTCGTTGATTACTTTGCACTTATTGTCATCTTATATCTTGCGAACTTTTTGCCCTCAAGTATCTGAATACCCTTCTTTTCTTCAAAAACTCCGCTCTCGTCATCATAATCGTCACTGCCGCACCAGGGTTCTATGCAGATAAAGCCTGCGCGCTTTCCTGCCGGCGTCCACAGTCCGAGCGTTTCAAAGCCCTCAAAGGCTATGCTTGCAAGAGTTTTTTTACCCTCAACGAGCTTCACGGCTCTTGACTTGATATTATCAAAGTATACGACATCATTATCAAACATATCATAGGATAACGGGAGCTTTGACGCACCGTTAAGACGCTCAATTCTTTCCCGGCTTTTGAACAGTCTTGTATCAAGATCCATAACGGGAGTTGACGCTTTTTCACGCTTTTCAAAAACAAGAGTGCAGTTGTCAAGGTTGTCACAAGCAATTGCCGGGTGAGCACCAATACAGAACGGTATACTGTCATAGTTCGGATTGAAAACGCTGTAACTGATCTCTATCCTGTCATCAAACAGATTATATTGCAAAGCAAGGTCAACGCTGTACGGATAACCGTTTTTTACGGGATTGTACTTGTATTGAAGTACGAGCGAATTGCCGCTTTTTCTGACTTCTGAAAAAGTGTTGTCACGGGCAAAACCGTGCTTTATGAGAGATACTTCCTTGCCGCCTATAATCGTCTTGTTGTTCCTTACATTACCTATTGCAGGAAAAAGCACGGGAGATGTCTTGCCCCAGTAGGCAGGATCGCCGCACCACATTATTTCTCTGCCGTCAATAACAAGTGATTTCAGCTCTGCACCTTCCGATGCAATTACTGCTGTTGAACGTCCGGTTTTAAGCTCTGTTGTCATATGCTACCTCGCACAATTACTTCTCGTAAGCTGTAAGCTTATCGTTTTCTATAGTAAGATTCGGATTATTGAACTGCCAGTTCTTTATAAATTCCGGTATCTTCTTTGTTGTACCCTTGAAATCCGGCAACTCGCTGAGTGTAATCACCTTATCACTTGAATAAACGCCTTTAAGGAACTCTTCGCTCATACGCTCTGTATTGACTGAGGGTGTTCCTCCAAGCTTCGTTATAACTGCACCGGAACCGCTTGCGGCGCAAACGAACTCCTTACACCAAGGCAGATAATAAAGCCATGTCACTGTGCTGTCAGACGCAAATACAGCTTCAGGATCGGGTATATATCCAACCTCAGAAAGTGCTGTCATCTTGCTTGTATCTGTTATCTTTGCAAGGTCCTTGTATTTCAGTTTCTGCTCTGTATGGTCTTCCTTTTCGGGATATACATCTGTACCGCTGATATCATATGTATTTGCATTTACCATTGTCAGCTTTGACTGACCGTTCCATACCCAGATAAGGTTAGTGAGCTTGTGATAGTTTTCAAGACGATCATATACCATATACCAGAGCTTCTGATATAGCTGCTTCTTGTAAGTATCCTTATCTTTCACACCCCACCAGAACCAGCTACCGCTTGCCTCGTGGAGAGGCCTCCATATAACGGGGACACCTGCTGTTTCAAGACGCTGTAAGTAGAGTGCCACGGTATCAATATCCTCAATGATTACTTTATATTCCTTTGTACCTGGTGTTACTGCGTTTTCAAGGCTGAAGTTTCTGATTTCATCGCTGTAGAATGCTCTGCCCTTTACTGAATCATCATCAATATCAACAGGAACTTTCCAGTGCCAGCAGAATGTAACTATGCCGTTCTGCTCGTTATGCCATTTAATAGCTTCTTCGATCTGCGTATAGTCGGGTTCATCCGTGCCCTGTGCATAAAGAAAATCAAAACCCATAATTGCAGGCAAGTCGCCAGTAGTATTGTAATACATTATGTTTTCAAACTGATTTGCATCCGAATACTGCTGTCCTGCAAGCATCTGCTTTCCGTAAACGCTCTTTAAATAATTGAAAAGCTCAAGCGTTTCCTCGTTTGTATTCTCGGAAACAGGCTTTGAACCATCTGGTGTCTTTGCCTCAAGCTTCTTGATAAGCGCATCTACATCGGTTTCATATTTAAGCGCAACGTCCATATCTATATTGCCGTCTGCGTCAACGGCTATAGGATTTGAACGTAACTTCAGTTCATTGTTATCGTCTGTTGTGCTGTTGTTTGTACCGGATGCACCGCTGTTGTCTGCATTGCCTGATGTATCACCGCTGTTGCAGGCTGTCATTGAAAGTATCATAGACACAGCAAGGATTGCCGCCCATATTCTCTTCATTAGATATAATCCTTTCGTTTTTAGCTTAATTTAGCCTTTGATTTTTCGGAATTTAATCCGCTTAAGCTAATTATAACAAATCGACAAATAAATTTCAATAGTTATTGAAAATAGTGTTTATTTTTTTATGAAAAAGTAAAATTTCGGATAAAAATATTGACCGTGTGCCGCAGATATGGTAATATTAATGTGCATATATTTTTTAGCAGGCTGCAGAAGAAACTGTACCGCCTATATCAAAAAGAAGAGGTATATTTTAACGTATGGAAATACAATTACTTGTAATAATCATAATAATGATCGCCTGTTCGGCGTTCTTTTCCGCCAGTGAAACGGCACTTACGGGTGCTAACCGCATAAGGCTCAAAAGCATGGCTGAAAACGGCTCTAAGGGCGCTAAAATGGCGCTTAAACTGCTTGACAGATACGATAAGGTTATCACAACAATACTTATCGGCAACAACATAGTAAACATAACCGCATCTTCACTCGGTACTATACTTGCGACAGCAATAGTAGGTCCTGACAATGCGGCGCTCGTATCGACAGTGGTACTGACGCTTGTGATACTCGCATTCGGCGAGGTAATGCCGAAAAGCCTTGCGAAAGACCACTCGGAAGGGCTGACGGTCGCAACGAGCGGAATAATCACATTCCTTACATTCATATTCACTCCCCTGTCGGCTTTATTTATACTGCTTAAAAAGCTTGCAAACAAGCTGTTCGGCAACAAGAAGGAGGTTACCGTAACAGAACAGGAGCTTATGGCTATAATAGATGAAATCGAGGACGAGGGCGTACTTGAAGAACAGGAGCGTGACCTTGTGAAGTCTGCTCTTGAATTCGACGAAACGGTAGTTGACGAGATAATCACTCACCGTGTAGACGTCATTGCGGTCGATGTAAACGAAGATATTGAAACGGTAAAGGAAACCTTCATCAACGAGGAATATTCAAGACTTCCCGTTTACGAAGGCTCTATAGACCACATTATCGGCTTTGTAAGCCAGAAGGACTTTTTCAAGAAATATCTTACCAAAAAGGATGACGAAACGTTCTTACTGCGTGATATAATGCAGGAGATTCACTATGTTCCTCATCTGATGAAGATAAGCGATATAATGAAGCAGATGCAGAAGGACAAGGTACATATGGCTGTCGTACTCGACCAGTACGGCGGAACGCTCGGTATAGTTACTCTTGAAGACATACTCGAACAGCTTGTCGGTGAAATATGGGACGAGAATGATGAGATAATCGCCCCTGTCACATTCGTATCGGAAAACGAGTTCAACGTCAACGGCGATGTATCGCTGACCGCTTTCAAGCGTTACTGGCATAACCGCACGGGAGATAGTCCGAAAATCGACGGTAACGCAAAGACTGTCGGCGGCTGGGTGCTTGAGCTTTTCGGTAAGATACCGGAAACAAACGAAAGCGTTACAACAGACGATTTCAGGATAACGGTTCTTAAAGTCAGCGAACGCAGAATAGTAAAGGTGCGTCTTACTGTAATTCCCAAATCCGAAAATAAGGAATAATATGCGTGTACTGTTTATAGTCTGCGCCGTACTGGGTACGGTCGGGATATGCGGACTGCTTATAATGCTGTTGTTTTTCAGGCTTAAGATCAATCTCGGTTTCAGGTTGCCAAAAGGCAAAACGATACCTATTGAGCAGTTCATACCGCAGGGAATATACGGCTATATGGTATTTATGGCGGTATTCGGCTATTTCGGACTTTTGCTGTTGCCTCTGTCGCTTCCGTGGTACTTTATCGTGCCTGCTGATATAGCAATGGCGCTTATTGTGAACTTTATCGGAGCACACTTCCTCTCACCTGCCGTAAAACGCTTTGTAAACGGCAAAGCGCCGAAACCCGACGATCTTACGGGATATGAGGCTGTCGCACTTGAAAATATAGCAGGGAGCGGCTACGGAAAGGTCCGGGTGAAATATAACGGTCTGAATTACCGTTTTGACGCAATATCTGTATATCACACGGATATTGAATCGGGCGAAAAGGTCGATATAGTTACAGGCGAGGACGAACTTCTGTTCGTTCAGAAAAAGGACGAGATATACAAAGTTCTTGACGAAGAAAAAACGCCTGTAACAAAAGCAGAAACCGACATTACACCCGAGCCGGAAAGGAAAAACGACAGCTTTGTAAGCTCGGAAGAAATCAATAATAACCGAAAGGAAGAATAAAACTTGTTCTCAAAGGAGATAACAACTACTGCGGAGGACTACCGCACATTAGTAAAATTTACCGAATACTCGCTCAAAAAGTCGAATAACATTCTGTTTATCGCTATGGCGGTACTTGCGGTGGCATCGCTCGTTATCGGGCTTGCAGGAATAATTCCGCTGTATATTTCGGCGGCTGTATGCCTTCTTTGCGTTGCGGTAATTCTCACCGATATTCTTCTTATATCAAAGAAAGCAAAGGACGGCATAAAGTACGGCAAGGTGGTGCTTAACGCAAAGCGCACTTTCAGTTACGATACGGCATCGGTAAGAGTATTCGGCGGAAGGACCGCTACCGATATCAATGCACAGTGGAACACTATTTTCAAGATATATGAGATCGAAAATTGTTTTATCATATATTTCAGATATGACCTTGCATTCTGTCTGCCGAAAAATCAACTGACACCACAGGACATAATGAATGTAAGAAACTATTTCACAAAGAAAATGGACGGCAGGTTCATTAAAAAGTGCAAATAAATAAACAGGAGAACAGTAATATGTTAAAGAAACTCAAAAAGCAGGTACTTGACGCAAATCTTTTACTTCCGAAATACGGACTGGTTACATTCACATGGGGCAATGTATCCGGCATTGACCGCGAAAGAGGTCTTGTAGTAATAAAGCCGTCCGGCGTTGAATACGACAATATGACGGTTGACGACCTTGTAGTTTTAACTCTTGACGGCGAGCAGGTTGAAGGCGATTTAAGACCGTCAAGCGACACGCCGACGCATCTTGAGCTTTACAAAGCTTTCCCCGATATCGGCGGTATAGTGCACACCCATTCACAGTGGAGCACTACATTCGCACAGAGCGGACTGGATATACCCGCACTCGGCACAACGCACGGCGACTATTTCTACGGTGCTATACCCTGCACCGACAAGATGACACCCGAAGCTATCGGCGGCGAATACGAAAAGGAAACAGGAACGATAATCATTGATACGTTCAAAAAGCGTAACATCGACCCGAATGCCGTACCCGCCGTAAACGTACACTCTCACGGACCTTTTGCATGGGGCAAGGACGCAATCGACGCTGTACACAATGCGGTCGTGCTTGAAAATGTCGCAAAGATGGCAATGTTCAATCTTCTGCTTGACAGGAATATCGAGCCTATGCAGCAGGAGCTTCTTGATAAGCACTATCTGAGAAAGCACGGCGCTAACGCATATTACGGACAGAAATAACGGTTTCGGGGGAATAATATGAATATTTACTGCTTATCAGAGGGCGAGCTTTACCGCATTGAAAACGGCAAGGAACTGCGTGTTCCCTGCGAACGTGTAGAAAGCTACCGTGACGCAGTGCGGAAGATGAAAGCCCGTGACGAATGGAAAACCACCGGCAAAGGTGCAAAGTTTATGGGGGTTGAACCCAAGGAATACGGCGAAGAAGAAATGCACAATATGCTAAGAGGCATAGGTGCGTGCGGCGACAGGCTGATATATTCTACTTTTGCGGATAATGTCGGCGGTATGTACTTCAAAGACAGCGAGGGAGAAACCTATATTTTCGCAAACCGTGAAGAAATAATCAGCGATATTGACTGCTATGGCGGGAAGTGCGCAGTCAGTGCAGGAAACGGATATTACGAAAATCACATTGCCCTTGTCGATACAAAGAACGGCAGCTTTGAACAGCTCACAGAAGGGTTTACCAGCGAAACGCACCCGTTTATTTCACGCAGGAACAGCGATATAATCTACTATACGGCTATGGGCTTTGCGACAAATGCCGGAGGAAGTATTACAGAAAAAAGCCCGTGTACGATATGTCTTTTCGATACACGGAGCGGAACAATAGACGAATTTATCGCAGAAGAAGGATTCGACTGCATAAAACCTCAGGACGATGCCGACGGAAACATATACTACATACGCAGAAAATACGTTCCGACAAAGCAGAAAAGCAATCTTGCAATGGATATACTGATGTTCCCTGTCAGGATAATAAAGGCTATAGGCGGATTTTTAAGCGTGTTTTCAATGGCATTCGGCGGAGAACCTTTGCGTACCGGCGGTAAAAATCCCGCAAAGAGTAAAACCGCAGACGAGCGCGAAGCGTTTATCGAGGGAAATATGATAAAGGCTGAAAAACAGCTGAGCGGTAACGCAGACGACGGTATAATCCCATCGGACTGGGAGCTTGTAAAGCGTGATAAAAGCGGTAACATAACCGTTTTAAAAAAGCGGATAATGGATTACAGACTGCTTTCAAACGGAGATATTCTCTATTCAAACGGAAGCCGCATAGGAATGCTGTCGGGCGATAAGAACACCATTCTATGCAAGATAAAGTACGCAAACTCGATAACGGTAACCGAATAAGATACAAAAAGCCGCCGTGCAGATAGCACGGCGGCTCTTGCTATTAAGAATTAATTACTTGATGATATACTTATCAAGCTCAGCCATAAGCTCATCACAGTCATCACTGTGAACACGGAGCTCAAGAGGCTTAGAAAGATCAAGGCTGAAGATACCCATGATCGACTTTGCGTCAATTGCATATCTGCCGCTTACGATATCAACATCGTAGTTGCACTTTGTAACTGTAGTTACGAAATTCTTAACGTCTTCAATAGTATTGATTCTGATATTAGCTGTTTTCATACAAAAAACCTACCTTTCATATTTCAGGTCGTATTTCGGCTTTCCTGTCCGATTGATTTCATTTTACCAAAATATAAGGCGGTTGTCAATTGCTTTTAATTGAATTTACTTAATTTTTTCAATCGGAGAGATAACCGTTAGCCTGTTTTCCCGTTTCCGCCTTATCACTGTAAGTGCTTATCGCTCCTTACAGCTATATAATAACACATTTGACGATACGGTCAAGAGTATTATTGTCAAAAAATCGCCACAGCTTGCAAAATTCGTAATAATAAAGTATAATTAGGCTATCAGGAGTTTACTTTTGGTGAAACTTACCACAATATAGTACGGATGTGATATTATCAGATACACTATACAGACCTTCGGATGCAAGGTCAACCAGTATGAAAGCGCTTCGGTAGCAAAGGCTATGGAAGAACACGGATATGAAAAGACAGATGATATCTTCACTGCGGATATTATTATTATAAACAGCTGTTCGGTAACGGAAAACAGCGACAAGAAAGCCAAACAGCTGATAAATAAGATAAAAAGCCGCGACCCTATGAAGATAGTCGTGCTTACGGGCTGTTTTCCGCAGGCTTTTCCCGAAACGGCGGCAAAACTGGCGGCTGATATCGTAACAGGTACGGAGCATAAAGACAGTCTGGCGGATATGATAGACGTCTTTACCGGCAACAAGATAAAGCAGGTAGCAGTACCGCCCAGACCAGTAAAAAAACAATACGAAAAGCAGAAAAATGCTGATATGGGCAAGACAAGAGCTTTTATCAAGATAGAGGACGGCTGTGACAGATTCTGCAGTTACTGCATAATACCTACCGCAAGAGGCTCTGTACGGTCACGTTCATTACAGGATATAACCGAGGAAGTAAGGTTTCAGGTATCGTGCGGTCATAAAGAAATGGTGCTTGTCGGCATCAACCTTTCCTGCTACGGTCAGGAAATCGGGCTGAGGCTTGCGGACGCAATCGAGGCGGTATGCTCGGTGGACGGTGTGGAACGTGTACGTTTGTCATCGCTTGAGCCGGAGTTGCTGACAGATGAGGATATAGCAAGAATGGCGGCGCAGAAAAAGCTCTGTCCGCATTTTCACCTGTCGCTCCAGTCCGGAAGCAGTGCTACATTGAAGCGTATGAACAGGCATTATACACCCGATGAATACTATGATATAGTCCTGAGGCTGAGAAAAGCCTTTCCGGACTGTGCGATAACCACCGATATTATGGTAGGTTTTGCAGGGGAAACCGACGAAGAATTCAAAGAATCCTGCGAATTTGCCCAAAAAGTCGGTTTTGCGGCAATGCACGTTTTTACCTACTCGATAAGAGAGGGTACTGCGGCGGCAAGACGCACAGACCACGTTGCGCATGATATTGCGGCAAAGCGTTATCACGTTATGAGCGCTCTTGCAAAGGAGCTTAAGGAAGAATATTTCCGCTCAAATATCGGAAAGACGGAAAAGGTGCTTATCCAGCGCAGGGAAAGCGAAGAATACGCAAACGGCCTTACTCCGCAGTACGTTCCCGTACGCATATACGGCAGTGACGCTGACAGGCAGGATATAATTACTGTACAAATTACAGGAGCATCGGGCAGTGATTTTTGTGTCGGCAAAGAAATAAAATGCTTGTAATCGAGCGGATATTGTAGTATAATTAAAAGGTATTGATAGTTTCGTGCCTATGGCACGCTTACAATAAAACGACGGAGGAAGTTTATGTCAGTTTATCGCATTTATGTGGAAAAGAAGCCGCAGTTTGCCGTTGAGGGAAAAGCTGTTCTCTCAGACCTTAAAACCGCACTTCAGATCAAGGGTATTGAAGATGTCCGTATCGTAAACCGTTACGATGCAGAGGGTATCACAAAGGAGAACTTTGAAAAGGCTACTCCCACTGTATTCTCAGAACCGCCTGTTGACGATGTTTACTATTCACTGCCTGAGATTAAGGCAGATGAAAAGATGTTTGCAACCGAGTTTTTACCCGGTCAGTTCGATCAGAGAGCAGACTCAGCCGCTCAGTGTATACAGATGCTGTGTCAGGGCGAGCGTCCCACAGTTAAATACGCAAAGTTGTATATCCTTAAGGGCGATATTTCAGATGAGGATTTCACTAAGATAAAGCACTATCTCATAAATGCCGTAGAAGCAAGAGAATGCGGCTTTGAGCAGTATGAAACGCTTGATGTAAAGTATGATATTCCGAAGGATGTAGCTGTGCTTGACGGATTTATCGGTCTTTCCGAAGATGAGCTTGCCGAGTTTATCAAGAAGTACGCACTTGCTATGGATCTTGGCGATATAAAGTTCTGTCAGGAATATTTCAAGAAGGAGCAGAGAGATCCTACCCTTACCGAAATCAGAATGATAGATACATACTGGTCGGATCACTGCCGTCACACAACATTCGGAACAATAATCGACAATGCGAAGATTGACGCTCCCTATATTGCCGAAACTTATAAGGAATACAAGCTCGACAAGGAGGAGCTCGGCAGAAGCGCAAAGCCTGTCTGCCTTATGGATATTGCGACCGCCGCAGTAAGAAAGCTGAAAAAAGACGGTCTTCTCCCCGACCTTGACGAGAGTGAAGAAATAAATGCCTGCTCCGTAAAAATAACCGTTGACGTTGACGGCAAGGACGAGCAGTGGCTTCTTATGTTCAAGAATGAAACACATAACCACCCCACTGAGATCGAACCTTTCGGTGGTGCGGCAACCTGCCTCGGCGGTGCTATAAGAGATCCGCTTTCGGGTCGTTCTTACGTTTATCAGGCTATGCGTGTAACGGGCGCTTCGGATCCCCTTCTCCCTGTTGACAAGACGATCCCCGGCAAGCTCCCTCCGAGAAAGATAACAACAACAGCCGCACAGGGCTATTCGTCATACGGTAACCAGATAGGTCTTGCAACAGGTCACGTTGCTGAAATCTACGACCCCGGATATATGGCTAAGCGTATGGAGATAGGCGCTGTAATCGGTGCCGCTCCTGCTGAGAATGTTGTCCGTGAACGTCCCGTCCCCGGCGACATAATCATCCTGCTCGGCGGCAGAACAGGCCGTGACGGCTGCGGCGGCGCTACAGGCTCATCAAAGTCGCACAGCGTTGAATCACTCGAAACCTGCGGTGCTGAGGTTCAGAAGGGTAACGCTCCCGAAGAAAGAAAGCTCCAGAGATTATTCCGTGACAAGAACGCAACAAAACTGATAAAGCGTTGCAACGACTTTGGCGCAGGCGGTGTTTCCGTAGCTATAGGCGAGCTTGCTGACGGCCTTGAAATCGACCTCAACGCAGTTCCCAAGAAGTATGACGGTCTTGACGGAACAGAACTTGCTATCTCAGAGTCACAGGAAAGAATGGCAGTTGTAGTTGACAAGAACGATGTTGACAAGTTCATCGCTCTTGCAGGCAAAGAAAACCTTGAGGCTACTCCCGTTGCGGTAGTTACCGAAAACCCCAGACTCAAGATGAACTGGAACGGCAAAACTATCTGCGACATTTCAAGAGAATTCTTAAATTCAAACGGTGCCGAAAAGCACACGGATATACACGTTCCCGCTCCCACGGTAAGCTATTCTACAGGCAGACACAACACTAAGGAAGAATGGGAAAAGCTCGTTACAGACCTTAACGTATGCTCACAAAAGGGTCTTGTACAGCGCTTTGACTCAACAATCGGCGCAGGTACTGTTCTTATGCCTTATTCGGGCAAGACACAGCAGACACCCGTACAGGCTATGGCGGCAAAGCTCCCCGTACTTTCGGGCAACACAAAGACAGCTTCCATAATGGCATGGGGCTTCGATCCTTTCGTAAGCCGTCAGTCGCCCTATCACGCAGCCGCTCTTGCAGTAGTCGAGAGTATGGCAAAGGTAGTTGCCGCAGGCGGTAAGAGCGAAAAGTGCTGGCTTACATTCCAGGAATATTTTGAACGTACACAGGGCGATCCTGAGCGTTGGGGCAAGCCTTTTGCCGCACTTCTCGGCGCATATAAGGCTCAGATCGCACTCTCAAGCGGTGCTATAGGCGGCAAGGACTCAATGTCGGGTACTTTTGAACATATAGATGTTCCGCCCACGCTCGTTTCTTTCGCAGTTTCAACTGCAAAGTCAGACAAGATAATTTCCGCTGAATTCAAACTCCCCTGTAGCGATATTTACTATATTGCACCTGCATACGATGAAAACGGTATGCCCGACTTTGACAGCGTTAAGAAGGTATTTGCAACAGTAGAAAAGGCAATTGCCGACGGCACTGCCCTGTCCGTATGGACTTTGGCTCACGGCGGTATTGCAGAAGGTATCTTCAAGATGTCGCTCGGTAACAGAATCGGTGCAAAGCTTAAAGCTATGGACGATGAAAAGCTGTTCGGTCTGCACTACGGTGCATTCATCATTGAGGCTAAGGGCACAATAGAGGGCGCAGAGCTTATCGGTGAAACGGTGAGCGACTACACGATTACGGCAGGCGATGTCAAGCTCGACATTGCAGATCTTGAAAAGAAGTATGACGCTGTTCTTGAACCTATCTTCAAGAATTCGCTCCCCGAAATGCTGAGGCCCGTATCGGTTGCTTACGACAAGGGCTGCGACTTACTTATCAACAAGGCTCCCGGCACTATTGCAAAGCCTAAGGTACTTATCCCCGTATTTCCCGGTACTAACTGCGAATACGATATGGCTGCCGCATTCAACAGATACGGCGGTGAAGCTGAAATATTCGTTATCAGAAACCTTTCTGCAAAGAATATGGAAGACAGCGTAAACGAATTTGCAAAACGAATCGAAAACAGCCAGATGATAGCTGTTCCCGGCGGTTTCTCAGGCGGTGACGAACCCGAAGGCTCGGCTAAGTTCATCAACGCATTCTTCCGCAATCCTAAAATTAAGGATGCCGTAGAGAATATGCTCTATGCCCGTGACGGTCTGATGATAGGTATATGCAACGGCTTCCAGGCTCTTATCAAGCTCGGTCTTGTACCTTTCGGCAAGATAGTTCCTCTGTCAGGCGAAAGCCCCACGCTTACATATAACACTATAGGCAGACACCAGTCACAGCTTGCACTCACAAAGATTTGCACCAACAAGTCACCGTGGCTTATGCACTGCAAGGTGGGTGAGGTTTACAACATACCGATTTCGCACGGTGAAGGACGTTTTGTAGCAAGCGACGAGGTTATCGCAAAACTTATCGAAAACGGTCAGGTTGCAACTCAGTATGTTGACCTTAACGGTGAGCCTACAATGGATCTTGCTTACAATCCCAACAGCTCAATGTGCGCTATCGAGGGTATCATCTCTCCCGATGGTCGTGTACTCGGTAAGATGGGTCACACAGAGCGTATCAGCTCTGACACCTGCGTGAATGTCGACGGCAACAAGGAACAGCTTCTGTTCAAGGGTGGCGTTGACTACTTCAAGCTTTAATAACAGCAAACACATATAGCAGCACCCTGCAAGACAAAAGTTTTGCAGGGTGCTGTTGTATACAAAACAGGGCAGATAAAAATCTGCCCTGTCAGCTTGTAGAAAAAGTCTGTTTTTTATAAGATAATGCGAATTCTCTATCCCTAACTCCAAACCCCTTCCCCGTGGGAAGGGGCTATTTTGCTGGGGCTACCGCCCCTAGACCCTGTCGGGGGCTACGCCCCTGCGACCCCATTTTCAGAAAATACAAAGGTTTATCGACAGACTGACAGGGCAGATAAAAATCTGCCCTGTTTCAATATTATTTACTTGTTCTTCTTACTTTTGATTTTAAGCGTTATCGGGGCAACACCGCCTGCAACAAACGCAACTGCAATCCAAAGTGCAAGCGAATCGCTGCCTGTTTCCGGGCTGTCCTTACCGCCGAACTCACGCGGGAATTTGGCATAATCGCACGAGATACATTCGTAATGACCTATGCCGGGTTCTGTACCGTTCGGTTCTTTATCAACCACCCATCTGAATTCGTGGTCGGCAACATCCGTCTTATTGCCGTCTTCATCAATATGCCAGTGCTGTTCTTCATCACTGTGCCATTTATCGTGATCACCAGGATTTACCGGTTCGTCCGGTAACAGATCCAGTTCGTTTTCCTCAACAACACCGCAGACAAAGCAATATCTTTTTTCCAGACCGTTTTCAGACGATGTGGAAGCTTTCACGGTTTCCCATTCAGACCAGTCATGACCGTTTGCGGGAATCGGTTGTACTTCTTTTTTCTCATCGCACTTAGTGCAATGAATTGACTTAGAGCCTTCTTCCGTACAGGTCGGCTCTTTATCTGTCGTTGTCTTCGTATCCCAGACATGATCAGCCGTTATTACCGTTTCCTCTTCAAATCCGCAGTTTATACAACTATGCTTCTTACTGCCGTCTTCTGTGCAGGTTGCTTCTTTTATCGTTTTCCATTCGCCGTAAATATGATCGGCAAGCGGAATTACCGTTGAATCCTTTGTAGCGTCACATCTTGAGCAGTGTATGGATTTTGAACCTTCCTCAATGCAAGTAGGCTCTTTGTCTATTGTGTAATCATCTTCCCACAAATGTGCATCAGGATTTATATCGGTATCGGCATACTCGGTATAACTGCATACTGTGCAGGCTCTTGTTCTCTGTCCCTTGCCGGTGCAGGTAGCATCGACATTGTCAGACCACTCTGTAAAGGTGTGACCTGTTGCGTCAATTACGGTAACATCCTTTACCACATCACACTGTGAACAGTGTATTGATTTTGAGCCGCTCTGTGTACAGCTTGGAGCTATATCGACTGTAAAATCATCTTCCCACAGATGTTCCTGAGGAGGTATGTTGCGGAAATCGGTAAAACCGCACTCCGAGCAAACACGCTGTTCAACTCCACCTGCTGTGCAGTCGGCAAAGCTGAATACCGTCCACTCGCCGAAAGAATGACCCGTTTCGGAAATTTCGGTAACGTCCTTTATCTCATCACATTTTGAGCAATGTATTGATTTCGAGCCCTTTTCTGTGCAGGTCGGCTTCTTGTCAACTGTAAAATCACTTTCCCATATGTGACCTGTCATAGGTATTTCGCGGAATTCTTCATAGTTGCACACAGAACATATATGCTTTTCGTTGCCCGATGTCAGGCAAGAAGCAGAAATGATGCTTATCCACTCCCCGAATGTGTGAGCGTTGGGAGCGCCGCTTTCAAATACAAGCGTTGTGTCATCCGTGTGCGCTCCGCATTCGCACGAATAGAAATACCTTGCAGGATTTACACAATCCGCAGGAAATGCAAACGTATCCTCGTTTACGGTCTTGACATCAAATGTATGATTTTTTTTATTGATTTTTGTCTGACAGTTCTTACAAAGATTATAGTGTCCGGTAAGATCGGAATAATGCAGTTTACCGTCACTCTCGTGTTCAACCTTATAAGTCAGCGTGAAACGTGCCAGAGCCTTATCCTGAGTGCCTGCCGACGCATCCGCATAAGCGGTTCTGTCTGTTATAACGATAAAATCTTCTGTATAAGTTCCTGCGGCTAAATTGCTGTCGGGCTTAACTGTGAATGTTGCTGTTGCGCCCTTTGCAAGCTTTGAAGAGCCGTCATCGGCAGTACCCCATTCATTGCCGTTTGAATAGGATACTGTAAACAAAGAAGTATCAGTTATGGCACCGCTTGCTTTATTAAGGTCGGACTCCTTTACTACTCTGTACTTTTCTATAGAACCGCCCTCTGTGACTTTCACCTTGAGCGATACTGCCTTTGTCGGGTTGCCGTTATCAAAATCTGTACCGATGTCGACAGTTGACACAGGATTGTTTTCACTGTCTGTTACAGATATTTCAATATCTTTAAGACTTGCGTCTGCAGTTACGATAAGGTTGCGGTCAACCGAAAGTGCTATGAACTCACCTGTCGTGCTGTCAAACGTGTACATATTGTCAGGTATCGCATTACCGTCAATATCTGTTACCTTAACGCCTGAGAAACGGTATTCATCGGGATCTTTCAGAGCAAATACAAGCCTTGAAGAAACTCCTCTCATAGCAAAGACATTTCCGTCCGTTACGGTTGTTTCATTCGTATTATTTGCCTTTATGCAATAGGGCATTACATTTACGCACGGCTCGCTGTCATCTATTATTTCACCGTCACCGCTGCGGACAATATTAAGTCTGTTTGATTCCGATACTATTGTGTTGGCATCGGCAACATCGATTAAAGTATTTCCGTGCGACAGCTTTATTTTATAGCCGGTTTCCGCAATGCACTTACCGCCTGCTAAATCCAGCGTATATCCGGCACTGTAAGCAGGTGTGAACCTGCGGATAACGCCGCCGTTCGACTTTGTTATCTGTGCCGCACTGCCGGCTTTTGTGATACTGCCGTTCGTGAGTATCGTACCGTTATCGACAGACAGAGTACCTGCTACGGAAATATCGCCGTAGGTTTCAATAACAGTGCCGTCAGTTACCTTCGCCGTTCCGTGACCGATCATATCGAGCTTAGCGTTTTCGTAACCGTCCACAGACAGAAGCTTAAAATCGCCCGAAGTATCGCCTGTATCGGAATCATCGAGCTTATTGACATTGAGAGTACCGTTTACGGCATATATTCCGCTTACCGATGTTCCGTTATTTCCCGGCTTGCCTTTATAATTATCCTGCTGTTCAGACGATACATGGGTATTTATACCGGGGTTTCCGCCTCTGCCGGCTGTAACGTTAAGTCTGCCGCCATTAAGATACACCTTTGTATTATCGGTTATAGCCGCACCGCCGTTACCGCCGTCGCCGCCAATGCCGTAATACGATTCATTTGTATCGTAGTTAGTGCCATAACCGGCATTTCCTCCGTTACCGCCGTCGCCGCCGATTATTGTTATTGTACCGCCCGCAACGGTAAGTGAAGAGACATCTACTGCAACAAGTCCGTTTTTGCCGGATTCTCCTTGTGCTTTAACTTCAGTACTCTCTGTTTGACCATCGCCGCCCTTAGCTCCGTCTGCTCCGATAAAACCAATAACACCGTTTGCGCTTTCACTCTCACTATAAAAAGTTATTGTTGCGTCTGTGCCGGCAATACCGTTCACTACACTTACCTCTGCACCGTTCTTGAGTATGACATTTACATTTCCTTTGAGATCCAGAGGATTTGTTGTTGTACCGATACCAAAGTTACCGTCAGCCACATACCACGTTTCTTTACCTGCAATGCCCCATGCGGTATCAGTTGAAGTTATCCTTGTATAATCAGTTACCGTTCCGCTTACAACAGTACCGTCTGCAGACAGTCCGTAATAACTCACCGCTTCATCGGCAATTGCGTTGATTACTGTAAATGACAACGTGCCGGTTGCAAGCACGGCAGATGTTGCTATGCCGGCTATGATTCTGGTTGAAAATTTTCTTTTCATTCGTTTCTCCTTGTCCGGGAAATTTCAAGTAATGATATGCGTTACTTATCTATCATACAATTGTAACATTCCATAAAGAGAATTTCAACAAATATGGCACGAACGGTCAAAAAATGGCGGCGAATGGTATAATTACCTTCGCCGCCTGACTATAATGAATGATTACTTATCAAAACCGAGCAATTTCTTCGTTCCTGCTTTTTCAAGTGCAACTGTCAGAAGCACACCTGCTATAAGCCCTACAGCGCCCTGTATTGCGTTTCCGAAAATGCCTGCCGCCGCTGTTGCTACGTTGCCGTAAAGTATAATAGCATAAACGAAGTAGCCTGCCACCATAATTATTTCTGCCACAACGCCGCCGATTACCTTACCGACAATCGTCCTGAAATAAGAGCCGTTCATAAAGCACTTTGCAATGTAGAATGCCGCTACTGCCATAAGTGCCTTGATTATCAGCGTTGCAGGCGCATAATAAGCATAACCTGTAAGCAGATCCGCCATCGCAGAGCCTATGCCTGCCGCCGCAACTCCCCACGGAGAGCCGATAAGCCATACCGATGTAAGCACCATTACATCACCGAGATTTACATAGCCCTTTGTAAGCGGCATAGGTATCTGTACCACCATTGTCGCAACACAGGTAAGTGCAGCAAGCACAGCCGCCGTAACCATTAATGTGAGATTTTTTGTCTTTACCATTTCTTTTATCTTCTTTCTTTTGTATTTGGCTTATTTGCCTTTTTTCATATCATTGGCGGAGTAAACGACCTCCGCATAGATAGCCGCAATAATTCTGTACAGCTCGACCGGTATCGTTTCACCGCTGTTGAGCATTACAAGAAGCGCCGCCGTGCTGTCGTCACGGTAAACGGGAACGCCGTTCTCGTCTGCGATATTTATAATCTTCTTCGCAAGCTCGCCAAGGCCGGACGCTACCACGACTGGAGCATAGTTAAGGTCGGGATTGTACTTAAGCGCCGCCGCAGCCTGCTTTCCTAAATTACGCTTGGACATTAAGACCCTTCCTCCTGTCAATTATTTTTGGGAAAACCTCTGTCAGCACATGAGGCTTTCTCAGCACCGCAGTTTCAAATTTTGCGGGCTTATAGCCGATATTCCTTATTATAAGGTCGATCTTATCGGTCAGCTTTTTTATCTTGAAGCCGAACTTTTCGGGATAAAGAAGCGACAGATTGATGTTTTCACCCAGTGCGTACATATCGACCTCAAAACGTCCTATAGATTCAACGTCAAATGTCAGGAACAAGTGGTAATTCTTCTGTCCGACAGGCGTGTTGTTGGGGTTGTTCTCATCGTTATCGACCCACAGCTCGCCGAATGCCTTTGTATCCTCAATCTGCAACGGCAGGATATAGTGTGCAAGAGGCGTGAATACACCCGGTGCATTGAGAAGGCTTTGCAGAAGATTTGACGCATTGAAATCGTCCAGTGACTGAATAGCCTCGTGATTTATATTCTTACCGATAAAATCGGTCAGCTTATCAAGAGTAGACGGTGCGGAAGGGATATTGCTCGAAGGCGGCAGTTCCTTACGCTGTGCCATCTCGTTTACTATATTTGTGAAAAACTCAAAAAGCGTGTCACGCTGAGGTATATCCGGCATTTCACGGAGAATCTCATTGAGGTAGTCAACAAGTGCCGCCATATCCTTGATTCCCTGAAAATCACGATGTACGGTCGGAATAATCTGTCGGCTGTCAGTACCTGTCAGCATTGCCATTATTATGTTCTTAAGTGTCTGTAATCCGGATTGTTTTCCTTCGTCAAACGGAGATATCAGAAATTCCAGCTTATCCCTGGATAAATCCAGCTCCGCAAGATAGCTTTCATCGGATAAATGTGACTTAATGAACAAAGGCAGAGTTAATTTTTCAGCTTTATTGTCAAAAATGCTTAAATAGTCTTGATTTTCTGACTGATTTAGTGTATTATTATAACTATCAGGAATATCCGACATCTCGCTGAGCTGTTTTTTGCTGAAGATCTTTTTAAGAAGATTTCCAAATGCGACGGACAGCTCACGGCGCATATCATCGGACGGTATATATGCAAGGAGGTTTGCAAAGCTCTCCTTAAGCATACCGTTGTTGGTGTTGTAGCGTGAAAGATTATGTATTATGAGCGGAATGAACGTCTGTGTTCTTTCATCGTTCAGAAGACTTGCGGAAACGTCCTTCAGCAGTGCGAGGGTTTCACTCTTGAGCGGCTCGAACATATCAGCCGCACTACTGCTCTTCCACTGCGATGACAGGTTTGCAAGCTTACGGGAAAGCGATTCATTTGGTGAAAAATATTCGGACAGGAATTTGAGATTCGCACCAAGCGCATTAAGTATCTCCTGCTTGTTTGATGAATAGTTGAGCGCTTTGAGTAACTGACCGATACTTTCTTTTATATCGGGGCTTGTGGTGGTCTTAAGGATACCGTGGAGCAGCTTGTAAAACTCATCACCGCTGAACATTGTGTTCTGCTTTTCCTGGTTCTGGATCTCACGCACCAGCTTTTCGGGAGCAAGATAAAAGCTCTTGATAAGCTCGTTCATATCGTCGTAAAGCTCTGTGTAACCGTTGATCATCGTCTGCTCGAGCAGATCCGAGCTTAACAGGTTCTTGAGCGTTTCGACCGCCATAGTGGGATCTTTTATCTGAACAGTAAGCGGAGCAAGGTTCTTTCTGCCCATCATCATTGCGGCGGCAGAATCGTTATCCTGCGCAGTAGATGTTTTGATAGGCTGAGCAAGCTCGACCATATCAAACGGTTCTATATTACCGTCATACTGGCGGTTTGTGAATGAATAGCTCTTGTTGTTGGAAACGGGAGCCGTTATCTGCGGAATGTTGGGCATATATATTTCCTTTCAGATGCACGTTGTGTAACTGCATCGCACTTGCTTGACAATAAGTTTAACACATTTTTTTTAATTTATCAATATCAATCTTACGATTGCAAAATAAAAAAATTAGGGAAAGGCGGTTTTGTATATGGCAAAGGTTGAACCCGGCATGGAATCCATGCTCGAAATGTACATATTTGAAACCAATACGCTGCTTGAACAGCTCGATGAAATTCTTCTAAGAACGGAGGACGCAAATGTGTTCTCACAGGAGGATATCAACGAGATATTCAGAATAATGCACACAATCAAAGGCTCCTCAGCAATGATGGGATTTGAAAATCTCCAGCATCTTGCGCACAAGGGCGAGGATATGTTCTTTGTAATAAGGGAAAAGCCAGAAATTGCGAAGAACGCTCATTTTGTATATGAGTTGATATTTGAAGTATCCGACCTTTACAAGGCTGAAATCGAATATATCCAGAATTCGGGGGATGACGACTATACGCCTACAGACTTCTCGGAAACGTTCAAAAAGCTCGAAGACGCAACGGAAAGATTAAAGGCAATGGAAAACGGTGCCGCTCCTTCGGAAAGCGCTCCTTCGGAAAGCGCTCCTGCGGCAAAGCAGGAAGCATCTGCCGCTCCTGCAGGAAGCAACGTTGAGGGAAGCATGACCGTCCGTGTATTCTTCGAGGACGGCTGTAAGATGGAGAACCTCCGTGCTTTCCTTCTGCTGACAAAGATAAAGGATGTTGCCGAAGTTATCAGCTGTACTCCTCCCGATGTTGAATCCAATGCGGATACGGCAAAGGATATTGTCGAGAACGGTTTCCTTGTGACCTTCAAGGGCTTTGACGGCGACAATGATACGGTAATTAAAGCTATAGAAGGTGCAGTCAACGTTGAGTCTTACGAAATAATAGACACACCGTCTGCGGCACCTGCCGAAGAAAAGCCTGCTCCCGCACCGGTTAAAGAGGCTGCCCCCGTTGCCGCCCCTGCAAAGACGGAAGAAAAGCCGCAGGCTCAGCCTGCTCCTGCAAAGCCTGCTCCTGCAAAGCCTGCTCCTGCAAAGCCTGCCGCAAAGAGTGCAGTCACAAAGGCTCAGGAGGACATTAAAAAGGCTAACGGCGGTCAGAAGCATAGCCTTATCAGCGTAAACCTGTCAAAGCTTGACACACTGCATGATATTGTCGGTGAAATCATAACGACCGAGTCAATGGTAATAGCAAACCCCGATCTTGAGGGTCTTGAGCTTGAGAGCTTCTCAAAGGCGGCAAGACAGCTCAGAAAGCTGACAGACGAGCTTCAGGATACTGTAATGTCTATCAGAATGGTACCGCTTGCAGGCGTATTTCAGAAGATGGGCAGAATTGTCCGTGATATGAAGATAAAGCTGAACAAGGAAGCAGAGCTTGTTCTTGAAGGTGAAACGACCGAGGTTGACAAGAGCATAGTAGATAACCTGAACGATCCTCTTATGCATCTTGTAAGAAACTGTATGGATCACGGCATAGAGGACGATATAAATGTCCGCATTGCCGAGGGTAAGCCCGAAAAGGGTACTGTAAAGCTGTCTGCAAAGCACTCGGCAGGTGAAGTTATCATCACCGTTTCAGATGACGGTGCAGGCATCAACTGCGAAAAGGTTCTTGAAAAGGCAAAGGAAAGCGGACTTCTTACAAAGCCCGAAAGCGAATATACAACGAAGGAAATCCAGAACATGATTCTCCTGCCCGGCTTCTCGACCAATGATACGGTTACGGAATACAGCGGCAGAGGCGTAGGTATGGACGTTGTACGCAGTAATATCGAACAGTGTGGCGGTACACTTACCGTTGAAAGCGAAGAGGGCAAGGGTTCAAGCTTCATCATCAAAATTCCGCTTACTCTTGCCATTGTCGAGGGTATGAAGCTGAAAGTCGGCTCTACTATCTTTACAGTGCCGATCTCATCTATCAAGGAAAGCCTTATGGTTTCAAACAACCAGCTGCTCAACGATACAAAGCAGGGCGAAATGATAATGATAAGAGGCGTGTGCTATCCTATCCTCCGTCTGCACGAAAAGTTCAATATGCCTACAGAGGTCACAAAGCTTGAGGACGGTATCCTGCTTCTTGTCGATGTCGGCGGAAAGAATGTCTGCCTGTTTGCAGATAAGCTGATAGGCGAACAGCCCGTGGTTGTAAAACCGTTCCCGAAATACCTCAGCCAGTACAATATCAAGGCGGAGGGTCTGTCGGGCTGTACCGTAATGGGCGACGGCACAATATCGCTTATAATCGATGTCAACAATCTTATCAGCTAAGGAAACGGAGGCTTTACTTTGTCAGAGAATTATAATGATAAATTACAGGAACTTCTGAACACGCAGAAGGCAATGGAGGACGCAAAGAAAGATCCTCAGAATAAAGAAATAACTAAGGTACTGACCTTCTATATCGGCGAGCAGGTATACGGCATTGAAATACCCGATGTCATCGAAATTATAGAAGTACCGCCCATAACCGCCGTACCCGGTGTACCGTCTTATATAAAAGGCATTATAAATGTCCGCAGTAAGATAGTACCCGTTGTCAACATAAGAAGCAGATTCGGCAAGGAAGAAATTGCTTTCAACGACCGCACCTGCATAATAATCGTTTCAACAGGCGATGTGTCTGTCGGACTTATCGTTGACAGCGTTGCTGACGTTATCCCCGTAACTGAACAGCATATATCAAAGACACCGGATCTTACCGGTGTAAACTCGAACAAATTCATAAAGTCGATACTTGAAATGAACGACGGCATAAAGCTTGTTCTTGACGTTTCAAAGCTCATCGACGAACACGCAAGTGAGGAAAACAAGTAAGGCAGGTGAGCCGTAATGCTTAAAATAACCGACAGTGAATTCAACCGTCTTGTATCTTTTATGAGAGAGCGCTACGGCATAAACCTTTCTCGTAAGCGCACGCTTATCGAGGGCAGGCTCAGCAATATGCTGTATGAACGCGGCTTTAAGAATTATGATGAATATCTTGACTGCTGTATGAACGACCGGAGCGGTAAAGAGCTTGACGGACTGCTGATAAAGCTGACCACTAATCACACTTATTTCATGCGTGAGCCCGAACACTTCACATATCTTACCGATACCGTCCTGCCTTTTATTAAGCAGGAAAACGCAAAGACAAAAACGATGAGAATATGGAGCGCAGGTTGTTCAAGCGGTGAAGAGGCATATACGACCGCTATGCACATAAGCGAATTTCTCGGTAAGGAAAAATCCTCATGGGACACAAGAATACTTGCAACGGATATCTCTCTGCGCACTCTTGCCGGGGCACAGAACGGCGTTTATCTTGAAAGCGGACTTACGGATTTGCCACCCGGCTGGTTAGAAAAATACTTTGACAGGATAGACGGTGAGAAATGCAAGGTAAAACCCGAACTTCGCCGTGAAGTTATCTTCCGCACATTCAATCTTATGGAGCCTATCCCTTTTAAAAAAGCTCCGTTTGATCTGATATTCTGCCGAAACGTAATGATATATTTTGAAATGGAAACCAAGCTTGCATTGGTGAAACGTTTTTATGATGTATTAAGACCGGGCGGATATCTGTTCATTGGTCATGCCGAAAGCATACCGAGAGATACTACGAATTATGAATACATAAAACCTGCAATTTACCGCAAGCCGCTTAAATAACGGCTATGTGTAAAACAGCGGTAATACACCGCAATCGGAGGTGAGGTATTGCCTCTTCGCATAATTATAACAGGAAGCAGCACAGCAATAAGCCAAGTGACTAAATCGATACTGGATCGCAGCATGAAAGACTGCACCACTGAAATTACCGATTTCAGAAAGCTTTCTCTTTCGGCAAAGCAGGCTTACGGTGACTGTGCTGTAATAAACGATTTGATGGCTGATGTGTATTTTCGCCTGCCGTCCGCACTGAACGGAATACCCACCATCCTTATAACGAACAATGAAAGAATACTGAAAGACCCGAAACGTTTCGGACTTTTCAGCGCACTGAAAAATGCAAGCGGCGGCGCTGTTGGTCTGGCGGCTTTTGAAAAAGAACTGCACTCCTTAATAGACAGTGCCGTATCGGTACAACATCCGCATTCGGCACCGGAAAAGCCGCACTTTGAAAAAATCATGCAATCCCCTGACGGTAGTGACCCCGACAAGCTTTTTTCAAAAAAAACGGTTCACAAAAATGTCAGTACCGGTATACACAATGTCTGTCGCACCGGCAGACCGGAGCTTATCGCTATCGGGGCAAGCACAGGCGGCACTGACGCAATAATAGAAGTTGTACAGGAATTACCTGCCGATACTCCGCCGGTCGTTATAGTACAGCATATGCCGGTCGGGTTTACAAAGATGTATGCCGACAGGCTCGACAGAATATGTAAAATGAGTGCAAAGGAAGCCGAGAACGGCGACAGGCTGAAACAGGGTCTTATCATACTGGGACACGGTTCGGAACAGCTTGAGGTACATAAGGATACTCTCGGCTACTATGTAACCTCAAAACCCGGAGAAAAAGTATCCGGACACTGCCCTTCTGTTGACGTTTTATTCAGCTCGGTGGCAAAAGCCGCCGGTAAAGGCGCAATAGGAGTAATACTCACCGGAATGGGACGTGACGGTGCGACCGGTCTAGGAGAAATGAAAAACAGCGGCGCATATACAATAGGTCAGGACAAAGAATCCTGTGTTGTGTATGGAATGCCGTGCGTAGCTTTTGAAGAGGGCGCAGTCATAAAACAGGCTCCGCTCTCCGAAATAAAGAATATTATTATCGGAATGTTATAATTCCGAGGCAAGGAGAAAAATGGCAATAACAAAGAAAACCTTTTCGGTTGTTGCGGCATTTATTACAGTACTTGCAGCTGCAATACTTATGGTATGTGCAACACCGAGTGCCTCTGCTGCTGCGGTAACAGGCAAAACAGCAAAACAAATCACAGCCCAGATGGGTACAGGCTGGAATCTCGGCAACACACTTGATGCAACAGGAGGCGGAAACAGCCTGAACAGCGAAACATCGTGGGGCAACCCGAAAACAACAAAGGCGATGATAGACGCTGTAAAGAAGCAGGGCTTCAACACGGTAAGAATACCTGTATCGTGGGGCAACCACACGACCGGCAACAACTTCACTATCAACTCTAAGTGGCTTGCAAGAGTAAAAGAAGTTGTAGACTACTGCATTGATAACGATATGTACGTTATCCTGAACATTCACCATGACACATCCACACAATACTACTACCCTTCATCTACATATAAAACACAGTCGGTGAAATTTGTAAAATCAATATGGACGCAGGTTGCAAAGTACTTCAAGGACTACGACCAGCATCTTGTATTTGAAACGCTCAACGAGCCAAGACTTGTCGGCACAGAATATGAATGGTGGTTTAATGTAAACTATCCGGATAATGCTGTCCGTGATTCAATCAGTGTAATAAACACACTCAATCAGACAGCGGTCAACGCTATCCGTGCGGCTGGCGGTAAAAATAACGACAGATGTATAATGGTTCCGGGATACGGCGCATCTATAGACGGCTGTACAACATCAACATTCAAATTGCCGAATGATTCTACGCCCGATCGTCTTATCGTATCGATACACGCATATACACCTTATAATTTTGCTCTTAATGCAAACGGCACAGCTGAATTTAAGGATGATATGAAAAATGAAGTAGATTATCTGTACAACACAATAAAATCGCATTTTATTGATAAAGGTATCCCTGCAATAATCGGCGAAACCAGTGCATCGAACAAGAACGGGAACTCAGCTGAAAGAGTAAAATGGGCTAAGTATTATTTTGGCAAATCCAAAACCTACGGCGTACCCTGCGTACTCTGGGACAATAACGTTTATAACGGAAACGACAAGGGTGAATGCCACGGTCATCTCAACAGAAAGACGCTCGGCTGGTATGATAAGAATTTTGTAGATGCAGTTATCAATCCCTCGGGATCGCTGTCAGCTGTAAGCGGATTCAAGGTAAAGGGTCAAACTTCAACATCTGTGACACTGCAGTGGAACAAAAACACAACAGCAGGCGGTTATATAATCGAACAGCAGATAAACAGCACCTGGAAACAGATTGCCAATATCAAAAATAACGCCACGACCACTTACACAGTAAAGGGACTAAAAGCAGGAACGGCAAACTACAAGTTCCGTATGAAAGCGTACAAAGGCACAGCAACAAGCAGTTACACCTCAGTTGCTTCTACCAATACAAATCCCTACGGTGTAGGCGGTTTCAAGGTAAAGAGCCAGTCATCGACCGCTATTACACTGACATGGAACAAAGGCACAACAGCTTCAGGCTATGTAATAGAAAGATATGACGGCGGTAAGTGGGTACACGTTGCAAGAATAAAAAATGCCTCAACTACAAGCTATACTGTACGTTCGCTCAAAGCAGGAACAAGCTATCAGTTCAAGATAAGAGCATTCAAATCATACCCCAGCAAGAATCAGTACGGCACATGGAGCACTCCGCTTAAAGCCAATACCAACCCTTACGGTGTAGGCGGTTTCAAGGTAAAGAGCCAGTCATCGACCGCTATTACTCTGACATGGAACAAAGGCACAACTGCTTCGGGCTATGTAATAGAAAGATATGACGGCAGTAAGTGGCTACACGTTGCAAGAATAAAAAATGCCTCAACTACAAGCTATACTGTACGTTCGCTCAAAGCAGGAACAAGCTATCAGTTCAAGATAAGAGCATTCAAATCATACCCCAGCAAGAATCAGTACGGCACATGGAGCACTCCGCTTAAAGCCAATACCAACCCTTACGGTGTAGGCGGTTTCAAGGTAAAGAGCCAGTCATCGACCGCTATTACTCTGACATGGAACAAAGGCACAACTGCTTCGGGCTATGTAATAGAAAGATATGACGGCAGTAAGTGGCTACACGTTGCAAGAATAAAAAATGCCTCAACTACAAGCTATACTGTAC
>CEAL01032495.1_pt1 | contig 33914 bp, 33 predicted proteins | sample 557521 | NCBI WGS metagenome assembly CEAL01 (sample SAMEA3182095, study PRJEB8094) | gut metagenome | biome: human; feature: gut; material: Stool; isolation source: human stools | place: Canada | collected 2012-03-06
GGCGTAGCCCCCGTACAGGTCGTCAGCCATTTGTGCCACTGCATCGTGCAGTGGCTTTGTGTGGCTGACTGCAAGCATCCTTGCTTGGTCTAGGGGCGGTAGCCCCAGTAAAATCCCCCTTTCCCGGGGAAAGGGGGGCAGGGGGATAGGGGTAGTGAGTTAGAAGTTTGTTTCAAAAACATACTTTTCTACAATCTGCTATGAGCTGTTTTCAGACGGCTCATTTTTATTTTATACATTGAAATCCACATACGGTGGAATAAATTTTGTATCAAATAACGATGGAAACGCAAAGCGCAATATGATAAAATTATAAACGGTGATGATATGAAAAAGAAAATCAGCGTCTGTGAAAATTCAATGGCACTTGTGTATATACTTGCAATGTCGGGCGGATTTATGGACGCATATTCCTATATGTGCAGAGGTGAAGTTTTCGCAAACGCACAGACCGGTAATATTCTGCTTATGGCGGTAAATCTGGCAAAAGGCAATTTCGGCACGGCGCTTAGGTATTTTGCGCCGGTTATGGCGTTTATCGCAGGAGTTGTGCTTGCACAGACTGTACATCATATATTCAAGGACAGAGCGCTTCACAGACGGCAGATAGTTATCCTGTTTGAGGCAGTCACGCTTTTTGCGGCGGCGTTTATTCCGCATGAGCTGAACATTCTCTGCAACTGTATGATATCGCTTGCCTGCGGCGCTCAGGTCGAGGCGTTCAGAAAAATAAGCATAAGAGGCACATATCCGCAGAGCTACGCCTGCGCAACGACAATGTGCATAGGCAATATGAGAACGGCGGCTTCATCTATATGCGAATATGTTGCACACAGAAATCGTGACGATCTGAGAAAGGGCTTGCTTTTGTTCAGCATAAATGCAATGTTTGCCATAGGCGCAATCGCAGGCGACCTTTGTGTGACGGCTGTAAATCAGTGGGCTGTTATGATATGTTCGGTGTTTATGACCACGGCGTTTATAATAATCACTATGGAAGAAAAGGAAGAAGAGAAGAAGTAAAAACGACTGACGTCCTCCCATAAAGTGCAAGAGCTGCTCTCGGTTGAAAACTAATGTATATGTTGAATACTTTGTTGAAAGTTTTTTGTGCATAACATACAAATTGCGATATGGCGATTGAGGACTATTGAACAAATATGAAAAATAATCGCAGAAAAATTGACAAAATGAAAAAACTTTGTTGACGAATACGGCACATTTGGATATACTATAGGTACAGAGCGGAGATACCGCATAACATCTCAATGCGGACGGCTCGACGGAAAGATAATACGAATTTACGGAGGTAACCAATCATGTTTGTTAAAGAAGTAAGCGTTAAGAATCAGGTAGGTTTACACGCAAGACCCGCAACATTCTTCATCCAGAAGGCTAATGAGTACAAGTCATCTATCTGGGTAGAAAAGGAAGAAAGAAGAGTAAACGCAAAGAGCCTTCTCGGTATCCTTTCACTCGGTATTGTTGGCGGTACAACAATCAGAATCATTGCTGACGGCTCTGATGAACAGCTCGCAGTTGACGGTCTTGTAAAGCTCGTTGAAAGCGGTTTTGCTGAATAATTCACACTCCCGGTCAAGTAGTGTAATCGGGCTTTGCCCGATGTGTAGACGTGTAGAAAAGTGTAGACGAACAGAATTTACATTATAAAGAAACAGCGGGGATTTTGCACTAAGCAGGTCGCCCGCTGTATTTTTATTTCACGTTGCAAATTGTTAAATCGCAAAAGGAGCGTTATATTGAAAAGAACAGGAAAAATCATCGCTGTGATTATTTCGGCGTTAACGGCTGTAACTGCTGTGACGGCTTGCAGTGCCGATTATTCGCATATTGAAGGCTACAGTGATATAGAAAATGCAAGAAAGCTATATGCTTCGCTTTATTCCGCAGAACTCACTGTTACCGATAATGGGACCGGTGCTGTGACGCAGGAACTGACATTCTGCTATGATCAGAATGATAAGCTGTCATACAGCTATTTCGGTACGGACGGAAATACAAAGTATTATGAATATCACAACGGCGCCGAATTCAATTACTACTCCGACGGAGAATGGCATACGCTTGTAAGCGGCGATCAGAACTATGTCTGCTATAATCGTACCAACAAAATGTCGATGACCGATGAGGGTATGATATTCATAAAGCCGGACAGCGTGATAAGCTCTGAAGTAAAGCAGACCGCTGACGGTAAGACGATAACCATGCAGTATGATGTTTCAAAGCTTAACAGCTCAATGTCTTCCCAGCTCGGACTTGTCGGCGACCTTGACAGCTTCAGCGTTGTGTACTATCTTGACAAGGACGGATACTGCACGTCTATGGAGCAGACAGGCACTGCCACTAAGAACGGAGTACGAAGCAAGGTCGATTATCTTATGGAGATCAGTCATATGAACGACATTGCTTCGGTAGAGAAGCCGGAAGTTCCGGACGGTACCGATAATACAGGCAACACGGTGAGCAAAAAAGACGAAACAAGTTCTGATAAATCATCGGACGGAAACAGAGCACAATAAACGAATATAAATCCTGCCCGCAGAACGCCTGCGGGCAATTTTTGCCGTATTTTTGCGTAAGCTGTCTAAAAATAATGCAAAAATGTTGTGAAAATTTACAAAATAGCTTGATTTGTATTCTTTTTTATGGTAAAATTAAATAAAATCATAATGGAGGTACTGCGGATATCTGCAAATACGTCCATGCCTAAAGGCTTTTTTTGATTTTAATTGCGTTACCTCGCTTTAACAGTTTATCACACTAAATTATTTGCTGATATACAGCCTGAGGAGGCGAAAACGGTGCAGTTAAACACCAACGGTCAGAAATTCATTAATATAATAATCGGTTTTTCAAGAGATTTTCCGTTCACAATTAACCCGGGTGAAGCGTCTGAGCAGACCTATCCGTCACTTCTGGAACTTATAAATCCTGATGATATCCCGCCTATAACGGAAATGTTCACCGATGTTTCGCAGGACGAGGAAAAGCGTTTTGAAGCGCATTGTCGTTTTATGGTGAACGATGAATATCACTGGTTTTTCCTTTCGTGCAAGGCGGTGTATGCCGAGTACGGCAGACCTGTGCGTTTTGAGGGTACTATGTGCGATGTGTCGACCTATCTTGAAACAGCGGGCGACGACCTTGTATATAACGAATTCCGCAAAAAGCACAACATAAAGCTGTCCGAACTTAAAAAAGGCGCACCGGGTCTTGCCGATGTGCTTGATGTGGACTATCTTACAAGCATACAGCGCCCGTTTGCCCAGCCGCAACTCTATTCGGCAATATTTGATGAAAACGGTAAGCTGATATGCGTTCCGAAAACACAGCACAAGTCGCTTTCTCCCGATGATTTTGCGTATCAGAAGAAAAAGAATATACGCATAAATCACCTTGTAAGCGGAACGTGGATACTGGGAGCGAAAACGCAGGAACTGCTCGATGAAAACATTCAGATGTGGGAAACGCTTGTACAGACGGTTTCACGCATGGCAAACGCCTTTGTTGTCGTAATGTCGGAAATGGATAATTCGCAGAATGCAAACAAGCTTCTGGGTCAGAATGTTGAAGAGCAGATATTGCTCAACAATATATATGCTATCATAATGGAGAGCAAGAGCGCAGCTATAGCGCTCAACTCGGTAACCGAGCTTATCGGCGACTATTTCCATCTTGACAGGATAACGATAGTCGACCGTGATGATTTCACACAGGAGCTGTGCTGGTGCAGGGATTACAAATACCGCAGAATGCCGCTTGAAATTGACGGGGAAACGGCGCTTAGCTGTGATTCGATACGGGAGGATCTGAGTCTTACATCTTCTGCATTTTCGGACGCTGATACCAATGACCTTTCAAAGTTCGGCATAAAAGCATATGCTATCTTCAAGCTGATAAATTCGGGTGCGTTTGACAGCCTGATAATGTTCCAGATGATAGAAAAGGAGCACAACTGGACACAGCGTGAACGCAAACAGCTCCGTAACATTTCACAGATTATTTCTTCGCTGATGATGCGAAAGGAAACGCAGGATAAGCTGGAACAGTCGCAGAAGCGTATGCGACAGCTTGCTTTCTATGACGCAATATACGGTATTCCGAACCGTGCTAGGCTCAACAAGGATCTAGACAAGATAATGAAACGCAACGGAAAGGGATCGCTGCTTGCTTTCAAGGTTACGAACACTCGTTCGTTATCGGCGGTGTACGGTCATACATACTCGGATATGCTGTTACGCAGTATCGCTCAGTATCTTAATAACCTTCCGATAAAGGATATCGGCGTATATTATTTCACAAATGCGATCTTTATGCTGAATCTGCCGGATTGCACGGACGATGAGGCGAAAAATCTTGCCGAAATGCTGATATATCGCTTTTCAAAGCCGTGGAAATTCGGAGAGGGTGAACACTCTATCCATTGCAGTCTGGGTATAGCGTTTTATCCCGAAAACGGCGAAGACGCAGAAGAGCTGTGCAAGGCGGCAAGCACCGCAATGTACCGTGCAAGGGAATTCAAGCAGAACAGCTATGCTTTCTATTCCGGTTCGCTTGAGCGTACAAGAATGTTCGCCGCAAATCTTGAACAGCATATAAGAGGATGTATAAACGACGGCATGAGAGGCTTTTCTCTGCGTTTTCAGCCGTGTTTCAGCGCTCACGACGGCAGTATAACCGGTTGCGAGAGCTTTGTACGCTGGCACGATGACCAGTATGGAAATATACCTAATTCGACACTTTTTCCGATGGCTGAGAACCTCGGTCTGTCACATCTGATTGACGGTTGGGTGATGGAGCGTTCGTGCGAGTTCTGCAAAGAGATGCAGGACGCAGGCTTTGAAAATTTCTCGATAAGCGTAAATCTTACAGCAGGCGAGCCGCAGTCAGCCGAAATAATCGCACAGGTGCGCCGTGCGCTTGAGATGAGCGGGCTTGAACCGCAGTCGCTGATACTTGAAATTCCGGTAAAGGCGAATATTTTCTACAGCGACAGCACCCATATATTGCACGACTTACGTTCACTCGGCGTAAATATTGCAATTGACAAGTACGGTACGGAGAATATTTCACTGAAAGTGCTGAAAAACTCGTATGTCAGCCTCGTAAATATACCGGCTAAGCTGTTTATGAACCACGAGGACGAATTCGACAGCGAGCTTACAAACTCGGTTATTCACCTGGCTAAATGCCGTAACCTTACTGTGTGTGTAAAGGGAATTGAGGATAAGGAACAGCTTGACACGGTGGAAAAATTCGGAATTGACAAGGTGCAGGGTTACTACTGCTCACGTCCATTGTCGCTGGTCGAGGCAAAACAGACCTTTCTTGAAAGACTGTCGGTAAAGTAACAGATATCAAAGCTACAGCCCGTATTTCAAGAATAATGCAGGCGATCGGGCAAATTTCAAATTGTTGAAAAAGTCGAAGAATTATAGATAATTCTTCGACTTTTTGTATTGAATTTGCAAAATTGATGTAAAGACCGCTTTTATTTGCATTTTGCTTGAAAAGAACGCTTTTTTCGAGTATAATATATTTATCTGTAATTGTAAAATCGACTGCGGTAAAACCGCATTTATATTAAAAGGAACACAGCTTTATGAAACTGATTCTCAGCAAAATTAAAACCTATTTCGGAAAACTTGATAAACTGCTGCTGTTCATGTGCATAGGCATTGCGGGATTTGCGGTGTTTATCCAATACACGCTTTATGAAAACGATATAAGCTCGGCTGTAACCGCAACACAGTACAAGACACAGCTTATAGCCTTTATCGGCGGACTTGTAATAGCGATGGCACTGGCGGCTATCAACTATAAATATCTGGCAAAGCTCTGGTTTATATACGTTCCGCTGGCAATGGGGCTTACATTACTGCTGTTCACCCCTCTCGGAATAAAGCGTGAAGGCGCTGACGATATAGGCTGGCTCGATCTCGGCATAATGACGATACAGCCGTCTGAGATACTGAAGCTTGCATTTATACTGTCGCTCGCCTTTCATCTGTCAAAGGTCGAGGACAGAATGAACGAGCCGATGCACTTTATACTTCTGTGTGTTCACGGGGCGATACCTACGCTGCTTATAAGGCAGACGGGCGATGACGGCTCGGCTATAGTATTTCTGTTCATCTTCATATGTATGATGTTTGCGGCAGGGCTTTCGTGGAAATACCTTGTTATGATAGCGGTAGCTGTTCCGCCGGCTGTCTATGTTTTGTGGAATTACCTTATGCAGCCGCACCAGCAGAAGCGTTTTCAGGTACTCTGGGACACACAGATGCAGGAGGACGAGGCGCTTGGAATCTATATGCAACAACGCGTCGGAAAGATAGCTTTAGGCTCCGGAGGACTTACGGGACAGGGACTTTCTGGAGGAGATTATACCTATGTTCCCGAAATCCATAACGACTTCATTTTTTCATATATAGGAATGACAATGGGACTGCTCGGCTGTCTTCTGGTGGTAGGACTTATAGCGGCTCTGTCACTTAAAATACTGTCAAATGCAAGCGGTGCAAAGGATACTCTCGGCAGACTTATCTGCATAGGTGTATTTGCTCTTATAGTATTCCACACAACAGTAAATATCGGAATGGTACTCGGCGTTGCGCCGGTTATCGGAATACCGCTTCCGTTCTTCAGCGCAGGCGGTACATCGGGTATATGTCTTTTCGTGGCGATGGGACTGGTACTGAGCGTAAGTTATCATAACTCGACCAAGTACAGAATGTTCTATACGGAAAAGGATTAAACTCCCTGCGGGAGAAAAGATAAAGCAGATAAAGCAAAATGAAAGGAAACGATCATGGCAAAGAAGACAATTCACACACTTGAGGAGATATACTCAGAGGGTGCAGTAAAGGCTCAGAAGGAAAGATATGAGAAGTCGGCGCAGGAGTTCAGGAGTATTTTCGGGGAGAGCGATTCACTCCGTTATTTTTCGGCTCCCGGACGTACCGAGGTTGGCGGCAACCATACCGACCATAACCACGGCAAGGTGCTTGCGGCAAGCGTAAACCTTGACGTTATCGCAGTTGTAGAGCCTACAGACGACAATATCATAGCAGTGAAGAGCGAGGGCTTTCCGCAGGACACGGTTGACATATCGGATCTTTCCGTTCATGAAGATGAAAAGAATTCATCGGCTTCCCTTATAAGAGGCGTTGCCGCAGGATTTAAGAACAACGGCTTTAACATAGGTGGTTTCAAGGCTTATACAACATCGAACGTTATGAAAGGCTCCGGTCTTTCAAGCTCTGCCGCTTTTGAGGTGCTTATCGGAAATATCCTCTCGGGCATATATAACGCAGGCGGTATCAGTGCTGTGAAGATTGCGCAGATAGCACAGTATGCGGAAAACGAATATTTCGGCAAGCCCAGCGGACTTATGGATCAGATGGCAAGCTCGGTAGGCGGTTTCGTTGCCATAGACTTCAAGAATACACAGGCGCCTATCATTGAAAACATTCCTGTTGATTTTTCTTCATACGGACACGCACTGTGCATAATCGATACAAAGGCAGATCATGCCGACCTTACAGACGAATATGCTGCTATTCCCCGTGAGATGAAAGCTATAGCAGGCTACTTCTCCGCAGAATATCTGCGTGAAATCTCCCGTGCGGATGTAATACTCAATATGGGCATCTTAAGGCAGAAGTACGGCGATCGTGCCGTTTTGCGTGCGCTCCACTTCTTTGAGGAAAACGAGCGTGTGGACAAGCTGGTTCATTCACTCAAGCACGGTCATTTTGATGACTTTTTAAGCTCGATAAACGAAAGCGGCAACTCAAGCTACAAGTACTTACAGAATATTTTCGCAGTTTCGGACTATACGCATCAGGCGGTAGGCATAGCACTGAACGTTGCGGAACACGCTCTTACAAGAAAGGGTGCGTGCAGAGTTCACGGCGGAGGCTTTGCCGGTACTATCCAGGCATTTGTTCCGCAGGATATTTTAAAGGAATTTATAGTTGATATAGAAAAGGTATTCGGCGCAGGAAGCTGTCACGTTCTTTCGATACGTCCCGTCGGAGGTACTGAGGTGGAAATCTGATTGTGGCGGGTAAAGCAAAACAGCCCTTTCGGGCTGTAATGTATATCGTCAGATGACAAACTCCTCATACTCATACTTGTGTAGCTTGTCCACAAGGGCAGTTACGGCAATGCCGTTTTCAAGGTACTCCTCGCTCAGCACCTTTCCGTGTGAGTGGAGAGCCGCCGCAAGTCCCGACTTGTCATACGGTATCAGCATTTCCATACGGCTTACCTTATCGGTAAGGTTGTCTGATATAGCTTTCAGCAGTTCGTCAAATCCCGTGCCGTTCTTTGCGGAAATCATTACGGTATTTTCTGTGGGCGGCAGTTCATAATCGAGCTTGTCGCATTTATTGAGAACGGTTATTACCGGTATTTCACTGCAACCAAGCTCCGACAGCAGAGAAAGCGTTGTTTCGGCTTTCTCCTTGGCTTCGGGGTCGGATACGTCACAGACGTGCAGGATAATATCCGCACTTGCCGCTTCTTCAAGCGTTGACTTGAACGCTTCTACAAGGTGGTGAGGAAGCCGTCTTATAAGTCCTACCGTATCTACAAGCGTAAGACTTCTTCCGTCGGGCAGTTCTATTGCCCTTGATGTAAGATCCAGCGTTGCGAACAGCTTATCCTCTGCAAGAACGCCTGCACCTGTAAGGGCATTGAGCAATGTCGATTTTCCGGCATTCGTATATCCTACGATAGCACCGACGCATACGCTGTCTTTCTTACGACGGCGGCGTGACAGATCACGGCGTTTTTCAAGCTCTTTAAGCTCATCGCTGAGTTTTTCTATTCTGCGTCTTATGTGACGGCGATCGGTTTCAAGCTGTGTTTCACCCGGACCTCTCGTTCCTATACCGCCGCCAAGACGTGACAATGACGTACCTATTCCCATAAGGCGCGGCAGACGGTATTTAAGCTGAGCCAGCTCAACCTGAAGTTTTCCTTCGTTTGTCACTGCTCTGCCGGCGAATATGTCAAGGATAAGCATTGTGCGGTCGATAACACGCACCGAGGTTATATCCTCGATATTGCGTATCTGGCTTGAGCTTAGCTCCATATCAAATACAATAAGCTGTGCGTCAAGATCCTTTGCGGCGGCACTGAGTTCTTCGATCTTGCCCTCGCCCAGAATGGTCGCACTTTCGATAGCAGGACGTTTCTGAATAATACGGCACACTGTCACCGCGCCTGCGGTTTCAGCCAGTTCTTCAAGCTCGTCCATAGATATTTCCGCATCATATTCGCCGGTATCTACTCCTGCGAGTATGGCACGGGTCGATTCGTTTTCCTTTAAGATCGGATTGTTTACGGTTGATTCGTTCATAATGTTCCTTTCCGGTTTATAAATAATCAATAATAAAGTAAATTTATGCGGTAATCCGCAAAAGGTGGTAATCTTTATGAAGTTCAAAGAATACGACGTAATAATTGTCGGCACAGGCGTTTCAGGTCTTTATGCCGCACTCAACCTTGACAGCAGTATGAAGATACTTATGCTCTCAAAGCGCGAGCTGACGCTGTGCAACTCGGCTCTCGCACAGGGCGGTGTCGCCGCTGTAATGGACACGTCAAACGACAACTACGAGCTGCACATCAAGGATACTCTTATAGCCGGCGGCTACAAGAACAATATCGACAATGTACGCATACTTGTCGAGCAGGGTCCGAAGGACGTTAAGAATCTGCTCAATTACGGAGTTGACTTTGACAGAAAGCAGGACGGCTCAATCGACCTTACTCTTGAGGGCGGTCACTGCCGTCACAGAATCGCTCACCACAAGGACAGCACCGGCTTTGAGATAGTTACTTCGCTTATCGAGGGCGTAAAGAAGCTGTCCAATGTCACAATTCTTGAAAACACTCACCTGCTCGGTCTTACCAAGCGAGGCGACGATTTCCTGTTTGATGTGCTTCACGAAGGAAAGCACAGTTATTATACCACAAAGAACACCATACTTGCAACAGGCGGTATAGGCAGAGTTTACGATTATACCACAAACTCTGCGATAGCAACGGGCGATGGCATACAGTTTGCTTATAATATGGGGGCTGATATTCAGCATTTAAGCTATGTGCAGTTCCACCCCACAGCCTTTGCCGACCACGAAAACCGTGAGTGCTTCCTTGTATCCGAGGCAGTACGAGGCGAGGGCGCATATTTGCTCAACTGCAACAAGGAACGTTTCATGCACAAGTATGAGCCTGAACGCAAGGAGCTTGCTCCCCGTGACGTAGTTTCAAAGGATATGATGAAAGAGCAGAAAGAAACGGGCAGTGACAAATTCTATCTTGATATTTCGTACAAGGATCCCGAATTTATCAAAAACCGCTTCCCTATGATATATAACAAGGTTCTTGAAAAGGGCTACGATATGACCAAAGAGCCTATCCCGATATACCCTTGCCAGCACTATCTTATGGGCGGTATCGGCGTAAACGGACACGGCGCTACGAATGTAAAGGGCTTATATGCCGCAGGAGAATGTGCGCATACCGGCGTCCACGGAATCAACCGCCTTGCAAGCAATTCTCTGCTTGAAGCGCTGGTATTCAGTCGTCTTATCGCAGAGGACATAAACAAGAACAATACCCACAGAGAGCTTGGAACGCTTGAGGCTGATTATCCCTCGCCCGACGGCAAGCCGCTCCCTAAGGGAATACGCACTGAGATAAGACACATAATGCAACGTTCTTATTTCGTTGTACCCGACTACGTTGAGGCGGCAAAGGATATAAAGCGTGTAACAGAACTGAAAAATCTGCTCGATAACGGCGGTTTCGAGGTAACTCCCGACTATATCGAAGCAAAATCACTGACGACAGTTGCTTACATAATCCTCAGCGAGGTAGTTGCAGAGGGAAAGGAAAAGGGCATTATATAATGAAATTATTACAGTTTTACGTTGACGATCTGATAAAAAGAGCGATAACAGAGGATATAAACTACATAGACAGCACCACTGACCTGCTTATTGACGAGGATGATATTTCGGAGGCATATTTTGTATCAAAGGCTGACGGCGTGCTTGCGGGAATTGATGTTGCAATGCGTGTGTTCACATTACTTGACGACACTATCGAGATGAATATTCATTTCAAGGACGGCGACGCTATAAAGAAGGGCGATGTTATCGCTGAGTTCAAGGGTCACACCTGCGCTATGCTGAAGGCGGAGCGTACAGCGCTCAATCTTTTACAGCATATGAGCGGTATTGCAAGCTATACAAACAAGTGCGTAAAGGCAGTCGACGGTACTGATGCTTCTATCGCAGATACGAGAAAAACGCTCCCCGGCTTACGTCCTTTACAGAAATACTCCGTAGTGGCAGGCGGCGGAAGAAACCACCGCTACAATCTTACGGACGCCGCAATGCTTAAGGACAACCACATTGACGCATACGGCGGTATAACACAGGCTGTTACCGCTCTGCGTAAAAAAGCGGGACATATGCTTCAGATCGAGGTCGAGGTGCGTAACTTTGACGAGCTGAATGAGGCGCTTGCGGTAAAGGCAGACGTTATTATGCTTGATAATATGAGCTGTGAGGATATGAAGAAAGCGGTAGAGATAACCGCAGGCAGAGCAAAGCTGGAAGCCAGCGGAAACGTAACGCTCGACAATATCCGTGACGTTGCGCTGACGGGCGTTGATATAATCAGCCTCGGTGCACTTACTCACAGCGTGACAGCTTTTGATATTTCGATGAAGTGGAAAAAGAAGGCATGACCAACTGTGATTGTTGCGTAAATTACGTCTATGACGATGAGTACGACTGCTACACCTGCCTTGTAAATCTTGACGAGGACGAAATGCGCCGTTTTATAACGGGCGACAACTACAACTGCCCGTATTTCAGAAACGATGATGAATACGAGCTTGCAAGAAAGCAGTAACGCTGAAAGGAAAAGCTATGACAAAGATACCGAGAGGTGACAAATCATATATCGGAAAGACTGTCACTGTGACGGTTGACCGACCGATAGGCACGCATCACCCAAAGCACAGGGAGATAGTATATCCGATAAACTACGGCTATGTCGAGGGTCTTCTCGGCGGTGACGGCGAGGAACAGGACGTATATATTCTCGGCATCGACAAGCCGGTTGACAAGGCAGAGTGCGTTATCATCGCAACTGTTATGCGTACAGACGATAACGAGGACAAGTGGGTAGGAGTGCCGTTTGAGCTTGTCGGCTCTGAACTTTGCTGTGAGTGTAATATAGTAAATGCCGTTCATTTTCAGGAGCAGTTCCATACCTCTGAGATATTCGCCTTATATGAAAAGACCTGCGGTGCGGTAATGTACACAGGTGACGGAAAAGACCGCAGATATTTTCTTATCAAGAACAACAGCGGTCATATCGGCTTTCCGAAGGGGCATATCGAGTACGGGGAGAATGAGCGTGAGACCGCTCTGCGTGAGGTTTTCGAGGAGTGCGGACTTAAAGCGGAATTAGATGAAAATTTCCGTGCGGAGTACACATTCCATACGCTTGACAATACCGAAAAGACAAGCGTATTCTTTGCGGGACGGTTTGACAGGGACGCCGCAGTTACCATTCAGCAGGAAGAGGTAATAGGCGACTGGTTGTTAAGCTACGGGGAGGCTATGAACAAGCTGAACTGGGAGCAGGACAAGGCAATTTTAAAAGCCTGCGAGGAATATCTCTGCGGGAAGGGTAAGTAAGAATTTTTTAATACGGATATAGAATAACCGCAGTATCAGAAGGGTTCTGTTACTGCGGTTTATTGTTTTCGGCTTTTTATGTTGTACTTGAATATTAAATCAGAGCCTGCACCTGAAGTCATCGTACGAAAACTCTCTGATTTTGCGCATACCGAGCGAGGTGTTATAGTAAATTGACGGCAGAGCCATACCGTTGAACGTGTTGTTCTTTACCATTGAATATATCGACATATCGCACAGCACAAGGCGGTCGCCCGGTTTCAGCGGCTCGTCGAAAGAATAATCTCCTATCACATCGCCTGCAAGGCAGGTGTTACCGCCAAGTCGCACAGTGACAGCCCTTTCGCCCTTTTCGCCTGCAATGTTGCCGTTTGGCTGAATGATAACGGGACGGTACGGCATTTCAAGCACATCGGGCATATGGCAGGCGGCTGAAGCGTCAAGTATCGCTATATCGTCCTCGCCGTTTACTTTTCCGTCTATCACGTCAAGTACCGTTGTTACAAGAAATCCTGCGTTCAGAGCGACAGCCTCGCCCGGCTCAAGATACACCTCAAGCCCGTATTCATTCTTGAAATGGTTTATCACCTCAACAAGCGTGTCAATATCGTAGTCGTCCCTTGTTATATGGTGTCCGCCGCCGAAATTTATAACGCTCATCTTATCAAGATATTTGCCGAACTGCACCTCGACCTCCTTTGCGGTACGCTTTAAGTCGTCGCTGTTCTGCTCGCAGAGAGTGTGAAAATGAAGTCCGTCTATTTCGTCAAGAATCTCCTCGCCGTAACGCTTTATGTCCTCTTCAAACGAAGCAAGCGTCTGTCCGAGTCTTGATCCCGGGGCGCACGGGTCGTATATCTCGTGTCCCTCCTGCGTGGAAAATCTCGGATTCACACGGATAAGGCAGTGCTTGTCCTTTACTGCGTCACGGTGCAGGGCAAACTGCCTTATTGAATTGAACACAAAATGTCCTGCATACTTTGTAAGCTCGTTTATTTCGCTGTCTGTATAGGCAGGAGAGAAAACGTGCGTTTCATTGCCGAAATATTCATATCCGAGCCTTGCTTCGTAAAGTCCGCTTGCGGTAGTACCGCTGAGATAGCCGCTTATCAGAGGGTAGGTGCTGTACATCGAAAACGCTTTCTGCGCCAGAAGTATCTTACAGCCTGTCATATCCTGTACGCTTTTCAGTATCTCACAGTTACGCCTGAGATAGCATTCTTCTGTGACATAGCACGGGGTATCTACCTTGTTTATATCAAAAGTCGGTGTGTTCATATTTTGCTCCAGTCTGTTGTGTCGGGTATCAGGTAATCGTCAACGTCAAAGCGACGCTTTTTGAAGTAATAATGCTTGTCCTCGTCCGTTATTTCACGGATAACCCTTGCAGGATTTCCTGCGGCTATGCAGTTGTCGGGAATATCCTTTGTCACAACGCTCCCGGCACCGATAACAACGCCGTTTCCGACCTTTACTCCCGGTGTGATTACAACGTTTCCGCCTATCCATACGTTATCGCCTATCGTTATATCTATGCCGTATTCATAGCCTGTGTTACGGGGAATATAATGTACGGGATGACCTGCTGTGTAGATGGCTACATTTGGGGCAAGCATAACATTATTGCCGATTTTAACCTTGCCGACATCAAGTATTACCAGATTATAGTTTGCAAAGAAGTTATCGCCGACCTCAATATTATTGCCGTAATCGCAGTGGAACGGCTGTTCTATATGAATGGTGTCACCCGTCTTACCGAGAAGCAAACGGAGGATTTTATCCATTTTTTCTCGATCATCGGGGTGGCAGTTGTTGAATTCGTATATCTTACGCTTACACTCGGCACGTTCTTCACCCAGCCCGTCAAGCCATGCTTTATAGGGAAGATTTGCGTGCATACGCTGTTTCATATCCATATTGTTTCTCCTTTATGATAAGCCGGATTTAAGTTCTACAAGCGTATTTTAGCACAATGCAAAGGAAAATGCAATATAAAGCCGTAACGAATCAAGGCTGTTCGCTGTCGCACTTTATTCCCTGATAGGTATTTCTCAGCTTCATCTGCTTATCAATGCCGCCAAGTACCGCAATTTTGTCGGCGCTCCATAGGGGCACAACCAGACAGCGTTTGTCGGCATCGCCTGTGATACGCTCTATTACTATATCTGCGGGTAGATACTCAAGCTGTGAGATTACTATATCTATGTACTCGTCACGGGTAAGCGGAGAGTAATTGCCGGAAAGGTAAATCTGTTCAAGGGCGGTGTTGCGGTTTACATGGAGAAGGTGTATTTTTACGGCATCGGGGTGCAGACGGGCGACCTCCTTTGCGGTTTCGAGCATATCCGCCTTTGTTTCGCCGGGTAAGCCGTCAATCAGGTGCAGGCAGGTGCGTATGCCGGATTCTTGCAGTTTACGGTAGCCCTCAAAAAATTCGTCATAGCTGTAGCATCTGTTGATGATTTGTGCCGTTTTATCGTGTATTGTCTGTAAGCCGAGCTCTACAGTGAGGTGGGTTTTGCTGTTTATGTCACAGAGCAGGGCAATAACATCATCGGGAAGGCAGTCAGCCCTTGTGCCGATTGAAATTCCGTGTACTCCGAAATCAAGCGCCGCCGTGTATGCCTCCTTAAGCGTTGCGACAGGTGCGTATGTGTTGGTGTTTGCCTGAAAGTAGGCTGTGATAAGGCTGTCCGGGTGTTTTTTAAATATGCGTTCTTTTTCGGCTGTAAGCTGTCGCTTTACGCTGTCGTAAATTTCACCGTCCGATTTTTTGGTGAAATATCCGCTTCCGCTCATACAATAGATACATCCGCCCGTGCCTTTTGTGCCGTCTTTATTCGGACAGGTGAAGCCTGCGTCAATGACCGCCTTGAACACTTTACCTGCGAATCCGGTTTTATTATAGTAGTTTAAAGTGTGATAACGCTTGTTGTCATCTGAATATCTGAAAGGGTTTTCGTTTTTCATAATTCTCCTTTACAATTCCGGTATTGACTTTACTGTCGGTGGGGTGTATAATAAACTTGTATCTGTATCAGACAGATATAATACAGAGGTATAGACCAATCAGGAGGAAATAAATATGCCATTTTGTCCTAAATGCGGAACTGAGTATCAGGAAGGCACAAAGTTCTGTGCAAAGTGCGGAGGAAACCTTGACGGCTCCGTAGCACCTGTCCCCGTGAATCAGGGTCCCGGATTCTTTCAGAAAATACTTGACACAAAAGATGTAACATCTTCATTTGACGCTGCCGATATAAATGCAGGCAAAGCGATGGGTATACTTGCTTATTGCGCACTGTTTGCTTACATACTTGTTGGCTGGCTGTTCGGCGGATTTCTTGCTATTTTAGTATGTGCAGGTATGCTTGTTGCTCCTTGCATAATTGCAAAGAAGTCAAAATTTTTACGTTATCATCTTTCGATGATTTTCCCCGCACTGCTCGGCGTCATGGTTGTTGACGTTGTTGAGGGATTCATATCATCAAAGCTGTTCTGGGGTGTTTATTCTGCAATATTTGCAGGAACATGGAACGATGTAGCTGCGAATATTGTCGGTACTCTCCTGGCATGGTTTGTACATATAGTATTTATGGCAATACCTGTTCTGATACTTGTTGTGGGACTTGTAAATGCAATAAAAGGAAAAGCAAAGGACCTTCCTGTTATCGGCAGATTCAAGCTTATATTTGAAAAGTAAAAGTTATGTTGCAGCCCGCTTTAAGCGGGCTGTGATTTTTATATCACGAAGTCATATATAACCGGATATAAAGCTCCCTTATACGAAAATTCGTATAAGGGAGTTTTTTTATTCTCCGCTGTAAAGTCCGTAATAGATAAGCGCCTCTTTCATAAAGTGTTCGGTAACATCGAAATGTTCGGCAAGCTGCCACAGTTCTGTAAGCCCGCTACGGATAGTCTTTATTATCTTCTGACGGGAAAACGTATTGCATATTGCCCAGACGGTTGCACGGTGTTCACATCTGCCGCGAGGTATAACCGGACAGGTTTCATCGTAAAATGCGCCGGTCATACAATGTCCGAGCTCATGGGAGGTTTTCTCTTTGAGGTCGGCGAGTCCCGAGACTTTTCGGTGGTCAATTGCAATGATGCACATGCCGTCTATACACTGGCTCATTGCGCCTTCTTTTCCATACATAGGCATATCAACTATCGGTATGTCGTTATCCTGCGCTATTTTCAGCATATGTTCCAATTATACGTTCCTCCTCCCGGCTGTACGTTTTATATCTGTCTTTATTTATCTGCGTCTTTTTCTTTGCTGCGGCGAAGCTCCAGGTGAAGCTTTGCCAGACGCTTTACATCATCCAGAACTTCATCATCGATTTCGGCATCGCCGAAAAGTGCAAACTTCAGGCGGCTGTCTGATACTTTTATGGCACTGTCGTCTGACAGCAATGAGTCGGTGTCGGTACCGAAATAGTCTGCCAGTTTTAAAAGCGAGTCAAAGTCCGGCTCACGCTTGCCTGTTTCGTACAGGCTGTATGCCTGTTTTGTTATGCCAAGGTACTCAGCTACCACTGCCTGGGAAACACCTTTTTGTTTACGCAGTTCTCTTATTTTATCGGAAAAAGTGCTCATATCCGCTCTTCCTTTCATATTGACATTCAGTTGTCTTTAGTAATTATAGCAACGTTATGTTGATTTGTCAATAATAACAACAAATTGTTGCTTTGATTTGTGGTAATCGACGAAAATATAAAATTAGCACAACAAAAGGTTGACAAGCGGCAAGAGATGTGCTATTATAATGACAACGAAAGGTTGACTGAAAACAAATACAAATCTTTTGTTGGGGGATGTACAGATTATTATAACGGGTTTACGGTACTATAAAACGGACAATCCGAATCAGTCTGAACAGGAAGGAGTGTAAATATGTATAAGTGTCTGAGATGCGGAAGAGAATTTGACAACAAAGAGCTTATAACAGTGCCGCAGTACAGAGGTGAATATCAGGGGCAGGCGGCGTATGAAAATGAAAGCTTCTGCCCGATATGCGGATATGATGTTGAGTACTGCGGAGAGTGGGAAGGGGATGATGAATACGGCGGTCAGACTTGATGTTACACAGGATACAATCGAAAACATAAAGTTGTGCATTGAATGCGGATACAGTGAAAGAAAGACTGCCGAAAAGCTTGGAATCAACAGGGGAACGCTCAGAAAATGGAAACAGCAGTACAGTGAGATAAGACGGCTTTATGAGCCTGAAGAAGTCACAGATGAAGAGAAGGTAAAGCAGGTAGAGGAGGCACTTTTCAAACGTGCGATCGGGTATACGCAGACTGAGATCACACGGCAAATCGGAAAGGACGGCAAGCTTGGCGTAGTTAAAACAGTCGAAAAGCAGGTTATGCCGAGCACAACAGCTCAGATATTCTGGCTTAAAAACAGATGCGGATATGAGTGGGACGGAAATGTTCCGCAGGACGGCGAGGAGGAAAGCGAGAGGGGAATCGTGGTGTTGCCGGAGAGGGAGGAGATGAGAGATGATGAATAATGAATAATGAATAATGAAGAATGAAGAATTATGGTGGCTCCTGCGGCGCGAATTTGAATTTTAAGGGCAGAGAGCGGTTGGCGGTGATGATGGAAATGGAGTGGTTGGCGGTAGCAACCCCTCAGTCTTGACGGCAGAAAGAGTATGAGCAATTTGAACGGTGTTAGTGTCAGTGAATATGATCATATCGGAAGCAAGCGAGCTTCCTTTACACAAGGGAGCTGAATAAATGTGCTTTGCAAGGGATAGTGCAGGTGGAGATGTAGGAAGTTTGAGAAATAGCGAAAGGCTGCGGAGGGCGTTTTTAAATACGCGCTGAAAGCGCCTCCGCAATTTTTCATCATTCATCATTCATTCTTCATTAAAAAATAATTTCGGGAGGAGCAAAACAATGGGATCAGATAAAAAGAAAGAGAAGAGTGCACGACAGTCGGCGCGGCGGGTGGTATGGTCGCCGCAGAAGAAGCAGGCTCAATTTATGGAAAGAGGGGAATATGAAGCGTTGTACGGTGGGGCGGCGGGCGGAGGGAAATCGGACGCATTACTGGTCGAGGCGTTGCGACAGGTGAACATTCCGTGTTACAGAGGGATAATCTTCAGAAAGACGTACCCGCAACTGACAGAGCTTGAGGACAGGTCGGCGGCTATATACCGTGCGGCTTATCCGAAGGCTGAGTACAATAAGACCAAGCACTGCTGGAGCTTCCCGTCGGGGGCAAAAATATATTTCGGGGCTATGCAACGCAGTAAGGATAAGCTGAACTATCAGGGTAAGCATTTTGATTTTGTGGGGTTTGACGAATTGACGCAGTTTTCGTGGGAAGAGTACAGCTATATGTTTTCGAGAAACAGGCCCGGAGGAGAGGGCACACGAGTGTACATAAGGGCAACTGCCAATCCGGGCGGACCGGGACACTCTTGGGTGAAGCAGAGATTTATCACGGCGGGGGAGCCGCTGAAGCCGATAAGCGAACAACACACAGTATACAAGCCTGATGGCACAGAGGTGAAAATCAAGCGTTCAAGGGTGTTTGTACCGGCGAGTGTGTTCGACAACGAGAAGCTGCTCAAAAACGACCCGGCGTATCTTGCAAGCTTGTCGATGCTTCCGACTGCGGAGAAAAAAGCTTTGCTGTACGGTGATTGGGACAGTTTTTCGGGGCAGGTGTTCTCGGAGTGGCGGGACGATCCCGTTCACTACGAGGACAGGCTGTGGACGCACGTTATAAAACCGTTTGAGATACCGAAACACTGGGCAATCGTGCGTGGTTTTGATTTCGGGTACACAAAGCCGTTTTCGGTAGGGTGGTACGCAGTGGATACAGAGGGGTGCATATACAGGATACGCGAGTATTACGGCTGTACAGAAAAGCCGAACGAGGGAATAAGGCTTGAGCCGTCGGTAATAGCGGAGAATATCAGAAAGATTGAATGTGACGATCCGAATATAAAGGGGAGAAATGTGTATGGAGTTGCCGATCCGTCCATATTTGACAAGAGCAGGGGTGAAAGTGTAGCCGATCTTATGGCGAGAGCTCCTAACTTTGTGATATGGTCGCCGGGTGACAATGCGAGGATAGCGGGGAAGATGCAGTATCATAACAGATTCGCTTTCAGAAGTGACGGGAAGCCGATGTTCTATTGCTTTTGCACTTGCAGGGAATTTATACGGACGATACCGGCGCTTATGTATGACGAGAAGAACGTTGAGGACATTGATACCGCAACTGAGGATCATATATATGACGAATGTCGTTATGTGCTGATGGAACACCCGATAGCCGCTCCGCAAAGCCGTGCGGAAGTCCCTGTCGGTGATGATCCGCTCGACCAGAGAAAACGTGAACGCAGAGAAACATTTTATATGCTGTAAGCAGAAAGGAAAAATATGAAAGAGAAGATAGGCAGGGCACAGGTGCTTGCCGCAGCGGCGGTGCTCAGAAAGTACAAGGAGGGCAAGGCGGTACTTGACAAGAGAATAGTATCAAATGAGCAGTGGTGGAAAATGCGGCACTGGGGTGAGATAGGGTACGAGCCTGACGAAACGCGTCCTCAGCCTGCATCGGCGTGGTTGTTCAACTCGATAGCAAACAAGCACGCAGACGCTATGGATAATATCCCCGAACCATCGGTGCTTCCGAGAGAACAGGGAGATGAGGAATGTGCAAGGCAGCTGTCGCTTCTTCTGCCGGCGGTGCTTGAACGGTGCGGTTATGAGAAGCTGTACAGTGACGGATGGTGGTACAAGCTGAAGAACGGTACGGCGTGCCAGGCGGTAGTATGGGATCCTGTACTTGAGGACGGCAGGGGAGATATAGCCATCAGAAACATTGATATTCTCAACCTGTTCTGGCAACCGGGAATAAAGGACCTTGAAGAGAGCGCAAATCTGTTCTATGTTTCGCTTATTGAAAAGGAACAACTATGTGAAATGTATCCTCAGCTCAAAGACGGTATATCCGATGAAACTGCGAGTACGGAGAAGTACAGAACAGACGACAGGATCGACAACAGCGGAAAGGCTGAAGTTGTCGATTGGTATTACAAGAAAATTGTCGGTGGAAAGAAAATTCTGCACTATTGCAGGTTCTGCGGTGATAAGGTGCTGTATTCAAGTGAAGACGACGAGAACTGCAAGGACGGATTTTACAGCCACGGGAGATATCCGTTTGTTATTGATCCGCTCTTCGTGCAGGAGGGAACACCGTGCGGATTCGGCTATATAGATGTTATGCGTGACGCACAGATGTACATAGATAAGCTGTCGCAGGTGGTGCTTGAGCATACGGTCCAGATGAGCAGGAAGAGATATTTTATAAGGCAGAACAGTGCAGTGAACGAGGCTGAATTTGCCGACCGCAGGAATATGTTTGTGCACGTTGCAGGCAGTCTGACAAATGACGATATCAGGGAGATAAAGACAGAGCCGCTTGACAGTGCGGTTATGAGCGCACTTAGCTTCAAGATAGACGAACTCAAGGAAACGAGCGGCAACAGGGATTTCTCGCAGGGGTCGACTTCGGGAGGCGTTACGGCGGCAAGTGCGATAGCGGCGCTCCAGGAGGCCGGAAGCAAGCTGTCAAGAGATATGATAAAGGGAACGTATTTTGCGTTTCAGCAGGTGTGCTACCTTATCATAGAGCTTATACGGCAGTTCTACGATACGCCGAGAAGCTTCAGAATAACGGGCGGTTATGCGGCATTTGACAATTCGGAAATAAAAAGCCGCAGGGAAGAACTGTTTGGGGTGGATCTGGGCGAAAAGAAGCCTGTATTTGATATTGTGTGCACTGCGGCTAAGAAATCGCCTTTTTCAAAGGCGGCGCAGAATGAGCTGGCAAAGCAGTTGTTCCAGCTGGGTTTTTTCAACCCGGATATGGCGGTGCAGGCACTTGGGTGTCTTGAAATGATGGACTTTGAGGGAAAGGAGAGCGTTGAACGCACTATAAGAGAGGGTGCGGGTATGACGCAGAAAATGTTATGACAAGAGTTAGGATCGATACATCAAGGCTCGGCAGGGATATCTATATCACGGGGCATTGCAGAAATGAGGGGGACAGCTCAGCTCAGGCTTCGCTTGTATGCGCAGCGCTTACAACGCTTGCTGAGACTATAGCACAGAACGTATATGACAGTGAGGACACAGGCGATACGGATATCATAGATGTTACACTGAGAAGCGGTCAGGCAATAATAAGCTATGTTACGGACGACGAACAGCTCAATACAGCGGTTGACGGAATAAGCAAGGGATTTTTTATGCTTGCGGAGAACTATCCCGAGTATGTGGAATGCTGTAAAAATGAGGGGTGAGAGCAGTGGAAAGTGAAGTAACGGATTTCGTGAACGAAGCGGCGGAAAAGCAGTCAGAAAATTCGGATATCGGCACTGAAAGCAACGTTAATGCAGATGAAAACGAAAAAGCTGTACAGGACAATGCGGAAAGTGCGGACACAAAGGAAAATTTCGATGATAACGGAAGAGAAGAGTTCAGGCAGGCGGTACTGAGAATGAAGCAGGAGCGTGCCGGAAAAGCCGAGGGTATAGTAAGACTTGCGGCTAGGCTGTGCGGGGCTGATGAAAACGATCTTGACGGCATAGAGAGCGCCGTAATACAGCGTCAGGCAGAGTGGGAGCAGAAAAATGATATGCGGTGCAGGCTTGCTGAATGGCGTGCAGAGGGCGAGGCGGTAAAGGAGATGTATCCTGAATTTGACCTTGACGCAGAGATGAAAAACAGGGATTTCTTCTCGCTGTGCTATAAAGGAATAGGACTTGCGGACGCTTACCTTATCATACACAAGGATGAAATTATTTGTGCGGCTATGGAATATGCCGCATCTGAGCTTATGAAAAGCGGGGCTTTGAAAGCAGACGGAAAGAGGGCAAGAGAGGGTATGCTGTCGGTAAGCAATGCACCCGAAAACAGTAAGAAGCTGTCTAAAAGCGAGAGAAAGGAGCTTATAAGAAGGACGGAGAGAGGGGAGAGGGTGGTGCTCTGACGGATCAATGAATAATGAATGATGAAGAATGAATAGTGAAGAATTGTGGAGCGCCTACGGCGCAGATCTGAAATTTTGGGTGGTACGGGGCGAGGAATAGAGCAGAGTGGAGGTGATGGTGGGAATGGCGGTGGATTAAAAAGGATGTACAAAGTGATAGTGATGTAGGAAGTTTGAAAATAGTGCAAGGCTGCGTGGGCGTTTTAAATACGCGCTGAAAGCGCCTCCACAATTTTTAATTTTTCATTCTTCATTATTCATTTTAATAAGGCGGTGAGATATGAAGATTTAAACGGGCGGGTCGGTGGGAAAAGACGGAAAAAATTGCGTGGTTACATAACTGCGCAGGGAAATGTATTTACGATAAGAAAATGAAAGATGGCGGCGTGAGAACCGCCGGGAAAGGAAATTTATATGAAGATGAGAAATGTAAGATTAAACCTGTTTGATGTGCAGACTACGGCTATGCCCGGTCTGTCAGCCGAGATGAAGACCTTTTATGAGAACACACTTGTTGATATGGCTGAGCCTAAGCTTGTACACGACCGCTTTGCGGATAAGTATCCTATACCTAAAAACGGCGGTAAGACTATAGAACTCAGAAAGTACAGCTCGCTTGCAAAGGCGACGACACCGCTGGTCGAGGGCGTTACGCCTGCTGGAAATATGCTGTCGGTTACTGCGAAGACTGCGACTGTAAATCAGTACGGCGACTATATAAAGCTGTCGGATATGCTGGAGCTTACGGCTATTGACAACAATGTTGTACAGTCGACAAAGCTTCTCGGCAGTCAGTCGGGCAGAACGCTTGACACTATAACAAGAGAGATCGTCAATGCCGGTACGAATGTTATATATGCAGCGGGCAAGGACGGAAGCGAGGTGCTGTCAAGAGAAGCGCTTGACAAGGACTGTGTGCTGACAGTTGACACGGTGTTCCGCGCGGCGGCTCAGCTTGAAAGTATGAACGCAGACGGGATTGACGGCGAGAACTATGTTGCGATAATCCACCCGTATGCGGCTTATGAACTGATGAGAAGCTCCGAATGGGTCGATGTGCATAAGTATGCAGACCCTGAGAGCATATTCAAGGGCGAGATAGGTTCGCTCGGAAATGTAAGGTTTGTAAAGAGCACGGAAGCCAAGATATTTGCGGACGACAGCTGTCCGCAGTTCTATCAGCTGACCGCAGACGCAAACTTTATAAGCGGTAAGGATTATTATACAAAGTCGGGAAGTAACTACTCAAAGGCTACGATTACGGCAGGTGATGAGGTAGCTGCAGCTACTTACTATGAAAAGAAGGCGGTCGCTGTATTTTCAACGCTTGTTATCGGCGCACACGCATATGCGGTTACCGATGTCACCGGCGGCGGTCTTCAGCATATTGTAAAGCAGCTCGGATACGGCGATGATCCGCTGAATCAGAGGGCGAGCGTGGGCTGGAAGGCAGTACGCACTGCCGAGATACTTTCGGACGAGTATATGGTGAGAATAGAAAGCTGTTCGCCGGTATATTCCGAAAAAACAAACGCCAACTGATAAGATAAGCTAAAGCCTTGTGTGGGGCTTGAATGAAGGCGCACGGGAGGGTCCGGGGAATTATTAATAAAGGGGAAAGAAAATGAACGAAAATAAAAGTAACGAACTCAAGAAGCTTGTACCGGTAAGACTTTTCAAGGATAACGACAAGTATAATGCCGATGTCTTTGTGTCGGTCAACTGTAATAACTATCTTATACGCAGAGGTGAAACGGTTATGGTACCGCAGTTTATCAAAAACGAGCTTGACAGGGCTGAGGCGCAGAGAAAGAAGGCTGAGTACTATCGTGATGAGGGCTGGAAACAGTCGCTGATAATCCAGGAGGGTAAGTGATGACAGTAAATGAAGTGCTTGCGGCGGTCGACAGCCTGCGCCCGAATGAGATAGGCAAAGCAGAAAAGCTGGGGTGGCTTATGGACATCGAGAGCCGTATATATGAGGATGTTTATCAGACGCATGAGCATGACGGAATCGGTTTTACCGATATAGAAAAAATCGGGACTGACGACAGCACGGAGCTTTTTGTAAAAAGACCTTTTTCGGAAATATATATCCTGTTTTTATGCTCGCTTATTGATTTCTATCATGCAGAATATGAGAGGTACGCAAATGATGAGGCGCTTTATGAAACACTGTATGATGAGTTTTGCAGGTACTGGAACGCAAAGCATATCAGTATATTTAAAACAAAGATGAAAGGATAAGAAAATGACGACAAAAGTGTCTGAAATAAAAAGTGTTACCGAAAGTGCGGAGGTATTCGGCGGAATCGACCGTTCTAACGGAACGCCGCTCGGATATTGGCAGGAGCTTGTCGGAATGGACTTTACCGCTTATCCTGCGCTGAGGACCTGCAAACCGTTTTCGTATAAAGAACTGCCGGACGGAATAACGGGATATATGTTCAAAAACGGTAAGATAGTCTATACAAAGGCAGACGGTATCTATATAGACGGAAAGAAAACCGGTATTGAGCTAAGCACGGGGGAAAAGCAACTTGTCGGTATGGGTGCATATATACTTATTCTGCCTGATGAGGCACTTATCAACACAGCAGATGATCCGATAAGCGTTACATTCCCGACAAGGCATAAACTTGACGGTTCGCTGTTTGAATACAATCAGAATCAGACACGACCGTCAGTATCAATATTCAAACGGCTGTATATCGATGTTGCAAAAGACAGTGCGGAGCTTTCTTATTATAATGATGGCGACCAGGTAAGAATAGCGTACAGCTACGGTGGTAAAAAGAAATATCTGACAGCAAAGATAAAATCCATATCGGAGGAAAGCTATACGAGCAGCGGCTGCGTGTCGGTCAATCTCGATACGTCTTTATATAATGACACACATTACTTTTATACGGAAGGAAGAAGAATGGAGAGCTTCAGGGTAGTGTGCATAAAAAATGCGGTAATAAGCAAACCTTTTCCTGCGATGGATTTTGTTGTAGAGCATAATAACAGACTGTGGGGTTGCTCGTCGGGAAATCACGAAATCTATTGTTCAAAACTCGGCAGTGCCGTTGAGTGGGGAAACTATGACGGAATATCGACCGACGCATGGGCGGCAACCATCGGCTCGGACGGCGATTTTACAGGTGCTTGCGTATATGCGGACAGCGTTTTGTTTTTCAAGGAGAACTGCGTGCATATTGTGTATGGCACAAAAGCCTCGAATTTTACTGTAAGCACAATCAGGCTGAGAGGTGTTCAGAAAGAAAGCGGAGGGTCGCTGTGTATTTCCGGCGGATTGCTTTATTACAAAGCGCCCGAGGGAGTGTACTGCTTCAACGGTTCTGCAGCTCAGAGGATAGATTCAAAGCTTGGAGGCGATATCTCCGAAACCGCTGTTATGACGGCAGACGGAAGATATATTGTTATGGCGGCATCGGACGGAACGGTATACTTCTACGACAAGAGATATTCGGCGTGGTATGAAAGAAGGCTTGATAACGTATGCTCAGCTCATGAGATAAACGGCAGACTGTATGCGGTGACAAAAGACGGTAACGGAAAAATGAACCTTGTGCGTCTTGTCGGTACGGAGGATGATTTTAAAATGCAGTCGGAAAACAGTTTTGAAGCGGTGAGCGGTAATATCGGCAGAGGGAAAGTATATGGCATATATAAGAAGCTGAGAGCTTATATGTTGCACGGTGGCAATGTGGGCAAAGCTACGGAGATATCTATTTATGTAAGCAGTGACAGGGGAGAATGGAAAAAGGCGTTCGTAAGTGACGGTACGGAAACTGACAGTGAAAAAATAATCACTGCTCCGATGATACCGCTGAGATGCAGGACTTTAAAAATTAAAATCAGCGGCAAAGTGAGTAATGAAACTTATTTATTACTGTACGGAATATATCTTGACAGTGAAAAGGGAAGTGAGATAGGTGGATAATATCAATATAAGCTTTGCGGCTGACAAATCGGCAGACTGCGAAAAGCGCCTGAACGATATTGAAAATTTCATCTCATTGCTTACAGACAGGATAAAATTCTGCCTTGCTGATATAAACGATGATGTTGCTTCAAAATCGGACGGTGAGGAAGAGAAAAAGCTGATATATGAAACATTGTCTGACGGTGTCGGCAAATTCACCAACACAGATAAAAACTGCGAGATCTTCAACGATTATGAAAACAATGTTGCATCAGCGTACTATTCTCATGCCGAAGGTTATATGACTACGGCGAGCGCTCCGTACAGCCATGTGGAGGGGTACGGCACGGTTTCAAGCAACACAGGTACGCACGCAGAAGGCAGAGAAACGACCGCTTCGGGAGCATATTCTCACGCTGAAAACACAGGCTGTATCGCAAGCGGCAGCAACTCACACGCTGAGGGGTATTACACGATGGCTACAGGCGAACATTCGCACGCATCGGGAGCTCACACAATTGCGGGGGTGGAGGTCTTTGCACTCGGAAGGTATAACAAAAAGGCTGAAGATGTGGCACTTGTTGTTGGCAACGGCTGGGGAAACGATAGCAATGAGTGGAGAAGCGATGCTCTGGTGCTTGACTATAGCGGTAATCTGCATATATCCGGAAAGCTGACGGCTGACGGTGGTGTCGGCTATGTCCTTCCTACAGCAACCGCCGACACGCTCGGCGGCGTTATGATAGGCGATAATATATCGGTAACGGCTGACGGGGTTATCTCGGTGAATCTGTCGGCGTATCTGAAATCAGACGAAATATCGGACTGGGCAAAGGCTGAAAGCAAGCCTGCGTATACGGCGGAGGAAGTCGGGGCGGCGGGGAAAAAACACAGTCACAGTGTATCTGATATAACAGATATGCCGACAAAACTGCCTGCAAACGGCGGCAACGCTGATACAGTGGATGGCAAGCACGCAAGTGATTTTGCGACGGCAAGGCATACGCATACGGCAACAGAAGTCGGTGCGGCGACAGCGGCAGATATTACTGCGGCGATTACTGACATTGAAATCGGAGGCAGAAATCTGTTGTACCATAGCCGTTTTGACAAAAAATATCCTACCGGGTGGGCTTATTCGGAAGAGGTTACTTACACCTTTGATGACGAAGTGACAACGCTTACTAAAGCTGAAACTGCTTCACGACATTTTACTACACAGGCGTCGGTATCAAACGGAGTTGTTGTGGCAAACCCGAATCTGCTGCCCGAAAACGGCTGTACATATACGATCTCTTGCGAGGTGATGAAAGCGGAAGGATATGATGTCGGAAACGGTACGAAAATCACCACCAGATATAACTTCACGGACGGCACGGTGAAGGATTTTGACGTTGATGTTTCGGGAGCTTCGGAAACGGCATGGACAAAGTACAGCCGCACGTTTGTTTATTCGTCGGATAAAGAGCTCAGCTATGTGCAGTTCATAATTGCACTCAGTGCGCAGGCTTGCGGCATCAGGATAAAAAACGTTAAGTTCGAGAAAGGAAACAAGCCGACCGACTGGACACCCGCACCTGAGGACGATGAGCGCAGAATAGCGAGCTTAGAAGCAAGAGTGGCGGCACTCGAAGCGGCGGCAGTATCGGGAGGTGAGGTATAATGCTTGATTTCGGAAAGTGGATCGTTGAGGTCGCTGTGAACGGTGTGAAAAGCGGCAGCTTTGACAGAGCGTGGGCGGCTATGCAGCTCGGCAATCATTACAGCCGTGACAGGATAACGGCGGAGGATATCGCAAGGTTTGATACAGCGATTGATGAGTATGAGGCAGAGATGAAGGCAAAAAAGGAAGAATACTGTATGGAGGAAATATGAGCAAAGAAAAGAATGTAAATAAAAGTACATCTGCACCTGTATATAAAAGTCGCTATTCGGACGCATTGAAGAATAATCTGACTAACGTTCTTGACAGTAAAAAGTTCAGTTACGATGTAAACAATGATAAGCTTTTTGCTCAGTACAAGGATAGTTATACCAAAGCCGGCAAAACGGCTATGGAAGATACGGTCGGAAACGCTTCGGCGCTTACAGGCGGATATGCAAACAGTTACGCAGTGACAGCGGGTCAGCAGGCATATGACAGTTATATGGCAAAGCTGAATGATAAGATACCGGAGCTTGAACAAAGGGCATATGAACGTTACCGTGATGATGAGGAAAGCGCATATAAAAGACTGAATACCTTGATAGGGCTTGAAAATACGGATTATAGCAGATATCGTGATAGTATGTCCGATTACAACACAAACAGGGAATTTGAATATAATAAGAGTAAGGATGCACAGGCACAAAGAAACCGGCAGGCTCAGTTCGACAGGGATAAGTATGAGAACGATCGTGATTATAACCGTAATGTGTATGAAAATGACAGAAAGTATAACCGTGATGTGCTTGAAAACGATCGTGATTATAATCGGAATGTTTATGAAAGTGACAGGGATTATGCACAGAACGTTTTTGACAGCGAACGTGATTATCGGATCAAACTGAATTCTTCACTCCGCAGTGCTGTAAAGGAAGAGAAAGATAAGGAGGATGACAGTAAATTTTCTCCCGCTGATGCGTATGACTTCATCAAAAAGTACAATGAAAAAATATACACCGATGAAGAGTTTGCGGAAGCGCTCTTTCAGTTGTACGGTGACAAGGAAGGCTTCTATGACTGGATCGAACAAATGAAGATACCGGGAGATATTGAAGACAGGACTTATCTTGAACTGCTGTATAAAATGCATCCTGAGCTCAAGCCCGAAAGCTGGAAGAAGATGGGCATGACGGAAGATGAGCAGATAATGAAAAATGCGACAAACGGCGGAGCGACACCGCCGCATTCTCAGAGCTTCTGGTGGATCAACCAGGGTCAGAGCAAAAGCAGATAAACGTCAAATCAAAGGAGGGGAAATATGAGCAGAATGCAGATAATTATTGACAGCGTGGCAGGAACGATCGGAGCTGTTCTGGGATTTATGTACGGAGAGGTTACCGGATTGTTCTGGGCGCTTGTCGCATTTATGGTACTGGATTATATCAGTGGAATACTTGCGGCGATATCGGTCAGGAAGCTTTCAAGTAAGGTAGGCTTCAAGGGAATAGCGAAAAAGCTGCTGATACTTGTGTTCGTTTCGGTGGGACATATAACGGACACTTATGTACTCGGCGGTGTACCTGTGGCAATGACGGCTGTGATACTTTTTTATATTGCGAATGAAGGGATCAGCATTGTGGAGAATGCGTCTGAACTGGGGCTTCCGGTGCCGCAGAAAATAAAGAATGTATTGGAGCAGATCAAAAACAAAAGCGGGGAGGACGACAGTGAGAACAAAGGGCATTGACATCAGCAGGGCGCAGGAGCAGTTCGATTTTACGGCGGCTGCGTCGGCAGGCGTGAAGTTTGTGATTATCCGTGCCGGCATACGCACGGACGAGGACACTTACTTCAGACGCAATATCGAGCAGTGCAGAAAACTCGGAATAGACTTCGGCTGTTACTGGTATGTTACGGCGACAGACACAGCGGAGCTTGACAGGCAGATAAATGCGTGCGTCAAGGTGATAGGCGATGAAAAGCCGTCATATCCCGTGTTCTGCGACATGGAGGAACAGCGTCAGATAGACAACCTCACAAGCAAGGAAAGAACCGATATGGCGCTTGAGTTCTGCGACAGGCTGAATAAGGCAGGGCTTCCGTCCGGAGTGTATGCTAATCCTGCGTGGCTTGAAAGCTACTATCAGAAGGAACGTATTGTTGGAAAGCGTGATATATGGCTTGCGCACTGGACAGAAAGCCCGGACTATGCAAGCAGATATGACTACGGGCAGAAAATGTGGCAGTGGGGCATTGACAGTATCGCAGGCAAGGACGTTGACGGGGATATTTGCTTTGTAGATTATCCTGCGATAACGGCAAAATGGTATAAGGAAAACTGCGGTGATATGCCGGAAAAGCCGGAAAAGCCGGAAAAGCCCGATAAGCCCGTGAATCAGTTCAAAAAAGGCGACAGCGTAAGAGTGAAGCATGGTGCAAGGTTCACGAACGGGGTAGAACCGTATTCTTATGTTTATGATACGGTCTATACCGTTCAGCAGGCGTCGGCAAGCGGCAAGGAAACGCTTATAGGCATAGACGGTGCCGCAACGGGTTGGCTTTATTCAGAAGATCTGTACAAGGCGGAAAGTGCGGAAAACAATGACGCAACTCAGAAATTTGCCGTGGGCGATAAAGTCAAGGTGAATTACGGCGCAAAGACGTATAACGGCGGCTCGCTTGCACTGTTTGTGTACACGAATGTGTACGAGGTTATGCAGGCAGGCTCGGGTGACAGGGAGGACTATATCGTCATCGGTCAGGGCGGTGAGATAACTGCGGCGGTAAAAGCGGACGATTTAAAGAAAATATAGGCATAAAAATAACGCACGGAGCGGCTGTTCCGTGCGTTGTTGTTTGTTATCAATATGTGGTGAATTCCTGCACCCAGTAGTATTTATAACTGTCGTTGTAAATACCGAATGCTACCGCAAGATTATCGAAATCGGGGTCAAGGATATTTTTTCTGTGAAGCTCAGAGTTCATCCAGCTGTTCAGAACGTCCTGCGCTGTGCTCTGTCCCGAAGCTATATTCTCACCGTAGTTGTAAAGCCGATCTTGTATTATCTCGCTATAAACAGTGTAGAAACGCTGACCGCCGTTTCGTTTGTGGGAGAAGTTTGTTGTGATTTCATCACAACGGATCTTTGCGGCTTTGTAAGCATTCTGATCCCACTTGACGGGTGCAATGCCGTATTGCGCTCTGTATTCGTTTACCAGTCTGAATACTTCTGCCTCTTCTGCGGTGCAGTTGACAGGCTGATCTGTTATGTTCGATGATGTATCGGTGTTATTACTCTGTTTGGGAGTACTTATCGGTTTTGCGGTTGTTGTAACGGTTGTTGTTTCAGCAGGCTTTGTTTCAGAAAGATAGTCGCCGTGGACGTATGTGTCATCATCGAGCTTATAGTAGCCGGTGTCTGTAAGCGCGGTAACCTTTACCGCATCTCCGTAATATTTATAGGAAACGACCTCGGATCCCTGCAAACCCTCTTTCCTTGCCGAACAGCTTGAAATGTTTATGTACATTGTGCCGCTGCACTTTTTCTCTGTCCATGCGGGCTTTGGTGCGGCGGTTGTCGCAGGTGTTGTAGATTTGGTTGTCGCCGCTGTGGTCTGAGTGGTTTTTGCAGTAGTGGTTGCCGATGTTGCCTTGGCGGTTGTGGTTGCCGATGTTGCAACGGTGGTTTCCTGTGCCTCGTTATGCTTGATGGCTTTGGTGGAAGCCTTTTGCTCCTCGACAGGCGCAGTAGTGGAATATGATGACGCTAAACCGTTGTTGTAGCTGATACCCTCGTCATCGGCTTTGACTCCGAACCATGAGTAACGGCTTGACAGAACGCAAAGAGCAACTACGGCGACAAAACCGCATGACGCACAGCCGATTTTAAGAAAATTGCCGTGTGACTTCTTTTTCCTGTCATATGTCTGAATCCCGTTTTCCGGGTTTTCGGTTTTATTTTCTTCGTTCATGTTCATGGGTATCACCTGCCTTTTGCCTGAAATTAACGGTAAGCATAATTTCACATCTATATTTTAGCACAAATGCGTTGAGCGTGTCAACAGATACTGAAATTGCCAAAAAATATTTGTAAGGATTGCACAAATTAATGTGTATCATTTATGTAAAATCACAATAAAAATAAGTCTGTTAAAAATGCACTGTTATAAAAGCAAAAGTTGATGTATTTTTGTATAAAAGAGCGAAATGGTTACAAAACGGTAACAAAACGGTTACAATTTGTTGCGGTATTGTAACCGTTTGTGCTATAATAACAGCGACGGAAAAGAATTGCTGTCTTTCATGGTGGAAGGAAAAGCAACCTTAAAGGTGTGGAACGGGTATCTCCCGTTCCGACTTTTAACGGAATAAGCGTTAATTTATCACCTGTCGTTCACAACGACAGGCTATTATTATAATAAGTATATATAAGCGGGCATAAGTCCTGCTTTGTTTTTTTGAAATTCAGGAAAAGGAAAGAGTATGGGAAATCTTAAGATACCCGATTATCGTGACGACATCGAGGAAACTATACTTCCCGACAATGACGGAAAAAAAGAAGAAAGCGTGCAAAGCACCGTAACTCCGGATTCCGATAACGGCACAGATAATACAGAAGTTGTAAACGAGAAAGTAAGCAGGAAATCATTTGCTGCGGTCGTGACAGACAGAATTTTTGAATTGCTTGTTATAGCAGGACAGTATTTTTGTCATATAATTGCGGATATATTTTCAAAGCCTGCGATTTATGTTGCACACGGCGCAAAGTTTTTGTGGAAGCATACGGCACTGTTCAGGGACGCTGTAAAGAGAACATTCTGCGAGATAGGCAGCTTCTTCTTTGCACCGCTTATGAAGTCGAAACGTGTACTTCAACGTACAAACAGACAGATTAAGGCTGCTAAGGAGCAGGGCGACAACAAGAAAGCCGCAAAGCTGTACGGAAGTATAGCAAAGAATGCGGTATTCGGTAAGCAGGGACTTGCAGTAACGCTGTTCAACTATGCGGCACCGATCATCGCTATTGTGTTTCTGATGAGCGTTGTAGGATATGCGACGGGTACTAACTATGCGATAAAATTGACGGTAGACGGTAAATTTGTCGGGTACGTCGAGAGTGAACAGGTGTTCAATGACGCAGAGCGTATAATGCAGGAGCGTATAACATATATCGGCAATGAGAAAAAGATAACTATGGAACCGAGCTATTCGCTTGAAATGCTCGGCGACCAGGAGTATCTCACAAAATATCAGCTTGCGAATAAGCTCCTTGAAATGAGCGATACGCCGATCGAATATGCTTACGGAATGTACATAGGCGGAAAGTTCTACGGTGCGCTTGTTGACAACACCGCAGTTGAGGTTGAGCTTGAGAAGATACTTGACAGTTATCGTACAAACGCAAAGGATGAGGACGTAGCATTTGAAAAGGATGTTGAATATGTCCCGGGATTATATCTGTCGGACAGTATAGTGTCTAGCAATGAGATAATAAAGCTTGTAAACTCCAAGAAGGAAGAAGCATCGTATTATACCTGTCTCTTATACACATCT
>CEAL01017727.1_pt1 | contig 25881 bp, 18 predicted proteins | sample 557521 | NCBI WGS metagenome assembly CEAL01 (sample SAMEA3182095, study PRJEB8094) | gut metagenome | biome: human; feature: gut; material: Stool; isolation source: human stools | place: Canada | collected 2012-03-06
GGAGCTACGGACTCCGCCTGCCTGTCATGTCCCTTCTCTCCTACCATCGATGGGGAGAACGGAAAATCCGGAAAGAAGATATTGTTGTTTTCAATAATCCCGCCGCCGTAACGGAACCGGTCATTGATAAACGGGAAGTGTTCATCAGCCGTTGTATAGGTGTGCCCGGCGATACTTTGCTGGTCGATTCTATTTTTTCCATCGTATCGTCCCGAAGTGCCTCCGCCCCCGACCGGAAAAGGCTGTATGTCTATCCACGAGAAAAAGAACAACTGCTGGATTCTCTCCTATCCATCTTATCCATCACTCCGAATGACCTGATGGGACAAGATTCCATCAACAACGTACGGAGTTTCAGCCGCTATGAATACTATTTACTGGAACAAGCCATGAACGGCAACAATTGGATACATCTGCTGGAACCCGGTCAAGAGAAACAGATAGCCAACCCGTTGATTATCCCGGGAAAAGGAAAGGCCATACGGGTATACCCGTGGAATAAAACCCTCCTTCGCAACACATTGGTACTGCATGAAGGGAAACAGGCCGAAATCAAGAACGATACATTATATGTGGAAGGACATGCCGTACAGCATTGTTATTTCACAAAAGACTACTATTGGATGGTCTCCGACAATTCCATCAACCTGTCCGATTCACGTCTCTTCGGTTTTGTCCCGCAGGACCATGTCATAGGAAAAGCCGCTTTCGTCTGGTTTTCTAAAGAAGACGGGAGCGGGCTATTCAACGGATACCGATGGAACCGTTTCTTCCAGCCGGTAAGATGAATGAGGGATTTATGATTTTTGAATTATGATTTATGAATATAGAAAGATGAAAACTGCATACTTATCTTCCGCCTATCTGGCTCCTGTAGAATACTACACTAAGTTAGTAACTTATGATAAAATCTACATCGAGCAACATGACCATTACATGAAGCAGACCTATCGCAACCGTTGCACCATTGCCGGCCCGGACGGGGAAATAGCGCTTTCTATTCCTATCATAAAGCCGGAAAACCTGAAATGCCCGATGAAGGACATTCGTATCTCCGATCACGGTAATTGGCGGCATATGCATTGGAATGCCATAGAATCAGCTTACAACAGCACACCGTTTTTTGAATATTACAGGGACGACTTTTATCCTTTCTACGAGAAGAAATATGTATTTTTAGCCGATTTCAACGAGGAGCTATGTCACCTTATCTGCCAACTGGCAGACATTCAACCGGACATCACACGAACGACAGAATACAAAACGGACTTTACTCCGGATGAATACGATTTCCGGGAAGCCATTCATCCCAAGAGAGATTTCCGGCAGACAGATCCGGAATTCATCCCCCGCGCCTATTATCAGGTATTCGAGCATCGAAATGGTTTCCGCCCAAATTTAAGTATCATAGACTTGCTGTTCAACATGGGCCCTGAAAGCCTGTTGATACTACAACCGGAAGCAAAAAGCAAATAAGAAATAACTTCCAACAAAAAAGAGGTCAGAAACAAGTATTTCACCTCAAAATAAAGGCAGGAAAGAAACCGGAGTTTCCTTTCCTGCTTCCATGTCCTAAAGTAAATTGTGAAAAAACTCTTTCCTCCTGCCTTAAAACCGTCTATCACTTCTTTTAGAAGGATTCTGACCAGCGAACAGGGAAAAGAAGAACATGAAGCCTCCAATAACCACAGTGTAGCCTATGATGCACAAGTCATTGCTTTTGCCATGTATGCCGGAGACAAGGCTACAGCCAGCCGGTTCATCAAGGAGTTTCCGGAATTCTCTTGAACACCCCATATCCTCAAAGCCCGTCCGGTCCCAATCGATTAGTCCGACGGGCTTTTCTTATGCCCCGCAAAACAGATGTAACACATCTTCCACCTTTCAAAAAGAAAAAAATCATTTCGTCCACATCACTCCAAGAAAATCCCAATTTTTCCACTTTATAAAAAAGTATATCCCCCTCCGTTTCATCGATATCAAATATTTTTGCAATAATTAAAACATGTGAAACTTTATAAATCAATCGATTATGAGAAACTATTGGAGGATTATCCTTTCCTTATTTTTAATCGGCAACGCTTTATCCGTCCAAGCTGCCGTCAAATCCTTTACCGAAACATTTGTTCTTTATACCGACTCGGAAGGATTAACCACTGCATACAATGAAGGTTGGTGTCTGGACGGAAAAGGTTCGGGCACATTCGGATATTATTCATCACGTTCCGGCACATTTCCCGACCCGTTAGACGATGGTACCATTACAATGGAATCGGACTGGCTGGACGTCAAAGGAGCCGGCAACAATAAAGGAGCGGTCTTCACTGTCACAGGAATTTCCGGATTGAAGCTCGCATTTCAAAGCGGCAGTTCGGTAACCCGTTACGTCCGTGCCGATATATCCGGTACTTCCGGCGCGAACATTACTTTAAAAGGAGGTAATGACGGTACAGAGGGCAGCATGCTGGAAACTTCCGAACTGATTCCCGCCGAGCAATACACGATTACCATCACATCCTGGGCAGACGAAGAATGTACCAGTGGCGCTGACAGCCGTTTGTATTATGTGGCTTTCATGGTCAATTCTGCCGATCTGCCTGCAGCAGCCTATGTTTACGATTCCCAGTATGCCAATTATTCAATATCCAAAGATCCGGTCTATCTGACACTGACAAAATCCTATAAGGTAACAGCCGTCGATGCAAACAATTACAATTCTGTTCCGGGTACTTATTACACAGAGACTTTAAAGGATTATGACCTGGTAGTTGCTTCCGAGTCCGTTGCCAGTACGAATAAATTCGGTATTGCCTTGGCCGGCCTTGCAGGCAAAGTACCGATGCTAAACCTGAAGGCATTCTACTACGGAAGCAGTTCATGGAACTGGGCGACGGCCGCCAATCCGACGGCAGGAGCTACCGGATGGAATCAGATTATTGTAGCCGATGCATTTAAAACCCATCCTCTCTTTGCAGATATCGACTTCACAAACGCCATCACCCTCTTTGACAGTACCGCAAAGACAAGCAACAATGTACAGAGCTACCATTCCCCCAAAGAAATCATCTCCGCAGACGATGTGCTGGCAACCAATGGTGCAAACGGATACAATGCCATTCACGAACATAAGCAAAGTAATGGTAAAAACACCTATATACTGATTCCCCTTTCGTATTCTGCCATCGAGACATTGACTCCGGATGCGAAAACACTGATTGCCAATGCGGCATCCTATGTAGCGGCTACTAAAAGCGAATACACCGCACCGGCCCAAGTAGAAGCTCCCGTCATCAGTTATGACAGTGACAATAAGGTGACTATCAGTTGTCCTACCAAAGGAGCTACCATCTATTACGGCAAAGATGTTTCCGCCCTGTCTGCATCTGCATCCGTTTATACGGAAAGCTTCTCTTTGGGCATCACGACAACAGTCAGAGCCATCGCCGTAAAAGAAGGCATGCTTCCATCCGAAGAGGTTTCCGAATACATTGAAATCATCAGAGAATGCGGCCCGCAAGTACTCGACCCGGAGCGTCTGAACCGGGGTACCATTGCCACGTACACCAATGACGGCATGTTAGTCAGTTGGCGTTGGCTCGCCACCGATCCGGACGACATCGTTTTCAATGTATACCGCGACGGAACGAAGCTGAACTCGCAACTCCTGTCCTCACGCACCAATTATCTGGATGCCGAAGGTTCGGTTAATTCTAATTACACGGTCGAAGCAGTGAGTGGCGGTAAGATCATTGAGACTTCTACGGCATTGGTTCTGGAGAAAGGGTATCTGAATATTCCTCTCGACCGCCCGGCAGGAGGTACAGTTCAAGGCAGCAGCTATACTTACACCCCCGGTGATGCCAGCGTAGGCGATGTGGACGGAGACGGCGAATATGAAATCATCCTGAAATGGGATCCTACCAATCAATGCGACAACGGGCAGAACGGTAGCCAAAACTATACCGGAAACGTTTATCTGGACTGTTATAAACTGAACGGGACAAAATTATGGCGTATCGACTTAGGCGTCAACATACGTGCGGGCGCCCACTATACCCAATTCATGGTTTATGACCTGGACGGCGACGGAAAAGCCGAAGTAGCCTGCAAGACCGCCCCGGGTACCATTGACGGAAAAGGAAACAATGTAATCATGGGTAGTGATGACCCTAAGGCCGATTATCGCGGAACGCACGGCGGCAAACAAGGAGTTATCAAAACCGGACCGGAATATCTGACGGTTTTTGAAGGCGCTACCGGTAAAGAACTGTCTACAGTAGCCTATGAGCCGAGCCGTAACATCCTTTCAGATTCGGCATGGGGAGACAGCTTTGGCAACCGCTGTGAACGCTATCTGGCCTGCGTTGCCTATCTGGATGGGAAAAAGCCGAGCCTTGTGATGTGCAGAGGCTATTATACAGCCGCTTACCTGTGCGCTTGGGACTTTGACGGGAAAGAACTGAAAAAAAGATGGCTGCACGCATCTACTACGAAAGGAGAAGGAGCTTATGGCGAAGGTGCCCATAGCCTTACAGTAGGTGACGTAGACGGTGACGGATGCGATGAAATTGTTTATGGAGCCTGTTGCATCGACCATGACGGAAGCGTACTCTACCGCACCGGATTAGGCCATGGCGATGCCCTTCATTTAGGTGATTTCATTCCCGACCGTGAGGGTTTGGAAGTGTTCATGGTACACGAAGAAAAATCTGCTGCCTACGGTTTCGAGATGCGTGATGCCCAAACCGGTGAAATCCTTTCCGGGAGAAAGATGGGCTCAGATATTGGCCGTGGTCTTTGTGCAGATATCGATTCCCTCTCCCGTGGAGCCGAATATTGGTCATTGGCAAAGTTTAATATGACCAGTGACGGCAAGTATAACAGCATCACTTTCGACTGCAACGGCGACTCCATCTCCACCAAACGCCCGTCTGTCAATTTCCGCACTTACTGGACAGGCAATCTATCCGAAGAATTGCAGGAAAAAGGAGTCATCTCGCAATGGGTAAACAAAACATCCAGTTGTACTACCATTACCGACTTTGTTTCCACTTACGGCTGTGGAGTGAATCTGATAAAAGATACCCCCTCTCTGCAAGCCGATATTTTGGGAGACTGGCGCGAAGAGTGTATCTATTATGACGAAAAGACCAAAAGCAATCTGATGATTTTCTCAACTCCGTTTACATCTCCTTACCGTATTCCCTGCCTGATGCACGACCATATTTACAGAATGTCTATCTGCTGGCAGAACGTGGCTTATAACCAACCGCCTCATTTAGGATACTATCTGCGCGACTACGTCAAATACCAGCAATCCAACCCTACGGGTATATCACGGCCGGTCCTGACGGATGAACAAAGTAATGTTGAGATTCCTTTCACTCTGATTTCCGATGGCATTGTTATCCGGTATACGGATATGGACAATGCCTCCTCCAGCATCCGCGTCTACTCTTTAGACGGATTGTGCGTATATCATGTCACAAACCGACTTCAAGGAAGCGGAGAAATCAAACTGGAAGGTCTGGAAGGACTTAAAAAAGGCGTTTACCTGCTTTCTGTAGTCGTTGATGGAGTAAAGACCGTCAGAAAGATCATACAGTAAAAGACGATTAATTGACAGATAAGCCCATCATTGGCAAATTGATTGCCGATGATGGGCTTATCTGTGTTATTCCACCAAAGCAACTCATCGTTTCAACCTATTGAAACGATGAGTTGCATACTGAAGAAACGGACAGTGCCAACGTATTGAAACGAATGGTTGCATACCGAAGAAACAAACAGTTTCAAACCGGTTGAAACTACCCCGCTATTCTTATCTCAATTCGAAAGGAACCACTCCTCTGATATCGGCAGCAGAAGCGGCAATCACAGCTTCGAACTTACCCGGTTCCGCTACCCACTCATGCTTAGCGTCATCAAAAAAGCTCAGAGCATCTTTGGCAACAGTAAAAGAGACCTTCTGCTCCTCGCCCGGTGCGAGCTTCACTTTCCGGAAACCTTTCAACTCTTTTACCGGTCGCGGCAAAGAAGATTTCTTGTCACTAATATAAAGCTGCACGACCTCTTGCCCTTCACGGTCGCCGGTGTTCTTTACAGTAACCGTAAAAGTAATCGTATCGTCGGCCGTCATCGTCTTTTTATCGGCAACAGGCTTACCATATTCAAAAGTAGTATAACTCAGTCCGTGACCAAACGGGAAAAGCGGCTTCGCTTTCTTCTGTTTGTCGGCCCAACGATAGCCTACAAAGATGCCCTCATTGTATTTCTCATTCACAATGTCACCCACCTTTTCACTGCCGGGATATTCACCCAACTGATGGGCAGGTACATCTTCCAAACGGGCAGGGAAAGTGAAAGGCAATTTCCCGGAGGGGTTTACATCACCCATCAATACGGCAGCGATGGCATTTCCGGCCTCCGACCCCAAGAACCAAGCCTGCAAAACTGCCGGAACTTCCTTGATCCAAGGCATCGCTACGGCATTGCCGGAAACATTGACCACGACTAAATTCTGATTTGTCTTGACCAATTCCGTGATAACCCTGTCCTGACCGTACGGCAAACCAAGACCGGTACGGTCAGAATCTTCGCAATCCTGATGCGCACTCTTATTCAATCCGCCAATGAAAATAACATAATCGGCTTCACCGGCCACCCGGACAGCTTCGGCAATCAATTCTTCCGGGCTACGGCCATCTTTCAGATTCTGTCCGGAAACAACGCCGTTGTATTCGCCACTGGCATCCCCCACATATCCACGGGCATAAACCACTTCCGCACGATTACCGACACGATTGCGGATACCATCCAATGGAGAAATTTCCCGTTGTACTTTCAAAGAAGAGGAACCACCTCCCACAGTCATCATCTTCACGGCATTCTCGCCTATCACGGCAATCTTCTTTGTTTTAGCTAAATCGATGGGCAACAGGTTACCATTGTTTTGCAGCAATACGATACCCGCTTCCCCTATCTTACGGGCGGCATCATAATGCTCCGGAGAACGCATGGCACCATAAGGCCGGTTACGGTCCATCGTTGTACGGAAAGCCAGACGAAGAATGCGGCGCACTTTATCATCCAGTTCTTTTGTGCCTGCCTTACCCGATTGGATACGTTCAAGGTAAGGATCCGCTAAATAATAATTATCATAAGCATTGCTTGCCCCGTTGGAAAGACCGTCTGTCCAGCTACCGAATTCCATATCGAGTCCGTTGGTTATCGCCTGGTCTGTATCATGCACACCGCCCCAGTCGGATACCACCACTCCATCAAATCCCCATTCACCTTTCAGGATGTCATTCAGCAGATATTGATTGTGACAGGCATGCTGGCCTTTGTATAAGTTGTACGCCCCCATGATACTCCACGCTTTGCCCTCCTGCACAGCCGCTTTGAAAGCCGGGAGATAGATTTCATAAAGGGCGCGGTCGTCTACGATGACATTTGTGGTATGGCGGTTCACCTCCTGATTATTCAATGCATAATGTTTCACGCAAGCGGCTACTCCGTTCTGCTGTACTCCCTGCACATAAGGAACGACCATACATCCGGCCAGATAAGGATCTTCGCCCATATATTCAAAATTGCGCCCGTTCAACGGGGTACGATAGATGTTCACTCCCGGTCCCAGCAGCACGGTTTTATTGCGATAACGCGCTTCCTCACCGATGCTTTTGCCATAGAGCATAGACATATCGGTATCCCAGGTAGCGGCCAGACAGGTCAATGCCGGAAAAGCCACACAAGAGTCATTGGTCCATCCTGCCTGGTCCCATTCATCCCATAACACTTCGGGACGTATGCCGTGAGGGCCGTCTGTCATCCAAAACTCAGGGATTCCCAAACGAGCCACGCCCGGAGAACAGAATTTAGACTGTGCATGCGTGACCGCAATCTTTTCCTCCAGTGTCATTCGAGACAAGGCATCCTCTACTCTCTCTTCAACAGGTTTGCTATCGTCCAGATAGACGGGTGTCTGTGCCAATACCGGCAGAGCAACCAGGGATAAACCCAATAAGACTGATTTTGCTTTCATGATATGATCTATTGTATATAGTTAATCAAAGGAAATTTATCATTCATACATACTTCCCGAATATGGCCGCATATTCTCGCTTTCCGGTATTCAACCGTGTTTCATTTTCCTACTGTCTTCTATCTATAAATCAACGTCGACAGATATTCTTCCGCAAACATCTCATTCGCCACTTCCAACAGATCGTCCGCCGTCAGCGCTTCGATCCGCTTACAGACCACTGCCAGATTCTCAAACTTATTATAATGCAGGAAGGTTTTAGCCATACTCAGTGCGTTGTTCTCAAAATTATCCGAAGCAACACAAATCTGGCCGATCAACTGCTTCTTGGCTGCCGCCAATTGCGAAGAAGTCATTTTCATGTCACGCATCCGCTTCAATTCCTTATAGGTCAGTTTCAGGCAGGTATCCACGTCTTCCGGATCTGTCCCGAAGTAGATGCAGAAAGCACCCGTATCCGTATAAGAGGTAAGATTAGACTCTACATTATACACCAATCCGCGACGCTCGCGCAAAGCAACATTCAAGCGGCTATTCATACCCGGACCTCCCAAAATATTATTCAGCAGATAAAGGGCTGTACGTTTGTCGTCATAAGCATTGTAAGCACGGGCTCCCAGCATCACATGTGCCTGATGGGTGTCTTTGGGGATAACCAGATATTCAGGCACATACAGAGGAGGCGGAGTACGTACCCCCTTTACCTCACCATCCGGTATATCCGCCATCCATTTTTCGAGCATATCGACCAGCTTTCTGAAATCGACCTTTCCCTGAACAAAGAAAACCATGTTGGAGGGCTGATACAACCGCCTTGTAAAATCCAAAGCATCGGATGTACGAAACCGCCTCAACAACTCCGGCCGCCCTAAAATGTTGCGCCCCAACGGATGTCCACGAAAGATCATATCTTCAAAATCATCGAAAATAAGTTCCGAAGGATTATCTTCATAAGACTGTATTTCGTCAATGATCACTTCGGTTTCCCTTTCTATCTCCCTTTGAGGAAAAGTAGAGCGAAATACAATATCTACCAGTAATTCCACTGCCCGGGACAGATCATCGGTCAGAAAAGCAGAGTAGACTACCATTTCCTCTTTATTCGTGTAAGCGTTCAAGTCTCCTCCCACCGCTTCCATCCTATTCAATATATGCCAGGCTTTCCGTTTCTGTGTTCCTTTAAAGATAAGGTGTTCTACAAAATGTGCCATTCCCTGCTCATTCTCAGTTTCATCCCGGGTTCCGGCATTAACTGCAAAACCACAATAAGTCACGTCAGAAGCAACAGGTTTACAAATAACTCTCAACCCATTCGACAGAGTTTTCTCCACCTGTTCCGTTAGTAAATTCTTCATTCTCAAGACTAAGTTTTATTGATGCCACAAAAATACAATAAAACTTATTGTCGTTTATAGAAAATTGCAGATATTTGTAGACTATAACAGCGACAACGTGTATGGAAAAGATAGGAATATTCTGTTCTGCATCGGGAAACATTGACAAAATGTATTTCGATATGGCCGGCCGGATAGGCAAATGGATGGGAGAAACAGGAAAAACTCTTGTATATGGCGGTGCCAGTCTCGGACTTATGGAATGTGTAGCGCAAGCAGTAAAAACAAACGGCGGCCACATTATCGGCGTAGTCCCTGCCAAACTCGAAGAGAACGGAAAAGTGAGCGCATTGCCCGACCGTATCATCAACACCCGCAATCTTAGCGACCGTAAGGACATGATCGTAGAAGAATCGGATGTACTCGTTGCCCTCCCCGGAGGTGTAGGTACCCTCGATGAAATATTTCATGTGATGGCAGCCGCATCGATCGGTTATCACCACAAGAAAGTGATCTTTTATAATGAGGACGGCTTTTATGACACCCTATTGAAAGCACTCAAGGAGATCGAAGAAAAAGGATTTGCCCGTCAGCCGTTCTCTACTTACTACGATGTAGCCAACACGCTGGAAGAGTTAAAACAAATAATAACAACCATATGATAGAATCCATCAAAGACCTTTTGCAAAAGGAAGCACAAGCCGTGCTGAACATCCCCATAACAGATGCGTATGAAAAGGCGGTAAACCTGATTATCGAACAAATACACATCAAAAAAGGCAAGTTAGTGACCAGTGGTATGGGAAAGGCCGGACAAATAGCCATGAACATCGCAACGACCTTTTGCTCTACGGGCATCCCCTCCGTTTTTCTGCATCCGAGCGAAGCGCAACACGGAGATTTGGGCATCTTGCAAGAAAATGACCTGTTATTACTCATCTCCAACTCCGGAAAAACACGCGAGATTGTGGAACTGACCCAACTGGCTCATAATTTGAACCCGAATTTGAAGTTCATCGTTATCACAGGAAATCCGGACAGCCCCTTGGCTGATGAATCGGACGTTTGTCTCAGTACCGGTAAGCCGGCAGAGGTATGTACATTAGGAATGACTCCTACCACATCGACTACCGTTATGACCGTCATCGGCGACATTCTGGTGGTACAGACCATGCAAAAGACCCAATTCACCATTGAAGAATATTCCAAACGCCATCACGGCGGCTATCTTGGAGAAAAATCAAGAGAACTATGCGTAAAGTAATCGGTATCGGTGAAACGATCCTCGACATTATTTTCGAAGGAAACCAGCCTTCGGCCGCCGTACCGGGCGGTTCTGTATTCAATGGTATCGTCTCGTTGGGACGGGCAGGAGTAAATGTCTCTTTTATCAGCGAAACAGGAAACGACCGCGTAGGAAACATCATCCTGCAATTCATGCGTGAAAACAACATACCGACAGACCACGTCAATGTATTCCCGGATGGAAAATCACCCGTATCACTCGCATTCCTGAATGAGCACAGTGATGCAGAATACATTTTTTATAAAGACTACCCCAAACAAAGGCTCGACGTCCTGTTTCCGGAAATCCATGAAGACGATATAGTAATAATCGGTTCGTATTACGCCCTCAACCCTGTACTTCGTGACAAGATACTGGAATTGCTGGAAACGGCAAAAGAGAAGAAAGCAATCATCTATTACGATCCCAATTTCCGGAGTTCACATAAGGACGAAGCTATCAAGCTGACATCAACCATCATCGAGAATCTGGAATATGCCGACATTGTACGCGGATCGGCAGAAGATTTCTTCTATATGTACGGCCTGAATGACGCAGACAAGATATATAAAGATAAGATCCAGTTCTATTGCCCGAACTTCATTTGCACCGCAGGAGCCGAACAGATCTCGTTGCGTACCAAAAATTGCAGAAAAGAATACCCGATAGAACCGTTAAAGGCCATCAGCACAATCGGTGCAGGAGATAACTTCAATGCAGGACTTATTTATGGGATGTTGAAATACGACGTGCGCTATCGTGACCTCGACAATCTGGACGAAAACACCTGGGATAAAATCATCCGGTACGGTAAAGACTTTGCAGCAGAAGTGTGTAAGAGCTTTAACAATTCAATTTCAAAAGAATTCGCAAAGAACCTGTAACACCAACATATCGCCACAGAATAATGTGAGAATCCCGTTTTCCCTCCCGGTCATGCATCATTCTGTGGCAATATATCCACGTTAAAAACCCTATACTTTGGCTAATAATCGCAAAGGAATTATATTGTGCGCCAGTAATTCCTATCTTTGCATATAAGAGTTATTAGACAAATTATACTATGTATAAGAACCTGTTAAGCTGGCTGACCGTCCTCGTGCTGTTTCCATCCTGCTCCAAAACTCCGCCGAATATCTCGGTTGTCTGTGAGGAGAACAACGTAGGAAACTGCATCATCAAATGGGAAACTGCCCCTCTCATACACGGGCAGGTGAAAGTTTATGCATCCGCCAATCCGGAGTTAATCCCGGAAACAATGCCGATTGCGGCCGCTCCCATTTCTGAAGGGAAAATGGTCATTGTCACAGACGACCCCTCCCGACGCTACTATTATACAATGGTATTCAATAATAAATACCGCGTGAAGGTGGCTACCCGTAACATCAATATCCCCGGAATACAAAATTTCCGCGACTTAGGAGGATACAGATCCTCCACTACAGGAAAAAATGTCCGTTGGGGAATGCTCTACCGCTCTGCACAAATCGACAGTTTAGGTTGTGCCGCACGCCGGGAGTTGAGAAATATGGGCATAAGGACCATCATCGACCTCCGTACTCCCGAAGAACTGAATAACTATCCGCAAATCCAGAAAGGTTTCAATGTGGTGCATATTCCTATCGCTACGGGAAATATGGAAAAAGTGTTGCAGGGAATACAGGAAGGGAAAATAAAAGGCGACACAATCAACCGGATCGTGGAACGCATGAACCGCGAATTGGTAATAAACTATCGCGATGAATACAAAAAATTATTTGAACTTCTGCTCGATCGCAGTAATTATCCGGCCATCATCCACTGTTCTTCCGGCAAAGGACGTACGGGCATTGCTTCTGCACTCGTGCTCGCCACATTGGGTGTAAACGAAGATATCATCATGCAGGATTACCGCCTGAGCAATGATTATTTCAACATTCCCAAAGCGTCTAAGTATGCCTACAAGCTTCCGGTGAATTCGCAAGAAGCCATTACCACCGTCTATACAGCCAAAGAGGATTTTCTGAATGCAGCGAAAGAAGAGATCGAACGGACCTATTCCGATATCCCCACTTATCTGCGGAAAGGACTTGGGCTAACTGCGGAAAATATAGAGAAACTACAAAACATTATGCTCGAATAATTTGTAATTTATAATTCATAATTCATAATTAATCTCTATCTTTGCCACCGAATATAAAGATATACAGAGATTTAATGAAGACATTTGAAGAGCTTGGCGTTTCTCCTGAGATACGTAGAGCAGTCGAAGAAATGGGATATGAGAATCCCATGCCGGTACAAGAGGAAGTGATTCCGTACCTTTTAGGAGAAAATAATGATGTAGTAGCTCTTGCCCAAACGGGAACAGGGAAGACAGCCGCATTTGGTTTGCCGCTGATACAACAGATTAACGTAAAAAACCGTGTTCCCCAATCACTTATCCTTTGCCCTACACGGGAGCTTTGCCTGCAAATAGCGGGTGATTTGAACGATTATTCCAAATACATTGACGGACTGAAAGTACTGCCCGTATATGGCGGATCGTCGATAGACAGCCAGATACGTAGTTTGAAACGCGGTGTACATATCATAGTAGCCACTCCGGGACGTTTGCTGGACTTGATGGAACGTAAAACCGTTTCACTGTCTACCATCAGCAACGTCGTAATGGACGAAGCGGACGAAATGTTGAATATGGGATTCACAGACAGTATCAATGCTATTCTGGCAGATGTTCCCCAAGAACGCAATACGCTCCTTTTCTCAGCGACCATGAGTCCGGAGATTGCCCGTATTTCCAAAAAATACCTCCGCGACGCCAAAGAAATCACTATCGGCCGCAAAAATGAAAGCACCAACAGTGTAAAGCATATTGCATATATGGTGCAAGCGAAAGACAAATATGCCGTACTGAAACGCGTGGCAGACTATTGCCCGCAGATATACGGCATCGTTTTCTGCCGTACCCGTAAAGAGACACAGGAAATTGCCGACAAACTGATGCAGGAAGGTTACAATGCCGACTCACTGCATGGCGAACTCTCACAGGCGCAGCGTGACGCCGTTATGCAGAAGTTCCGCCAACGGAATATCCAGATCCTTGTAGCTACAGACGTAGCCGCACGCGGATTGGACGTAAACGACCTTACACACGTGATCAATTACGGCCTGCCGGATGATACGGAAAGTTATACCCACCGTAGCGGACGTACCGGACGTGCCGGGAAAACCGGAATTTCCATTGCCATCGTCAATATGCGCGAGAAGGGCAAAATGCGCGAAATAGAGCGTATCATCGGCAAAAAGTTCATCATGGAGCAGGTACCCACAGGGAAGCAAATCTGTGAGAAACAACTCATCAAGGTAATTGATGATATCGAAAAAGTAAAGGTCAATGAAGAGGAGATTGCCGATTTTATGCCCGATATTTATCGTAAACTGGAATGGTTGAGCAAAGAAGACGTTATCAAACGTATGGTATCGATGGAGTTCAACCGTTTCTTAGAGTACTATCGTGACCGTGAAGAAATACAAACAGCTACCGACAGCCGTGGTGAACGCGGAAGCCGTGAAGATCGCGGAGGCCGTGAAGGTGGCAGCCGCAAGGCAGCACCGGGATTCACCCGCCTGTTCATCAACTTGGGTAAGATGGATAATTTTTTTCCCAGTGAACTGATCAGCCTGCTGAACAGTAACACCCGTGGACGTATTGAGTTGGGGCGTATCGATTTGATGAAAAACTTCTCTTTTTTTGAAGTAGAAGAGAAAGAGACTCAGAATGTAATAAAAGCCTTAAATCGCGCAAACTGGAACGGCCGCAGGGTTTCGGTCGAAATTGCCGGAGAAGAGGGCGGAGAAGGCCGTAGAAACAGCGACAGAAGCAATGATAAAAGTGGCGTCAAAGGTAGAAACGGCAGAAGTAAAGATACTCAAAAAGATAATTCCACATCGGCATCAGCTAAACCGCGCAAAGAAAAAGCAAGCAAAACGCCTGCTTCCACCGACAGCAAGAAGCAAAAGCCAAGCCGTGAAGAACGCGGTTATAAAAATGCACGTGGAAAGAAAGACGATTGGAAGCAATTCTTCAAAGATGAAGAACCGGATTTCAGTGAAGAAGGCTGGGCACGCAGAAAACCAAAGAAAAAATAAGAATATCCTTTTCAGCAAAGGAAGTGAGACTGTTTCCAATCAGGGATTCAGTCTCTTTTTTTTCGGAACAGCACTCTATTTAAGCTCAACCCGGCAATAAGAACCATACGGCATAACTTCTCCTCTTCCGGGAAGGAACATCCATAAAGAACGGCGGCCGATAGGATAAAAGTTATGTAGGACTCAAGTTATTTTATTACCTTTGCGGCGTTTTTCAAAACAATGAACCCTATTCCTTAAAGTATGAATAAATTAAACGGTTTTCTCTACGGACTGCTGTCTTCGGCATCTTTCGGCCTCATTCCGCTATTCACCATTCCGGTGATGCGGCAAGGGATGCAGTTCGAATCAATTTTATTATACCGGTTTGCTTTTGCCACACTGGCACTGGGGCTTATCTTGTTACTCGACGGACAATCTTTCCGTATCAACCGCCGGGATATCCTTTCACTCGTATTGTTGGCATTTCTTTATCTGATGTCCGCCGTATTCCTATTCTGGGGATATAAATTCATGGCGAGCGGCATCGCTACCACCCTTCACTTCATGTATCCGGTACTGACCACTTTGATAATGATGCTATTCTTCCGTGAAAAGAAATCCATCTGGCGTTTTCTGGCAATTATTCTCGCTGTAAGCGGAGTATTTTTCCTGTCTCAAGGTGAGGATTCGGGCAATATCACGATCACCGGTATCCTTATTGTCCTTCTTTCGGCTTTGGGATATGCACTTTATCTGGTAACCGTAAGCCAATTAAAAGTCGGCCAAATGAAAGGATTACGACTCACATTTTATGTATTTCTATTCGGAACTTTATTGCTTCTTGCAGGAATCAATGCCACAGGAGATATCCAACCTATCGGTAATTGGCACATAGCCGGGAATCTGATGATGCTCGCCATCATTCCAACCGTCATCTCCAATCTGGCACTGGTGAGAGCCGTGAAATGCATCGGTTCTACCCTTACTTCGGTTTTAGGAGCTATGGAACCGGTCACCGCCGTATGTGTCGGCATCTTTATGTTCGGAGAACCTTTCACAAGCAGCATCGGCTTGGGAATCGCCTTAATCATTACCGCAGTAACGGTAATAATACTAAAACGGTAAAGTCACCCGGCATTTACAAGGTATTGACCGGCCATCCAGAGAGGAAGAATGTGCCAAAGCTCGACTTTAAAGAAAATGAATTTTTAATCTGAAACTTGATACCCTTCATCAATTGTTCATTTTAGCCTTGCCCCCCTCTTCTATTTGGAACCATTGATTTTCAGTTCCTTGATCAAATTGGCCGCCCCGCCATATTTCTCTATAATAAAAAGCATATAGCGCACATCCACACCAATGCAACGTTGCAAATCCGGTTCAAAAACAATATCACTGCTCATCGCTTCCCAATTTCCATCGAAAGCAAGCCCCAGCAACTCACCTTTTGCATTGAACATCGCACTACCGGAATTTCCGCCCGTAATATCGTTATTAGAGATAAAACATACCTTCATTTCTCCCTTTTCATCCGCATAACGTCCAAAATCTCCGGCACTGAACAGTTCCAATAAACGCGGGCTGACCTCAAAATCCGGATCTCCCTGATGATCACGCATCTTTTCGAATATTCCCATCGGAGTAGTATAATAATTATAAACCGCCCCATTGAACGGAGAATAGCTGCAAACTGTTCCAAAGCTAAGCCGCATAGTCGAATTGGCATCCGGATAAAAATTACGATCGGCATACAGCCGGCGAACAGCCGCATTGAATAACCGCTCATCTCTCTCTATCTTTTCCGAAGCCTCCACTACCGCATGATTCATATCATAATAAGCCACAATAAGGTCGATACCTAACGAGATTGCAGGATCATCGATGATATTGAACGTTGTATCACGCTCCAGAAAGCGTTTCAGGCCTCTTGGAGAAGTTATTTCCGAGCGAGCATACAAAGTGTCGATATAAGCCTGCTCATTGCCATTATAAAGTGTATCGATAGTCTGATACATCGGTGGCAGATACTTGGCAGGCACCTCTTCGCGATATGCTCTCAAAAGTGCTGTAAACACCTCCTTATCAATGTCAATATCCAGATTGGCATACTTTTCCAATAAACTTTTCAACCGTGCAACCACCTGCTTCTCCTCTGCTTCAAAATCAAAATTAAGAATTTCGAGCGACAACTGTACCAACTCCGGCCCGTTAATGAACGATTCACCGAAATAAGCCAGCGCCCGATTCACTTCCCGCCGACTCTTATAGTTCAATTCGAGCGAAGAGAGCAGATGCATCAGCTTTTCACGCTCAGCAGGAGTATTCTGAATCCATTGCCTCAATGTAGCTTCCAGCTCCCGCTTCTTCTCAAGTACTTTCAGCTTACGGATCGCCTTGTTCGTTCCTATGCTGTTTTTCCAATAATTAGAACTTTCATCATACTTAGAAGCATACTTAATGCGGATATCGTCTCTGCGATCCATCTCGCGCTTCCAGATAGCCTGTTTCACACCACGCACATCTATCATCGCCTGGTTCATGCCGTTCATCATCTCTTCAATGCCAAAAGAAGATAGAAAACGTTCCGTACTGCCCGGATAACCCAAAGTCATACAGAAAGAACCTTCCTTGTATCCATCCAATGAGACAGGAGCTACATACGACGGGTGATAAGGCACATTATCGGGTGAATAATCGGCCGGTTCGTTCTTCTTATCGGCATAAATACGAAAAACCGAGAAATCACCGGTATGGCGTGGCCACATCCAATTATCCGTATCCCAACCAAATTTTCCAATAGAAGACGGAGGAGCAAATACCAGTCGCACATCGTTGAAATCGCGATAAACCGACAACCAAAATTCATTTCCGCCATAATAAGCATCAACCACCCCCACAAGTGTAGAGTCTTTGAGGCTCACCTCATCGGCTATCAAACGTGTAATGGAATCGACGGCCGCTATACGTTCCGGCTCGGTCATGGAGTCACGGGTTACCTTGAGCACGCGTTTCGTCACATCTTCCGTACGCAGTAAAAAACGGACATACAGTTCCGGATTAGGCAGTTCTTCTTCAAGAGTGCGGGCTACAAACCCCTCTTTCAAATAATCGTGTTCAACCGTAGAATGTTGTTGTACGCTACTGAAACCGCAGTGATGATTGGTAAAGACCAATCCGTCTTCCGAAACGACAACACCGGAACAAAATCCCCCGAAACTGACTACAGCATCTTTCAAAGAGGCTTTTTTAGGATTATAAAGTTTCTTAGCGGGCATCTGCAAACCAAGCTCTTTCATCGATTTCTGCGTTTGTTTATTCAAATTCCCTAACAGCCACATCCCTTCATCGGCATGGGCGACCGATGAAAGGAAAAGAGCAATCATTGCAAATAGTTTAAGTTTCATTCAATTGGGGGATTAAGTGGACATTTTTTATAATTCAAATCAAAGAAGCATCATTCGGTTATCAGACGTAACTTCTTCGCTCCTACACGGGCTTGCAGCCATTCGGAGATTTTCTTCTTCTCACTTTCGCTCGGATGGCGGCCAAACTTCAACACAGCAAGTGCAACCGTATCCGTTTTCAACGAATCTACCGTAGTCTCCAAAGTATGAGAAATAGAGACCGCCGTCACCGAAGGATATAATACTTTCAATTCGGGTATGATGGTACGGCTCATTTCATCATAAGATTTATATTTCTCTAAGTTCTTCTCCAAAGCAGCGATCTTCTTTTGCTGTTCTTGCAAGCGCTGTTCACTGTTTTTGTAAAAGTCTTCCATCACCATAGCCCGTATAGACGAAATGTCCATCGCATCATTATTCATTCCCTGTAATACGATGAGCTTGGTTTCTTCCAACTTGTATTGCTCCATCTTACTACGCGCCAGCTCTATCGAGGCCTCAGGAACTTCCGGCCCGATAAGGACGACACGTATTTCGCGATGTTCATAACTCACCTTCTTGTCGAGTACCTGTGTATTCTCAAAGTTCAGTTCCGTATTGATGAAATGATTGGCAGCCGTTTCATAGAAAGTACTCTTAATAATGCCAAAAGTCAGATAAACAGCCGGGCACATGGTAATAATGACAATAAGGATAATGTATTTGCGAACCGTTTTTTCCCGATTCTTATCTACAAATTCTTTTCGCTGAAAATGCATTACCCGCACACCGAGAAAGGTAGCCAGACTGATAAAGACAGAATTTATGAAATAGAGATAAAAAGCACCGAGAAAGTAAATCAGATTGCCGGATGCCAATCCGTATCCTGCCGTACAAAGTGGCGGCATCAATGCAGTGGCGATGGCAACACCCGGTATCACATTTCCTTTCTCCTTGGTAGAGAGAGCCACAACACCGGCCAATCCACCGAAGAGAGCTATAAAAACATCATAAATGGTAGGAGATGTACGCGCCAAGAGTTCCGATTGCGCCTCAGCAATAGGGGTAAAAAGAAAATAAACAGTAGCGGTGGTTACGCTGAATGCAGTCGTAATAAGAAAACTCTTCAAAGAGCGTTTCATCAGTTCAAAATCATTCATTCCAACGGAAAGCCCCACTCCCATAATAGGCCCCATCAACGGAGAGATCAACATCGCACCGATTATTACGGCAGTAGAGTTCACATTCAATCCCAATGATGCCATAAAAATGGCAAATATCAGAATCCACAGATTGGCCCCTTTGAATTCGACTCCCTTGCGGATGGAATCGATGGTTTCCAACTCATTATCTTTGTCTTTTCGTAAGTCAAGATACTCGCGGAGAAAGCTCTTTATGGCAAAAATGTTCCGATTGTCTGTTTTCATATTTTACCTCCTTAAAAAACGATTAATAACAGGGATTTGCTTCAATGGTAAGTCATGTTTAATAATATATGCTATAAATACAGCCAATAACACTGTGCGGAAAAGCAAACGGAGTATTGTATTCTCCAAAGGCATCCATTCTCCCACAGCGTAGATGACCAATGCTAAAAGTACGTATCCACCGATACTTTTCAAATCATAATTTATCGGATATTTCTTTTGCCCGACAAAGTAAGACAGCAGCATGGCAACTGCGTATCCGGTGAAACCGGCCCAGGCACAAGCCACATAACCATAAACGGGAATAAGGAAAACGTTCATCAGAACAACAATCGTACAGGCCGTTATAGAAAAATAAGCACCCCACTTTGTTTCATCTGTCAGTTTATACCAGAAGGAAAGATTGAAATATACCCCCATAAACATTTCAGCAGCCATAACGATAGGAACTACCTTCAATCCTTCCCAATAGTCACGCCCGATGACATAACGAAGGATATCGAGATAAAACATCACTGCAAGAAATGCCAATAACGTGAAGATGATAAAGAACTTCATAGCCTGTGCATACATCTGCCGGTTGTCTTTCTCTCTGCTTTTGCCAAACACAAACGGTTCATAAGCAAAGCGGAATGCCTGTGTAAACATAGCCATGATCATGGCTATTTTACTTGTTGCACCATATATTCCCAACTGTACGGCCGCCTCTGCTTCATCGGGATAGACAAACGGGAAAATGATTTTATCGACAACCTGATTCAGTATACCTGCAATACCCAATATCAGAATGGGAAAGGAATAACGGAACATCCGCTTCATTAAATCACGGTCGAGCATATAGCGGAAACCACGCAACTCAGATATCAGGCAGACCATCACCAACGATGTACAAATCAGATTGATCAGAAAAGCGGCACCGACATCGGTTCCTTTCATAAATACGAAATAAACAATATTCAATGCAATGCTGGCGAAGATAAACAGCATCTTCAAAGCGGCAAACTTAATAGGACGGTTCTTATAACGCAGGTAAGCAAAAGGAATGGCCTGAATGGCATCCATAGCTATTACTATCAGCATCATCCCCAAATACCAAGGATGCTCTTCATACCCCATCACACCGGCTATCGGCTTCAAAAACAACAGACAGACTGCCAGGAATGAAAGAGAAATCGACCCGACGGTAAGCAAAGTAGTAGAATAAACCTTTATAGGATCATCGTCACCCTTATTGGCAAAACGGAAAAACCCGGTTTCCATACCACACGTAAGCAGAACAAGCAGTAACGCCGTAATTGCATACATATTCGTAATCACACCGTATCCTCCCGTAGAAGCAGGCATGGAAATAGTATAAATAGGCACCAGCAGATAATTGAGGAAACGCCCTACGATACTACTGACACCATAGATAGCGGTGTCTTTTGCCAATGATTTTAATCCGGCCATGTATTTTATTTACAATTAGACGATTTACGATTAGACGATTCAGAAAAGACTTACGCTGTAACTTCAATCGTAAGTCGTCAATCGTCTGATCGTAAATCAAAACAATGTTTGTTGACTATTATAAATACTCCGTCCCAAATGTTTATAAGCAAGCTCAGTTACTTCACGCCCGCGGGGAGTCCGTTTCAAGAACCCTTCTTTGATGAGAAACGGTTCATATACCTCTTCAATGGTTCCGGCATCTTCACCTAACGCGGTAGCAATGGTTGTCAATCCCACGGGGCCGCCTTTAAACTTATCGATAATGGTGCAGAGTATCTTGTTATCTATCTCATCCAAACCATATTTGTCAATATTCAATGCTTCGAGAGCAAAAGTAGCGATCTCCGTATCGATGGAACCGGAGCCTTTCACCTGTGCGAAGTCACGGACACGACGAAGCAGCGCATTGGCAATACGAGGCGTACCGCGACTGCGTGAAGCTATCTCGCCTGCTGCGGGTATCGAGCAAGGCACATCCAAAATAGCAGCCGAACGCCGGATAATATTACTTAACACGTCATCATCGTAATATTCAAGATGCAGGTTGATGCCGAAACGTGCACGCAACGGTGCTGTCAGTAAACCGCTACGGGTAGTTGCACCTACCAAAGTAAACGGATTCAAATCAATCTGAATACTTCGTGCAGACGGCCCCTTATCTATCATTATATCGATACGATAATCCTCCATGGCAGAATACAAGTATTCTTCCACCACAGGAGACAAACGATGGATTTCATCGATAAACAGAACATCGTTGGGTTCAAGACTGGTGAGTACACCGGCAAGATCACCGGGTTTGTCGAGCACCGGACCGGAGGTGACTTTAAAACCCACCCCAAGTTCATTGGCAATAATATTTGAAAGTGTAGTTTTTCCCAATCCGGGAGGACCGTGCAACAGCACATGATCAAGTGCCTCTCCACGGAGACGGGCTGCCTTTACAAAAATACGGAGATTCTCCACGACTTTATCCTGTCCGCTAAAATCCTCGAAACTAAGCGGACGGAGCGCATTTTCAAAATCCCGTTCTTTACTGGTCAGTTGTTGATTACGTATATTGAAATCTTCTTCCATAAAATTACATTCCCGTTCTTCTATATATAGAGGGCAAAGATAACATAATTCAAAGAAAGATGATGCCGGGGGGATAAGATAATTATTACCCCGGCATAGAATTAAACCGGAAAAAGATTATTCCACAATCCACTTCTCTATATTTCGTGTCTCCGAACTAAAATTCACACCAATCCTGAGAAGTTCACGAGGATCGGATTCAAAAGGACGGGTATATTGCCGCTCATTGATTTGTTGCAATGCGGCCTCTGCCGTGCCATCTAATTTGAACTCCATGACATAAATAAATTTATCCGTCTGTAAAACAAGATCAATACGTCCCTGTCCCGTATGGTACTCTACATGAACATAAAAGCCAACAAGTTTAAAGACGATAAAAAGGACATTTTGATAATGTAGCTCCAAATCACGGATCAATTCATAAGGAGTATCTGCAAAGAAACTTTGAAGACGACGGAAAAATGCGTTATAATCACCAGAACGTATCTCATTCACAAACTTCTGAATTTCAAAAGGGGACTGCACCACATTGGAATTAGCATAAAAAGGTAATAAAAACCGAACAAAACCTTCTTCTACCTCCCGATTAGGAAACCCTAAACGATAGATAGCAAATTCAGGATCGTATCCCTTAATTGTCAGATAGCCACTTTGATAAATGACTGGAATGGGGTCGGTAGACGAAGAATCGATACTGTTCAGCACATCGGCACTGGTCTCTTCGTGCGTCATGCGTTCTAAATTGTAATGGTGCTTCTTCAACAACTCAACCAAATAAGTAGGTGTCCCTGTCTCAAACCAATAACTACCGAATTTATTCCGTTTGAAAGCATTCAAGAGACTAAAAGGATTATAAATACCGATGGAATCTTCCACAAAATGATAGCCGTCATAGCACTCACGCAACTCTGAACAAAACTTTTCATAATCCATCTGCTGAGCAGCCGCAAATTCATGCATTTCCGGAGTGAGATAATCATACAACTCCTGTTCGCTAATACCGCAAAGACCTACGTACTCATCCCACATCGAGATATCATCCAGATTGTTCAAGTCACTGAAAACGCTCACCTTGCCAAACTTCGTAACCCCCGTCAGCATACCGAACCGGATGCAGCCATCCATCGTTTTCAAAACACCATAGAAAGGTTTTAACGTATCGCGGAAATGGGCTTGCAAGGCCTCGTTATTAATAGCCTGAAGCATTGGTTTGTCATATTCATCGACCAGAATAACGACTCGCTCACCTGTCTGTTCATAAGCCCGCTTTATAATACCGGCAAAGCGCAACGCCAAAGTCGTTTCAGCCGCCCCTGTACCATAAATGGCTTCCCAATCCGTCAAAGCCTTGTTCAATATACGGTCAAGACTATCCGGCGTATCATACTTTCCGATATTAAGGTCCATATGGAGAATCGGATGCCGCCTCCACTCCTTTTCAAGTTTCTCCATCGCCAGCCCCTCAAAAAGTTCTTTTTTCCCCTGAAAATACGCTTCAAGCGTAGAAATGAGCAGACTCTTCCCAAAACGGCGGGGGCGGCTAAGAAAATAGTAGCTACCTGTCTTGACCATTTTATAGATGAGTGCGGTCTTATCAATATAAAAATAACCTCCCAAACGAAGTTTCTCAAAATTCTGTATACCGATGGGATAAATCTTGTTACTCATAATCTTTTGGAGTTTAAAAAGTTCCTGTAGACAAAGATAGCACAATAATCACCTAAGAAGCAATATAAATACTTAATTTTTATTCTATCCGCTTAATTATGACAATGCATAGTTCATACAGCAAATACATTGGAACCGTCACCAATATCAAAGTAAACAAATCCGGCGGAGTAATAATGGCAGCCGTTACCATAACACCGATAAAGGCATGTCTTCTGTATCGAACCATAAAAGTAGAAGTAATCAATTCGAGCTTAGCCAATATAAATGCCACTACAGGTAATTGAAAGACCAGTCCCATAACAAATGTCAGAGTTGAAAAAGTTGAGATATAAGATGCCAAGGTTATCGTACTTCGAATGGACGGATTCACTTGATAAGTTCCTAAAAATCGGAATGAAACAGGAAATACAATGTAATAATTCATCAATACTCCCAATGAAAAAAGGACATACATGGATACAACTATCATCAAAGAGTACTTTTTCTCGTTTTCATATAAAGCCGGACTTATAAAACGAAACAACTCGTATAATATATAGGGTGAAGCCCCCAATAAAGCCAAATACACCGATGATGAAATATGCATCATAAACTGCGATGCCAATTCTGTACTTATCAGATCGATCTGATAAGGTTCAAACCGAAAATCAAATCCGCACCAACGGACAAATTCTTCAATACATCTATAAGTAACAAAATTCCATTCACGCGGAGCTAACAAAAGTTGAAAAGTCCACTCTTTAAAAGAAAAAATCAATATCGTGAACACGACTATAACCAAGACAATACGGAAGAGCATCTTTCTCAACATCTCCAGATGCCCCCCGAATGTCAAAAGCTGAATATCATCCGATTTATTCTTCATCTATCCTTTTCAACTCGTCTGTAACTTCCGTTTTTTCCAACAGCGATTCATCTTCCGGCTCACTTTTTTCGTGCATGCCTTCCTTGAAATTTTTCACTCCCTGTCCTAAGCTACGCATCAGCTCCGGAATCTTCTTTCCACCAAATAAAAGCAGTACAGCACCCCCAATCACAATTAATTCAGTAGTGCCAATCATTAAAGGTTGTATCATCATTCGTATATTAAATAAATTTCATTTGTATCAAAATCAATCTCCCAATTACCATTTTCGGTACTTTCCCATTGATATTGACTTGACATACGATCCCACCAATTCTGAAACTTCATACCGGTTTCACCTATATCTTTTACTAACTTTTCATACAGCACTTCATTATCTACAGTAAGTATTCCGGCCAATTCATTCAATCCGTTACGCCGCTCAAAAAGTGTTTGGATTTCACACTTTTCTTCATTTGTAACAGTTCCTACCAGTTTTTTCATAATACTCATTTTTTTATTTACTCATACAACAACTTTCCCGAGGAAAGCATACTCCATAAGAGTATCCTTATAACACATCAAAACTCCTGTCTCACATCAAATGGATCCAAATATGTAATCTCTTTTATCTCATGTCCGGGAAGAAATGTCCCGTACCGGCGAATATCAAGCAGTAATGAGCGAGAGGCATTACGCTCCAGATGAGCTACTACACACTGTTCATGCGAGGGTGTATTTACCTCTAAAGTCGTTTTCCAATTCATCCAAATACACCGTTTACATTGGTATGTATCACAATTGCGACACAGAGGTGCGTAAGATAGTTTATAGAGTTTTGGATTTTTTATATCCAAAACTTCAACCAAGCTGCCGATGGAATATCCGTCGTCAGCCAAATAAAATGCAGGACAAATATAGAATTTACCATCAGGAGCCAATGTAATATTTTCAACTCCGGCATTACAATTATTCATTTTGTCCAGCATCATACGGTCGGTCAATAAATTCAATTGCGGAGCCATTCCTTCCAGATACATGCCTTTCAGTTTTAAAGCCAATTCATCTAAAACCGATTTATAGATATCGAAATCAGATTCGGTAAAGGTATCAATATCAACCAGAACAACATTCAACCTTAAAACCTTATCCAACACTTCATTAAGAATTGTATAATTTTTAAAGAAACCGGTCTTTCCTGTTCTCAAT
>CEAL01001533.1_pt1 | contig 24353 bp, 20 predicted proteins | sample 557521 | NCBI WGS metagenome assembly CEAL01 (sample SAMEA3182095, study PRJEB8094) | gut metagenome | biome: human; feature: gut; material: Stool; isolation source: human stools | place: Canada | collected 2012-03-06
GGCGGATTCGTCAATGCGATCCTTGCCAAGATCATGAAATCCGGTGAGTAGGATACAGAACGTAATCAGCGTACGACAACTGAATACTTATATCAAAAATATGTTCACGCAGGATTACTTTTTACAGATGGTATCTGTAAAGGGTGAGGTAAGCAACTGTAAATACCATCCCTCTGGACATATTTATTTTACGTTAAAGGATTCTGCCAGTGCCCTGAACTGCATTATGTTCGCCGGAGACCGGAGAGGTCTGGGATTCCGGCTGACGGAAGGGCAGCAGGTAATTGCGAAGGGCAGTGTGAGTGTATTTGAGCGTGACGGCAGATATCAGCTGTATGTGAAGGAAGTGACGCAGGACGGCACCGGAGCCCTCTATGAAAAATACGAACAGCTAAAACGGGAACTGGCGGAAGAGGGTATGTTTGCTCCGGAGTACAAGCAGCAGATTCCGAAGTATATCCATACCCTTGGGGTAGTCACGGCAGATACCGGCGCTGCTGTCCGGGATATCATACAGATCGCCTCCAGACGGAATCCTTATGTGCAGATTATTTTGTATCCGGCGCTGGTACAGGGGGCTTCGGCGGCTCCTTCCATTGTGAACGGAATCCATGCACTGGAGAGACAGGGCGTGGATGTCATGATCGTGGGACGCGGCGGCGGCTCCATTGAGGATCTGTGGGCGTTCAACGAGAGAATGGTGGCACAGGCAGTATTCGACTGCTCTGTTCCCATTATTTCGGCGGTTGGACACGAGACGGATACCACGATCATTGATTATGTGGCGGATCTGCGGGCACCGACCCCGTCGGCAGCGGCAGAACTGGCAGTGACACAGGTCAGTGATATTGAGAATGAGATTCTGGACAGACAGGACAGGCTGTATCAGCGGATGGGACGAGTGCTTCAGCATAAGAGGCAGCAGGCGGATCAGATGGAAATGCGCCTGAAATATTTAAGCCCCGCCAGCCGGATACGGGAGAAGAGGACTTACAGCATACAGCTGGAAGACCGGCTGCAGAACCGGCTGCAGGCGATCCTGCGGGAACGCAGACATAATCTGGCATTGTATATTGAGAGAATGAAAGCGGTCTCTCCTTTGGAAAAGTTAAACAGTGGTTTTTCCTATGTGGAGGATACCGATGGGAAAAATATCCGTTCCGTGACCCAGGTGGAAGCAGGGGAACGCCTGCGGATCCGGGTGAGTGACGGCGTGATCGATACCCGGGTGGAACAGATACAGAAGGAAGAAAGACTTCCCGGATAGCATTTACCGGTATCCGGGGGGATGCAGATAGATGCGGGCAGCAGACGGAGGTACTATTTTGGCAGGAAAAAAGAAAACAGAAGCACAGGAACCACAGAGCCTGGAAGAGAATTTTTCCGCAGTGGAAGAACTGATCGGACAGCTGGAAGCAGAGGATATTTCTCTGGAGGAAGCTTTTACGGCGTACAGCAAGGGCATGAAGCTGCTGAAACAGTGCAGCGAACAGATCGACCGGGTGGAAAAACAGGTCATGAAGCTGAACGAAGAGGGCGGACTGGAACCGCTGGATCCCCAGTAAGCATACAAGTATACCGGCAGGTAGAGGAAGGTTGGCATCAGACATGGAAGAAACATTATTCAGACAGGAATTGCAGAAGAGAACGGCAGCAATCGAAGAATTGCTTAAGGAATATCTTCCGGCGGAGGAAGGATACCAGAAGACCGTTATTGAAGCTATGAATTACAGCCTTATGGCAGGCGGAAAGCGTCTGCGTCCCATGCTGATGCAGGAGACCTATAAGATGTTCGGCGGCGACGGTGATATTATAGAGCCTTTTATGGCGGCGATCGAGATGATCCATACATATTCTCTGGTACACGATGATCTGCCGGCCATGGATAATGACGAGTATCGCAGAGGCCGCAAGACCACCTGGTCTGTGTACGGAGACGGAATGGGAGTTCTGGCAGGAGACGGACTGCTCAATTATGCCTTTGAGACTGCATTTCGTGCTTTTCCGGCATGCACATCGGGAGAACCGGTAGATCCGAATTACCCGAGAGTGGCGGCGGCACTGAATATTTTAGCCCGCAAGGCAGGAATCTATGGGATGATCGGCGGCCAGAACGCAGACATTGAAGCGGAGAAACAGGCAGAACCTCTGACCACAGAACAGATCCTGTTCATCCATGCCAACAAGACGGCAGCCCTGATCCAGTCGGCCATGACTATCGGAGCTACGCTGGCAGGGGCAACCGATGAAGAGATTGCGGCATTGGAACTGTGTGCCTACAATGTCGGCATTGCATTCCAGATCCAGGATGACATTCTGGATGTGATAGGGGACAGCAAGGAGCTGGGAAAAGCTACCGGAAGTGATGCACAGAATCATAAGCAGACCTATGTGACTTTACACGGACTGGAAGAATCCGGCAGAGAAGTGGAACGGCTGACCGGGGAAGCGGTAGCGATTCTGGACAGCTTTTCGGGAGAACATGAATTCCTGAAGGAGCTGTTGCTGCACCTGGTCCATAGAACGAAATAGCAGAGGAAAAGCCAATGTTACTGGATAAGATCGAGAAAGCAAACGATATCAAAAAAATAGATAAATCAGACTATGGGGAACTGGCGGAGGAGATTCGGCAGTTCCTGATCGAAAAGATCAGTGTGACCGGGGGACATCTGGGTTCGAACCTGGGAGCGGTGGAACTGACCATGGCACTTCATCTTGCTCTGAATCTCCCGGAGGACAAGATCATCTGGGATGTAGGTCATCAGTCTTATACCCACAAAATATTAACGGGCCGCAAGGACGGTTTCGATGTCTTACGCCAGTTCCATGGCATGAGTGGGTTCCCCAAGAGAAAAGAAAGTGATTATGACGCATTTGATACCGGACACAGTTCTACCTCCATATCCGCAGGACTGGGACTGGTGAAGGCAAGAGATCTCAAAGGGGAGAAGACCACCATTGTATCCGTGATCGGAGACGGCTCTCTGACAGGAGGCATGGCTTACGAGGCCTTGAACAATGCAGCCAAACTGGAGACGAACTTTATTGTGGTATTAAACGACAACAATATGTCCATCTCCGAAAATGTGGGCGGTGTTTCCAAATATCTGAACAATATCCGTACGGCGACCGGCTATCTGGATCTGAAAGAGGGCATATACAACGCTCTCAAGAGAAAACCCGGTGGCGACGGTATTGTCAACAGTATCCGCCGGGCCAAGAGCAGCTTCAAACAGCTGGTGATCCCCGGGATGTTTTTTGAGGATATGGGAGTGACTTACTTAGGCCCGGTAGACGGACATGATATCGAAGGCCTGATCAAGGTCATTGAGGAAGCCAAGAGAGTCAAGGGAGCTGTGCTGGTGCATGTGATTACCCAGAAGGGCAAGGGCTATGGACCGGCGGAGAAACATCCCGCCAGATTCCACGGGGCAGAGCCTTTTGACATCGAGACGGGAATTCCTTCCCATCCCCGCACCGTGGCCAATTATACGGATGTGTTTTCCACTGTTATGTGCAAGCTGGGCCAGCGGGACGAACGGGTAGTGGCAATTACGGCAGCCATGCCGGACGGCACCGGCTTAAAGCGCTTCCGGAATATGTACCCGGACCGGTTCTTTGATGTGGGAATTGCGGAGGAACATGCGGTGACCTTCGCAGCAGGACTGGCAGCAGGAGGCATGAAGCCTATTGTTGCGGTGTATTCTTCATTTTTACAGAGAGCCTACGATCAGATCCTGCATGATGTGTGTATTCAGAATCTGCCGGTAGTGTTTGCTATAGATCGTGCAGGGCTGGTGGGGAGTGACGGTGAGACCCATCAGGGTATTTTTGATTATACCTATCTGTCGGGAATTCCCAATATGCATATCTGTGCGCCGAAGAACAAATGGGAATTATCGGATATGATGAAGTTTGCCGTGGCACTGGATGCGCCCATTGCGGTGCGATATCCCAGAGGAACGGCTTATGCCGGACTTGCCGAACACCGTGCCCCCATTGAACTGGGCAAGGCGGAGTGGATCGCAAGAGAGGGCGGTATCGCATTGTTTGCCGTAGGCAGTATGGTAAAGACAGCGGAGGAAGTCCAGAAGCTTCTGCATGAAAAGGGTTACAAGGCAAGTATCATCAATGCCAGATTTATCAAGCCCATTGACGAAGAGGCAGTACTTTCGGCCTGCGAAGATCATGAGATGATCGTGACCATGGAAGAAAATGTCCAAAGCGGAGGATTCGGAGAAAAGGTGTTGGATTGTCTGAATGACCACGAGAAACGGATCAAATGTGTCATGGCAGCTATTCCCGATGCTTATGTGGAACATGGAAATGTAGAGCTTTTGAAAAAGGAGATCGGATTGGATGCGGAAAGCATCACGGAGAAAATTCTGGAAAGATTATAAATAATTAGGAGACGAAGATGAAAGAACGACTGGATGTGATTCTGGTAGAGCAGGGGTATGCTCCTTCCAGAGAAAAGGCAAAAGCCATCATAATGTCCGGCAATGTCTATGTCAACGGACAGAAGGAAGACAAGGCCGGCACCGGATTTGATGTCCGCAAGATCAAACTGGAAGTCAGAAATCATACCATGAAATATGTCAGCCGCGGAGGCCTGAAGCTGGAAAAGGCAATGGAACAGTGGGGATTTCTGCTGGACGGCATGATCTGCATGGATATCGGTGCATCTACCGGAGGCTTCACGGACTGCATGCTCCAGAACGGAGCCACGAAGGTGTATTCCGTGGACGTGGGACAGGGGCAGTTAGCCTGGAAACTGCGGAATGATGAGCGGGTGGTATGCATGGAACAGACCAATTTCCGTTATGTGACCCCGGAGGATATCCCGGATGCTCTGGATTTCGCCAGCGTGGATGTGTCCTTTATTTCTCTGACCAAGATTTTGATCCCGGCGAGAAATCTGTTAAAGACCGGCGGACAGATGGTGTGTCTGATCAAGCCCCAGTTCGAGGCCGGCAGAGGCAAGGTGGGCAAGAACGGTGTGGTGAGAGAACCTCAGATCCACGAGGAAGTGATCCGCAAGATCATCGACTATGCGGACAGCATTGGTTTCGAAGTACTGCATCTGGAATATTCCCCCATCAAGGGACCGGAGGGCAATATCGAATATCTGCTGCATATCCGTAAGCCGGAGGAGATCTCCGAAGAAAAGCTGGCGCTGACCGAGCATGAAGCGGAGAGCGCCTTACAGACTATTATAGAGGAAAAGACCGGACTGTCCTATACCCCTGAATGGGATGCCGTAATCAAAGGTATCGTAGACAACTCTCATACCCTGTAACAGACAAGGAGTGCGAAGCTATGAAGCATTTTCTGATATATACCAACAAGCATAAGGATCAGGAGCTTGCGACCACGAAACGGATCCAGAATTATCTGGAAACCAAAGGCTGTACGGTGAAATTAAAGGTCAAGGAATCCGACTGGAAGGAAGAAGCGGATTCCGTGGTGGAAGAGGAAGCAACGGACATTCCGTTAGATGTGGACTGCATGATCGTATTGGGCGGCGACGGCACGGTGCTGCAGGCAGCCAGAGAGACGAAGAAGATCCTTGTCCCCATCATCGGAGTGAATCTGGGAACCGTAGGTTATATGACGGAGATCGAACTGTCTGGATTAGAGGAATCTCTGGACCGCCTGATCCGGGATGATTTTAAGAAAGAACGCAGAATGATGTTAAACGGTAAAGTCTGCTGTGCGGATGGAACCGTGTCGGAAGGCTGGGCTTTGAATGACATCGTCATTTCCCGAAGCGGATCCCTGCAGATCATAGAATTCAACATCTATGTCAACGGACAGCTTCTGAATCATTACAAGGCAGATGGAATGATCGTGACTACACCGACAGGATCCACGGGATATAATCTGTCGGCGGGCGGGCCGCTGGTGGAGCCCAAGGCGAAACTGATCACCCTGACACCGATCTGCCCCCACAGCCTGAACCAGAGAAGCATTATTCTGTCCCCGGAAGATGAGATCGTTATAGAGATTCCCGGTGGCAGAGAGGGCAAAAGCCAGACCGTGGAAGCCAATTATGACGGCAGCCACAAAGTGACCATGTGTACCGGAGACCGGATCCGTATTGTGCAGTCGGAGAAGATCACCGAGTTTATTCAGCTGAATCAGGTAAGCTTCCTGGATGTATTGCATCGGAAAATGAGAGATTCCTGACGAATTGTTGTGAGAAAGGCATGAGGTCAAGATGAAGAAAACAAGACATCGCAAGATCGTGGAGATTATAGAAAAAAGAGATGTGGAGACCCAGGAGGAACTGGCGGGCTATCTGAAGGAAGCCGGTTTTGCTGTGACACAGGCTACCGTATCCAGAGATATCAGAGAACTGAAGCTGTCCAAAGTACCCACCGGTGGCGGCAAACAGAAATACGTCATTTTAAAACAGGATGACAGTCATATGGGAGATAAATACATCCGCGTCCTCAGAGACGGTTTTATCTCCATGGACATGGCACAGAATATTCTGGTGATCAAGACCGTATCCGGCATGGCCATGGCAGTGGCGGCGGCACTGGATGCCCTGAAATTCTCCGAAGTGGTGGGATGTATCGCCGGAGATGATACGATCATGGTGGCAGTGCGGACCGTGGAAGATACCCAGATCCTTATGGACAAGATCCATCTGATGATAGAAAGGTAAGACAGGGGGAAATACATGCTTCGTAGTTTACGCGTGAAAAATCTGGCTCTTATCCGGGAGACAGAGGTAGAGTTCGGAGAAGGACTGAATATACTGACCGGTGAGACCGGTGCCGGTAAATCATTACTCATTGGATCAGTGAATCTGGCACTGGGAGGAAAGTTCGAGAAAGACATGCTCAGACGGGGAGAAGAGAACGGTCTGGTGGAACTGGTCTTCGACTGCGAGGAAGAAAGGCTGGCGGAAAAATTAAAGAGCATGGATCTGGAACCTTCGGAAGACGGAACCGTGATCCTGAGCCGAAAACTTTCCTCCGGGAAAAGCATCTGCCGTATCAATGGAGAGACCGTGACGGCAAAGCAGGTGAAGGAACTTTCGGAGCTGCTGATCGATATTCACGGACAACATGAGCACCAGTCTCTGCTAAACAAGAAAAAACATATGGAGATCCTGGATGCCTATGCGGGAGCGGAATTTGCAGAATGCGCAGGGCGGGTGGCTGCACTTTATCATGAATGTACTGCCCTGGAGAAAAAGATCACAGAGGAAACTCTGGATGATACCTCCAGAAGCAGAGAACAGTCTCTGGCGGAATTTGAACAAAAGGAGATCGCGGATGCTTCCCTGCAGCCCGGAGAAGATGAGGAACTGGAACAGGCGTACCGCAAAATGTCCAACAGCCGAAAAATTGCGGAAAGCCTGGCGGAGAGCTATCAACTCAGTGGCAATGATGCGGAAGACGGTGCCGGGAATTCTTTGAGCAGGGCACTGCGGGCATTGCGTAGTGTGACCATGTATGATCCTGCACTGGAACAGATGGAGGAACAGCTGGCAGAGGTGGAAAGTCTTTTGTCAGATTACAATCATGATGTCTCCGAATATATGTCGGATCTGGAATTTGATGAAGAGGATTTTCGCAGTACAGAGGATCGTCTGAATACCATCAATCACCTCAAGGGAAAATACGGCAACACGATCGAAGAGATCCTGCGGTACAAAGAGGAAAAAGAAGCTTATCTGGAAAAACTGGCGGATTATGATGCCTATATGCAGAAATTGAACGCCGAGTGGGAGGAAAAGCAGGCGTTACTGAAGAAAGCCTGTGAAGAACTGTCTGAGATCCGCAGAAAAAACGCAGCGGTACTGACGCAGAAATTGAAAGATGCGCTGATAGGTCTCAATTTCCTGACGGTGGAATTTGACATCGCAGTCAGACCCGGTCAGGCCATTACAGCAAAAGGCTATGATGATGTGGAATTCCTGATTTCCACCAATCCCGGAGAAAGTCTGAAACCTTTGAACCAGGTGGCCAGTGGCGGTGAACTGTCCCGGGTGATGCTGGCGATCAAAACGGTACTGGCAGGGAAAGATGCCATTGATACATTGATCTTTGATGAGATCGATACCGGTATCAGCGGCAGAACCGCATGGAAAGTAGCGGAGCAGCTGAGTATTCTGGCAGGAGCCCATCAGGTCATCTGTATCACTCATCTGCCTCAGATCGCAGCCATGGCGGATGTGCATTTCATTATTGAAAAGAGCAGTACCGATGATATGACCATTACGGACATTCACAAGGTGGCAGAAGAGGAAAGCCTGGCGGAGCTGGCAAGACTGTTAGGCAGTGATGCACTGACGGAAGCGGCGCTTTCCAATGCAAAGGAAATGAAAGAACAGGCAAACGGGTTTAAAGAAGCCAGATAAGGGAAATGCTATAGTGAAAGAAACATTGAAAAAGGATGAAGAAATACTTCATCCTTTTATTTTGTGCAAATTCAACCAAAATAAAGCACCATATTTGTGAATTAAATTGATTGAATTTGACTGAATATGAAGATATAATAACATCATAAGAACAAGAAAGATGACAGACAGGAGGGATAGAAATGATTTGTACCGTGACTTTCAATCCGTCACTGGATTACATCGTATCCGTGGATGACTTTCAGCTGGGAATGACGAACAGAACCTCATCAGAGCTGATTCTTCCGGGAGGAAAGGGAATCAATGTCTCTATCGTACTGAAGAATCTGGGACTGGATTCCACAGCCCTGGGATATGCGGCGGGATTCACCGGAGAGGAACTGATCCGGAGATTGAACGAGTTTGGCGTAAATGCTGATTTCATCAAAATCGATCACGGAATGACCAGAATCAATCTGAAGCTGAAAAGTATTGACGGAACAGAGATCAATGGCTGTGGCCCGGATATTGATGCAAAAGCTTTGGAACAGCTGATGGAAAAGATTGACAGACTGGGAGACGGAGATGTCCTGGTATTGGCAGGAAGTATTCCTTATACCATGCCGGATGACATTTATCAGAGAATTCTGGAGAGAATTCAGGGAAGAGGTGTTCTCACCGTAGTGGATGCCACCAGAGACCTGCTGGTAAAGGTATTGCCGTATCATCCTTTTCTGGTAAAACCCAACAACCATGAATTGGGGGATATCTTCGGTGTGAAGCTCTCCACAAGGGAAGAGGTGGTTCCATACGGCAGGAAACTGCAGGAGATGGGAGCACAGAATGTACTGATTTCCATGGCAGGCGAAGGAGCAGTATTGATCGCAGCGGACGGACAGAGCATGGGAGCTCCGGCACCGAAGGGAACACTGGTCAATGGTGTGGGTGCAGGCGATTCCATGGTGGCAGGTTTCCTGACAGGATGGATGGAAAAGAAAGATTATGTACATGCGTTCCATATGGGAATTGCTGCAGGAAGCGCCAGTGCATTTTCCGAGAATCTGGCTACCAGAGAAGAAGTCTTGCAGGTATTACAGCAGGTAGAACAATAACAATGATAAATATAAAAAGAGAGGATGGGTCACAACATGAGAATTACAGATCTTTTGGACAAAAATAGTATTTCCCTAAATGCGGCACCGGCTGACAAAAAGGAAACACTGGATCTGGCAGTGGAACTGATGGCAAAAAGCGGAAAGCTGTCTGATGTGGAGAAGTATCGTGAACAGGTCTATGCAAGAGAGGAAGAGAGTACCACGGGAATCGGAGAGGGAATTGCGATCCCTCACGGAAAATGTGATGCGGTAAAAGCCCCCGGACTGGCAGCCATGGTGATCAAAAACGGTGTGGAGTATGAATCTCTGGACGGGGAACCGGTGACTTTACTGTTCCTGATTGCAGCACCGAATACAAAGGATAATGTACATCTGGATGTGCTGAGCAAACTGTCCGTGATGCTGATGGATGAAAATTTTACCACTTCCCTGAGAAACGCAAAAAGCGTAGATGAGTTTTTACAGATCATTGATGCAGCAGATGAAAGTGCCAAGAGCATTGATGACAGATTAAGTGATACCGGTATTACCACCGAGAAGAAGAAAGGCTTTAAGCTGTTGGCAGTGACCTCCTGTCCGACCGGAATCGCTCATACCTATATGGCAGCAGAAGCATTGGAAAAGGCGGCCAGAGCAGCAGACTGTCAGATTAAGATTGAGACCAGAGGCTCCGCAGGCGCAAAAAATGTACTGACTGCAGAAGAGATTGAAGCGGCGGACTGCATCATCGTGGCGGCTGATGCCAAAGTACCCATGGACCGCTTTAACGGCAAGAAAGTCATCAGCTGTCAGGTATCCGACGGTATTGGCAAGGCAGACCAGCTGGTAAAACAGGCAATGAGTGGAAACGTGGAAGTTTTCCACGGGGAAAGCAGTGAAACAACTACAGCCGTAACCGGTAAGGAAAGCGCAGCTCATAAGATCTATACCCAGCTGATGAACGGCGTATCCCATATGCTTCCTTTTGTAGTAGGCGGAGGTATTCTGATCGCAATTGCATTCCTGATCGACGGACTGAACGTTGATATCAATGCACTTCCCGCAGATCAGAGAAGTAACTTTGGTACGATTACTCCCATAGCCGCAATGTTCAAGAATATCGGCGGCGTGGCATTCGGACTGATGCTTCCGGTACTGGCGGGCTTCATCGGAATGGCCATCGGTGACAGACCGGCACTGGCACTTGGCTTTGTAGGTGGCATGATGGCAGCCAACGGAAAGTCCGGATTCCTGGGTGCACTGGCAGCAGGTTTCCTGGCAGGCTATCTGATCCTGGGACTTCGCAAGATCTGCGATAGGCTTCCCGATGCCATTGAAAAGCTGGCACCGGTACTGATCTACCCGGTAGTGGGTATCCTGATCATGGGACTGGCAATGAATTTCGTGGTAGAACCGATCATGGGTGGCATCAATACAGGACTGAATAATTTCCTGAGTGGTATGGGTGATTCCAGCCGGATCGTACTGGGACTGATCCTGGGCGGCATGATGGCTATCGATATGGGTGGCCCCTTCAACAAGGCAGCTTATGTATTCGGAACCGCAGCAATTACCGCAGGCAACTACGACATCATGGCAGCTGTTATGATCGGAGGTATGACTCCTCCCTGTGCCATTGCACTGGCAACCCTGTTATTCAAGAATAAATTCACCAAGGAAGAGAGAGACGCAGGTCCCACCAACTTCATCATGGGCCTGGCGTTCATCACCGAAGGTGCGATTCCTTTTGCAGCATCCGATCCTCTTCATGTGCTTCCTTCCTGCATCATCGGTTCGGCACTGGCAGGCGCCCTGTCCATGGCATTCCACTGCACACTGATGGCACCTCACGGCGGAATTTTCGTATTCCCTGTAGTAGGTAACGCAGTGATGTATCTGGTGGCACTGGTGGCAGGTACGGTAGTGTCCGCACTGCTGTTGGGTGTATTGAAGAAAAAAGTAACCACATGAGCAAAAGGGAAGCTCTGAAAGAGCGGTTTTGCGAATGTGGGTGCTGAATAGTTACCGTAATATAAAAAATCAGAAGAGGAGATAAGAAAATGAAAGAATTTAAATATGTTATCACAGATCCCGAAGGTATCCATGCTCGCCCCGCAGGAGAACTGGTAAAGGCAGCAAAGGAATTCCAGAGTGCCATCACTCTGACCAAGGACGGCAAGACCGGAGACTGCAAGAGAATCTTCGGCATCATGGGTCTGGCTGTTAAGGCCGGCAACGAGATCACCCTGACCTTCGACGGTGAGGATGAGGAAGCAGCTTATGTAGCTGTTACGGAATTTGTGAAAGCAAACCTCTAAGTAATCATAATATTATCGTCAGGAGAGGAGAAAAGTCATGGAAGTCTACCAGGGAAAAAGTGTATTCGGCGGAATTGCCATTGGCAGGATCAGTGTTCATAAGAAGGATGAGCAGCAGGTAAAGCGTGTGAAGATCGAGAATCCCGACCGGGAGATCGCCCGTTACAGACAGGCCAGACAAACCGCCATGGAGCAGCTGCAGAATCTGTACCAGAAAGCCTTGAAAGAAGTGGGAGAAGCCAATGCAGCTATTTTCGAGATTCATCAGATGATGCTGGAGGATGATGATTACAATGAATCCATTGAGAACATCATTCATATGCAGCAGGTGAATGCAGAGTATGCGGTGGCTTCCACCGGAGACAATTTTGCACAGATGTTTGCCTCCATGGAGGATGACTACATGAGAGCCAGATCTGCGGATGTCAAAGACATTTCCGAGCGCGTATTAAGCGTGCTGGGTGGCAGAACGGCAGGCATGGCGGCATCGGAAGAACCCGTGATCATTGTGGCAGACGACCTGGCACCCTCCGAGACGGTACAGTTGAACAAGGATCTGGTATTATCCTTTGTAACGGTACATGGATCTGTGAATTCCCATACGGCGATCCTGGCCCGCACCATGAGCATTCCGGCACTGATCGGCACCGATATCCCTCTGACCGATGCCATAGACGGAAAACTTGGTATCGTGGACGGACGAAACGGCTGCATCTATGTGGATCCCGATGAAGATACTCTGTCGAAAATGCAGCAGCTAAAGCAGGAGGAGCAGGAGAAGAAAGAACTGCTCCAGACCTTAAAGGGACGTGAAAATATCACTATTGACGGTAAGAAGATCATGCTCTATGCTAATATAGGTAACAGCAAGGATCTGGCGGCCGTATTGCAGAACGATGCCGGCGGCATCGGCCTGTTCCGCAGTGAGTTTTTATATCTGGAGAGAGAAACCTTCCCTACCGAGGAAGAACAGTTTCAGATCTACCGCACTGTGGCGGAGACCATGGCGGGAAAGCCTGTGATCATCCGTACACTGGACATCGGTGCAGATAAGAAGTGCGATTACTTCGAAATGGAGCCGGAGGAAAATCCGGCCATGGGATGCCGTGCCATCCGTATCTGTCTGACCAGACCGGAGATCTTCAAGACACAGCTCCGTGCATTGTTCCGTGCCAGTGCATTTGGTAATATCTCCATTATGTATCCTATGATTATAAGTGTGGAGGAAGTACATCAGATCAAGGAAATCGTGGCAGAGGTAAAGCAGGAACTGACAGAACAGGGTGTGGCTTTCGGAGAACCGAAGCAGGGTATTATGATCGAGACACCGGCTGCTGTCATGATGAGTGCAGAGCTGGCGAAGGAAGTGGATTTCTTCAGTATCGGTACTAACGATCTGACCCAGTACACACTGGCCATCGACAGGCAGAATCCGAAGCTGGATGCATTTTATGATCCGCATCATCCCGCAGTGCTGCGTATGATACAGATGGTCGTGGAAAATGCGCATAAGGCCGGAATCTGGGCAGGTATCTGCGGAGAACTGGGTGCAGATATATCGTTGACCAGACGTTTTCTGGCTATGGGTGTTGATGAATTATCCATGTCTCCCGGAAGTATCCTTCCCGTGCGTAAGATCATACTGGAGACAGATGTGACAAAGGAAAGAGAAAATAACAATTTATGCTGACAGAACAACGTTATGAGATCATTCTGAAATTATTGGAAGAAAAAAACAGCATTACGGTGGCCGAGGTAAAAGATCTGTTAAATACGTCGGAATCCACGGTACGCCGGGACATCACAGCATTGCATAATGCCGGGAAGCTGGTAAAGGTCTTTGGAGGTGCTGTGGCATGTGACCGGACGGTGATAACACATGAACCCACGGTGGAACAGAAGGCAGAAGTCAATGTGGAAGCCAAACAGCTGGTGGCTGCCAAAGCGGCAGCACTGATCCAGCCGGAGGATTTTATCTATCTGGATGCAGGTACGACCACAGCAAGTATGCTTTCTTATCTGACAGAGAAAAGTGCCACCTTTGTGACCAATGCGGTAGCACATGCCAAGACACTGGCAGCGGCAGGATTCCGTGTATATCTCGTCGGCGGTGAATTAAAAGGCTCCACGGAGGCTGTGGTAGGCAATCAGGCACTGATGAATTTACAGAGCTATCATTTTACCAAAGGCTTTTTTGGAACCAACGGGATCAGCAGGCAGAGTGGCCTGACCACACCGGATATGAATGAGGCCATGGTGAAAAAGACTGCCATGGGACAATGCAGAGAATGTTTTATTCTGGCAGATCATTCTAAGTTCGGAAATGTCAGCTCTGTGACCTTCGGGGCGTTTCAGAGCGGAACGATTCTGACGGACGACTGCCCGGAGGAATATAAAAGCAGTGGGAATGTGGTCATTTGTGGTTAAACTGGAGAAAACTGTAAACCGCAAATCCCGGTGATCACAGATTAAAAATAGGAATGTGACGTACACTATACCCTATACAGCAATGACAGAAGTTCAGTGGGGGAATGTGTATGAAGCTATGGATTACGGAAACGGAAAAAGTAAAAAGGCAGGCAGGAGAAGATGCAGTCATCATTTTGCAGCTCTGGAAACAGAAGGTGCGCAGACTGCGGATTTACCGGGCCTGCCTTTGTGCTGCCCTTATCCTGGCCGGTATGGGACTCTTTGGCTACAGCTATTATCTGGTGGACAGCAGTATTCCTTCTGTTATTTATATGCGGGCGGAATCGGAGGAATCACTGGCACTGGATATTCCCGCAAAAGGTGAGATTTTAAGTGTCAGTGAACAGGGAACCAGTAATATTCCCCAAGGTGCCGTGACACTGGATCTGAGTCAGCCGGTGACTATGAAGACCGGAATGACGGACAGCCTTGAGATGCAGGTGAAGCTGTTCGGGATCCTGCCTTTTAAGCAGGTGGGGATCCGGGTGATCGAGGATCAGCAGCTGATCCCGGTAGGTGTTCCCATCGGAATCTATGTCAAGACCGAAGGGGTAATGGTCATAGGTACCGGAGAGTTCCGTTCTGTCAACGGGGAGAAGGTGGCTCCGGCGGAACATATTTTGAAAAGCGGCGATTATGTGGTGAAACTGAACGGCACGGAAGTGGCGGACAAGGATGATCTGATCACCCGGATCGAAAACGGTAATGGAGAAGCAGCGATTTTGACGATCCGGCGGGGCGAAGAATATTTTGATGTTAAAATCGATCCGGTACAGGATCAGACGAAGAAATATAAGATTGGTGTCTGGGTCAGGGACAATGCCCAGGGTGTGGGAACCATGACCTACATTGACAGTCAGGGAAATTTCGGAGCACTGGGGCATGGAATCAATGATGTGGACACCAGCAACCTGATGGAAATGAATGACGGAACCCTGTACCAGACGGAGATCATCTCCATTCAGAAGGGAACGGCCGGTCATCCGGGGGAAATGACGGGAATGATCGTCTATTCTGATGACAGGATTCTGGGGGATATTACCAGCAACAGTGTCCGGGGAATCTTCGGCAAGTGCAATGACAAAGCACTGGCACTGGGAACGGAAGAGGCGATGCCCATTGGATTAAAACAGGAGATCCGAAAGGGACCGGCGCAGATTTTGTGTACCGTAGACGGCACCACCAGATACTATGATATCGAGATCACCGACATTCATCTCGATCATGACAACGTGAACCGGGGAATCGAACTGAAAGTCACAGATTCTGACCTGATCGCCCTGACCGGAGGAATCGTCCAGGGAATGAGCGGTGCACCTATCATCCAGAACGGTAAATTCGTAGGGGCCGTCACCCATGTTCTCGTGCAGGACAGTACCAGAGGATATGGGATTTTTATTGAGAATATGCTGGAGCAATAAGGTTGCCGTCCGGCAGTTAACATGGTAAAATAAATTAAATATACATTCAAATGCAAAAATGGATTTGTAATGTGAGGAATAGGGAAAATGCGCTGACGTATGAAGAAGATGCGAAGAAATGTCTGACCGCCGGAAGGAATGCACATCTGGCGGAACCGTTCCAGATGGAGAAAGCGATCGCAGCCATTGCGGAACATTGTAAGAAATAATAATTTTGGACAGATTTTTCAGAGGATAGGGATATAGAGGAGAAAGAAAATGAGTATACAGCAGCTCAGAAATCTGACCACGCTCTGCTATATCGAGCAGGACGGAAAATATCTGATGCTTCACCGGGTGAAGAAGGAAAATGACATTAACAAAGACAAATGGATCGGCGTGGGTGGTCATTTCGAGGCGGACGAAAGCCCGGAGGACTGTGTGCTCCGGGAAGTAAAGGAAGAGACAGGATATACTCTGACGGCCTACCGGTTCCGGGGAATCATCACCTTTTTATACCGGGACGTCTGTGAGTATATGTGCCTGTATACGGCGGATGGATTTACGGGGGAACCGAGGGAGTGTGACGAAGGAGCACTGGAATGGGTGGAGATCAATAAGGTGGAGGAACTGGATCTCTGGGAAGGGGACAAGATCTTTTTCCGGCTGCTTCGTGAGAACCGCCCCTTTTTCTCCTTAAAACTGTCTTACGATGAGAATGGTATCCTTCTGGATGCAGTACTGGACGGTGAGCCGATAGCAACAAAGGAAGGCAGAAAAATGCCGGAGGCGGAAAGTGGGACAATGAATTGAATTTTACGGAATTTGTACGGAACTATCACATACAGTTAAACGAACAGCAGATGCAGGCGGTACAGGCTACGGAAGGTCCGGTACTGCTTCTTGCGGTTCCAGGAAGCGGTAAGACCACCGTACTGGTCAGCAGACTGGGCTATATGATCTATTGCCTGGGAATAACACCGGAGTCGATCCTGACAGTGACCTATACGGTGGCGGCAACGAATGATATGCGCAGGCGGTTTGCGGGGATGTTCGGAGAAGCGGATGCAGAGCGGCTGGAGTTTCGCACCATCAACGGCATCTCCCAGAAGGTACTGCAATATTTTGCCTACCGTACCGGGAAAACGCCTTTTCAGGTGGCAGATAAGGAAGCCTCGGCGGCCGTCAAACAGTCTTTTCTGGAAGTAACGGGGAAATACGCCACGGAAAATGATATCAAAGAGACCCAGCTGGATATCACCTATGCGAAAAATATGCGTCTGACACCGGAGAAAATCCGGGATATGGACACGGATGTGGAGAAATTCCCGGAGATATTCCGTACTTATAATGCGAAACTCAGGCAGATGCAGATGATCGATTACGATGATCAGATGATCTACGCCCTCAGAATTCTGGAACAGTATCCTGAGGTACTTGCACATTTCAGGGAGCAGTATCGGTATTTCTGTGTGGATGAAGCGCAGGATACTTCGAAAATACAGCATGATATGATCGACCTGCTGGCGGCGCAGAGCCGGAATCTGTTTATGGTGGGAGATGAAGACCAGAGTATCTACGGCTTCCGGGCAGCTTACCCGCAGGCACTTGTCTCCTTTGAGGACAGACACCCGGGAGCAGGGATCCTTCTCATGGAGACCAATTACCGTAGCAGGCAGGAGATCGTCCGGGCGGCGGATACTCTGATCCAGAAGAATAAAAACAGACATCCGAAGAAGATGACCGCGGCCAGAGAAGGTGGTGGCTGCGTTACAGAGATCAAGGCAGTATCCAGACAGGGACAGTACAATTATCTGCTGAAAGTAGCCCAGGACTGTGAACAGGAGACGGCAGTATTATACCGGAATAACGAAAGTGCACTTCCCATCATTGATCTGTTGGAACGTAAAGGATTGTCCTGCCGGGTGAAAAATTCGGATATGACCTTCTTTTCCCATCCGGTGGTCAACGATATCTGTGATTTTATTCAGTTGTCTCTGGATCCATGGGATGGGGAGGCATTTCTTCGGATCTATTACAAAATGGGAGCCGGTATCAGCAAAAAGGCGGCCATGGAGGCGGTGGATGCCAATACCAGACGACTGACACTGTTGGATACGGTGGCGGAAATGGATGAGGTATCCGTTTACACCAGAAAACAGTGCAAGGCACTGGCTACCCATCTGGACAATATGCGGTATGAGTCAGCAGGAAAAGCTATCTACCGGATCCTGAATTATATGGGATATCAGGAATTCATGGATACCCACGGGTTGGACAGTGGCAAGGCGGAGATATTAAAGGCCCTGGGAGATCAGGAGAACAGCCTGTTTGATTTCCCTGCAAGATTACAGAAGCTGCAGGAGATGATGCGAGAGGGCTACGGGGATCCGAAGAGTAATTTTATCCTGTCAACGATCCATTCCAGCAAGGGACTGGAATACACAAGAGTGTATCTGGCGGATATGCTGGCGGGAGTGATCCCTTCCCAGATTCCGGGGAGGGGCTGTGTACCGGATTCCCCGGAGGCAAATGCCTATGAGGAAGAGAGAAGGCTTTATTATGTGGGAATGACGAGAGCGAAGGAACAGCTGTATGTATTTACCTTTGGACCGAATCTGACCTCTGCTTTTTCAGGAGAAGTGTTTGAGAAAACGAAGCCGTTAAACGCTGTAAGAAAGACCGGTACGGCTGTCGGGATCAGAGGCTCGCTGCTAAAGACACCGGACAAAAAGGTGCAGAAGCTGCCGCCACGGGAAGTGGAGGCCTGCATCGCAGCCTGTGAGTCCGGACGGGAAGTACAGCATCAGAAATACGGAACCGGCAGGATTGCGTCCGTATCGGCTGACGGCATTGCTCAGATTCTGTTTGCAGGCGAAAACAGTACCAGAAAAATATCCCTTCCCATTGCGTTTTCCGGGAAGATACTTACCTTAAAATAATACATACCAGAGAGGGACAGCAATGTATACAATCGTAGTGGCAGATGACGAAGAGGAATTACGCAGAGCAATCATAAGGAAGATCGACTGGGAGAGCATCGGATTTCAAGTCGTGGGGGAAGCGGAGAACGGCATCGAAGCTTTGGAACTGGTGGAGAGGATGGAACCGGATCTGCTGCTTACGGATATCCGGATGCCTTTTGTCTCCGGAATCGAGCTGGCAAGACAGGTCAGAGAGGTACGTCCTACCACACAGATCGCCTTCTTAAGCGGCTTCGATGAATTTTCTTATGCCCAGCAGGCCATCCAGTACAATATCATCAGTTATATGTTGAAACCTATCACTATGGTGGATCTGACGGAAGAACTGAAGAAGATCAAGCTTAAGATCGACGGAATCTTTGCGGAATTTGATGCCAGAAAACATGATAATCCGGATCTGCAACAGTTTTTTCTGCCCCTTTTGCTAGATGATTATGCCAGCTTTGAGGGGCAGGACCGGGAGGAACTTTTACAGGAACAGGCGGTTGGCAACGGCTTTTTGAAGGATCGTAATAATGCCTTTCAGTATGCGGTGCTGGCCATCACGGTGGAGGATACCAACGGGAAGAACCGTACGAGACCGGAACTGGTACATTCCGTGGATATGATACTGCAAAAATATATGAAGCATTATTCTTTTGCCATGGACGGTAGGATCATTGCAGTGCTGGCGGCCACCACGTCGACCTTCGACCGGTATCTGCATATTGCCGTGGGAGAGATGGTACAGAGTACGGAACGCATTCTGAAAATGCATTGTCATATCGGTGTCAGCCGTATCAGAGAACATCTGGGAGAATGCCACGAGGCCTACAGAGGAGCTATGAGTGCATTGGGATATTGCACTCCGGGAGAGAGCGGCATCCATTATATTGCCGATGAAGAGCGGGATAACACCATGGACATGGAGCTGGCAGCGGAATGTGTTACTCAGATGGAGAATCTGATCCGTGGTGGTTCCCGAGAGGAACTGGAAAACTATCTGAAGGATGTATTCGGCAAACTGGAGGTGCAGCAGGATGCTGCCCTGAAATGCAAATTCCTGATCTTCCGGATGTCCTCGGCGCTGATCCGCATTGCCTATACGGTGACAGAAGATTCCGCCCTGCTCCAGCGTTTTGCCATGCTGGAAGGTCCGATACGGGAATCCAGGGATCGTTTCACGGCACTTTGCCTGGAAGTATGGGAACTGGTCAATGCGGGCAAGAAAAAGAGCAGCCAGATCCTGTGTGAAAAGGCCATGCAGATCATCGACAAGGAGTATGGGGATCCGTCCCTGTCTCTGGTGGGCGTCAGCAACAGCATTCATGTGAGCCCCAATTACCTGAGTGCCCTGATCAAAAAAGAGACCGGGTCAAGCTTCGTGGATCTGTTGACGAAAAAGAGGATCGAAACGGCAAGGGAACTGGTACTGGGCAGTTCCATGAAGATGCGGGAGATTGCGGAGCGCTGCGGTTACAGTGATCAGCATTATTTCAGCTACTGCTTTAAAAAGTATTGCGGGGTATCTCCCAATGCCATGCGACAGGAGAAAGAATAAGATATGAAGAAGCAAAAAACGTCCCTTTCTTTTATCATTACGACATTAGTGGTGGGACTGGTTACCCTGTTTTTGTTGTGGTCCACTTTTTACTTTTTTTCTCTTTATGTCGGAAGTATGAAACAGGCGGCACATACCAGCAGTGAACAGGCGGTGACTCAGGCTTCCAATACCATTTCTAACTACATCGGAGATATGCAGGAGATCATGAGTCTGATCGAGAAGGATCTGACAAAGAGCGGCGGAAGTACCGGGCAGACACTGGAGACTCTTTGCAGTGTCCGGTCGGATCTGGTGGCGGTCTATATCTATGATGAGCAGGGGAAGCTGGTGGATTCCCATACGGGAACTCATACTCTGAAGGAACATTATCTGAAGGATCTGTCTTATATCGAACTGGATTCCTACAGCCCCGGGGTACTCTATCTGTCGGAACCCCATGTGGAATCTCTGTTGCAGGACTATTATCCCTGGGTGGTATCGGTCTTACAGGAGATTCCCGGAGCAGACGGACAGAAGCTGCGGGTAGTCATTGATATCCGTTTCTCCAAAATATCGGATTATGTGGACGATGTGGGAATCGGACAGCATGGCTACTGCTTTATCACAGACAGTAATGGAGAGATCATCTATCATCCCCAACAGCAGCTGCTGTATTCGGGTCTTAAGACGGAAGCCACGGAGGGACTGGATCTGAGCCACAACGGTTCCTTTGAGACCGAAGAACTGATTTGTAGTGTCCTGGCGCTGGATAACTGTAACTGGAAGGTGGTGGGTGTCAGCTATATCAGTGAACTGGTGACGGCCAAAGAGATGGAACTGGTGGGAAACATCTGTGTCATGCTGACAATCATTCTGCTGACGACCATGGTGGTCAGTGTTCTGGTATCCAGACTGGTGACCAATCCGGTGCAGCGCCTGATCCGGGCTATGGAAGAGTTCGAAAAGGATGCTGCGGGATATGTTTATCAGCCTGTGGAAGGCACCACGGAGATCGAGGCACTGTCACAGTCCTACGAGCACATGGTAAGAAAGATCCAGAAACTGATGAAGCAGGTACGTCAGGAAGAGATTTCCCTGCGCAAAACGGAGTTAAAGGCTCTGCAGGCCCAGATCAATCCCCACTTCTTATATAATACGTTGGATGCCATCGGGTGGCTCTGCGAGGAAGAAAGGTGTCAGGATGCCGTGGAGATGGTCAATGCTCTGGCGAAACTGTTTCGTATCAGTATCAGCAAGGGGCACGAATTGATCCCCATTGAAAAAGAAGTAGAGCATGCCAGAAGCTATTTAAAGATCCAGAATTTCCGCTATAAGAATCAGTTTTCCTATGAGTTTCAGGTGGAAGAGGACTGTCTGCAATATTACTGTAACAAGATCACCCTGCAGCCCATTATCGAAAATGCCATCTATCACGGACTGGACCGCATGGTGGATGAAGGACGGATTCTGATCCGCATCTACAGCGAAGGGAAAGATGTGGTCTTCCGGGTGGAGGATAACGGTGTCGGTATGTCAGAGGAACAGTGTCGGTCGATCCTTCATAAGGAGCCGGGAGATAATTCTGGCATCGGCATCAAGAACGTCAACGACAGGATTAAGATTTATTTCGGAAAAGAGTACGGTCTTTCCATAGAAAGCGAACTGGATGAAGGCACTACTGTGATCATACGGATGCCGAAGGTGGAAGAAAATGCAGCGGCAGGATGGGAGAAAGTATGAGAAAACAGAAAATGAAAAAAATACTGTCCCTGCTGGCTGCGGGTGTCCTGCTTCTTATGAGCATGAGTGGCTGCGGAAAAGAAGCTGAGACAGGGAAAACCCAGGTGGCTATGATCGTGAAGTCCACGGAGAGCGCCTTTTTTAAAAGTGTCTTTGCGGGTGCCCGGGCGGCGGCTACGGAATACAATCTGAATGTTACGTTTAACGGCCCGGAATCGGAAGAAGATTATGTGACCCAGAATGAGATGGTGCGGCAGGCCATGGAGGACGGAGTGGATGTGATCGTTTTCTCTGCGGTGGATTACAATGCCAATGCGGAGATCATCGGTCAGGCAGCCCAGAGAGGAATTAAGATCGTTGTCATTGACAGTGATGTCAACAGCAGTATGGTAAGCTGCCGCATTGGGACCAATAACCTGCAGGCCGGTGTGAAGGCGGCGGAAGCAGCTCTGGCGGTGGGAGAAGACGAACTGTATATCGGTATCGTGAATTATGATGTGAATTCCGCCAACGGGCAGCAACGGGAACTGGGATTCCGGCAGACGGTGGAGCAGGACCCGAGAGTAAAGGATATTACCACCATCAATGTCCTTTCCACCACGGAGGATGCCAGAGCGGGAGCAAAAGAGATGCTTTTGTCGGATTCCAGGATCAATGTGGTGGTGACCTTTAACGAATGGACCAGCCTCGGTGTGGGCTGGGCCATCCGGGATCTGGACCGGGGAGACAGGACGCAGGTGGTGGCGTTTGACTCCAATGTGGTCTCTGTGGGAATGTTGGAGACCGGGGAGGTGGATGCCCTGATCGTGCAGAACCCCTATGCCATGGGGTATCTGGGAGTGGAGACGGCGGCGAACCTGATCAACGGACAGACCGGCGGCCCCAGCGTGATAGACACAGCCACCACTATTGTGACCAGAGAGAACATGTACGAGCGGGAGAGCCAGAAGATATTGTTCTCTTTTGAAGAGAGAAAGTAACTATTCAGAACCCCACTCGCAAAACCGCTCTTTCAGAGCTATTCTTTTGCTCATGTGGTTACTTCGCCGAATAAGCATTACATAATTCTTACGAATGCAAGCGTTCGACGAAATTATGTAATGCTTTTCGGCTCTGAATAGTTACAAATTATGTACAGAACATGAACAAAATGTGTACAGAATAGTATATTTTTTAACCCCATGCGTAAGATTTTGTATATCTTTTATGTACAAGATGCCATATAATTACCTCATCAAGAGATGAAACACATACATTTTCATCAAAACAAGGAGGTATTTCATATGAAAAAGTTCATGTCACTACTGTTGGTCGGCATTATGATGCTCAGCCTCGTAGCGTGCGGAAAGAGCGGCGGAGGAAAGGGAGAGTTGAATGTAGGAGTATTCTATTACACCTACAGTGATACATACATCTCCAGCGTGCGTACTGCACTGGATAATGCGCTTACCGAAGCAGGCATCAAGTTCCAGAATTATGACGGCAACAGTAACCAGACCACCCAGAACGAGCAGATCGATACCGCTATTGCACAGGGTACCAACCTTCTGATCGTCAACATCGTAACATCCGGTTCCGTAGACGCTTCCCAGGCCATCGTTGACAAGGCAAGCGCAGCAGGAATCCCTGTAATCTTCTTCAACCGTGCGGTAGAATCCGATGAGGATGAAGGTAAGGTATTAGGCAGCTATGACAAGTGTGCATTCGTTGGAACCGATGCTCCCGAAGCAGGTCATATGCAGGGTAAGATGGTTGGTCAGTATGTAGTAGACAACTTCGATGCTATTGATCTGAATGGCGATGGCAAGATCAGCTACGCAATGTTCATGGGTCAGTTAGGTAACGTAGAAGCAATCTATCGTACCCAGTACGGCGTAGAAGATGCAGATGCAGTGATCACCGCAGCAGGCAAGCCCGCTCTGGAGTACTTCGATGCATCCAATACCGATAAGTATCAGGTTGACCAGGACGGTAACTGGTCCGCAACCGCAGCTAACAACTACATGACCACCAACCTGTCTCAGTACAATGAGTCCGCTGGTAACATGATCGAGCTGGTTATCTGCAACAACGACGGTATGGCTGAAGGCGTTATCTCCGCTCTGAATGACAAGGGCTACAACTTAGGCGATGGCAACTGCACCACCATTCCTGTATTCGGTGTTGATGCAACTGACGCAGCCAAGCAGCTGATCGCAGACGGCAAGATGACCGGTACCATCAAGCAGGATGCAGAAGGTATGGCAAACGGTATTGCTTACCTGGCTAAGAACATCCAGGCTGGCAAGGATCTGATGGCAGATACCGACAGCTTCAACATCTCTGAGAAGGTTAGCAACAAGATCTACATCCCTTACGCTACTTACACCGGAGAATGATCTGAATAACAAGTAAATAAAAGAAGCGGCTGCTGCATCTGGCAGCGGCCGCTCTTTATGTATAGGAGGATGCGTATGGGACAGGAAGTATT
>CEAL01009085.1_pt1 | contig 23499 bp, 15 predicted proteins | sample 557521 | NCBI WGS metagenome assembly CEAL01 (sample SAMEA3182095, study PRJEB8094) | gut metagenome | biome: human; feature: gut; material: Stool; isolation source: human stools | place: Canada | collected 2012-03-06
GCCTTAGCCATAAGGCTTATCTGCACAGGCGTTTTCGGACAGCGCACAAGCATTACCTCAAACACGCCGTCGCTCAGATCCACAAGGTTCTTGTCAAGCTTGATTATTCCGCCGACAGAGGTTGCGTTGCAGGCCGCACCGAAGATATAGTCCCCCTCATGCAATATTCCCTCCGCATCGTAAACGCTCATATGATACGGCTTTATCTCGGCAAGCTCCTTTATTCCGCTTAAGATATACGCAAAATGCCCGAATGTGTTTTTCAGGTTCTGCGGCGTGCCGTAAGAGCTTTGCGTAAATGCGCCGAATGATGCGATATACATAAACTCACGCTCGTTGAATCTGCCTATGTCAAAGGCTTTGGGCTTGCCGTAAACTATATCGTCCGCCGCCTTTATGACATCGGACGACAGACCTATACCGTTTGCAAAGTCGTTTGTAGTACCGGACGGTATATAACCGATCTTAGTCTTATGACCGCCCACTATCATTCCGTTTACCGTTTCGCTGAGCGTACCGTCGCCGCCGCAGCAGACAATCACATCATATTCGCCGCCGTGGATTCTTGCGGTTTCGGTAGCGTCGCCTCGTCTTTCGGTAACGTGTACGGTGGTTATATAGCCGCCCTTTTCAAGACGGCTGATTATCTCTACAAGCTCACCGGTTATTCTTCTTTTTCCCGAAACGGGATTTACTATCAGTAAGGCTTTCATATTAAAATTCCTCCGATATAATTTTCTTATATTATATTACACGATTTTTAACTGTCGGTCAACTGTGACGCAAAAATAATACCGCACAGCGTTTTTACCGTGCGGTGAAATATTATTTTTCAGTCTTTGATTATCGGCTCGGTCGAGCTTCCCGGAACGGCGTTTTCACGGGCATATACAGCCTCTTTCAGCTTTTCAAAGCCATTGTAAAGGCTTTCTTCGGGCAGTGCCTTCAGTGCCGTTATCTGCTCTTGCGTAAGATATGACGCTAATTTCCGTGCGGTTTCCATCGAAACGTCCTTGCTCTGCAAAGCATTTATATCGCTTATGCTCAGCTTTTCGGCAAGCGTTTCAAAAGCCAGATTTGCATCGTAATTATCACTGAAAACTATCTGATTTACCGTCGCCTTGCTTTTCGGCATCATAGTTCCGTTTGAATCGATCGTATAATCTCCCTCAAGCAAAAGTTCGCTCACGGTGCAAAGTTCAAAGCCCTGTTCCTTTAGACTTTTAAGCACTGTCGGCAGTGCCTGAGTCGTGTTTTCAAGGTCGTTATGGAAAAGCAGTATCGATCCGCCCGAAATATTCTTTGTTGTACGCTCGATTATTGTTTCGGGGGTCGGCTTATCCCAGTCGATGCTGTCCTTGTTCCACTGAATGACGCTCATTCCCATTCCGAAAAGCGTAGTTACCGCCTTGTCGTCATATTCTCCGTAGGGCGCACGGTAAAGCGTGGGAGCATTACCGGTTATCATCTTTATCTTGCGTGAGCATTCCTTCGTATCTGATATAAGGTCGTTTACGTTCATACCCTTGATATGCGGATGCTTGTCGCTGTGGTTTGCTATCTCGTGACCTGCATCGCTGAGCTTCTTTATATCGTCTGCATACTTATCCGCAAATTCGCCCGTAACAAAGAATGTAGCCTTCGCATCGGCTTCGGCAAGTATTGAAATCAGCTTGTCGGTGTTGCTGTTTCCCCACGCACAGTCAAACGTAATGCTTATTTTGTTGTCGGTGCGCTTTACGTTGTATATAGGCAGCTTTATGTTTTCCGCACCGGTATCTATAGACGAGAGTATGGCGAATACTCCTATAGCGATGCCTGTAACCAGCACTAAAACAAACATGACCGCACGGATAAGCTTACGCTTGGTCATAGTCATAACGAACATAAATAATCCTCCTCGCTTTTTCATCTGAAGAATTATATGTCCGTGTCCGGAAGAAAATGACAAGCAAGCAAAATTTTAATTTACGGAATCAGTGTGAATTTTTCCTCATCCGCTACACCGTGTATATTTTTAACCGTGCAGATAACAAGCACTGCAAAAAGTATTATCATACTTTCGCTCATTAATCCGTTTTTGAAACCGAGCCTTGCGGGGATATCGGGCATAATAAGCGAAACAACGTACAGCACACCGTAATTCACCAATACATTTGCACCGAAAAATCCGCTGAGCCTTGAAAAATATGTCTTTCTCTTGAGTTGCAGATACATATAATAGATAAACGGCGGCAACATAAACGCTTCGGAAAGCGGTACTATCCACGACAGCGAGGAGTACACAGCGTGGCATATCTCATCTGCCCCCTGATAGCCGTTGCTTCCCATATAGGCATAGATTGCAAGTAATAATATGTAAAAAATATGCAGGCACAACCACGGTGTAAGTCCGAATATGTTCAGCACCCGGTATATCTTTCTATCCCTGCTATCCTTTATAAATCCTGCCATTGCGAAAAGTCCTGTTCCGTAACAGATTATACCCGGAAAAGCAAGCACCATAGCAATTGCGTTTCTTGCCGGAGATATTCCGATTATGCCCTGTGTAAGCCAGTAAAGTTCACCTGTATGCGCCGTATTGCCGTACACCATCAGCCAGTCACCGCCGCCGAAGCACAGACAGCCTACCATTCCAAGCACAAAGCAGATTATCATTTTCTTTTTCTTGTTCATAGATATATCCTCACAATTAAGTTAGTATTAACTAACGTGATTATATCACTATTGTTCCTTGATGTCAACAAGCAAAAGAAAAGCTGTCACACGTCTTTCCGCATGACAGCTTATATTTATTACTGGAAATTCTTTTTCAGATCGTCGCCGAACTTCTTTATCTTATCAAAGAAGCTTGTGCGCTTCTCGTAATTTGACGGAGTAAGCTCCTTTTCAAAGCTCAGCAAAGCGTCCTTCTGCTTCTTGTTCAGCTTCTTGGGTACTTCGATAACTACCCTTACCATCTGGTCGCCCCTGCCTTCACGCTGTAGCCTCTTTATTCCCTTGCCTCTCAGCCTGAAAACAGTACCCGGCTGTGTACCCTCAGGTATGCTGTACTTAACGTTGCCGTCTATTGTCGGCACTGTAAGCTCGTCACCGAGGACTGCCTGTGAATATGTTATCGGTATCTCGCACCATACATCAAAGCCCTTACGTTCAAATATCGGGTCTTTGCGTACCGTGATGCGTACATTAAGGTCGCCCTTGGGTCCGCCGTTTGTACCGCAGTTACCTTCTCCTCTTACACAGAGCGTCTGACCGTTGTCTATACCGGCAGGTACATTTATAACGACCTTCTTACGGCGCTGTACTCTGCCCTGACCGTTACAGGTGGGACAGGGGGTTTCTATAATCTTACCCTTACCGCCGCAGCGTGAGCATGGACGTGTGGAGGACATCATACCGAACATACTTCTCTGCTGTACTCTTACCTGACCGCTTCCGTGACAATCGGGGCAGGTCTTGGGAGTTGTGCCTGCCTTTGCGCCTGAGCCGTGACAGCTGTCGCAGGTTTCGGCACGGTTTATCTCAACCTCGTGCGACAGACCCTTGCACGCTTCCATAAAGCTGATGTCAAGGCTTATGGCTATATCTGAGCCTTGTCTTGGCGCATTGGGGTTGGAACGCTGTCCGCCGCCACCGCCGAATATAGAATCGAAAATATCACCGAGGTCTATGCCGTCCGCCGATGAGAATCCACCGGAAAATCCGCCGAATCCGCCGCCGAATCCGCCTGCACCGCCGCCGTATGACGGATCTACACCTGCATGACCGAACTGATCATACTTGGCACGCTTCTGCGGGTCGGATAGAACGTCGTTTGCCTCGTTTATCTCCTTGAACTTGGCTTCAGCCTCAGGATTATCGGGGTTAAGGTCGGGGTGATACTGCTTGGCAAGCTTACGGTAGGCTTTCTTTATTTCATCATCGGTCGCACCTTTCTGCAAGCCGAGCACTTCATAATAATCTCTTTTTTCTGCCATAATAATCTTACCTTCCCGACAGAATTATCTGCCGTGTTTTAAAGTATTGCAAAATCAGCAATATGAGCCGAGAGTTCCCGGCTCATACGCAATGTTATTGATTAGTTAGCGTCTGTGTAATCAGCGTCAACCACATTATCATCCGAACCGCCTGCGGCATTTGTGCCTTCGCCCTGAACGTCTGTCTGAGCAGCCTCAGCCTGCTGTGCTGCAGCGCCCTGCTCCTTGTATATTCTCTCAGCTACTGCGTAGAATGCTGTCTGGAGCTCTTCCTGAGCCTTCTTGATAGCCTCAACGTCTGTACCCTTGAGAGCTTCCTTAAGAGCGTCGAGCTTGGGATTTACAGAATCCTTATCAGCCTGTGTAACCTTGTCGCCGAATTCGTTCATCGACTTTTCAGTCTGGTAAACCATCTGATCTGCGGCGTTACGAGCCTCAACCTCTTCCTTCTTCTTCTTGTCCTCAGCGGCGAATGCTTCAGCTTCCTTGACAGCCTTATCAATATCGTCCTTGCTCATGTTTGTAGAAGCTGTGATACTGATGTGCTGTTCCTTACCTGTGCCGAGATCCTTAGCGGATACGTTTACGATACCGTTGGCATCTATATCGAATGTTACTTCGATCTGAGGGATACCACGGGGAGCGGGAGCGATACCGTCAAGTCTGAATGTACCGATAGACTTGTTATCCTTGGCAAATTCACGTTCACCCTGTAAGATGTTTATATCAACTGAGGGCTGGTTATCCGAATAAGTCGAGAATATCTGGCTGTGCTTTGTAGGAATGGTCTTGTTTCTCTCAATCATTCTTGTGCAGACACCGCCTGCTGTTTCGATACCGAGTGACAGAGGAGTTACATCGAGCAGTAACAGACCTGTTACTTCCTTGTTGAGAACGCCGCCCTGCAGAGCCGCACCCATAGCAACGCACTCATCGGGGTTGATTCCCTTGAAGGGTTCCTTGCCTGTATATTTCTTTACAGCTTCCTGTACAGCGGGGATTCTTGTAGAACCGCCGACTAACAGCACCTTGTCGATCTCGTTCATCGAAAGACCGGAGTCGCTGATTGCCTGCTTGAAGGGGCCCATTGTTGCTTCAACAAGGTCTGCTGTAAGCTCATTGAACTTAGCTCTTGTGAGCTGAACATTTAAGTGCTTGGGGCCTGTAGCGTCTGCTGTGATATAAGGAATATTTACGTTAACCGAAGGAGCGTTTGAAAGTGCAATCTTTGCCTTTTCTGCTTCGTCCTTTAATCTCTGCATAGCGAACTTATCGTTCTTAAGGTCGATACCGTCGCTCTTCTTGAATTCTGCTACAAAGTAGTCGATAAGACGCTGGTCGAAGTCATCGCCGCCTAAGTGGTTGTTACCTGCTGTGGCAAGAACCTCCTGTACGCCGTCGCCTATTTCGATAACGGATACATCGAATGTACCGCCGCCGAGGTCGTATACAACTATCTTCTGCTCGTTTTCCTTATCAATGCCGTAAGCTAAAGCTGCGGCTGTAGGCTCGTTGATGATACGCTGAACGTTAAGACCTGCTATCTGACCTGCGTCCTTTGTCGCCTGACGCTGTGAGTCTGTGAAGTATGCGGGAACTGTGATAACCGCGTCTGTTACCTTTTCACCGAGATAACCCTCAGCCTCTGTTTTCAGCTTCTGAAGAATCATAGCCGAAATCTCCTGAGGTGTGTACTTCTTGCCGTCAATGTCTACCTTGTAGTCACTGCCCATGTGACGCTTGATTGAAATGACCGTTCTGTCGGGGTTTGTAACTGCCTGGTTCTTTGCGAGCTGACCTACAAGACGCTCGCCGTCCTTAGTGAAAGCAACAACTGAAGGAGTTGTTCTTGAACCCTCGCTGTTTGTGATAACAGTAGGCTCGCCGCCTTCGATAACTGCTACACATGAATTTGTTGTACCTAAGTCAATACCTATTATTTTTCCCATGATAATTATCTCCTTGCCGTAAGGTTCTTACAGAACCGTTTATTCTTCGGGCTTAAACCCATTTGATTGCTTTTTACTTTACGACTGCTACCATCGCAAAACGGAGAACCTTTTCTCCGATCTTATAGCCTTTCTGGAATGTGGCGGCTATAGTGCCTTCTTCCTTGCTGTCATCCTCAACCTGCTGTACAGCCTGATGATACGAAGGATTGAACTGTACGCCGTCCGATTCGATCGTTTCAACGCCTAAGTTCTGAAGAGCCGTAACAAAGCTCTCGTGTATCATCTCAACGCCCTTCTTGTAGTCGGGGTCTTTGCACTCCGCCGCAAGCGCTCTGTCGAGATTGTCCATAACGGGTAAGAACTCCGTTAGGTTTCTTGCCGTTATCTCAGGAGAAAGCTCCATTCTTTCCTTGGCGGTGCGTTTTCTGTAGTTGTCGAATTCCGCCATGGTTCTCAGTAACTTATCCTTAAGGTCGGCAATTTCAAGATCCTTTGGATCTACCTTGATTTCTTCGGCTTTTGCTTCAGCCTTTTCTTCTGTCACCTCTCCGGTCTTTTCAGCTACTTCTTCAGTGGCTGTGTCTGCGGTCTGCTGAGTTTCTTCCTTGGTTTCCTTTTCTTTCTTACTCAAACTGAATCCGCCTCCTTTTCATCATTCTTTTCTTCCTCCTCGTCATTGCCTCCCGATAAAGCATCGGTGACCTTTGACGAGAAATATTCAATATACGGGATCAGCTTCTTGTAATCCAGTCTTACAGGACCTATAACTCCGAAAGAACCTGCCTTTCGTCCGTCCTTGTTGAAGCTTGCCGCTATCAGACTGGAATTGGTAACGGCAAATGTATCGCTTTCGGCTCCGAACTTTATCTGTATGCCTGAGAACGTATCGTCAAGCCAGCTGCAAAGCTCGTTCTTGCCGTCAAGTATCGTTGCTATCTGAGTGTTCGAGAAATCCGAACAGGTCAGCAGATTCTTTTCTCCGCTGAACTCTACCTGCTGCTGCATTTCAGCCGATATATCGACTACCGCTTTGAGAAGCGGTGATAACGTCATCATATATCCGCCCATTGCCTGCGTCAGTTTATCTATATATTCATCGGACAGCTCATCGAGGTTTACGCCTTTGAGGTTCTCGTTTACAAACTGCGTGAAGAAATCCATCTGCTCGTTTGTAAGATCAAAGCTCAGCCTGCATACTCTGTTTCTGATATTGCCCTCGGAGGTTATCAGAAGAAGAACATACATTCTTTTGCCTGTGGGGATAACGTCTACCTTTGTTATGACCGAAAACTTGTTTACAGTGTTGGTAGAAACTATTGCACATTTCGTAATATCCGCAAGCGCCCTGGACGCATTGTCAATTATCTCGTCATCGGTGGCTCCGCCGATATCGTCAAATATACGGTCAATCTTTTCTTTTTCTTCATTGGGTAACTGTGCGGGTGCCATTACCTTTTCTATATAAAGCCTCAGTCCTTGATATGTCGGAAGTCGTCCTGAGCTGGTATGCGTATGTTCAAGATAGCCCTGCTGTTCAAGAGCCGCCATCTCATTTCTTATCGTTGCGCTCGATACCGCATTGTCAAGCTTCTCGGCAATAAGCTTTGAGCCGACCGCCTCACCGGTGCGTATATATTCGTCAACGATCGCTTCAAGGATCCTGAGTGTACGGTTTTCCATGTTTCTATTCCCTTCTTTCAGCGGCGTTCCGCTGTTTCCGGCTCGTTAGCACTCAATAATTTTCTTTGCTAGCACTCTACCTCTCTGAGTGCTAAACACAATATATCACACTTTTTGGACTTTGTCAAGAGGTTTTTGATTAAAATTTGCACAAATTATTATTAATTTTTGCGTACAAATTTGTGCGTTTACATTTTTTAGGGTTTTTAATAACTTCTGTCTTAATATTGATGCGGATTTTTACGCATACTATTCATACCGCTTATGAACACAAACGACTTTTTATTCTGAAAGGAACTGTTATGGACAAAATTAATCCGAAAAAGCAAAACGAACTTATGAAAAAACCTGTTCCCAAAACTCCGGAGGAACGCAGTGAAACAGAAGAAATAATACTTGATAATTTCTGCGGTTGCTGTTCTTCAAACGACTGCACCGGACTTATTCCGTCAGACCCCGGCAGCAGGACTGCCGCAGACGAATACCGCAATGTCGTTCCTTATGCCGTACCCGATCCTGACGGCGTACCTTACCATGAAACAAATAATTCCGAAAGAAAAACTTTCGGCAAACCCGGCACTCACGGCGGAGTGTAATACATCAGACAGATATCCGTATAAAACGCCTGCCGTAACTGAATGTACGGGTCATATTATAAACAGCCGCCCCTACAAAATCGCAGGGGCGGCTGTTTTCATATATCCGTTTATACGTTCAGGTTTCCGTTATTTGATACCAAAGCAGTCTTTAAGCACTCTCTTTCCGCTTTCGGTAACAAATATACTTTCATACGCACTTTTCACTGCAACAGGCGATGCACCGTCCTCGTACAGGTTTACAATAAAGTCAGCCTCGATAAGTATCTGCAACTCCTTGCTGTCTATGCCGGTGTAGGTATGATGGTGAGCTATAAGATACATAACACGCTCTTTCACATCGTCATAACCGCCGACAGCATCCATTATCTGTGCGGCTATACCCGGTCCGAGCTCTTGCTGGATCTGACCGTCGTTTCTTCCGTACAGCCTTTCGCCTTCGTGTATACCTATATCATGCAGTACAGCGGCAGTTTCAAGCACCTTCATAGCGTCATCGGGCAATCCCTCGCATACGCCTATCAGCTTTGCAAAGCTGTGTACCTTTATAAAGTGTTGTATACGCTTTGGGTCACCCTTGTCATATCCGATTGTCGCCGTTATCAGCTTTTCGTGCATACTACTCGCCTTTGCTTTCTTCCGCATCCTGTGGTTTGCTGTTTTCTTTGCTTTCCGTCTTGCTGTCGGCAGTACTTTCAGCCTTACTGTCTGCCGGACTTTCGTTCTTGCTCTCGGTATTGTTGTCCTTCTTTTCTACCGTTTTCAGCTTGGTATCGGATATCACCTTGACTTTATCGGCACTTGCGGTTATTATGCGGTTATCCCACATTGTAAGAAGATACGGCTTGTCACCGCCGATTATCTCACAGTCAAGAGTATCGTATTTCTCATCGTACAGCGTTATATCGCCAAGCGCCGTCAACTTTCCGTCAGCATAGCTGTAGAACTTACAGCGGCTTACCTGTGAGATACCATCAAAATATACTATCGGTATTCCAATGATCGTCTTTCCGCCGCTCTCACCGTATGCCAGCTTTGAAATGTCATCGCAGACGGGGCTTGTCAGATACTTGTTCCAGTCGCCGGGCGTACTGCTCTCTGCGGTGATAGTCACCTCAGCCTTCTTGTCACCGCCGACAGCGAGAACAATACCCGTCCTATTGCCGTCTTCATCGGCTTTAAGTGTAACTTCTGCCGTCAGTCCGTCGCTTATCTGTATGCTGTTCGTACTCTCGGGCTTCTTTACCTCTTCGCCGTCAGTCACATTGACGCTGTACTGATAAGGCTTATCGCCGCCTGTGGTAACAGTTACCGTCTTATCCTTGCCGCTTATCGACTCAATGCGATCCCCGCTTGTAATTTCATTGATGCCAAGATGAGAAAGCGTGGTTCTGAACGTCGCAACGGCACTGTACTCAGAGCCGTCTGTTCCTTTTCCGCCTTTGATAAAGCCCACAGCCGCAAAACCCTGTTTCATTGCATCAACAAGTCCGGGATTGACAAATATATCGGCAATGCCCATACTCTGTGTGCTCAGCGACTCGTCAAACGCAGCATAATATATATTTGAATAGTACTGATCGTCATATATAATGCTGTTGGTAACATACATTCCGTTATCCGAAACATCGCAGCCGGCGGCATCTCCGACAAGTATACTTCGCACTACCGCATCGTTCTTTCCGGTAACATCTATTGCGGTCGTCGTATAGTATACGGTCCTGCTCACTTTTAACGGTATGAATATCCTGTCAAAAGGTATCACCGTTGTCTTGTCGCCGTGCTTGTACGACGGAACAAATGATGTCAGCTTTTCGGGCGACGCTTTCATTATATCAAATTTGTCGTAAGTAACCAGATATGCAGTTTTACCATCCGTATAGCAATCGACATATTCTCCCGAAAGTATATATTCATCGACAGCATTTCCGTTTACTATTCCACTTTCGTCATAGATCCTGACTACCGTACCACTGCCATTACTGTTGCCTCCGATAACCGCAAAGCATTCGCCGCACTTCACTATTCCTGTGCCTTCAAGCCCTGTATCAAAGCTGAAGTTGTCGCTTACCTTGCCGTCAGTTACCTTTGCGCCGAGTATCTCAGAACCGCTTACCGCCAATGTCAATTTATCGTCGTACACATTTTTCGGCAGACATGAACGTTCGTGCTGTACAGCCGCAAGGCCTTGCGGCAGATCATAGCTTATCTTGTCTGCTGCCGCACGTCCCTGCTCAACAATTGCCTGATAGCCGTCAATGTTCTGTTCAAACTTCTCCGGTATATCGTATATCAGTTCGGGGATAATGCCCTTTGCCTGCAGCACATTGAGCGTAAGACCGCCGCATATAAGCACAGCCGCACCGACAAACGCAGTTATAAGACAACCCTTGCTGCGCCTGGGTCTGATGCAGTCCTGCTCATCATCACTGACATCATAGTCGTTTCCGTAGCTGTCTGCATCATTGTCGTTCATAAGTTCACCGATAGCTGAACCGATATCCCTTGCATTGCCGGCTATTTTCTCATCATCGGATATTACGCCGTCAAAATCATCCGGCTCTTCAGTTGCTTCTACCACCTTTTCGGCGGCGGGAGGCTCAGGCAGTGAAAATTCCTGCGTTATACTTTTTTCGTCGCTGTCGTCCGGCGCTTCTTCATCGGTTGGAACTTCTTTTTCCGATACAATATCACCCGTTTCTGACGGTGCATTGTCCGACAAATTGTTATTACCGCCTGTATAATTATCGTTATTTTCTACATTTTCGACATTATCTGATTTATTGAGTTGTTCCTGCATACGGGAAATCATCGCTTTTGCCGCTTCGGTTCTTTCGTCGTCAAGAACGTTTTCGCCGCTGTCAGTCGTTTTCTCTTCGCTTTCCGCATTATTTTCAGTTTTTGCAACAGGCTGTTCATTTTCGGAAACGTCAACATTGTCCGGATTTTCATCATCGGCTTTCAGCTTTTCAGGTTGCTGCTGATTTTTCCTGCCGGTCAGTTCTTCAGTCATTCTGCGCAGGGTTTCTTCTTCTCTTCTCTTTCTCTGCTCTGCAAGCTCTTTGCGCTGGGTAGCTACCGCTATTATCATACGATAGTCATCGCCCGTCAGCACCGAGTTATCCAGTATCTGTAAAAGCTCATCGAATTTGAGATGCGGATTTTCCTCAATTCTTCTGAACTCCATATTTCCTATCTTGCTGTTTCCGAGAAGCTCCAGAAAGTCCGAGCCGCTTATTTTAAGCTCCTTGAGCTTACGCAGGAACACGCCTGCAGTCATATCTCCGTTGTCCTCGAGCAGTTTCCTTATTTCTTCCGGTTTTACTCTGTCGGGTATCTCAACGGAAGACACATATTCTTTTATCTTTTGTTCCAGACTATCCATTCTTTCCTCCGTCAGATGCTCTGTCCCGACAGCAGTCGTGTTTTCATTGTCACCTCAGCATTGGTAAGACACACTCCTACTGTCTCCTCTGTATACCCGCATAGCTTTGCGGTTTTCTCGGCGCTGCAGCCGCACACCGTACTGACGCTCAGTACAAGGCGCTCTATATCGGGCAGTTCGTCAAGAGCCTGTCTTATCTCGGAACCGCCGTCCGTCTTTTCGGTAAGCCCGCCGCATGACTTGTTAATGTGCCTTATCTTGGTGCAAAGTATCTTTACAAGCCACTCTATGAACTGTGCCGTGGTGCTGAGTGTCGCCGTAGGCAGAGCCGCAAAGCTGTCAAGCACCGTAAGCCGTACCGCCTCTACAGCTGCGTCCTCGCTTTTCATCGCAATACGCGCTATTTTATATACAGGTCTGTACACAGCCTTATACAGCTGTGCAAAACCATCTGTGTCACCTGTCTGTGCCTGCTTTATCAAAGCGGCGAGTTCCTGTTCGTTCATCTTTTCACCTCAAAATGTACATATATGTTTATCATACCACAAAACTTCCGATAATAAAAGCCTTTTCCTGAAATTTTCACATTCCGCATTATTAAAAGCGCCGCATTCAGCCTTTTATATTGCAGTATGACAACAGATATGATACAATTAAAGGCATACGGAGGACTGTATATGACCGAAAATGAATTCAAACAACGATACATTTCTGATATGAGTACACAGCAGAAACAGGCAGTCACGACTACCGATGGAGCTGTACTCCTGCTTGCCGTGCCCGGAAGCGGAAAGACGACCGTGCTGATAACAAGGCTCGGATATATGATTTACTGCCGTGGCATAGCGCCGTCACAAATTCTTGCTGTGACCTATACCAGAGCCGCTACCTTTGAGCTAAAGAAGCGCTTTTCGGAATCTTTCGGGAGCGAGTATGCCGGCAGCCTTGAGATACGCACAATAAACGGCTTGTCTGCTAAGATCACAGAACGATACGGCAGTATATACGGCGCAGAGAATGTACCTCGGCTTATGAGTCGTGAGGGTGACCGCAAGCGGCTCATATCCGATGTATACAAAGATATCACAGGAGAGTTTGCCGACCCGTCTGCGGTAAATGATATCGGTGCAATGATCACATACGCCAAGAATATGATGCTGACAGATGAGCAGATATCGGAGCTTGACTGCGGCGGTGCAGATACGCTTAAAATTTATAAGAAGTATTGCAGTGAGCTTGCGATCAGAGGCTTGATGGACTATGACGATCAGATGGTGACAGCGCTCGATATACTTACAAAATACCCGGATATAGCGGATTATTATCAGGGACGTTTCCGCTATATATGCGTTGATGAGGCGCAGGACACTTCCAGAATTCAGCATGAGATAATAAGGCTTCTCGCGAAAAACAGCGGAAATATATTTATGGTCGGCGATGAGGACCAGAGCATCTATGCGTTCAGGGGTGCCTATCCCGACGCACTGACCGACTTTGAAAAGACATATGAAAACGCCACGGTGCTTTTTATGGAGCAGAATTTCCGCTCCACGCCGGAGATAATCGGCGCAGCTAACGCATTCGTAAAGCGCAACCGTTTCCGCCGTGACAAGACTATCTGTGCAGTGAATGAAGCCGGTATGCCGGTCAGAACGGTACACTGCCGTGGCAGAGCGGCGCAGTATGACTTTCTTTGCGGAGTTGCAAAGAGAAACGAAATTCAGACAGCAGCTCTGTTCCGTAACAATGACAGTGCAGTGGCGCTTGTCGATATGCTGGAGCGGGGCGGTATCGGTTACAGGCTTAAAGGCGGAGAAAAGACTTTCTTTACAAGTAAGCCTGTAACGGACATTGTATCGATCATAAATTTCATAAATGACCCTTATAATGTTGACGAGTTTATGCAGATATACTATAAGATCGGTCTGTATATAAACAAACAGGCGGCACAGACTGCCTGCCGTATCAGTACGGCAATGCATATACCGATAACCGACGCATTACTCGGACCTGGCGAACCTGTCGTCGGCGGCGGTATAGACCTGACAGACAGTTCACGGAAGAATATAAGACGTATAGCGGAATACGCCGCTCAGGCGCGCAGTGCAGGCGCATCGGAAACGCTGAGCATCATATGGCGCTCAATGCAGTACAGCGATTATGTGCATAAAAACGGACTGGATGCGGGAAAGTACGACATACTGCGCCTGCTTGCAAGAAATGTGAGCGACAGCCGACAGATGATCTCAAGGCTTTACGAACTGAACGAAATAATGGCAACACATACCGATGACCCTGACAGCCTTTTCACGCTGTCTACGATACATTCAAGCAAAGGGCTGGAGTACGACTGCGTTTACCTTCTTGACGTGATAGACAATGTTCTGCCGTCAATTACGTCCGACAAGCTTGACGACAAGGAAGACGTAAAGCAGTATGAAGAAGAACGCAGACTGTTCTATGTGGCTATGACAAGAGCGAAAAAGGAACTGTACCTTTTCTCGTGCACCGGCGAAAGCTCGGAGTTTGTGACCGAGGTCGATGGCAGTATACCAATCGAATACACCGACAGCAACGATATTTTCTTCTCGCTGTTTGCAAGGGATATGCTGGAACGTGAATACTGCGACAGAAAAAACGGGAAAGGCTTTATTACGGCATACTGCAACGATAAGCTGTATATCAGATACACAAACGGCAAGAGCGAACTCAAGACGCTTGAAGAAATGCTGAAAGACCGTGATAAAACCGCACACTATATTACTAAGGAAGAGCTTGATAAGCTGAATACCGATAACCGTGCAAAAACGGATACAGTACCATTAAAGAGAGTCGTTATGCCGAAAGAGGGTGACAAGCTGTATCACAGCGTTTTCGGAAACGGCGTCATCAGGAGCATTGACAAGCTCGGCATAGGTACGGTGTATTTTGAAGCAAGCGGACAGACAAAAAGGTTAATGCTTGAAACGTGTATCAAAAACGGGATAATTACCGTATAATGTTTAAAGCAGACGTTGAGAAACACACACAGTCAAGAAAATCACCCCGATAAGCGTACAAAGGTAAGTCGAGGGGGTGATTGACACATTAAGTAAAAAGCCTTAGCAGAGCCGTTTTGAGACTCTGCTAAGGCATTTTGCGGTGCGTGGGTTTATCAACAGACTGAAGCCGCCGTGACATATCACGGCGGCTTGTCTTTATTATTCTCCCTTTGCCCTTTCAAGCACATCGATCACATTATCCAGTGACGGTGCGACCGCATAAACGGCTTTGAGCTGTTCTTCCTCAGGCTCAGTAAGATCTGGTACCATTACAGTGACGCAGCCTGCACTGCTTGCGGACTTCACGCCGTTCGGGCTGTCCTCAAGCGCCATGCACTGTGACGGCTCAAGTCCGAGCCTTTCGCAGGCATAAAGATAGATATCCGGGCACGGCTTGCCGTTTTCAAGCATATTGCCACAGATTATCGTTTCAAACTTGTCGTATACGCTTATCTTTTTAAGATACTCCTCAGCACGCTCAATATTGGTAGCGGTAGCGACCGCTGTCCTGTAGCCGTGTGTTGTGAGATAGTCAAGCAGAGTGTCAAGTCCCTGCTTTTTCTCTATACCGTGTACGTCCGTGTATTCCTTCATCAGCTTGACACGCAAATCATGTATAGCCATATAGTCGCAATCTTCACCGAACCACTCTTTAAGTTTCGGTATTGCAAACTTTCTTGAAAATGACCTCAGCGCAAGTGCGTGCTTGCGCTCCATAGGAAATCCGAGTTTGTTTGCCGCTTCGCACCAGTATTTCACCAAAAGCTTCTCGGTATCGAGCATAAGCCCGTCCATATCAAATATTACAGCCTTTATCTCCATATACGCTCCTTATATCTTCGTCATTTTTGCAAACTTTGCGGCTACCTTCTTTGTACCCTTGTCGTCAAAGGCTATCTCAAGCAGCCAGTCGCCGCCCATTGCCTTTGCCGAAAGTATAGTACCATCGCCGAAAACTCCGTGATGAACACGCTCGCCCGGTGCATAGCTTACATTTTCGGTTCGCTTTTCTATCTCACGCTGTTTTGTGCGGTATGACTGCTGTTGTTGCTGCAGATATCCTGTACGAGGCTTCATCTGTTCAGCACTTCTTGCCGCCGCCGATGCCGTTATAGCCGAATGATCGTCATACGCCATATACTGTGACGGTATCTCCACCACAAAGCGTGAGACCTTGTTCCTCATAGTCTGACCGTACAGCATACGCTGTTTTGCGCAGGTAAAATACAGATGTCGCTTTGCTCTTGTTATAGCAACGTAGGCAAGTCTTCTTTCTTCCTCTATCTCCATTGGGTCAAACTGGGAACGGTAGCCGGGGAAAATGTTTTCCTCTGCGCCTACAACAAACACGGTATCAAATTCAAGTCCCTTTGCGGAATGCATTGTCATAAGCACCGCCTTGTCATCATCGGCTTCATAACTGTCCATATCGGAAACAAGCGCTACCTGCTCTAAAAATTCCGATAATCCCGCACCCTCGTTTTCCTTTGCAAAGGTTATCATATTGGACTTTAATTCGTTTATGTTTTCAAGGCGGACCTCGCCCTCAAGTCCCTGTCTTTGCATAGCCTCTCTGTAGCCGAAACGGTCAAGTATATCGTCAATAAGACTTCCGTCTGAAATATCATCGGTGTGCTGTGAAAGCTCGCTGAACGTTTCGCCGAGCGGAACAAGCACCTTTGCCTTTCTTGAAAGCGACGGCAGACTGTCACTCTCGCACATTGCCTGTACATAGGATATTCCCATACCTGATACGACACGGTTCAGTTCGTCAAGCGTTGCCGCACCTATTCCTCTTACAGGCTCGTTTACGATTCTTCCGAAGCGCACTTCATCATAATTATTGTTAAGCACGCAAAGATAAGCGATAATATCCTTTATTTCCTTACGCTCATAGAAACGCACACCGCCGATTATCTTATAAGGTATGCCGCTCTTTGCAAGCGTGGTTTCGACCGTTCTTGACTGGGCGTTGTTACGGTAGAGTATAACGTGGTCGGCATACTTTTTCCCCTGCTTTACTCCGTCAAGAATACGCTCTGTTATAAACATCGCCTCTTCCTGCTCGGTAGAAAAGCGATCCATTCTTATCTTATCTCCGTCACCGAGATCTGACCACAGATTCTTGTCCTTGTGCTGAGTATTGTTCGCTATGACCGCATTTGCCGCTTTAAGTATGGTAGCGGTTGAACGGTAGTTCTGTTCCAGCTTTATGACCTCTGCGCCGAACTGTTCCTCAAACGAGAGGATATTCTCAATGGTAGCGCCTCTGAAACGATAGATACTCTGATCCTCATCGCCGACAACGCACAGGTTCCCGCTGCCCTCGGCAAGCAGTGACACCAGCTTATACTGTGCCGCATTGGTATCCTGATACTCGTCAACCATTATGTATCTGAATCTGTTCTGCCAGTGCGAAAGAACATCCGAACACTGTGCAAACAGTCTTACAGTCAGCATTATTATATCGTCAAAGTCGAGCGCATTCGCCGCCTCAAGCCTTGCCTGATAGTCGGTATAGATAGTCTTTGCGGTAGAAAGCTGATAATCGTCACTGCCGTTCTTTCCCTTTGTCGAAAACTTATCGGGAGTTATCAGCTTATCCTTTGAGCGTGATATTAAATTCTGCACCGCCTTCGGAGTTACCGCCTTGTCGGAAATATTGTGCTCTTTCATTACCGTCTTGATAACCTTAAGCTGATCATCGGTATCATATATCGTAAAGTTGGACTTATAGCCCATACCCAGTTCTTCTATATCCTGTCGCAGTATTCTGACGCAGGCACTGTGGAACGTTGCCGCCCATATACCGTCAACATCTGCGCCCATGTTTTCAAGACGTTCTTTAAGCTCTGCCGCCGCCTTATTCGTAAAGGTCACCGCAAGTATGTTCCACGGCTTTACTCTGTCCTCGCCGAAAATCTCTGAAAGACGCTCAGCCGCATCAAAGTTGTCAATTTCTCCTGCAAGAAAGCTCTGCGCAAAAGTGACATCATCATCGGATAGTTCTCTTACGGTATTGCTGTTATACGCATTACCGAAAAGAAGCATATTTGCGATACGGTTACAAAGCACGGTAGTTTTGCCGCTTCCTGCACCTGCCACTATAAGCACTGCTCCGTTTATGCGGAACACCGCCTTTTTCTGCATATCGTTTGTACGGCTGAAATACTTATTCAGCACCTGTTTTTTCAGTGTTAAATAGTCCATAATTACCCCTTGATATTATGCCGTTTAAACGGCAAGAACGGGGAGGGTATTCCCCTCCCCTGATATTTAAAAATGAATATTGAATAATGAAAAGTAAATAATTGAGGTTGCCCTACAGGCATATTTCAAAATTCCTTATTCCGCATTGTTGAACCGTCAGTTGCTCTTAGATGAACTGTCGCTCTTGCTTTCTGTGCTGTTTGCACTGCTGTCAAGATTTACGAAAGGATTTACACCGTCACCGATTATCTGAGGTAACTGACCGTTCCAGTTGTTTATCTTCATATAATCAATGTAGTTAGGACTTGTTTCAAGCTGTTTTTGTACAGCCTGGATAGCGTAAGCCTGTGCGTCCGCTTCGAGCTTTGTGCTGTCAGCCTTTGCCTGTGCGGCGATAACTACCTGCTTTGCCTCTTCCTCTTTTTCCTTTGTCTTGTTCTCCATCTTGAGAGCGTCCTGTGCGGCTATAACCTTAGCCTGTATAGATGTTTCAAACGCTTCGTCAAACGCAAGGTTCTCTATTGCAAAAGAAACAACGATTATTCCGCTGGGAGCAAGCGTATTTGTAAGTTCCTGCTGTATGATCTGCTGAACGTCGGCTCTTGACTGTACAAGCTCCTCCGCCTTTACTTTACCTATTTCATTCTTTGATATTTTCGCTACGTTCTGAACAAGCAATTTTGACTCTACGTTGTCAATTCCGACATTTCTTATTATATCGGAGAGCTTTGCGCTGTCATATCTGTAGTTCAGCTTAAGCTGTAACGACTCTACCGTCTGCGTGTCGCTTGTATAAGCGTCGTCCGTTACCGAATAGATCTGCTCTCTTGTATCAACCTGTCTTATCTCCTCTATAAAGGGTATGCAGAAGTTAAGACCGGGTGCAAGATTGTCCTGCGTTATCTTTCCGAATGTGTACTTTACGCCAATAAAGCCTTCGTTTACTATCGAGAAGCAGTTGAACAAAACAATAATCAGTGCTACCGCAATAACAGCGATAACAGCTATCTTTCCCGCTTTCTTCCCGTTGAATTCCTTAGTGTCCGATGAGCTTGTGCTGAATTTCATTTCTGCCATAATATTTGCCTTTCTTTTGTCGGGTTTATGTTACATTCACAGAATAACACAAGGTTATTAACTGCACTTAAACATCGAGTGCAGAATATTTATCGTTGATTTTTACCTTTGCTTCCGGTGCGACAATATTTTCTTCTGTCGGGAGCTTCTTCTCACGCATCTGTCTGAATGCCTGCGTGAGCATCAGCTTGATACGGTTGACCTGATTTACCTCCGATGCGCCGGGGTCATAGTCAACGGCTATGATGTTGGACTCGGGGTTCTGTCTGCGCAGTTCTCCGATTATTCCCTTGCCTGTAACGTGGTTGGGCAGGCAGGCAAACGGCTGCATACAGATTATATTGTTTACTCCGCTGTGGATAAGCTCTATCATCTCGGCTGACAGGAACCAGCCCTCGCCTGCTATGTTACCTGTCGATACAACGCCCTTGACAAGCTTTCTCATATCGCTTATCTTCATAAACGAGCCGAACTTAGTGCCTTCTATCGCTCCCTTATATGACTTCTGCATAAATTCGATCAACTTTATCGCCATATTGCTCAGCTTATATCTTGCACCGGAAACGGTAAGCAGCTCGTGGCGTGAATTTGCGTGGTCACAGATAAAGTAGATGAATCCCATAAGGTCGGGTACTACCGCCTCTGCGCCCTCAGCCTCGACAAGCTCTACAACGTTGTTGTTTGCGGCAGGGTGGTATTTTACAAGTATCTCGCCGACGATTCCGACACGGGGCTTTTCAATATCAAGCGTGGGAATAGAATCAAAGTCGGCAACGATAGCCTTTACATTCTTGTTGAAACGTGCGAGCGACAGGCTCTTTATCTCGCCCTTCAGCTTTTCGTTCCACTTCTCGTACATCTTGTTCGTTGCACCCTTTTCAGCCTCATAAGGACGTACACGATATACGCAACGGCTGAGCAGATCTCCGTAAATTACCGATATGAACGCACGGTATATCAGCGGAAGCGTCAGCGTGAAGCCGGGATTCTTCTCCATTCCGACAACGTTCAGCGAAATCAGCGGAACATTGTCAAGTCCTGCATCCTTCAGAGCCTTTTTGAGCATACCGACATAGTTTGTGGCACGGCAGGCACCGCCCGTCTGGGTGATAAGCACCGCTACCTTGTCCTTGTCATACTTGCCGTGATTGAGCGCATAGAGAAGCTGACCTATAGTAATAATAGCAGGGTAGCAGGCATCATTGTTGACGTACTTTAATCCCTCGTCTACTACTTCCTTAGAATAGTTCTTCTGTATCTCAACATTGTATCCTGAGTAACGGAATGCCTGTTCAAGCAGTTCAAAGTGATACGGCGACATCTGAGGAGCTATAATCGTATAGTCCTTCTTCATTTCCTTCGTGAACAGAGGCTGACGGATATAGCCCTTGTACTTCGGTACAGGCTTTATGCCGTTTCTTTCACGCTCCTCCATTACCGAGATAAGCGAACGCAGTCTTATTCTTGCCGCACCGAGATTATTTACCTCGTCTATCTTCAGTACGGTGTACATTCTGCCGTAGCCCTGCAGTATCTCCTGTACCTCGTCTGTTGTGATAGCGTCAAGTCCGCAGCCGAATGAGTTAAGCTGTACAAGCTCAAGCTCCGGTGTCTGACCTACAAGCGTAGCCGCCGCATAAAGTCTTGTGTGGTACATCCACTGGTCTACTACACGGATAGGACGTACTACCGTGCCTAAATGTGCAACGCTGTCTTCTGTCAGCACCGCAAAGCCGTAACCGTTTATCATTTCGGGTATACCATGGTTTATTTCGGGGTCTACATGATAGGGTCTGCCTGCAAGAACGATGCCCTTCTTGCCCTTTTCCTTGAGCATCTTAAGCACTTCTTCGCCCTTTGAGCGTATATCGTCCTTGAAGCGTCTGTCCTCCTCATAGGCGGCTTTGAGCGCAACGCCTATTTCCGCACCGCCTATACCGAGCGGCATAAACTCCTCGATAAGGCGTTCAAGCATTCTGTCCTCGTCATATATAGGCAAAAACGGGTTCATAAACGTTATATCATCTGCACGAAGCTCGGGTACGGAGTTCTTTATAACCTCGCTGTATGTTGCGACAACGGGGCAGTTATAATGGTTATCTCCTCCTCCGCCGTTATCCATTTCATAGGGAAGCGCAGGGTAGAATATAAACTTCACACCCTCGTCAAGAAGCGACATTATATGTCCGTGTGACAGCTTTGCGGGATAACATACCGACTCCGAGGGCATCGTTTCGATACCTCTGTCATATATCTCACGGCTTGATTTAGGCGACAGCTTTACGCTGTAGCCAAGCTTTGTGAACAGCGTGAACCAGAACGGATAGTTCTCGTAAAGTCCGAGCACACGGGGAATTCCGACTACGCCTCTCGGTGCTGTTTCGGGGTCGAGCGGCTCATAGTCGAACAATCTCTTGTATTTATAATCGAACAGGTTGGGTAAAAGCTCCTTGCTCTTGCTTCCGAGACCTGCGCCACGCTCACAGCGGTTGTTCGTTATGTATCTTGTTCCGTCTGCAAACTTACTGATAGTGAGCAGGCAGTTATTTGAACATCTGCCACACCGTGCGGTTGTTTTCTGAATAGTGAAGTTTTCAAGCTTTTCAAGCGGAGCTAACGTACTGCCCTTGCCGTCGTCACGGGACAGAGCGACAAGCGCACTTCCGTATGCGCCCATAAGACCTGCCTTATCCGGACGTACTACCTCACGTCCGCAGGTAAGCTCAAAGGCACGAAGTACCGAGTTATTAAGGAACGTACCGCCCTGTACTATTATCTTTTCGCCCATCTGCTTCGGGTCACGGATCTTGATAACCTTGAACAGAGCGTTCTTTACTACAGAATAGGAAAGTCCTGCGGATATATCCGCAACGCTTGCGCCCTCCTTCTGAGCCTGCTTTACACGGCTGTTCATAAATACTGTACAGCGTGAACCAAGGTCAACGGGGCTTTTTGCGGAAAGGCCTATCTGAGCAAATTCTTCGGGCTGCATACCGAGCGCATTTGCAAAGTTCTGGATAAACGAGCCGCAACCGGACGAGCAAGCCTCATTAAGAAGTATGCTCTCTATTTCTCCGTCCTTTACACGCATACACTTCATATCCTGACCGCCTATGTCGAGGATAAACTCAACGCCGGGCAGAATCTTCTCAGCTGCCTTGTAATGCGCCATTGTTTCAATCTCGCCGAAATCAACGCCGAGCGCCGCCTTTATAAGATGCTCGCCGTAGCCTGTGGCGGTCGACTTTGCTATATATGCCTTTTCGGGCATTTTTGAATATACGTCTTTTACTATCTCGATCACGGATTTGAGCGGATCGCCCATATTGTTTCCGTAGTGAGAATAGAGAATATCGCCGTCTTTATTTATAAGAGTAGCTTTTGTTGTGGTAGAGCCTGCGTCTATACCAAGATAGCAGGGACCTTCGGCTTCAGGCAGCTCTTTTACGGGGATAACTGCCTTTGCGTGTCTGTCGCAGAATTCTTTAAGTTCCTGCTCGTCTTTGAACAGGGGTGCAAGTCTTTCTACCTCGTGTACCTCGACAGTGGCAAGCGCCTTAAGATCGTCCCTCAGCTTGTCCACAGAAAGCTCCTCACGGTTTTCTGCAAGAGATGCGCCCATAGCGACAAACAGATTTGCGTCGGGCGGGAAAACTATATGTTCATCGTCAAGCTGTAACGTTTCAATGAAACGCTTTCTGAGCTCCGAAAGATAGTGAAGCGGTCCGCCGAGGAACGCAACGTGTCCTCTTATCGGCTTGCCGCAGGCAAGTCCGCTTATCGTCTGGTTTACGACCGACTGGAATATTGATGCGGCAACGTCGCTCTTTTTAGCGCCGTCATTAAGCAGCGGCTGTATATCCGACTTTGCGAAAACACCGCAGCGTGACGCAATTGGGTATATAGTCGTGTAGTCCTTTGCGAGCTCGTTTATGCCAGTTATATCGGTATTCAGAAGTGAAGCCATCTGGTCGATGAACGCACCTGTACCGCCTGCGCACGAACCGTTCATACGCTGTTCGATACCGCCTGTGAGATATGTAATCTTTGCATCCTCGCCGCCAAGCTCTATAGCTACGTCTGTCTGAGGAATGAATGTCTGTATTGCCGTTGTTCCTGCGGAAACCTCCTGTACAAAGGGTATTCCGAGCCAGTGTGCTACCGAAATACCGCCCGAGCCTGTTACCGCAACGGTCACGTTCTTCTCGTCTATGGTTTCAAGGCATCCGCCGAGAACCTCTGCAATCGTCTTTTTTATATCCGAATAATGCCTCTGATAATTCTTGTATACGGCATTATTTTCATCGTCCAGCACCGCAATTTTAACGGTAGTTGAACCTACGTCAAGTCCTATATGCAACATCTGTTCTTTTCCTTCCGGGAATTTATACGGCTATATGCCGATTCTGACTGTAATTGTGCCACGTTCCGTTTAACGTAATATTAACTTTTCGGGAACGTTACACATTCAAAATTATACACTATTTACGCAGGAATTTCAAGATGTATCACAGAAATTATATTAAATAAGTATCGAAAGAGCCGATTTCGGTATTGACATTCCGGCAAATAAGACGT
>CEAL01013258.1_pt1 | contig 22555 bp, 15 predicted proteins | sample 557521 | NCBI WGS metagenome assembly CEAL01 (sample SAMEA3182095, study PRJEB8094) | gut metagenome | biome: human; feature: gut; material: Stool; isolation source: human stools | place: Canada | collected 2012-03-06
GTCGAAGACGGCATTGAACGCTTTACGGAAACGGGCTGCAAAATTGTTCTTAGTGTTGCCCTGCTCATCGATATAGGGTTTCAGCAGCAGCGCGCAAAGTGCCGGTGAGAGTGTGAAGGCATTGACTGCCGAGATTCCCACGGCAACAGCCATCGTGATACCGAACTGCGTGTAGAACGCTCCCGAAGTCCCGCCCATCATGGCTACGGGGAAAAACACTGCCATAAAGATTATGGTAGAGGTCAGGATAGCCGACGAAACGCCTTTCATGGCATCATCAGCCGCGAGAACTGCTGATTGATAGCCCTCATCGAACTTCGCCTGCACCGCTTCCACCACCACAATGGCATCATCGACCACGGTTCCGATGGCAAGCACAAGCGCGAACAGGGTGAGCAGGTTGATGGAGAATCCAATCATGGACATCACGGCAAATGTGCCGATGATGGAAACGAAGATGGATATGGTAGGGATAAGCGTTGACTTGATGTCCTGCAAGAACACATACACCACCACGATGACCAGAAGTATCGCTTCCAATAAGGTGCGGAGGACAGAGTGGATGGAGGCATACAGGAACTTGTTGGTATCGGTAAGCACCACGAATTCCGTCCCTTCGGGCAAGTCCCGGCTAAGGTCGTCAAGCACTTCGTGAATCTCCTTGATGGTGCTTGATGCATTGGACCCAGCTTTCTGGTTGATGAGCATCATAGCTGCCGGATGCCCGTTCACCTCGGAGGAATAGTTGTAGTATTCATCGCCCAGTTCCACATCGGCAACCTCTTTCAACCGAAGCACATTGCCGCCCGGCAGTGACTTGACGACCAGCTCACCGAACTCTTCCGCTCCGGACAAGCGTCCGCGGTATTTCATCGTGTATTCATTGGCGGTAGGATGATTGGCACCGAAGGAGCCGGTGGCGGCCTCGATGTTCTGTCGTGCAAGTACGGCAGAGATGTCATCGGGGATAAGCCCGTATTGCGCCATCTTGTCGGGACGCAGCCAAAGTCGCATGCTGTAGTTGGAACCGAACAACTGTGCCTTTCCCACGCCGCTGATACGTTTCAGCCTCGGCTCGACATTGATTTTCACGTAATTGTTCAGGAAGGTCTGGTCGAAGCGGTCATCGGGCGAATAGAGCGCGAAAGTCATCAGTTCGGCATTCTGCTGCTTTTCAGTGGTGACACCGGTCTTGGTGGCTTCCGCCGGAAGTTGGCTCAGTGCGCCGTTCACGCGGTTCTGCACGTTTACCGCCGCCATGTCCGCGTTGGTTCCCTGTTTGAAATAGATGTTGATGGAAGCATCTCCCGTATTCGATGCCGTGGAAGTCATATAGGTCATGTCTTCCACTCCGTTGATGGCTTCTTCCAGAGGGGTTATCACTGCCTTCTGCACGGTTTCAGCGTTTGCTCCCGGATAAGTTGCGAATACGTTGATGGTCGGAGGTGCGATGTCGGGGTATTGTTCCACCGGCAAGGAAAACATGGAAATCATGCCCAACAGTACAATCACCACCGAGATAACGCCCGAAAACACCGGGCGGTCTATAAAAAATCGCAGGTTCATTTCGTTTCGTTTTTAGGGGTTATGCTCATGCCTTCTCTCACCAGTCCCACGCCTTCGGCGACAATGGTGTCACCGACCGAAAGACCTTCTTTTACGATAAACCGGTTGCCGTCGTTCAGGCGGTCCACCGTGAGATAGGCGGCTTCCGCCTGTCCGTTTTTCAGACGGTAAGCGATAATCTTGTCCTGCAGTTCCACGGTGGCGGTCATGGGAATGGTTACGGCCTCCGTTTTCGGGTTTTGAAGGATGACATTGCCGATGCTGCCACTCAACAGTTCGCGGTCGGGATTGGGGAACAGGGCTTTGATTTGTACCGTTCCGGTAACAGGATCCACCACGCCGCTTACGGTTTCAATACGTCCTTTCGCCTTGTACAGGCTGCCGTCGTTGAGTTGCAGGCCCACTTCCGGCGTCCCGGCTATCATGCTGTCAATCGAGCCATAGCGAGCCAAATATCGCCGTAGCATATTCTCCGAAATGGAGAAATAGGCATACATCTCCGCATTGTCGGACACGACCGTGAAAGGCTGTGCCATATTGGGACCGACAAGCGCACCGATGCGATAGGGCAATGTGCCTACTACTCCGTTGCTCGGGCTTTTGATTTCCGTATAGGAGAGATTGTTGCGTGCATCCGATTCTTGTGCCTTTGCCTGTTCGAGTTCAGCACACGCCACTGCCAGTTGGTTCCGGGCGAGAGAAAGCTCGTAGTCGGATATGACCTTCTCGTCAAACAATGCCTGCTTGCCCCGCAGCTCGATTCTTGCCGTTTCCACTTTTGCCTGTGCCGCGCTGACATTGGCCTGCGCCGTGCGTAATGCCGCCCGATAGGGCACTTGGTCAATTACAGCCAATACTTGACCGGTCTTCACCCGTTCACCCTCTTTCACTTTCAGACGGATAATGCGCCCGGATATTTGCGGCAGGATGTCCACATCCTGCCGTCCGCGTATGGCGGCGGAATAGGACTCGGAGATTTCCACCGGACTTGCCGCGACCTTTATGACCCGATAACTCTGCACCGCATCCTGCTTGCCGTCCGCCTGCCTGCATCCGGTCGGCAGGAACAGCATGAGAGCAAATGCGGCGAAATTCGTGATAATGAATTGCTTGTTCATATTTTCTTCTTGTTTTGTATTAATTCATAATAGGTTTGGTGTGTCACCACTGACGGATGGTATTCCACTCTTTTTCGAGTTATCCTCTAAAAGACTGCGCACACTATCGATGCGCTCTGCTGGATAGGTGGCCTTGAAACGGCAGAGCATACTGTCCATTGCCATACGCCGTGCATGGTAATGCTCGATATCTTTATCGTTCCATTCCAGTATTGTTTCACCCAATAGAGAAAATTTTATCATTTGAATATTGATATTGTTTATTTCTTTTCGGAGCTCGTCTATTTTTTTATTGCCAAGTTCTAATGCTTCTATCTCCTGCCATTCATAGAGGCTATTATATGCCATACATCCGATAAGAATGGAGATAAGTATATATCCCAACCGTATTGCCTTATAGAAATTTCCTGACCGCTCCATTATTTTGATGACATTGATTTTTGGAACATGAATAAAAGTTTATCTTTTTCGTTCATGCGGATATTATCAGAATAATCGCCTTTTGTTATTTGATACCCGCATGGCTTAACCATAAAAACGCCTAAGCCCTTAGTGTATGAACTTACTTCTGAGACGTAGTCTTTACTTGTATTTAATGGAACTTTCCCTTTAATATGACACCAATCATTATTGCAACTGATGTCTTCAATCTCAGACATCATTTTTTGCAAATCTGTAATAGCTTTGGAACTCGCCACCTGGGGGATCTGCAACTCAAAATATAGCATCGGTTCGAGAATGTCTACACCTGACTGTTGCAAAGCCAGCCTGAAGACATAAGGGGTCAATTGTCTAAAATCAGCAGGTGTACTTACCGGGCTATAATACTCGGCTTGAGTAAAAGTTACTTTCAGATCTGTCACTTCCCATCCATGTAATCCCGATTGGCAAGACATACGAATCCCTTCAAAAACGGCATTTTGAAAAGAATGGTTCAGATAACCATAGGAGATGTCACTTTCGATCTGCAACCCTGTTCCTAACGGCAAGGGTTCAAGAGTCAGCCCTATTGTGGCCCAATAAGGGTTGGGTGGCACTTCGATCTGAATAATCTTATTGACCTTTTTTATAGGTCGTTCTTTGTAGATAGTCTTGATCTCATCAAAATGGACCTTTACGGAAAATCGTTCTTCCAGCAATGTCTGTATGATTTCCTTCTGGGTTAAACCATATAACGAGATTTCCAATTCATCACTATATGAGTTTATGGAAAAGGACAAAGACGGGTCTTCAATCCACAATGTATTCAGAGCGGATATCACCTTGCTTCTCTCTTCGGGCTTGTCTGGCCGGACGGAGGATTTGAGAGCGGGATGCTGATGGGATAATCCTTGAATCAAACAAGGTTTAGCACCTAAATAATCTCCTATTCGAAAATCTGCTATATCTTCTACAATTGCGATATCATTGGCACCCACTTCATCAACATTTATCTCTCTGCCCTGATAAATAGTCTTTAGATTTTTAATCTTGATGAACTTTTCCGAATCGTTGATTCTTACAACGTCTCGAAGTCTCAGACTTCCGTCAATTATTTTTAGAAAACTTCTTTTATGTCCTTTGGGGTCATGCTCTATCTTATAGAGATAAGCTGAAAGTCTGTTTGAGACTGATGCCGGAGGAAGTATAAAAGAAGAGATGGCGTCCAACAACTCATTGATACCGATATTGAACATTGCTGATCCATGTAGTACCGGATAGACCTTGGCTTTTGCCACAAGAGCTATTACCGTATTCCAATAATCAGCCGGTGATATTTCGCTATCCGCCAAATATCGTTCCAATATATTGTCGTCATGGTTGCATACAAATTCTTTGTATTCTTCCTTTATATATGTTTGGGAGCAAATCGGATAAACCGATCCATCGACAACAGTTTGCATAAACAGGACATCTTGCGACAGATTTGTTTTTATATCCAGATACAAACGCTCCAAATTCACACCGGCACGGTCAATTTTGTTGATAAATATAATTGTCGGGATTTGCAGCTTCTGTAAAGTATTGAACAGCAGCTTTGTCTGCGCTTGTATGCCTTCCTTTGCGGATAAGATGAGGACTGCTCCATCAAGCATTTTGAATGTCCGCTCCACTTCCGCAATAAAATCCATGTGTCCCGGAGTGTCAATGATATTGCATTTCACTCCATTCCAGATAATAGATGTCGTAGAAGCCCGGACAGTAATTCCTCTACGTTTCTCTATATCCATAGAGTCCGTTATGGTGTCACCATTATCCACACGGCCGCACTTTTCCGTTGCTCCACTGGCAAACAGCAGATTCTCGGTTACGGAAGTTTTTCCTGCATCAATGTGAGCAAGAATTCCTAAATTTATAATATTCATTTGGATTAAGCAATAATATACTACAGTAGATGCATTGTCGAAACGCACCTTTTAATACCTCCTCGTAGCATATGAGAACTACAGGATTACTAACTCGTATTAATATGTATATTATTACTGCCGCATAACGATTACAAAATTACACAAAAAAATATATCTAACAAAAGTGGGAGGATTTTTTAACTTTTTACCATAGACATTTTATTAGGGAAGCGTAGGTTCAACTGGCAAGTACAAATAAGTAGAAATGTTTGAACAACACCGTTTTAGGAAGTTGAAAAATCAAGTTTCTCTCTCGGTATAGCGTTTATTTTGGCCAATATCTTCTTTAGTTTAGCATTTGTGTATTTCCCATTCGTGTTCTATTTAGCTCCTTATTATGAGTATGTAGCAAGTTACTTATCAAATTCAGCCTCTTTGAGGGTCAAATATGGTTTTGCAAATGGTGACTGACAAGACATAAACAAGGTCAGCAGGAATTTTTTACATAAATGGACATGAATGTATATAACCTAAAATAAGAATAAATTTTAATAAGGGCTGCCCAAAAAGAAAAAAATGCAGTTGCCATCCTATAGATACTTGCAGAAAGGATAAAATTTACTTTTAGACCTTTTGGGATAGCCCTTATTAATACTTCAGATAAAATTCCTTAGGTTATATTTTCAATCCTTTGGACCGGGTTTCCTCCTTGGCATACAGTCCCGGACGCCCGATTATGACATGGTTGGCAACGATACTATCCGCCGGACTGCGTATCTGCGGCGGTGCATTTTCGGGATATTGCGCCTGCCTGTTCCTCACATCTTCCGCTTCCGGCTTGAGCTGTTGCCCTTCATTCTCCTTTTCTGCGACTTCGGGCGTGGGTGGCGCAAGCTCCAGCTGAATTTTTCGGTCAAGGGCGGCAAGTTCGGACTTCAACTGCTTCAGCTCGTCCTCCTTCTTCCACACCTTACCCGCTATCTCCTGTAACTGCGGTATCTCCATCTCCAGCACCTCGTTCTTCGCCTTGTACTGGTCGATGATGGAGGGTATCCTCTCCATCGCGTTGAGGAAGTTGCGGGCGGCGGCCAACGGGTCAGCCATCGCCAGATGCCCGTTGTTGTAGGTGTACTTGTAGTTCCCCTCGACCACGAAGCGGTTGTCGGTGAACTCCAATCCCTCTTTGAGTATCCTTTCGCTCACCACCTTTATCGGAAAACCGTAAAGTTCACCGACCTGCGTGTACAACCCTCCGGTCGTGGCATTCTTGGCTATCTCCTGCAAACGCTTTCCGATGACCTTCTCATCGGCGGAATCCACTCCGTCCACCTTTATTATATTAAGGCGGTTGCCCTCCTTGTCGGTCTGCACCACCGACAGGAAGCGGTTCCAGTCCTCCGTCATGGCATCTATGAAAGCCGTGTTGTTGCGCAACTCGCCGGTCTTTGACTCCAGCTTGAACTCCGAATCACGCTTGCCCTTGTTGAACGACTTGCGTTCCCCTTCGAGCGATGCGATCCGCTTTTCCAGTTTCGCCTTGTCCAACAGGTCGGTATTGCCGGAGAGCAACGCCATGTATTCCGAGAAATTCATGCCCGATTTTTCGTCCATTGCCCCCTCGTCGATGGTACGCGCACCCATCGCACCGCTTTTGAGCTGGCTTATGAAAGTCTGCTTGCAGTGCAGGAGGTTGAACTTGTAGCTGTCCAGTGACTTCTCCACCGCGTAGATGATTACATCCACGTTGTTCCCGGCGAAATGTTTGGCAATCTCATTACCTGCCCTAACTCCGCGTCCGTCACGCTGTTGCAAGTCGGACGGTCGCCACGGCGTATCGAGATGATGGATAGCCACACACCGTTTCTGGGCGTTCACACCCGTTCCGAGCATAGAGGTAGAGCCGAACAGCACACGCACCGTCCCGGCGTTCATGGCGTCTATCACCGCCTTCCGCGCCTTGTCGGTCTTGCACTCCTGAATGAAGCGCACCTCGCTTGGCGGTATACCGTAGTCCTCCGTCAGTTTGCGCTTGATTTCCGAATAGACGTTCCACCCGTCGCCCGGCTGGTATGTCCCCAAATCAGAGAAAACGAACTGCGTGCCTTTCTGGGCGTCGTATTTTTGATAATACTCCGCGATCATCTTGGCACAGTGACTCGCTTTGTTGTCGGGATGATCTTCGTAATTCGGGTCTATCATGCGCATGTCGAGTGCCATTTTCCGGGCATAGTCCGTGGCGATGAGCATCTTCGCCTTTTCTTCCGTTTCCGAAAGCGGCAGCCTGCCCAACAAGGTGGCATCGCCCGTCTTGGCGAACTGCATCAGTTTCTGTATGAAGTCCTCCTGTTCCGGCGTGGGCGGTATATGGTGCAGTATCTCGTTCTTGGCAGGACGGTCAACGCCCACATCCTCCGCCGTGCGGTAGTCCGTGATTTCATTATAGAAGGCGGCAAGCTCCGGCACTTTGATGAAGTAGCGGAAACGCTCCTTCTGGACCACATTGTTCGTCACGTTAAATTCAAAATCCGTCGTCTTCTTGGCAAATATCGCCGCCCAAGCGTCGAAACACCTTATGTCCTGCCGTTCCAGCTCCTTCGGGCGCAGGTACTTGAACAGCAGGTACAATTCAGTCAGTGAGTTGCTGATAGTCGTGCCGGAGAGGAAGGTCGCACCCAAGTCTTTTCCTGTGCGCTCCTGTATGGTGCGTATGGCAAAGAGCATGTTAAGTGCCTTCTGGCTTCCCTCGCTGTTTCCCAACCCCGCCACACGGTCGTGGCGCGTGTTGAAAGTCAGATTCTTGAACTGGTGGCTCTCATCTATGAAGATGTGGTCGATGCCCATCTGCATGAAATCCACCACGTCGTCCGTGCGTGACTTTATGGCGTGTTCCACCTTCTCCAGCTTCGCTTCAAGGTTGTGCTTGCGCTTCTCCAATCCTTTCAGCATCGCCCGCGACACGTTCTTTCCCTGCTGCCGTAGCACTTCGAGGTTTTCCTCCACCGTGTCAAGCTCTGCTTGCAGGATGCGCTGCTGCAATTCCGGCGACTGCGGTATCTTGCCGAACTGGTCGTGCGACATGATGACGCAATCGTAGTCGTTGTTCTTTATATTATTGAAGAAGCGCACACGGTTGGCGGTCGAAAAGTCCTTCTCCGAAGCGTACAGAATACGTGCGTTGGGATATGCCGCCTGATAGGTGGCTGCAATCTCCGCAACGTTGGCTTTCAGCCCGATAATCATCGGCTTGTGTGCCAAATTCAGACGCTTCATCTCATGCGCGGCGATGCACATTATCAGCGTCTTACCGGTTCCCACCTCGTGGTCGCAAATTCCGCCGCCGTTCTGTTTCAACATCCAGACGCAATCCATCTGTGAGGGATAGACGCTCTTGATACCCCGGCTTGCCAGCCCTTTCAGGTTGAGGTCGGGAAAGGTCTGATGGGAGCCGTCGTAGCGCGGGCGCACGAAACAGTTGAACTTGCGGTTATACATCGTCACAAGCCGCTCCTTGAACTGCGGCGACTGCTCTTCGAGCCATTCGGAGAAGCCGTTTCGTATCTCGTCAATCTTGGCGTTGGCGAGTTGTATTCCCTCGCTGTCGCGCATCTTGATGTCGTTGCCATGCTCGTCCTTGCCGATGGACTTCATCATGTCAGGGCAGGTGTTGTGCAGGGCGTGTTTTAGGAGGTGCATACCGTCATAGTTCCGGTAATACCCCTTCACCAGAAACTCGTCCGTGATTTTCATGGTGCGGTAGCCGCACACCACCGAAAACTCGTCCATGCTTGCGGAATAGGCGATTTTCACCTCCGTGTCGAACAGCCGGCTCATGTAGGCGGCATAGACACCCGTCGGAATCCAGCGTTCCCCGAAATTGAAGTCCAGATCCTCGAAGGCGATGCGCTGCGGCTCGGCATCTTTCAGAGCCTCCAACGCCTGCTTCACCTCCGGCATACGCTCATTTTCGGGATTGTCACCCATCCATGCCTCTATGCGTTCCGCTTTCTCTATGACATTTCCGGCGATGAAACGGTCTTTGATTTCGTAACCGGTCACGAGCGGATTGTAGTAGATGCGCCCTTGCAGGGCAGTGAGCAAATCCTCCGCCGTGCTGTCGGTTATCTCCCGCATATAGTCGAGATTGACCGTACCATATTTGTTGAGCGACGCAGACAGGGCTTCTTCGGGAGAGCCTACGTTGGCATGGCTCTCCACCGCGAAGGAAACAGGATGCTCGAAGATGTCCGCCTTGACGAACTTTCCGTTTTCCATCCGTTCCAGCGAAAGGATGTCGCGCCCGCCCGCATCCATCATCACTAACTTCACGTTCTGCTTGGCGTTGAGGTTGCCGTAGCGCATGACAAACTCATCGTAACAGGTATTCAGATGCTCTCGCCACGGAACATTTGCCTCGCGCCGGAGCGATTCATAACGGTACAGACGCTCGTAGGCGTCACGCAGCGACACATACAACAACGCCTTTTCCTTCTGGTATCCTTTCAGGTCGAGCGGCTGGAATGTCGCCCCGTATGGCGTGATGTCTTTCAGGTAGCCGATGTTATGACGCCCCCGGTCAGCCACCAGCGACCCTTCGCGCAGGTGCATCTCCGGCGTGCGGTGGTAGGCACGCGGAGAAAGGTCCACGACTTCCTCCTTCGGCTTTTCCGCTTCGATGTCGGGGAAAAGGAAAGTCCCCACCGCTTCCGATGGGGTATCTGTAACGGCAGGTGCGGCGACTGCCTCCGGCTGTGTTTCCTCCTGTCGTGGCTGCTCACGGGAAGTTTCCGGCACGGCTTTCACTTCCGTCTTTTCCGCCACTTGTTTCTCGTTATGCTGCCTTGCCAGTTCCCGAAGTTCTTTCCTACGCTCCGGCGTCAAACCCATCATCATTTCATAGAAACCGTTGATGGGAGGATTGGTATCCCAGTCCAGTGTGGCATAGATGTCGTCCGGGTCGGCAGGCTTGGCGGTGTTCTCCGCTTTCACCTCCTTATTCTCCATTGCGGGTTTTGCAGTTGGAGCTGTCGGTGTAACCGTGACTTTCGGTTTGGGCGGAGTGGACTTTGCCGTAACTGCCTTTTTCACCGTCTTTTTCTTTTTGGAGGTTTTCGGTTGGCTGACCTCTTCCGTCATCCCCCAGAGGTCAAGCAGGGTGAGCTGCACGCCTGCGGAATATTGCGGGCGCGGTTCTATCTCCGGCTTTTCATCTGCGGGTTGCGGCTTTTCTGTCGGAGTTTCCACCGTCTGCGCCGAGGATACTGTTTCCAATTTTATGGCAGGACGCTCTACTTTATTTTGAACGGCAACTTTTTCTTCCGTTCCTGCCTGCCGGATTGAACCCGAATACAAGCGCATGGCAAGCCTGTAATGGAAATCCTCGTCGAGCATACGGCGCAAATCCCCGGCGATGCCTGCTGCCTTGCCCTCGTGCAGATAAACCATAGCGGGCTTCCCGTAGGGGTCTGTGTCAAGTTTCGCCATCGTATGCACGATGCGTTCCGGGTGGTGGATGAAATAGGCGTTGTCGGTCAGGGCGGTTTTCGTGTCCGTCTGTATCACGGTCATCAGCCGCTCGTCCTGCGACATTTCCTTCTTGCTGAGGTTCTTTTGCAGGACAATCAGGTCACTGCCCACCTCCGTGCCCGCGTTGTCCGTGAACAGGTTGTTGGGCAGGCGTATCGCGGATACCAGATTGGCCTGACTGAACAGCTCGTTACGCACGGAGGTCTTGGTGCTATTCAATACCCCTTGCGAGGTGATGAACGCCACGATACCGCCGTCACGCACGGCATCCAGTCCTTTGAGAAAGAAATAGTTGTGGATGGTTTTCTGGGCGGAGCGTCTGCCGAAAGAGTCGCTCCGCTGAAACTCCGCGTCGAACACGGCAATGTCACCGAACGGAATGTTGGACACCGCCAAGTCGAAATAATTGTTGAACGGTCTTTCGATTTTCTCAAAACCGCAGGTGCGCATTTTCTGGTCGGGATAGAGATGCCTCAAGATTGTACCCGTGAGCAGATCCTTCTCGAAAGCCATCACATCCGCATTGGGGCTGTGCCGCAGCATGGAATCCACGAACACGCCGACACCTGCCGACGGTTCGAGCATACGGGCGGGGCGGACGCTGTAATCTGCCAGCACGTCCGCGATGGTGTCGGTTATCTCTTTGGGGGTGTAGAAAGCGGTCAGCACGGACGCTTTCAGCGAATCCACAAACCGCTTGTACTCTGTTTCGTCCTTGCTGTTCTCACGGATAAGCCTGTGCAGCTCCACCGTCGGGGCGAACAGTTCGAGGTCGGATTTCGCCCACCGGACGGCATCCGTCAGTTCCTTTGCAGGGTTGAGGATACATTTCAGACCGCCGAAACCGCAGTACCTTTGAAGTATGGCACGCTCTTCGGTTGTCGCTGTCCTATTTTCCCTGTCAAGGATGAATGCCGTCCGTATCGCCTCGATGTTGTCCCGCAGTTTCTGTTTGCGGTTAAACGCCATATTCGTCTAAGTAAAGGACGGTTGCTCCCGTCAGCTCCGTGTAGAGCAGGTCGTAATCGGAAGACAGGGCGAAATTGTCATCCGAGAGGTCATAGACGGAGAACACGTTGCCGACAAGCGGCAGCAGTTTCAGGACAAAGGCTTCACGCTTCTCTTCCGGCACTTCATCGGCAAACTCGTTTTCCACGACTTCGCGGAGGATGGCGTAACGGGAATAATGCAGCCCGCGCAGCAGCGTGTCCATCGCCAGTTCCTGCGCACCATCGGCGGGATAGCCTTCAAGCCGTGCCCTCTCATACGTTTCGGCGGCACGGTCGGCCCGTTCCCGTATGAAAGCGGTGTCGTCAGCCTGTTCAAACTTGTTCGTGCGGAGATAGTCCAGCAGGTACAGACCGTAATAGGAAAAGTCGGTCTGACCCTCGTTTTTCTTCTTGTTGTTCATTACTTTGGATTTAGCGGATTGATAATTAACGGGATAATCGGTTGGAAAAAGGAAGAAAAAGGCACTCGGTATCCCTCCGAGTGCCACCACTAAATCCAAAGTATGAGTGTAATCCGGTATCGAAGAACAATTCATTACTCTGAACAAGTGGCAAAGTTAGTGCAAATCGAAGACAATACGAAAAAAACTTGTTTGTTTCTATTGTTGAGATGCAGCCTAACTTATCAAAAGTTAGTGATTATTTCCTTTTTTTCGGATAGGAAGACTTGCATTTCTTTTCCGGGAACACGAACGTCGTGTTATATTCCCCGTCAAAGGCGACTATGGCATCGAAGTTCTTGCCCTGCTTGCTCTTGAAGCCTTTGAGCAGCTTGGTGTGCCCGTCAGTGAGCAGGTCTTTTATTTCATCATCGGACAGGGTGCGTCCCGCTTTCTGCCGGAACACGGGCAGTCCGCACTCCGTGTTGTCGCAACGTACCACCTTGCCGTAAAACCGCATCCTGCCCGTGCCGCACTTGGGACACGCGCAGCCGGAATCACGGCTGCCGAAGAGCTTGTCGCACGAGAGCAGTTCGGAGGTTATCTCACGTGTGTACGCCTCTATCTCCTTGCGGAAGGTGTCGGCGGACAGTTCCCCGCGCTCGATACGCGCCAGCTCCTTTTCCCATTCGCCCGTCATGGCAACATCGGCAATGCGCATCGTCTTGACGACGGAATTGAGGGCAAGTCCTTTTTCGGTGGGAACAAGCGACTTCTTGCAGCGTTCCATGTAACCGCGCTTGAAGAGCGTTTCGATGATGGAGGCGCGTGTGGCGGGAGTGCCGATGCCGCAGTCCTTCATTGCCTGACGCAGCGCGTCGTCCTCGATTTCCTTGCCCGCCGTTTCCATTGCCGAGAGCAGGGTGGCTTCGGTATGCAGCGGCTTGGGCTTGGTCTTTCCTTCGGTAATGGACGAGCCTTTCAGTGTCAGCGTGTCGCCTTCCTGCCAGCCGGGGATGGTGGTCTCCTCCTTGTTTTCCTCGCCATAGACGGCACGCCATCCGGCTTGCCTGATGACGCTGCCTTTCACGGTGAACTCCACTCCGGCACATTCCGCCGTGATAGCGGTCACGTCCTTGACGCATTTTTCGGAGAATGCTTCGACCATGCGCCCGGCAATCATGTGATAGATGATGTCGTCCTCTTTGGAAAGGAACAGCGGTTTCTCGCCCGTAACGAGCAGGGCATGGTGGTCCGTCACCTTTCCGTCGTCCACGCTGCGGCGTGTCGGTGTGGCTTTCGCCCGCACCTTGTCTTTCCATTCTGGCTGCGTGCCGATGAAGGCGAGCAGCTTGGGGATTTCGGCGTACACGTCTTCGGGGATGTAGCGACTACCCGTTCTCGGATAGGTTATCAGTTTCTTCTCGTAGAGTTTTTGCGCGGTTTCAAGCGTCTGTTCCGCCGTGAAACCGTGCTTGGCGTTGGCTTCCTTCTGGAGTGTGGTCAGGTCGTACAGGAGCGGAGTTTCCTCCGTCTTCTCCTTGCGCTCGGCTTTCGTGACGGTAGCACACCCTGCTGCCTTTACCTTATTGTATAGTTCCATCGCCGGCTCTTTCTCCTTCCATTTCTCGGAGGATGAGAATTTCACGACCTCGCCGTCGCAACCGTCCGTTGCGATATGGAGCTGCCAGAAGGCTTCGGGCGTGAAGCGGCGGTTTTCCCAGTAGCGTTCACACACCATAGCCAGCGTGGGTGTCTGCACCCGTCCCACGGAATACGTACCGTGTCCGGCGGCGATGGATAACGCCTGCGTGCCGTTGATGCCCACGAGCCAGTCGGATTCGCTCCGCGCTTTGGCGGCGAGGTATAGGTTGTCATACTTGCTACCGTCTTCGAGGTTGCGCAATCCCTCGCGGATAGCCTTGTCGGTGAGCGAGCTTATCCACAGGCGCACGAACGGGGTGGTACTGCCCGTGTAGTGGTAGAGGTATCGGAAGATAAGCTCACCCTCGCGCCCGGCATCGGTTGCCACGATGATCTGTTCACTTGCGTCGAACAGTTTTTTGATAACTTTTATCTGCGACACCACTCCGTTGTCGGGCTTGTAGCCCTTCTCCGTCCTGACCTGACGGGGGACGAGCGTGAAGGTGTCGGGGATAATCGGAAGGTTGTCACGGACGAATCCGCGTACGCCGTAGCCGTCGGGCATGGCGGGCTGGACGAGGTGTCCGAATGCCCATGTCACGGCATAACCGCCTCCCTCGAAATATCCTTCCTCTCTCTTTGTCGCGCCAACGATGCGGGCGATTTCACGTGCCACGGAGGGCTTTTCTGCAATGATTGTCTTCATGTCTTCTTCTTTTTTGTTGATACTTTGGATTTTATTTTGGATTCAGTGGCGGACATCGGTCTATACTTTCATGCCCTTGCCCGTTTTCTTCTGCGGCTTGTCCTGCTGCTGTTGCTGGTTCTCGTTCTTCGGGGCGGTCTGTCCCTTCTGCAACGGCTCTTTCAGTTCCTTCGTCGCCTCGTTGGTCTTGCCCTCGTTGTTCACCGCCATCTGCGTGCGGCTCTCGTTGGACGGGGCTACCTGCTGCGCGTTGTCGGGGTTCGTGTCGTAGCGGTACGGGCGGCCCTTCTCCGGGTTGAACTTGATATACATCGTGGCATGGAAGCCCTGCTTGTCGGTCACGTTCTCCAGCTTCACGGCTTTGCCCGCCACATAGTCGGCTTTCTGCTGTTCGGTAAAGTTCACGCCGCTCCATTTGCTGATGGGGCGGATGCTGCCGTCCTCGTTTGTCCACGTGTTGCGGCGTTGCTCCTTCTTGGTCTGTGCGGCATTTTCCCCACCTTGCGCCTGACTTTTCGACGTGTCGCCTTTGGCTTCCTGTGTCTGTGCGGTACGGGGCGATTTGCCCGTTCCCGGCACGAACTCCACGCCGCGCTGCTCCACGTTCACTTGCAGGGTGGTGACGAACTTCCTGCCGTCGTTGCGCTCGATGAGCTTGTCGCGCACGGGCAGTCCGGCGCGGAGCATGTCCTGCTCCTGCTTGGTGATTTCCGTCTTGCCGATGCGTTCCGGGATGCGCACCTTGTTTGCCGGGATGTCCGTGATCTCATTCGTCTTGCGGTCGATGCTGATGTAGGAGGGGATGATCTCGCCCGTTTCCCTGTCCACGATGTCCACGACCCTGCCGAGGTTGCCCGTTTCGCGGAGGTTCTTCCGGTCATCGTCGGAGAATTTGTGTTCCTTGTACTCATCTAACTTCTGCTCCTTGCGGATGAAGTGCGGCACGAGGCTGACATTCCCCTCGCCGTCCTTCTTGAAGGAAAGGCGGGCGTCCAGCTCGAACGATTCGCCGCCGAAGGTGGGCTTGACCTTCACCAAGTCGGACTTGCCGTAGTGGAGCATCTTCGTAAGGTCGCCGGACTTTTCAAGGTCGTCTCGCTTCACGCCCCATCTGTCCTCCAGTTCCTGCCAGTTGATTTTGCTCTCGTCGATGGGCTGGTAGCCCCGTTTGCCCTGCGTCTGTTGCGGGCTTTCCTGCTGTTCTTTCTGTTGTTCCATGTTTTCCTGTTTTTGAGGTTCTTGTTTCTCTGTCTGTTGTGCCGCCATCTCTTCCTGCACCTTCTTCTCATAACCGGAGGTGTCCACCTTGTGAGGGGCGAGTAGCTCCTTGTTCGCTTCGGGGTCTTTCAGCAGTTGCTTCATCACCTCCAAAAGATTTTCGGCTTGGTCTGCCGCGATGCGGTAGAAACCGAAGCGACTGGGTTCCTTGCACTGCCGGAAGAAGTTCTTGAAGAAGTTGTCCAGCACGTCACCGTGTCGGTCGAATTGCAGGAAACTCTGCGCGTTCTCCGCTTTCGCGGGGGTGCGCTTGGGTGTGCCGTCCGCGTTCAGCCCGGTTACCACGCTGATCTCGCCCGTCTTCTCGTCACGGACTACCAGCACGTCCTTTTCGTCTTTTTTCTTTGCCATCTGAAAAATGTTTTAATGGGTTATTTATGAAAGAAATTATGGATACGAGCCTTGTAGAAGGCTATATCTTCCTTTTTGAACTCCTTGACATGGTTGGAAAGGAACTCCAGCACGTCCTCCTCGCTGTAATAGGTCTTCTTGCCCAGTGTCTTGTAGGGCAATGCGCCGACGCTGCGGTAGCGTTGCAGGGTGCGCTTGCTTATCTGGAGCAACATGCACAAGTCCTGATTGTCGAAAAGGCGGATGCTTTCCGTGAGGGCGGGCTGTCGTTCCTCCGCCTTCATCGCCAGCAGCAGTTCGTCCTGACGGTCGAGCCGTTCCATCAGCTTCTGCATCCAGCTCTCGAAGTTGTTTCGTGTGAGCAGTTCCATAGCTATGTCCTCCTTCCTTTGGGTGTGCCTCCCGTTCGTAGCGTGTGGTTGCGTTTCAGCTCCTGCGGTGTCGCGGCGTCCTCGTTGACGGTACATTCATCAAGCAGGCGGTCGATTTCAGACTGTCGGTAGCGGCATTTGCCACGAAGCACGACATAGCCGATGCGTTGCTCGCTGCGCATACGCTGGAGGGTGCGGGTACTCACGTTAAGCAGGTGCGCCGCCTCGCGTGTGGTAAGCAACCTGTCGGGCGATGCCGCTCTCTTGTCGCCGGAGACGGCACGGACGTGTGCCGCAATCTCCGCTATCTGTTCCGTCAATGACCGAAATACGGAACTTTCCATTGTTATCACTTTCATATTCAGTCCTTTCTTTTTGTTTATTTTCATGAACATAGGCTGCGCCTCGGCATACCGTTCAAGCAAGCTTGACGCTCTGCACTCGGCTTGCTCTATGTTTCTGCGGCAAAATTCGGCAATAAACGAAGGGGGCTTTAACAACTCACTACGTGACTCACGTAAGATTTTTCCGGAAGATGGCTCCGTAACCCGGTCAAACGGCGCAACAGGCAGCCTTTCAGCGGAAAACGGCACGTGTTCGGAACCGTACCGTTACCTTTGCGGGCAAACCGATAATTGCATGAATATGGAAATAGTATCTATCGAGAAAAAGACCTTCGAGATGATGATGGCGGCGTTCGGCGCACTTTCGGAGAAGGTCGCCGCCCTGAGGCGCAAAAGCGACACAGGGCGCATGGAAAGATGGCTCACGGGCGAGGAGGTCTGCGGGCAGTTGAGAATAAGCCCGCGCACGTTGCAGACGCTGCGCGACAGGCGGCTTATCGGCTACTCGCAGATAAACCGCAGGTTCTATTACAAGCCGGAGGAGGTGAAGCGGCTGATACCGCTTGTCGGCACGCTCTATCCGCACGGCAGATGATTTGATTTATTCACCCACTGAATCCGAAGTTATGATGAACGAGAACAACGATGTTTTTACAATGGAAGACGAGCCGATAGCCTCTGTTATGCAGAATATGCGCAAAGGCTCGAAATGGCTGTCCGCATTTCTGGAAAGTTACCGTCCTCCGTTGGACGGGGAGCGTTACCTGACGGACGGCGAGGTGTCGGAACTGCTCCGTGTGAGCCGACGCACCTTGCAAGAATACCGCAACAACCGCGTGTTGCCCTTTATCCTTTTGGGAGGGAAGGTGCTTTACCCGGAAACGGTGCTGCGCGAGGTGCTGGAAGCGAACTACCGCAAGCCGTTATGATGTTGATTTTGTAGTTAGAAATAAAAAGATTACTTTTGCAATCTGTTTACGCTTAGTCGTAATCACTTGCTCAATCTCATGTGCGCTTGGGTTTCCAATGCCATCGTACTTCCAGCTCGTTCTGGGAGCAGTTTCATTCTTTAATACGTTGGGAAAGGGGGGCTTTAAGTATGACAAAAACTATAATGAAGGCGGTAGGGGCTGTAGCGGCAGGCCGAAACAGGAAAGTTCATATGAGGATAGCAAGTGTAACCATATATTGCGATGAAGGCTCCAAGGGTTCGAATCCTGCCACCCCGACAAAAGCCACTGATAATCAGTGGCTTTTTCTTTTTTCGGACACATTTCGGACAAATTATATCTGAATATTGATTATTCAATAACCTAAGCAAAGTTAAGTTAAGCTAGAAGAATAACCCTTCTTAAAGAATGATTGGAACATAATGCTTGTTTCTATAGAGCGTGAAAAGTTCATCTTATTCTTATAAAAAATCAAGAGGGCTAGGAGTCTTTTGCTTGTCTATGTCAGTGATATGAGTGTAGATCATAGTCGTTTTTATATTTTCATGACCCAATAACTCTTTTACAATTCGGATATCGATACCTGATTGGATTAAATGTGTGGCATAAGAATGTCGCAATGTATGTACAGAGCCTTCCGACTGAACATTTGCTTTGATCAATGCTTTTTTCAGAATCAACTGTACACTTCGTTCGCTATACTTGCCACCCTTCTCACCTTCGAAGAGGTACTCCTTTGGCTTGAATGCTTGATAATAATGTCTCAAAGTCGCCAGCAATTTGTCTGGTAATGATACAATCCGATCTTTATTACCTTTGCTTTGATGGATTCTGATAATTCCATCGGAAGATTTTATGTCTTTGATTTTGAGATTCAACAGTTCGCTAAGACGTAGTCCACAACTATAGATTGTCATCAGAATAGCCTTGTGTTTTAGATTTTGAGTGTTATCGAGAATATTTCTTACTTCTTCTTTTGAAAAGAATTTAGGTAATTTAGAAAATGAGCGTTTCGGGTATAAGTAATCCAGTTGGATTTTTTTGTCCAATATCAGTTCGTACATCTTCTTGATTGCGCCCACTAATCCTTTTTGATAGGAAACACTAATTTTCCCATTTTGAACTTTTTCGTTTATAAACGCCTCAATATCTGACAGTGGAATTTCTTCAAGGGAGGGATATTTACTAACATGTTTAAGAAATATACTAGCGTAATCCTTGTACGATCTAATGGTATTGCCAGCATATCTCTGCATCAGCAATCTCTTTTCGAAGGTTTCAAGTATGATTTCGCTATTCATATCAGGGAAATAGTATTTTATAATATTTTGTTTCGCTATTTGTGCGGTTTTATTTTTTAAATACAAATATATCAATATCTTATGTAGAAAGAAAAGTCAAATAACGAAACACGTATATAGGGTTGGTTAAGCGAAATTTTCCGTATATTCGTTTCGTTAAAACAGATGTTGTTATGCGGCAGCTTAAAAGACGACACCAAACCAGAAAAATCATCTTGACAACCACCCGACTTTGAACTACGAAGGATGAAATTTTTCAGGGACAACTTCCAGCATTTCCAAAAAACAGTTTAACCATTGACTTGGAGACAAACAAACAATTTGAGCATTAAGGTTTAAACCGAATTTTCCGAAATTGTCCTGACCTGACTTTTCCTGAAAATCGACTTTAAAGCTGTTTTTACAGATAAATCAGGTTTCTCTAACAGACAGGAAATAAATGCTAAGTATTTGGCTTTAATCTTAAAATCAAAAAATAAGTGTTTTCTTTTAATGTTTAACAGGGCTGATTTTACAGTTGGCGGTGGCAAGAAACTTTCAGGACCTACCTCATAGACAAGTTTCAAATCAAAAAAAGTATGATAGAAAACGGTATATGGATTGTAAAGCTTCCTCGAAAATAACTTTTGTGTAGGTTCTAATTGAAGGACAATGGAACCTCCCAGAAAATTTCCAAGACTCTCAAACATCAGGATTTTGAAAATATCGGAAGTAATGCCATAAGGAATATTTGACACCACTTTGAAAGGAAATTTCGGAACTGCAAAATTCCTAAAATCACAACCGACAACTTGAACATTTCGGGCATCAGAAAATAATTTTCGTAAATGTTCAACCAAAGCTGTGTCGTTTTCAATAGCAACAACATTGTTGGCGATTTTTAATAAATGAACAGTAAGAAACCCCTTGCCTGCCCCAATATCTAAAACCGTATCCTGATTACTTATATTTGCTTGTCTTATTGCATCTTTTATTAGCACTTTATCAATAGTAAAGTGCTGACCCGTAAAACGAACGGGCAATTTCTTTTTTGTCATTAGTAACTTCTTACAGGTGAATACTTGTATTATATTTAATAAACATTTTAGTCCAACCTACGAAAAAGCGTGAACTACAAAGCCACACTCTTACTTGAAGGTCGTAGGAAACCATAGATGCAGATGTAACAATAGTAGCCCACGCTATATGCGTGAGAACCACTATGCTATCCTTGCATCTAATTGAAAATTTCCTACGTTTTCAAGTACAAGATAAGCATAACGCTTCTTCTTAATTCTAATATGTTTTGGAAAGAGTAGCCTCAATCCAATACAAAAGTATGAAAAATCCGTGATATACCATTCTACTATCACGGATTTTTTTGATTTACAGTTTCATACTTCTATTCTGTCTTGGCTTCGGTATTCCGATGGCTTCTCTAAACTCATTCATCTTCTTTCTGAACCAGTTCACGTGAGAAACCCCGTCTATCTTGAAATCGAATTTACCGTTTTCATCCTGTTTGATAGAGCAGACGGAGTGTCGGGTATCAAAACTTCGGTTAAATTCGGAAGAATAGAGTTCGCCTTTTATCCCGACCTCCTTGAACTCGCATAGTCTTCTGATTATTCCGTCATTGAACTTCAATCGGTCACGCAGGAAGTTTATTATAGGCATCAGCTTCTCCACATATGGAAAGTAGCGTCTGACAAAATCCGCAAACTCCGACAGCTTGCGGTGCTGTTGCTCGTAAGCGTTTCTTATCTCCTGTATCTGCTTGGCTTGTTGCCGTTCCCGTTGTCGGGCTTCGTTTTCAAGTTCAAGGATGCGGTCTTGCAAATCCTCGTTCCTGCGCTCCAACGATTTCATCTTTCCACTTCCGAAAAGAGAGCCCACACTGCTTGCAAGGGCGGTTGCCGTATCGGTGGCTGCGTTTTTGAGCTTGTCGGTACGGATTTCCGCTTTCACCTGCTTCAGTTCCTCCTGCGCCTCGGCTTTCTTCTCCTGCAACAGTCTGGTTTCAGTTTCGAGGACTTCATTCTTCTTTTTCAAGTCCCTATAATACTGCATGGTGGTGGTGTGCCGTGCTTCCGAACCCCGTACCCCACGCTGCAATCCGTATTTCGCCATCACCCTTGCGTAATTGTCGTGGTAGGCGACCAAGGTCTGGCGGTTGAACAGGTCATCGGCACACAAGCGGACGGAATTTGTTTTCTTGCGGTACTTGCGCTTACCGTCCGTTTGCTCTTTCTTGGCTTTGCGCCTTTCACCCGTCACGATGGGAACAACGGCTGCGTGGATGTGCGGAGTCTTCTCGTCCATGTGCAGATGTGCGGCAACCACATTGTCTTTGCCGAATGTGGCTTGCAGCCATTGGATGCTGTCGTTGCACCATTCATCGAGTTCTCCTTTTTCCTGTATGTTCATCATGTCCTCGTGCGTACCCGACAAAACCACCCGAACGACACGGACTTGGTCGTGTGTGATTTTCCGTCTGATGCCTGCCGTGTTCAGTCTGTGGGCAATCGCTTCATCCCTGCCGTGAACGCCATCGGGGTATTCGACAAGCACCCTGTTCAGATGTGTCCTTGTCGGGTCTGCGTTTTTAGGTATTATCTTTCTCTCTATATGGTCGGACTGCGTGGTGTCCGATGTACCCTTTGCTTTCTTAATGTCCAATGAAAAATATCCCATTTTATTTCTATTTTGCGGTTATCGTTATGTTTCTTCTCTCTGCCTGTGGCATCGGCTCACAGGGTTTATTATGCAAATGAACCCTTGCTGCACTCGGCATAATCCAAACGAGTTTGGCTTCTGCTCTCGTTTGCACAGGGTTTCCAAAGGGATTTCCCTTTGGCTCGATAGGGCGTTTTTAGCGTTACGGAGTAATGCGTGAAGAAAACGCCCTATTGAGCTATGGTATTTCTGTCTAAATACCTTTCGGAAAGCAGACGAGCACATTACAGATGAAATCCCCCTTTCTTTTTCGGTGGCTGCATCATCCGCCTTGCGGATTGGACTTGCTTCTTCTCCTTTATCGGCTCTGCCGATTGGGACAAGGGCTTACCGCACAGGTAGTCGTTCAAGTCCTTATACTCACGATAGTACATTGACTTGTCAAGCAGCCGTTCCCCAAACTTCTCTTTCAGCTTCTTGCAAGTGTTCCGTCCTGCCGTGTCGTTGTCAAGGAAACAGCCGACTTGGGTGTAGGTCTCCAATATGCTTTCCGCTTTTGCAAGATTGGAAACGGAGTTCAATATGATATAGTCCTGTGTGTCCAATCGCGGGTGTTGCGGATTGTTTTCTACTCGGATGGTAAGGAATGAAAGGTAATCCATGAACCCCTCGAACAGGTAACACATACATCGTTGTCCGCCCTGCTGTCGGATATGGGTGATATCTTTCGGGGCGACACATCCCTTGAAGTATCTGTTGCGCACTTCATATCCTCCTGCCATGTTCGGAAAGCCGATGGCAAAATAGGGTTTGTCGGCATTCATAAACCGAAGCTCCCTGCATTCTCTTTTGGCAAGTCCGATGTTTATTCCCCTTTCTTGCAGATAGGCTATAAGAGCAGGGGAGGACAATTCTCCAACCTTTAATCCCTGATAAGTACGATTGTCGGAATGCTGTCTGCCAAAAGAGAACGATGCAGGGCGGATGTATGCTGTCCGCTCCTCTATGCGTCTCAACAGATAGGCTACATC
>CEAL01026257.1_pt1 | contig 21635 bp, 20 predicted proteins | sample 557521 | NCBI WGS metagenome assembly CEAL01 (sample SAMEA3182095, study PRJEB8094) | gut metagenome | biome: human; feature: gut; material: Stool; isolation source: human stools | place: Canada | collected 2012-03-06
GGCAAAATTTGCGGCATTTGCCGCTATGTGCCTTGACGGCACATTAAAATCGTGTTATAATATAAAAAAAGAGGGAACCATAGACGGTCGCTCCCTTAAGGTGTAAAAATAATCGCCTTCAGTTTGCAGACACAAGGCGATTATTTCTTTTTAATGAAAGATAATAATCCGAGAAGCATAACGGTAAATCCTGTAAGGAATATACCGATCTGAATGAGATTATCCAGTGTTATGTACATCAAGGGCTTCACCTCCTTTCACAATGAAACATTGTTTGGGAGCATGAATGACCGCCTATCCTCCAAGGTTTTCTTCAGTGAGAATTATATCATATATTGTCTTTATATGTCAATAAAAGAATATTTATGAGAGCTTTGATAGTTATTAAATCAAGGCTCTTTTCTTTTTAATCAAGCAGTTTCTTATACGTTAAATCTATAAGGAATGCGCCCAGCGGAGCGGTGATAATTATTGACAGCACAGCTACAGTCAGTACGATATTTCCGCAGGAAAGCCCCATTGCAAGCGGAACTCCGCCGATTGCCGCCTGAACTGTGGCTTTAGGCAGATATGCAAGGCAGCAGAATAACCTCTGCTTGAACGGAATCTTCGTTCTGATAAGGCACACCGCAACGCCTGCCATTCTAAACAGCAGAACGGCAACAATCAGTATCACTGCGGATATGCCTGCACTGACGGCATAGTTTATATCCACTGCCGCACCGACAAGCACGAACAGTACGATCTCTGCGGCAACCCAGATACGACCGAAGCGGGCGGAAAGTCGCTCGGTGGCTTCGGGACGTATTCTGTTAATCGTTATTCCGCTTGCCATTACCGCTACAAGTGACGAGAACGGCACTACCGCACCGAACGTATCTTCTACAGTACACAGCAGGAACGAAACGCTCACAAGTATAAGCAGTTTTGCGGTGTCACGGATATGTATCAGCTTCATCAATTTGCCGAGAATAAATCCGACAAGTATTCCTGCGGCGATGCCAAGTATCAATGACACGGGTATTTTTGCAAAGTCGAGAGCGTTTACCGTACCGCTCTGTGCAAGACCTGTGAACACGGAGAACATCACTATTACAAATACATCGTCAACGGATGCGCCCGCTAAGATAAGCTGGGGTATGCTGTACTTCTGACCACGGTTTTCTTCCATAAGCTTCAGCATTTTGGGGACGATTACGGCGGGGGATACCGCACCGACGACAGAGCCCATTACAAGCGCATCGGTAAGCGATATTCCGAGCAGGGCAGGGGCAAGCAGAGTCATTCCGAGTATCTCAAAGCAGGCAGGCACAAAGCACATCAGCACGGCAGGTCTGCCGACTTTTTTCAGGTCGGCGAGGTTCAGCGAAAGTCCTGCACGCATAAGGATGATCACGAGGGCAATTTTGCGTAGCTGTGCCGAAATATCAAGCACGGAGCTGTCAATCAGTGAGAAAACGTGAGGGCCGAGCAAAATTCCGACACCGAGCATACCGATAAGGGCAGGTAAGTGCAGTTTTTTGCACAGTTCTCCTGCAAGAAAGCCGAGCAGGAAAATAAGGGCGAGCGAAAATAACATAGAAATATCTCCTTTTGCAGTAGAACGGCAAAATAAAAAAGCCGACAGCTACTGCGTAAAATGCAGAAGTCATCAGCTTAAAATCCTTAAATTGAAAGCGGTTCGGGCTAAAGCCCTGGGAGAACATCATTCCCTTTATTACTGGTTTATTATAGCATTGTGAGGGTGGGGTTGTCAAGAGGGCACGAACACAGCGTGAGCAAAAGTCGGCTTACAAAAAATATTTTTGGAATCGGTTGACAATACCACATTCCTGTGCTAAAATAAAATTGCGACACAATTCAATATTTAAACTGTACAAGTATTCATTTTTACTACGGTAAAAGTGCATGCTCTATTTTCGTATACTTGTACAGGATATGAATTGTGTCGCAGCAATCGGAGTTGTGCATTTTTCGGTGCGTGGCTTCGGCTGCGCACTTTTTTATTTTAGAAAGGAATATGAAAAGATGAGAGCAAAGAAATTTTCAGCGGTTGCGGCTGTGGCAACCGCGGTAGTGATTATGCTGACGGGTTGCGGTGGTGAGCAAACTAATAGCACGGCGAATAGTGTTATTACGAGCAATTCCGAAAATTCAACGACAAATGAGATTCAAAATAGCGACAACACAACAAATAATGTTTCCGGAGTACCTGATTTTGTAATACAGGCTCAGACAAATGGTGTTGAATATCCGGAAGACTATGAATTTGCTTTTTATACTTCAGAAGAGGGCGAAGAGTGTGCCGAGGTGGTTAGATATAAAGGTGATAAAAAGGAAATAATTGTGCCTAATGATTACGAAGGTAAACCTGTCAGAAGAATATGTGAAGCGGCTTTTCTTGACGTATTTAATAGGTCATCGGCGGCTAGAAGCGTTGTACTTCAGAGTAATATGAGAAATATTTGTATGAGAGCATTTGCCAAAAGCGATATACATACAATAGTCATTCCCGGAAATGTTGAGACAATTGAAACATCAGCATTTAGAGAATGCTATGAATTGGAAAATATTTGGTTAGGCGAAGGCGTTAAATATATGGGAGAATATGCTTTTGCAGGGGCAAAAACAAAAGAACTCATTATACCTGATAGCGTTTCATATATAGGCGACAAGTGCTTTTTGGGCACATCTGCAAAACTTATTTTCAGAGGAGAAGAATATGATTCTTCATCTGAGGAAAAAAGATTCGCAAGTGCTTTGGAGGATACATTCTGGAATTCTTCATCAGTTACAACAAGTGAAAATACTGTTATAGCTGGTAAAAAAGATGTAACTGAGCAAATAATACCCGATGGTGTTGAAAAAATCGGCACTAATGCTTTTGCAGAACAGAAAAACCTTAACAGTGTTAAATTATCTGAAAGCGTTACTACAATTGGAAGAAGAGTGTTTTACAAGTGCAATAATCTGACTCAAATAGATTTTTCTGAAAACTTGGAGTATATAGGTGATGAAGCATTTTATGGATGTGAAGGATTATCTGAAATTAAAATACCGGAAAGCGTGAAGAATATCGGAGCTTGTGCATTTGAACATTGCAAAAATGTTACAAAAATAACTTTGCCCAAAAATATTAAAATTATTGAAGCAGGCACATTTCATAGTTGCTTTAGTCTATCAGAAATTAATATACCTGAAGGTGTAACAGAAATAGGCGCCGGCGCTTTTGCGGCTTGCAAAAGTCTTGTAAATGTGACAATTCCGGACAGTGTTAATAAAATAGCCGCAATATCTAGTAGAAATGATTATGCACATTATGCGTCTTTTTACTCTTCACCTAATGTTAAAGTGACTTATAAAGGCAAAACATATTCATATGATGAAATTAATGATTTATATAAAGCTATAAACGGTTGATAAACGATATTGCCCTCCCTGCACACGCAGGGAGGGCAAGTTTATATCATTCAATATTCTGTATCTGTTCCCTGATCTTCTCAATCTCGCTCTTCATATCCACAACAAGTCTTGTTATGCGGATATCTGCCGCCTTTGAGCCGATAGTGTTTGTTTCCCTGTTGATCTCCTGCACCAGAAAATCAAGCTTTCTGCCTATCTCCTTGTCGCTGTCGAGCATTGAGCGCAGCTGTGAAAGGTGTGAATGCAGACGTACTGTTTCTTCGTCAACGGCTGTCTTTTCGGAGAATATAGCCGCCTCGGTGAGTATTCTCTGCTCGTCAATATCCGATGAGCCGAGTATCTCTTTGAGCTTGTCCTCTAATTTCTTACGGTATGCGGCGGTGCTTTCGGGCGAGTAAATTTCAACCTTGCTTACCATGTCCTCTATTACATCTGCCTTTTCGAGTACGTCAGCCTTGAGTGCCGCACCCTCTGTTTCACGCATTGTAATAAACTTGTCGAGTGCCGAGCTTACGACTGATGAAATATCAGCCCAGAGCTGTTCCTCGTCTGTTTCTTCTTTTATCACTGTGAATACATCGGGTATTCTGAAAAGATCGGATGCGGAGAGGTCGTCCGTTATGCCAAGGTCGGGAGCGATAGTGCGGATAGCTTCTATGTACTGTGAGGCTACCTGCTCGTTTACCTTTACCGAGGTGTCCTTTACGTCTATGTTGTAAACGAGGAGCGACAGTTCGACCTTACCTCTTGTTATCTTTTCCTTGAGCATTGTTTTCAGCTTAGGCTCAAGGTACTGGTAGTTGCGAGGGAGCTTTGACGAAAATTCAAAGAACTTGTGATTGACACTTCTGATTTCGGCGATGATTTCTCTGCCGTTTATTACAGCCTGTTCTCTGCCGAAACCCGTCATACTTCTTATCATAGTGGGTATCCTTTCTGTTTTTATTTTTTATCTGCCTGATTTTAATATACGGCTTTTATTTTCCTTTCCCCCCAGCCCCCTTTCCATTGGAACGGGGGAGAAATTACAGGGGCTACCGCCCCTCAACCCTGACTTATTTGTTTATTATATTTTCAGTTCGCCGCTTTCGAGCATTGATTGTGCGGCAAGTAATATTCCTGTTTTTCCGGACGGATAGGTGATACCGCCCTGTAGCCATACCGCAAACGGCTCTCTAAGCGGTGCGTCTGCTGAAAGCTCTATGCTTGCTCCCATTGTAAATGCGCCTGCCGCCATTATTACCTTACTGTCATATCCGGGCATATCCCACGGCTCAGGTGTTGCCATAGAGTCAACCGGCGAGCCGTTCTGTATACCCTTGCAGAATGCACAGAGAGCATCGGGTGTGCCGAGTTTTATTGCGGCGATTATATCCGTCCTGTTTTGATTGTACTTAGGGAACGTTTCATAGCCGAGCAGTGAGAAGAACGCACACGCAAAAACCGATGTCTTTACAGCACTTTCAACTATCTGCGGAGCTAAGAAGAAGCCGAGATACATACCCCTGTTTTCGTCCAGCGAACAGCCTACCTCTTTGCCCGTTCCGACAGTAGTCAGACGGTAGCTGCACAGCTCTATCAGATCCTTTCTGCCTGCTATGTAGCCGCCTGTGCGGGCAATAGCACCGCCGGGATTCTTGATAAGACTGCCGATAATAAGATCTGCGCCGACCTCGGTAGGCTCACGCTTTTCCACAAATTCGCCGTAGCAGTTATCAACCATTATAATTGCGTCACTGTTTACACTCTTGATAGCACTGATTATCTCGCCTATCTTGCTTATTGACAGCGAATCACGGAGCGAATAACCCCTCGAACGCTGGATATACGCCACCTTACAACCCTTAGCGACAGCCGCCTTTATTCCCTCAAGGTCGGGTGTGCCGTCAGGGAGCAGATCCACCTGCGCATACTTTACGCCGAATTCCTTCAGCGATCCGCCGTGTTCGCCGTTTATGACCTCCGTTAATGTATCATACGGTGCACCTGTTACACACAGCAGTGTGTCATTCGGACGAAGCACACCGAACAGGGCAGTGGAGAGTGCGTGCGTACCGTTTACAAAGCTGTGACGGACAAGTGCGTCCTCCGTGCGAAAAACCTCGGCATATACCATATCAAGCTTATCTCTGCCGTCATCGTTGTAGCCGTAGCCGATAGTGCCTTTAAGATGCATTTCGCTGACACGGTTGTTTATAAATGCGGAGAGTACCTTGTTTCCGTTGTACTCTGCGGTTTCGCTGATTTTCGCAAACTGTTCGCTTGCCATTTCTTCGGCCTTCTTTGCCGTTTCGAGCAGTCTGCTGTCAATATTGAAAAATTCCATTTTTATCCTCTTGTTATTTCATACGCTGTACCTGTCGCCGTAAATCCGCAGTTTATATAAAACCGCTGTACGTTTTTCTTGCAGATAAGCGTTATTTTTCTGTTGTCAAGTAAATTAGCCGTACAGGAAAGCAGTGCTGTTCCTATACCGTTTTTCTGCATATCCCGTCTTACTGCGATGTGCGACAGAAAACAGCTTTTATCATCATCGAAAAGCACTGTCGCCGTTGCAGCGGGTTCGCTCCCGTAATGCATTATGATAAGCCTTGATATACCGTGACGTACACGGTGGCAGGTGTCTGCATACCATTCGTCAAACTGATAGTCGGAAAGTGAAAATCCGCTTTTCAGTATCTCAAATACAGTGCGGTAGTCCTCGGTAAATTCCGCTTTCAGCCGATTGTTACACACGGCAGGCATTTGTCCCGATGTCATTATATAAAGCGTTTCGGATTCTTCCGACAGCTTGATATCCGACATTACGGCTTTTGCACCGAGCATTTCCGAAAACGTTATAATGCTTTGCGTATCGCCGTTTTCGTTGCAGTGAACATAAAGCTCGCCGCCGTAATAAAGGGCAAGCATATTATCGCCGGTATCGCCCTCATAGAACGTGCAGAAGTCGTACCCCGTTCCGTAAGCCCTGTAATACGCATTTATCCGCCCGACTATCACATTGTCTGACGGATAACCGGGCGGCAGTGCGCCGTATATTCTTCTTATCATTTTTCCGCAAGCGCAAGATACATTGCATACGCAAGCTCAGCGGTACTTTGCACATCGCTTTTCTTTATCATACACGACGGCGAGTGCAGATACCTGCACGGAACGGATAGAGCTACCGTTCTGATACCGCCGACAGATGAATGGATTGCTCCGCTGTCGTTACCGCCTGCTACAAGCGTCTTTGTCTGGCAGGGAACGTTTATCTCCTTTGCCTTTTCAAAGCCGAGCCGATACAGATCACGGTCATATATCGTACTTCTGTCCATATAGCTTACTACACAGCCCTTGCCAAGTTCGCATACACGCTTTTCACCGTCATTGTCCGAAAAGTCGCAGGCTGTGGTGGTTTCAAGGACGATAGCGTAATCCGGCTTTACCGTATAAGCGGCAACCTTTGCACCTCTCGTACCTATCTCCTCCTGCACAGTAAACACGCAGGTAACGTCATACGGCAGATTCTTATTCAGTATATCTACCATAATGGCACAGCCTATCCTGTCATCAAGCGCTTTCTCACGCAGATAGCCATTGCCAAGCTCGGTATAATCGCTTTTGAAATATGCGCAGTCACCGAGAGAAACGTATTTTTCCGCTTCCGCCTTTGATGAAGCGCCGATGTCTATTGTCAGCGTGTCAAGCTTTACCGGTTCGTCACGCTCCTTAGGCGACTGCTGGTGTACCGCCTTGCCGCCGACTACTCCGACAGTGCCGTTTTTGAAGTGAAGCTGTCTGCCGATAACTACTTCGGGATTGATACCGCCGACAGTTGTAAATTTAAGATTTCCGTCATCGGTGATGTAGGTCACGATAAATCCGACCTCGTCCTGATGAGCGGCAAGCATAACCTTGTTTTTTGGTGTCGTAGCACCCTTTTTATTTACTACGATGTTGCCCAGCGGGTCGATTTTTGTATCGCACTCCTGCGGCAGCATTGAAAGTATCAGCTTTGTTACATTGCCCTCATCACCGCTCGTACCGTCGGCAAGACACAGCTTTTTTATATTCTCAAACAATTCAGCCATTTTCGGCACCGCCCTTCGTGGCAAAAGCCGTAATCAGCTTTGCTGTGGATATAACATCGTCTGTGTCGATGATTTCGGCTGGAGTATGCATGAATTTAAGCGGAATGGACAGCGTACACGCTTTTGCACCCGACTTGTTCACACTCATCGTGTCGGCATTTGTGCCTGTTTTTCCGCCCATGACCTCAAGCTGATAAGGAATATTTTCCGATTTTGCAAGTGATATGAGCCTGCCTGACAGCTCTCTTGAAAGTGACGGCGCAATGCCTATCATAACGCCCTTTGACATATCTGCGCATTTCGCCCTGTCGCTGTCGGGAGTTTTCGCAAAGCTGACGTCCATTTCAAGAATATAGTCGGGGTCAAGATCATACACGGCTATCTTCGCACCGCTCTCACCGGTTTCTTCCTGCGTTGTAAACGATACGTCAAGGTCAAACGCAAGTTCCTTACTTTTAAGCATTTCGAGAGCAACCAGTATAGAAGCCACTCCACACCTGTCGTCAAGCGCACCTGCACAGTATCTTGTGCCAAGCATAGCCACAGGCTCACAGTCGAAGGTTATCCTGTCGCCAAGCTCAATACGGCTTTCAAGCTCCTGCTTTGTATAGCCCGTGTCTATAACGATCTCCTCGATTTTAGGAACTCCGTCGCCGCTTTTTACATGGGGCGGAAGAACGGATATAACGCCCTTTACCTTTTCCTTGCCGTGAATCGTCACGCTCTGCGCCGCAAGCACACGTCTGTCGGGACCGCCTACTGCACCGACCTTTATAAAGCCGTTATCGTCAATAAACGATACGATAAGTCCCACCCTGTCGATATGTGCGTCAAGCAGAAGTTTCGGCTTGTTGCCCGTACTTTTTATATGTCCGATAACGTTGCCGAAATCGTCAATACTGCAATCGTCCGTGTAGCTTTCAAGCATTGACAGTGCAATTTTGGACGCACTTCTTTCATCGCCCGAAACACCGTCAACACTGCACAGACGGTACAGCATACTGTTAATATCCATTGTCATCTTTCTTTCATGGCTTAATATAAGCCGTCCATTTTTATCTTTTCCTTTACTCTTTCAAGCTCCGCTATAAACTGCTCATCGAGCTTGCTTAAGCTGTAGCCCTTCGGGAAGATAAGCACGTCCTTATTCACCTTGTAGGGAACATCGCATTTCAGCTGTACCATTGCGTGCTGTTCAAGACAGCTTTTAGGAACGGGTGAAACCCACATATAAGTGTTGTGCAGGTTTCCGAGCAGGTCAAACTGACTTCCTCTTTCGTAAACATATATACGCTTTTTACGGTGTTCCGAAACGCTTGAACGTGATATCTTCGAGAATGACAGCGACGGCACTGAAAGGTCGCCGTGTACTATCTCGATATAATCCTCTAAGTCGGAATATTTCACTATACCGTCCGGATTTTCCTTTGCAAGCGGGCTGTCCTTGTTTACAAGAAGCTTGTATTCAAACTCCCATAACGGACGGTATTTCAGATTCTTCCCGTCAAGCATTGCAAAATACTGCTTTTCGTGAATGTTCTGATACCTGATTATCCCCAGCTTGAAGTCGAAGTTCAGAATGTTGTTGATAGCGTCCATCGAATTTGTTTCCTTGAAATTGATGGATATTTCCTTGTCGGTATCAAGCAGACTCACAAAGTTTGAAAATGCCTTTGTGATATAGGTAGCTCTTGGAACGGAAATGCTGAAACGCACACCGTCATCCACCTTAGGCTTGTAGAGCGATACCATTTCGTCAAACTGATCAAGCACCGCCTTTGCGTAGCCTAAGAATTCGCCGCCCTTTTCCGTAGGAGCAACCCCCTTTGTAGTCCTGCGGAATATTGTGATGCCGATTTCATTTTCCAGCTCTTTTATAGCCTTGCTGAGATTAGGCTGTCCCATGAATAAATTGTTTGCCGCCTTTGTGATCGAACCGGTTTTTTCGATCTCAACCGCATATTTAAGATGCAGCAGGTTCATTGAAAACCATATCCTTTCATCACAGAGGGAAAAACCTCTGTTAAATTATAACCCTTATATATTTAATTTTCTTTTTTAGGTTCAACGTGTGTAAAAGACTGTATTGCCTCTGTTATAGTCTTTTCGTGTGCGAGCTTACCGTACTTGTCAACCTCTGCCTTGTTCTTTTCACCGTGTGTCAGGCAACCTGCTCCCCCGATGCAGCCGCCGACACAAGCCATACCTTCAATGAAGTTATTAGGCAGAAGATTCTTTGATGCACGCATAAGCGCACGCTTGCATTCTTCGATACCGTCGCAGGAAAGTCCGTTCAGCTTGAAGTCCTCGTTGCCCTGCTCCTTTAGAGCCTCGGCAACTGCGTCTGCAAGACCGCCGCAGCGTGCAAATATTCTGCCGTAGTACGATGCGTTATCAAGCTCTGTTCCCTCAAGCTCGGATACCTCTATATCCTTGCTGTCGAAGATAGCCTGTAATTCTTCAAACGTCATTGCATAGTCTACATAAGGCTTTACCTTATCCCACTGTACCTCCATCTTCTTTGCTGTGCAAGGTCCGATGAATACTACCTTGGCTGTGGGATCGCTGTCCTTGATGTACTTTGCTATTTCAGCCATAGGTGACAGGTTGTGTGAAATCTTATCTGTCATAGTCGGGAATGCCTTCTCGATGTACATTACGAATGCAGGACAGCATGAGCTTGTAAGGAAGCCCTTTTCGGCAAGCTCCTTTGACTCTTTATATGCTACCATATCCGCACCGAGCGCCGCCTCAACTACGCTGTGGAAGCCAAGCTGCTTGATAGCGGTAACCACCTGGTCGAGCTTCGCATAGCTGAACTGGCTTGCAATCGAGGGCGCTACTACAGCATAAACCTTGTAGTTCTGATTGTTGTTGCTGCCCTTTAACGTTTCTATAATGTCAACGATATATGACTTGTCACTTATTGCACCGAACGGGCAGGTGTAAACGCACGCACCGCACGAAATGCACTTGTCGTTGTCAATGTGAGCCGCCGCCGAGCTTGTGTCTGTCGCTCTTGAGATAGCGCCTATCTTGCAGGCTCTCTCACACGGACGCTTGAATTCCAGAATAGCGCCGTAAGGACAAACCTTTGCACACTGACCGCAGTTTACGCACTTTGACTTGTCGATGTGCGCCTTCTGATGCTCGTCAAATGTGATAGCACCCATACGGCAGACATCTTCGCAACGGTGCGCTATACAGCCTCTGCACGCTTCCGTTACATCATAGCCGCCTACGGGACATTCGTCACAGGCAATATCTATTACCTCAATTACGTTGGGATTTGTCGGATCGCCGCCCATAGCAATCTTTATACGTTCCGAAACGATAGCTCTCTCCTTGTAGATACAGCATCTCATTGTGGGCTTATCCTTGACTATTTTCTTCGCAACGTCATTAAAGAAGCTGAACGAATCCGCAGGCTTTTCAGTACCCTCTGTCGTCCATGCGTGTCTTGCGACTTCTCTTAAAACCTTGTACTTCAGATACTGTACCTTGGTGTCAAACTTTCTTAACTTCTTATCCATTTTTCTTACTGCGGATTTTCCCCGCCGACCGCCCGAGCGGCCGCTCCTTTCACATAGTTTTTTCTTCTTGTTCTACTTTTTATATCGGCTTTCTCTTTAGAAATAGCTTACTTTTATTTTCTTGCCCATTTGCCTTAGGCATTTGCTCAGCTCGTCAACAAGCTGCATTTTTATGTTGAAGGTGATAGGCAGATTAGGGTTCTGGTGTGCCGCATTGACAGCTCTGCCTACATAGAAATTGATATCGGTAGCGTCCTCAAAGAGCATTCTCGCTATGCACGATGCGCCGTCCTGAAGTATCGTCCAGTCATCGTACAGCTTGTTTTCACCCAGATAATCCTTAGCGTAGTCAAGCACCTTGCTTATCGTGATAACGCCCTCTGTAACTATATCTACACCCTCAATGGTAGCCATAGGCGGAATATCGGGGCTGATGTAGTCAAGGCAGGGTATAACCGGCTTTCCGAGAAACTGTCCCGTAAGTGTAGATGTCGTACCGCCGCAGACAATATGCTTTCCTTCTTTTGAAAAGAACAGCGTCATCATCTTGTTCAGATCCTTTGGATCGGACGGCGGACCTATCATAAGGTTTACCTGTTCACGCTCACGGATCTTTATGACCCCGACAGTAGTATCATCGCCCGGCGAGCCGCCGTACAGCCTTACGCATTCGTCAAGCAGAAGCGTGGCAAGCGCCTTTGCGGAATACTCCCTGTCATATACGCCCTCCATGAATTCTATTATATTATCTCTCTGCCACCCGAAATTGAGCGACGAACCGACGCCTGCATAGATAGCGCCGTCGCTTGTGGTGATAAAGGTATCGTCCAGCTTCAGCTGTACCTTTGAAATATATATCGTCTTGCCGTCTATTTGATTTATGGTTTTCGGATAGTCAAAATTCTTGCCGTCACGCAGCATTATCACCTGCGGATTATCATACTGGATTATCTCGGCTTCCTTGTTGTTTACCACCCTTATTATAGTAAAGGTCGAATATGCGACCTTGCGTACCTCGCACACGGGCAGGGTAGAAGCCATAGTTGCAACGCAGTCCTCAACGCTCATATTGTTTGCCATCATAGTGGATATTATCTTTGAAGTCAGCGTTGAAAGAATTGACGCTTTTACACCGCTTCCCAGTCCGTCTGCCAGCACGAATACTATTGAGTTTTCGTCCTGCTCGACCAGCTCCACATGATCGCCGCAAAGCTGTTCGTCGTGCTTGTTGACGCTGAGATAACCTATATCGGTGCAGAAGCTGAACGCTTTACTGTTCATCATTTGACAGGTTCTCCTTGAGCTTTGTAAGTGCGACCTTTGTTTCGGCGGTCGTTTCGCCGAGAAGTGACGCTATTTCCTGAACGACACGCATCTGCTTTTCGATTACCTTGTCGGTGACTGCGATAGTTTCGGCGGCGTTCTTTTCACGCTTTGCCCTTGATATCTCTTCACCGGTAATATCACGCATTATCGACATTATGATATGATAGCTCTTATCGTAGATTATCGTTTCTTCGATATACTTTCCGTATTCGGCAAGATAGGTGCGCTTGTTGTGGATATTCTCGCCGGTGTTCATAACCTCAAGATACGATACGGGGTCGAGTATCCTAACAACAGGACAGCCCATAACATCCGACAGGCTTTTTATATTCATTATTTCACGCGCCGCCTTGTTTATCTGCTGTACTTCAAGGTCCTCGCTGAGTACCATAATACCGTTGGGCGTGTTGTTGATTATATTATCCGAGAAGCTCTCCGCTTTCTCCTTGAGATATGGCAGACACATTGTAAGATCCGCCTTGCCCTGTAATATAGCTACCGCTTTTTCACGGCAGGTATCATATCCGCAGCTTCCGCAGTTAAGCTCCTGCGACGGATCGCTCTTGTTCATCTTGCGGAGTATCTCCTCTATCGCTTTACTTCCCGGCATAGTCTTCTGAACGCCGATGAAGGGGAGCGATTTTGTCATATCGGAAAGCTCTGTTGTGTCGAATTTACCGCTTCCGGCAAACTCATCAACGGCTCTTCTTTCGTGGATAACGCCCTCGTGCTTTTTATCCATAGCAGGACCGCCTATACAGCTGTTGACGCAGGCGGACATTTCTATAAAGCACTTTCCCACGTTGCCGTCTATAATATCACGCAGAGCGTTACGGCAGTTCTCCACGCCGTCTATCGCCATATAGAGATATTCGGGGTTGTCCTTGTTCATAGAACGCAGAATGCCCGATGTTGTGGGATACAGCCTTGTCTTTGCTCTGTCGCTTCTTCTGGCATTGTCCGAAACCGGACAGACCTCTATGTTCTCTTCCTTGAGCCAGCCTGTAAGCTCCTCAAATGTAAGCACGCAGTCGATTGCACCTGCGTAAGCGTCAGCCTCTGCCTTTTTTGAAAGGCACGGACCGATGAATACGGTGTGACAGCCGGGATATTTCTTCTTTAGTATCTCTCCGTGTGCAAGCATGGGCGATTTCACCTGTGCAAGATAGGGGAGAGCCTGAGGGTAATATTTCTGTATAAGCGTATTTACCGTGTGACAGCATGAGCTTATGATTATTTTATGCTCGCCGTCCGCAACCAGCTTTTCATACTGCTCGGTAACAAGCTGTGCGCCCTCGGCGGTTTCCTCCGCTCCTGCAAAGCCCAGCTTTTTAAGAGCGTCGTTTAAAGCGGTTATGCCGATACCGTCATAGTTTGCCACAAATGACGGAGCAATGCTGACATAAACGGGAGTGCCGGAGGCAATAAGCTCTTTCGCTTTGCCCACATCGTTTCTTATCTGCTTTGCGTTCTGCGGACAGGCTACAAAGCACATACCGCACAGAATACATTCGTCCTCGACAATGTTCGCCTGTCCGTCAGAAAAACGGATAGACTTTACCGGACAGTGTCTTATACATTTATAACAGTTTTTGCAGTTGGATTTCTTCAGCCGTAAATAACTCATAGATTACACCTTGCCATAAGTTTTAGCAGTGAATTTTTCCGCATTCACAATAAAGCGCTCGTGAGAGCCCTTGCCGATAATATCCTTTTCATCCCTTGCAACGACCTCAAATACAAGCCTGCGGTTGTCAATTTCGGTCAAAGTAGCCTCTGCGGTAACAGTCATACCGACAGGGGTTGCGGCAACGTGCGCAATGACAAGCTTTGTGCCGACAGTGGTCTGTCCGTCCTCAAGCTGTCCTTCAAGCGCCGTACAAGCTGCTTTTTCTATAAGTGCAATCATTGCCGGAGTAGCGAAAACCTTGAGTGATCCACTGCCCATTGTGACAGCCGTGTTTGTGTCATCGACCTTAACTTCCGCTTTTCCTTTTGTTCCTGTTGTGAGCATTTAAAATTCACCGTTCCTGTTTATTTTTTTGTACCGCCGTCAGTCAAGACAGACAAGTACCTTTTCGTCAAATATCTGCTGGAAGTTGTTTTCGTTTACTCCGCAGATTATTTCATCGTCTATTTTTATCGTAACGCCGTCTGTGCATCTTCCAAGACAGAAAGCGGCGCCGAGGTTTACCTTATCCCCGATATTGTGGTTTGCTATGTAGTCCTTTGCAAGCTCGATTATTTTGTACGAGCCTTTTAAATGGCATGAGCTGCCGACGCAGATGCTGATGTTCTTCATAATACTGTTTCCTTTCAAATAAAGCGGAGCGTATCAGAAAATGTGACCGTCCCTGATTTCAAACTCCAGATTTTGTGAAAGCACCGCAAGAGAAGCCGCCAGGTTTTCATACTGGACGAGTACGCCGGATGGCACGGACAGATGTACGGAGGTAAAGTTCCATATTGCAAGTATTCCGCACGCTACCATTTCGTCACAGACCTGCTGGGCATATTCGGGCGGAACGCAGATTATACCGATATGAATTTTAAGTCTTGAGCATAGATCCGACATTTTTTCTGCCGGAAGTATACACTTACCGTCAATAATGCTCTCGTCCGTATCGAATGCCGCTACTATATCAAGGCCATAGCGTTCAAATTCCTTATACGCAAGGAGCGCCTGTCCAAGCTTTCCCGCGCCTGCGATTACTGCCTCTTTCGTATTGTCATATCCGAGAAAACTCTCGAGGTCACGGATAAGTTCTTCGGCAACATAGCCCGTTTTTGGCTTGCCTCCGGTAAGACTTACCGCTGCCAGGTCTTTGCGGACCTGCACCTCGTTCAGCTTAAGGTCGTTTGCAACAGTCGTTGCCGAAATGTTGCGGACGCCATCGGTCTGCTTTTTCTTCAGATAATCAAGATAGAATGGCAATCTCCTCAGTGCTTGCTTAGAAATTGTACCGTTCATTTGTTCTGCCTTTCTGTGCGGAAGATATAGTTCCTCCGTCTGTCTATACATATAATATTATATTAAAAATTGTAAGCCCTGTCAACTGATTTCGGCAAAATCGTTAAAATTTTATCGAATTGACGGACGAATAGTACAAGACGGGCAAAAACATACTTGAAATGCCGTTTGAAAGAATGTTTTTTGTAATTTCGCACAATAACATAACACTGTTATGCTGTTGCTTTGGTGCAATGCTATGAAATGGTGTCAGGGGTATTGACATTATCACGGATATAGGTTAAGATAACAGCGTTATGTAAAATTCTGCGGAAAGGAAGTACCTTTATGAGCGATAACGAAACAAGACAAAAGCTGATAGACAGCGCAAAGAAAGAGTTCTTTGAAAACGGCTTTGCAAAAGCCTCGCTCAGAAAGATCTGCACAAACGCAGGTGTCACGACAGGCGCGTTGTACTTCTTTTTCAAAAACAAGGACGACTTGTTCAGTGCGATCGTTGCATCTCCGCTTTTAAAGCTGAAAGAGATGTTGATTAAGCATAACCGTGAGGACGAGGAGTATATGGGTTCGCCGGACGAGCAGACGAGGAGCGTTGAAAATCAGCTTTCAACTCATAAAGAAGCTGTCACTATGGTGGGCTGTCTTTATGATAATTATGACGCATTCCTGCTGCTGCTCACAAAGTCGCAAGGCTCGGTCTACGAAAACTGCGTCGATGAATTTGTTGCACTTATGGAAGTGGGCTTTCGCTCAAGTGCCGAGGCGCTGCTTAAGAATATGCCCGGCTATCATGTTGACGAGTATATGCTCCATTGGCTCGCCCATATGGATATAGAGATGTTCATACATCTGCTTACCCACGTTCCCGAAAAGGAGAATGGTCTTGCGTATGCCGAGAAAATGATCGGCGCAATGGTAAAGATGTGGTTTGATCTGTTGTTTGTAAAAGATGAATAATGCTGACCGCCTTACACGGCGGTCATTAAAAGCACCATAGGATAACACTGTTATGTTAGCGATAACTAATACGGTTAGATAAAACTAATAATGATACGGGAGGACAAAGAGATGTATCTTGAAGTAAAAGACGTAAAAAAGAGCTACGGCTCAGACACAGGCTACACACAGGTATTGAAGGGTGTGACCACAAGCGTTGAAAAGGGAGAAATGTGCGTAATACAGGGAACGAGCGGTTCAGGCAAATCGACGCTGCTTAACTGCATAGGCGGTCTTGACATTATGGACAGCGGCTCTGTAAAGGTTGACGGCACGGAAATATTCGGGCTTAAGGCTGACGCTCTGGCGAAGTACAGAAAGGCAAAACTCGGCTTTATATTCCAGTTCTACAACCTCGTACCTAATCTTACTGTCGAGGAAAATATTCAGGTATGCGAGTACCTTACCGATAAGCCGCTTGATATGAACGAGCTTCTCGATACGCTCGGACTTACAGAGCACCGCAAGAAGTTCCCTTCACAGCTCTCCGGCGGTCAGCAGCAGAGATGCGCTATAGCAAGAGCGCTGATAAAGAACCCAAAGCTCCTGCTGTGTGACGAGCCAACGGGTGCGCTTGATTCAAAGACTTCAAGGGATATACTTGTGCTTCTCGAACAGGTAAACAGGAAATACGGCACAACAATGCTGATAGTAACGCATAACAACGCTATAAAGAATATGGTACACAAGGTGATAATCCTCAAGGACGGACTTATCAAAAAGGATTATTACAACGAAACGCTTATACCTGCCGCTGAGCTGGAGGATCTTTAATATGAACAAGGTGCTTTCAAAAAGAATACCGAGGGAGTTTAAGTCTAATCTCCCTAAGTACATCGCACTGCTGCTTCTGATAGTGCTTTGTATGTATCTGGTGACAGCGATGGTGGCAAGTTCGGAAACGATTATTATCAGAACAGACGAGCATAATGCCGCAAATCACGTTGAGGACGGACAGTTCACAACGTTCTTGCCTCTGACAGATGAGCAGGAAAAGGCTATTACCGATAAGGGCGTTACCATTGAACGTATGTACAGCCTTGATATAAAGGCTGAGGACGGTTCAACTCTCAGAGTGATGAAGAATCGCAGAAATATCGACCTTGTCGAGCTTATAAGCGGCGAATATCCGTCAAAAGACAACGAAGCAGTAGTCGAACGCAGATATGCGGAAGAACACAGCCTTGATGTCGGCAGTAAGCTGACAGTCGGCGGTACAGAGTATACCGTATGCGGCATAGGCGCATCTCCCGACTATGACGCACCGTATCAGAATATGTCCGATATGGCTGTATCAAGCAAAAATTTCGGTATTATCTTTGTTACCGACAGCGAGTACGAAAGAGTGTCGGACAGTTCAAAGTCGGCGCAGACCTTCACATACGGCTATCTTCTCGGAAATGATATGACCGATGATAAGCTGAAAGAGCTTATAGAGGATTTTGATTTTGACTATACGAAGGTTACTGACAAGTATTATCTTGAAACGGTAAACGAGGCGCTTGAAAAGCGTACCGAAATCGAAAACGGCATAAACGATTTAGCCGAAGGTGCGGACAAACTGCATGACGGGCTCAAAGACCTGTCGGACGGAGCGGATACGCTGTATGACGGTATGAATGATTTGTCGGACGGCTCGGATAAGCTGTATGATGGTCTTAAGAGCTTATCAGACGGAACAGTACAGCTCCATAGCGGTATGACAAGCATATATGACGGTGCATCGGCTCTTGACAAGAGGCTTAGCGAGCTGTCAAGCGGTGCTGCCTCACTGAACGGTGCAATAGCAGGAGCAAATTCCGCAAGGCTTATCTCTCCCACAATGAATGCTCTTGTAAGCGGTGCGGACAGCCTTGCCTCAGGACTTAAAAGTGCAAAAAGTGGCTCGTCTGAGCTTATATCCGGCATAAGCAGTGCAAATAGAGGAGCAGAGCAGTTATCGACAGGCGCAACCGATGCGGTAAACGGAGCAAAGGAGCTTGCAAATGGCGTAAAAGACGCTAAGAACGGCGCTAAAGAGCTTGCAGACGGAGCGAAAGACGCAAAGGACGGAGCGGGTGAGCTTGCAGACGGTATACACGAGCTTAAAAGCAATATCGGAAAACTGCTCGATGCGGCTTTCGACCTTGATCTGACCAACCTTACATCGTTTGTGAAAAGAGCGGATAACGTCCGTATCGCAGGTGCGGCAGGCGATGTCGTAATGAATAAGTATGGCGGACTTGCGGCTTGCGTAATTCTTATGGCGCTGTTTGCATATGTAATATCCGTATTCGTTGTTCATCAGATAAACAGGGAGAGCAGTGTAATAGGTGCATTGTACGCTCTCGGAGTAAGTAAAGGCGCACTTATAAGGCACTACATAATGCTACCCACGATAATAGCGTTCATCGGCGGCGTTCTCGGCTCGGCGATAGGCTTTTCCCCTATGTCGATACAGTCACAGCTTGCGGACAGCTACTCATATTTTTCACTGCCCGATTTTCAGACGGTAATACCGCTTTACCTTGTGATATATGCCGTTGTCATTCCTTCCGTGATAGCGGCGATAGTAAATGCGCTTGTTATAAACAGACGTCTTTCCGCACCGGCGCTGTCGCTTATGAGAAACGAGCAGAACGTAAGGAATATCAGCCGTATGGAGATAAAGAGCGGCGGCTTTGTAAGAAAGTTCAGAATACGTCAGCTTCTGCGTGAGATGAGAGCGAATATCACGGTTGCGGCTTGTATGTTCGTTTCAATGCTTATCCTTATGCTCGGACTTGACTGCTATTCAATGTGTAATAACGTAACAACAGATATGCTTGCAGGCGCAACATACGAGTATATGTATACGCTTAAATATCCGACTTCCGAAGTTCCTGAGGGTAGTGAAGCGTGTTATGTCAAATCTCTCGAAAAGGAAAAGGACGGCTACACGCTTGATATTACGGTAATAGGCATAGACAGCGATAATCCGTATTATAACGTTGATGTGAAAAAGGGAAAAAGCATTGTCACAGCGTCGTTATCGGTAGCCCAGAGATACGGAGCAGCTGAGGGCGATAAGTTCATTCTTACCGATGAGGCGGCAGGCACCGACTATGCTTTCACAGTCGGCAGTATAAGCGATTATTCCGCAGGACTTGCCGTATTTATGGATATTGACAGTATGAGAGAGCTTTTCAGACAGGACGATGATTACTACAATATGGTGTTGTCCGACAAAGCACTTGATATAGACGAGGGCAGAATTTACTCGGTAACGACAAAGTCGGATATTGAACGCTCGTCAAAGGTGTTCACCGAGCTTATGAGCGGAATGGTTATAACGCTTGTCGGCACATCGGCTGTAATCTTTGTAGTGGTAATGTATCTTATGATGGGCGTTATGATAGACAGAAGTTCGTTCGGCATCTCACTGCTGAAAACCTTCGGCTACAGCAAAAAAGACGTGAAAAAGCTGTACCTTGACGGTAACGCAATCACTATAGCAATATCGGCAATAATCTGCTTACCGCTGTCAAAGCTCGTAATGGACAGAATATATCCTTCGTTTATCCCTAACGTTGCCTGCGGAATAAACCTCAATTTTGCGTGGTATTTATATCCAGCTTTGTTTATCGCCGTTATGCTGATATATCTTCTCACAAGCACGCTTCTTGTAAGAAAGCTGAACAGGATAACACCTGCCGAGGTGCTGAAAAACAGAGAATAAGAGAAAAAGCAGAATATAAAATTGCTCCCGACTGTATCAGCCGGGAGCGGTAGCCTGTCGAAAAACATATATAATTTTTGAAAAGGGGTGTTTAGCATTGCTTGCTATGTTTGTTTTGCATCGTGCAAAACTTTTGGCAAGCAACCAAAGCGTCCTTGCTTTGGGCGTAGCCCCAAGCGGGGTGAGGGCGGCAGCCCCACATTCAGCCCCGGCACGGATGCCGGGCGTGTACGCCCAAGGGCTTTGCAAGGACGCAAAGCCCACCAAGCATACACAGCCTTTCACGGGAAAGGGGTTTGGGGATAGGGATTAAGAGCAAGCACTTTTTTGGAACAACAGACTTTTCTACAAACAAAACCGCTCCCGACCATATCAGCCGGGAGCGGTTTTCAGTATTCGATTTATTTATGCCAACTCTTCCGCCAGTTCATCGATCTGTGCCACGCTCGCATCATTCAGCGCACAGGTGATCTTGACCGTCTTGTCAAGGATATTAAGCTCCTTCGACTTTTCAAACATACCTGCCATGACCTTAGCCGCCATAGGCGCCCATGCACCGTTTTCGATAAACGCAACAGTCCTCTTCTGATAGTTCCTCTCGGTAAGACCCTCAATGAACGTTCTCATAAACGGGAATACATCCGCATTATAGGTAGGCGTTGCAAGCACCAGCTTGCCGTAAGCAAATGCGTCCGAGATTGCCTTGGACATATCGCATCTTGCAAGGTCTGTGATAATAACATCAACATTCTTTGCCTTCAGCTTGTCATATAAAAGCTCTGCGGCTTTCTTTGTGTTGCCGTAGATTGAAGCGTAAGCTATCATAACGCCGTTCTTTTCGGGAACGTATGACGACCACTTGTTGTAAAGATCGAGATAGTGTGCAAGGTTTTCACTCAGCACAGGACCGTGTAACGCACAGATTTTTTCTATATCAAGCGTAGCGGCCTTCTTGAGAAGCGCCTGCACCTGCGCACCGTATTTTCCCACAATGCCGATATAATATCTGCGTGCCTCATCATCCCACTCCTGCTCGCTGTCAGGTGTGCCGAACCTGCCGAAACCGTCCGCAGAGAACAGGATCTTGTCCTTTGAGTCATACGTTACCATAACCTCCGGCCAGTGTACCATAGGAGCGAATACAAAAGTCAGAACGTGACTGCCAAGCGTCAGAGTATCGCCCTCTTTTACGGTAAGCGTGTTTGTAATGGTAAGGTCGGGGAAAAATCCCTTTATCATCGTGAATGTCTTTGCGTTGCCGACTACCGTTGTATCGGGATAGAATTTCAGAAACTCCGCAATACTTGCCGAATGGTCAGGCTCCATATGCTGAACCACCAGATAATCCGGTTTCCTGTCGCCAAGCTCCGTTTTTACCTTTTCAAGCCATATTGCCGAAAAGTTTATATCGACAGTATCCATAACCGCCGTCTTTTCGTCAAGAATGATATAAGAGTTGTAGGAAATGCCGTCAGGCACTCTGTACTGACCTTCAAACAGGTCGATTGTGGTGTCGTTTACACCGACATATTTTACGTCTTCTGAGATAAACATATTAAAATTCTCCCTTCTTTTTCAAGAAATCTACAGATATTTTAACACATCCGAAATAAAAA